>Ga0315289_10003651_pt1 | contig 23226 bp, 19 predicted proteins | sample YL17G11_40_MG_FD_203452 | JGI IMG/M metagenome (GOLD analysis project Ga0315289, IMG submission 203452) | Sediment microbial communities from Yellowstone Lake, YNP, Wyoming, USA - YL17G11_40 | ecosystem: Environmental > Aquatic > Freshwater > Lake > Sediment | place: USA: Wyoming | collected... | reverse complement strand
CGATGGCATCGACCCCGACCTTTGCCAGAACCTCCGCGGCCTGTGCCATTGCATCGGGTCGAGCCCCAAATATCTGGAAGTCGACAGGGTGTTCAAGAGGATCGAACGCCAGCATCCCGAATGTCTTAGTGTTGCTGAACTTGATGCCGAGGGACGAAACCATCTCTGTGTATACCATGGCTGCACCATAGTGTCTGCACAGAATGCGAAAAGGGGAGTCGCCATACCCCGCAAGGGGCGCAAGAAAGGCACGCCCATCGAGCTTCAGTGGCCCGATGTTCACTCGGTCCTGCCCCTGTTCAGCTCAAAGAGGATTCGCAAGCCCTCGAGCGTGAGATTCAGGTCATGCACGCACTCTGTCTTTAGGCCAGGAACTACCACACCCGAAAGCCCGCCCGTCAGGATCACTCTGGCATCTGGACAACCCGTGTCCTGGCGGATACGCTGAATCATACCATCGACCATGAAAACCATACCCCAGACAACGCCAACCTGCATCTGCGTGATCGTGTCGAGTCCAAGGCTCGTTGCGGGGCGATCAAGCTCAATACGGGGCAATTTGGCCGTCTTGGTAAACAGGGATTCGCTCGAGTTGAGAAGGCCGGGTGCTATCGAGCCCCCAAGGTACCTTCCATCGCCGCTCACAAAGTTGAACGTCGTCGCAGTCCCGAGGTCGATGATGATACAAGGTCCCCCGTATTTCATGTACCCACCGACACAATCAGCAATACGGTCAGCTCCCATCTCGGATGGAGACTTGACCTCCCATGTGATATTGGTGTTGAGCGCCGTCGAGACTACGAGGGGTCGTACGTGGAACATACGATCGACGAGGCGGCGCATGATTGGCGTAAGCGGCGGGACAACAGAAGCCAGAACGACGGACTCTACGTCCCCCAGCTGGACATCGGAAAACTGAAACAGACTGCGGATGAACACGCCGTATTCATCGGCAGTCTTGCCCCGGTCGGTCGTCAGGCGCCAATTATCGCGCAGGACAGTACCGTCGAACAGGCCACAGACTATGTTGGTGTTCCCGACATCAATGGCAAGAAGCATGGTGGCCCGCCTTCTAAAAAAGCCAGAATGGCGGAGAGACCGGGATTTGGACCCGGGAGGCGGTATTAGCCACCCACTCGCTTAGCAGGCGAGTGCCTTCAGCCACTCGGCCATCTCTCCGTGCTTTGGAATCTGACAAACCCGGATTATTGCACGGACCCTTTCTAATCATACTGGCTTCCCGCACATTATCAAGGGTCAGAACCTTCGCAGACGTCAGAACAGCACATCTTCCCCGCCGCCGGAGACACTATCATGACCCTTCAGATATCGCCGGCCCAGGTCGGTTATGACGCGCCCCTGCGATGTCCGCGCGATGAAATTCAACTGCACCAGATAGGGCTCGATGACGACGGACACCGTGTCAGGGTCTTCACTAATCGCAGAAGCCAAGCTGTCGAGTCCCACTGGACCGCCTCTGAATTTTTCATCGATAGCCCCAAGGAGCCGTCGGTCGATGTCCAGCAAGCCATACTTGTCGATGTTGAGCCGTGAGAAAGCCTCGTCGACCAGCTTGACATCGACAATGGGAGCCCCCGCGTATGCCAGGTAGTCTCTGATACGTTTCAGGTTCCGAAGTGCTATTCGAGGAATGCCGCGTGAGCGACGAGCAATGCGTCTGGCAGCGGCCGGCTCGACAGCCGTCTCAAGCCGGCAGGCGGCATTGGAGATGATCTGGGCCAGTTCGTCCTCATTGTATGGATCCATGCGCATGATGATGCCGAACCTTTCGCGAAGAGGGGCGGACAACATGCCAAACCGGGTGGTCGCTCCTATGAGAGTGAACGGCTTCAGGCGTATCGTAAGTGTCTTGGCGCTTGGCCCCTTCCCGAGAATGATGGGCAGTTGAAAATCCTCCATTGCGGAATAGAGACCCTCTTCCACCGCGGGAGGCAGACGATGAATCTCGTCGATGAACAGCACATCCCGGTCCCTGAGCGATGCCAGAATGCTGGCAAGATCCCCCGCCCGTGTCAGTGCCGGTCCGCTCGTGTACTTGAACCGCACACCAAGTTCCACGGCAATGATTTGTGCGAGTGTTGTCTTGCCCAGACCAGGAGGACCGTAGAGCAGGCAGTGGTCCAAAGGCTCTTTGCGGCTGAGTGCGGCCCTAATGAAAATGGCCAGGTTGCGCCGCAGCTGCTCCTGTCCTATGAAATCCTCAAGACGTCGTGGCCGCAGCGTTGAGCCCACCGCATCACCCTCGGGCTTCGCCGACGACAGTGGGGCTTGAGCAACAGTTGCTTTCCGACGTACACGTTTCTCTTCGCCGGCAGCCATATCCTATTTCCTCGAAAGATGCTGCAAGGCATCACTCACGAGTTCCTCGGCCGAACGGTCCTTCGTAGCGCCAAGCTCCCGGAGAGACCCACTGATCTCTCGTTGTGAGTATCCGAGAGACTGGAGCGCCATCTCCACCTCTGCCAGCACGGTGGGTTCCGTTCCTGTCATGCCCTCTACGGACAGAAGCTCAGCGTACTTGCGGTTGACGATCGGACGCAACTCGATGAGGATGCGCTCGGCATTTCTCTTCCCTACGCCGGGCGCGGAAGTGAGTAACCCAACATTCTGTTCCCGCACTGCTTCGATGAGGCGAGATGCAGGTGCAGCCCGCAGAAGGCTCAGGGCGGTCTTGGCGCCAACGCCCGGAACATGCTCGACGAGGTCGGCGAAAACTTCATAGTCCAGTGGTTCGACAAAACCGTAGAGCTCCTGCCGGTCTTCCTTGACGACATGGTATGTCCGCAGTTCGACCTCTTCCCCAACCTCGAACATGGCGGGGTCCACCACCCTTACCTCGTACCCGATGTCGCCGACAAGAACGATGATGGCGGAATCCAGTCTGCGATATATGGTCCCTCTAATCAGAGCAATCATCGGTCTCCTCCGCCAGAACTGCCTCGCGATAGGCCCCCGTGAACGTATGGCAGAGGGCAATAGCAATTGCGTCCGCTGTATCATCAGGCGTAATATGCTCCTCGACACCAAGAATCTGGCGCACAGCAATCTCGACGTTCTTCTTGCTCTCCATGCCATATGATGAGACGGCCTGTTTCACCTGCTGAGGGGTATACTCGAACGCAGGAACGTGACATGTGCCGATGGCAAGAACAATGACTCCGCGCGCCTCACTGACCCTCATGACCGTCCGGGCGTTTCGAAAGAAAAACAGAGACTCGAGCGCCACTGCATCCGGCTTGTACCTGTGGACGAGTCGGCGGACGCCGTCATAGATGTACTTGAGCCTGTCTGGATATGGCGTACCAGCATGGGTCTCCAGACATCCATAGTCAAGAAGAGTTATGGTGTCACCATCTGACGAGACGACACCGTAGCCGATGCGTGCCAGTCCGGGATCGATTCCCAGAGTAAGCATGAACTCTCTAGCTTTCCTGCTCCAGCTGCTTGATGACTTCGTCGCTCATCTCATAGTTGGAGAAGTAGTCGCTGACGTCATCGTGCTCGTCCAGCGCTTCCTCCAGCCGCGCGATTTTTCGCGCATCGTCAATGGCGACGGCAACAAGGGTCTTGGGGACCATGACCAGAGATGCCGACTTCACGACAATCCCAGCAGCCTCGAGAGCCTGACGCACCTTGTAGACATCCTCAGGTCCGGTGATGACGGTCGTCGTCTGATCGTCTTGCTTGAGGTCCTCTGCGCCGCTGTCGACTGCAATCATGAACAGATCGTCGTATCCCCGGTCAGCCGGATCGATTTCCAGCGAACCCTTCCGCTCGAAGCCCCAGCTGACAGATCCGTTCTCACCCAACGCACCACCGTGCTGAGAGAGGATCCTTCTGATTTCCGACGTGGTACGGTTCTTGTTGTCAGTCGATGCCTGGATGATGAATGCGGTGCCATTGGGACCGTAACCTTCGTACGCTGTCTCCTCGTAGCTGACACCCTCCATCTCTCCGGTTCCACGCATGATTGCCTTCTTGACGTTGTCATTAGGCATGCCTGCTGACTTGGCCTTTTCTACAGCCGCCCTCAATCGCGTGTTCGTTTCGGGGCTCCCGCCGCCTGCCTTCGCCGCGATAATGATCTCACGCGTGATCTTGGTGAAAGCACGACCACGCTTGGCGTCTTCCACGCCCTTCTTGGCCTGAATATTGTGCCACTTGGAATGCCCAGACATCTAGACCTCCTGATTTGAGCTCTGCTCTGCCAATCGCAGAAAATGTTCATGTACCCTTGTATCGCTTCCAAGCTCCGGATGGAACGCAGAAGCAAGGAGCCTTCCCTGCTGCACATAGACCGGCCCTTGTGCTACCCTTGCCAGCACCTTCACGGAAGGTCCTGTCCGGATGATCACCGGCGCCCGAATGAACAGCGCATGCAATGCTGTATCCAGCCCTTCGATTTCCAGATCTTCCTCGCTCGACTCTTTCTGACGTCCAAACGCATTCCGCCGAACAGTCACATCCAGAAGTCCCAGGTGAGGTTGTGCCTGGCTCCCCTCAATTTCCCGGGCCAAAACGATCATCCCTGCACACGTGCCGTAAATCGCCAGTCTGCCTGCATTGAAACGGTCGACGATAGCTCGATCCACTCCGTACTTGACCATGAGCTTCCCCATGGTCGTACTCTCGCCTCCGGGAATGATCAGCCCGTCCACCGATTCGACTTCTTCGGGGAGTCGAACGAGGCGGACCTCCACGCCGAGGAACCGCGCCATGCTAGCGTGTTCTCGAAAGTCGCCCTGAAGAGCGAGGATGCCGATGACCACCTCTAGCTATCCCTCACCTGCATCTTATCCAGCTCGACGAGTGTACGTGCGTCTATGCCTGACATACCTTCCTTCAAGCCCTTGCTTACCTCAAAGAGCACCTTAGGATCTTCCCAGTAGGTCGTTGCCGCCACGATGGCTTTTGCTCTCGCAAGCGGGTCCGAACTCTTGAAAATGCCAGAACCCACAAAAATACCATCAGCCCCAAGCGTCATCATGAGCGCCGCGTCGGCCGGGGTAGCAATGCCCCCCGCTGCAAAGTTGACCACGGGAAGACGTCCCAGTGTACGTACTTCGCGCAGTAGCTCCACATTGACCCCAAGGTCCTTCGCCTCGACCACGAGTTCATCCTCAAGCATCGATTGTACCTTGCGAACCTCGTTCATGACCGCTCGCATGTGGGCGACCGCCTCAGAGACGTCTCCGGTGCCCGGCTCGCCCTTGGTCCTGATCATCGCAGCTCCCTCGCTGACACGCCGCAGCGCCTCGCCCAGATTGCGCGCTCCGCATACGAAGGGGATCTTGAACTGCCACTTGTCGATATGATAGGTGACATCAGCGGGAGTCAGCACTTCGCTCTCGTCAATGAAGTCGATGCCCATATACTCTAGTATCCGTGCTTCGGAGATGTGTCCGATTCGTACCTTGGCCATGACGGGAATCGAGACGGCGTCCATGATCTGCTCGACAAGTCCCGGGTCAGCCGACCTTGCGACGCCGCCTTCCGTGCGAATATCAGCCGGAATCCGTTCGAGTGCCATCACTGACACTGCACCGGCTTCTTCGGCAGTCTTCGCCTGGTCGACCGTCGTGACGTCCATGATGACGCCACCCTTGAACATCTCTGCCAAACCGCGCTTTACCTTGGTCGTTCCGATTTCAGCCATGTCGTTGTCACCTCTTCAACCCTTAAAGTTTACTGTCATTTGATGATTTGGCAACGTATTCGGCCGCGCACCTTCCGGCCAGAAATCCGGTCGAGAAAGCTGCCTGCAGATTATAGCCACCGGTGACAGCCTGCAGGTCCAGGAGCTCGCCGGCAATGAACAATCCGGGGACAAGTCTCGATCCCATGGATCGCGGGTCGACCTCTCGCAGAGGCACACCCCCCTGCGTGATGATCGCGGAGGCGAGAGGGTCGGCCCCTGTGCATCTCAGTTCCACTCCCTTGACTGATCTGGCCACCGCAGCAAGGGTTTTCTTGGGCAATGGCGTCCTGCCCTTTCCTTCGATGCCCCACACACGCATCAGCTCAAGAGCCATCCGCCTCGGAAGGAACCTCGAGACATTCACCAGGATCTCATCGGCATTCCCGCAAGCCTCGATGTCGTGAAGCTCCTGGTCCGACGTCTTCTCGGGCCGCAGGTCCATGCACAGAACGACAGCGTTGCTCTCGGCCAGGGCCGGTGTGACGGCGAGACTCAGCGACAGGACAGCCGGTCCTCCAATCCCTTGGTCCGTTATCATGACTTCTCCATGCCTTCGAGCCAGCAGCTGAGGACCAACCCATGCCTCGACAGCGACGCCTTCGAGCGAGATCCCTGCAAGTTCTCTCAACCACTTCTCGGGACAGTGCAGGGAAACCAGGCCAGGCAGCAGACGACCGGGACGATGGCCCAGGTGCTCAAGAAGCCCATAGCCGTCTCCTGTCGACCCGGTACCAGGATAGGATTTTCCACCTGTGGCCACGACCACGGCCCGGCAGCGCAAAGACCCGCCGGACTCCAGGCCGATCGTCCAGTCGCCAGATCCAGAATCGATGCTTCGGACACGAGCCGAGTAGAGAACATCGACGCCGTCTCGCACGAGAAGCAGCCCGAGAGCCTGGACGACGTCCTGCGCCTTGTCCGTCACAGGGAACACTCGGCCACCCCGCTCCGTCTTGAGTTGCAGGCCAGCCTCGGCGAAAAGGGCGACAAGGTCATCCGAGAAGAAGGACTCGAAAGCTGGGTAGAGGAATCGGCCGGAAGGGCCAAAAGCCTGGACAAACTCGCCGACTGAACGCGCATTTGTCACGTTTGCTCTGCCCTTGCCCGTGATGGCCAGCTTCCTGCCGAGAACCCGATTCCGTTCGAGGATGAGGACTGAGCCATCGTGGCCAGAGGCTGTGAGGTACCTTGCAGCAGACAATGCCGCCAGCATACCGGCAGCACCACCACCTATGACACAGATCTCAGCTCTTGTTTCCATCGGCAGCTAGATTATAACAGATTCGTGTGCGTCACTACTGCCACGTTGCTCAGCAATCCTCACTGTTCTTCTTGCCAACCGGGGGAAATGGAATACAATCATCGTTGCGCGCCCGTAGCTCAACTGGATAGAGTGACGGTCTACGGAACCGTAGGTTACAGGTTCGATTCCTGTCGGGCGCACCAGTCCTGACATGGCTCTCACTGATGTTGATTGCATGCTCCTCGCGCTTGACGAGGCCAGGCGTGCCCTTGATGAAGGAGAGATCCCTGTGGGATGTGTTGTTACAAGGGCTGGTGAGTTGCTTGCTTCCGCACACAACACGCGAGAAAGCGCCAAAGACCCAACGGCACATGCCGAGATGCTTGCGTTGCGCTCCAGCGCCGAGCGTCTCCAAGATTGGCGGCTGGACGGATGCGTCCTGTATGTTACTCTTGAGCCGTGTCCAATGTGTGCTGCCGCAATAGCTCTTGCGAGGATACAGCGGGTGGTGTTCTCAGCATACGATTTCGACAATGGAGCAGTGGGCAGCAATGGCAATATGCTTACGCGGCCTATCTTTGGATATGCTCCGGAGGTGGTTTCTGGTTTGTTGCGCGCTGATGCCGAGGCTGTCCTGCAGCAGTTCTTTGCACGCATCAGGTCCAAACGGAGAGGTGGCTGAGCGGTTGAAAGCGCCTGCCTCGAAAGCAGGTGACGGGGTTCCCTCGTTCGTGGGTTCAAATCCCACCCTCTCCGCCAGCATTGCACAGATGCTGGAGTTATCGTCAGCCTGCACATTTCTTGATGCTGTCGTGCGGCCATGAACCCAAGATATCCTCCCAGATACGGCATCGGCTTCGCTTCGCTTCTCGATGAAGTGTCCGGTGTACCCCTCAGCGTCATGGGGATTGTTCCTCCCGGCCTCGTCGGCACGATGTACAGAATCGGCCCCGGCAGGTTCCAGATTGGGGGTCACACTGTTGGACATTGGCTGGATGGCTTCGCCCTCCTCTCATCAGTAAGCTTTGGACCACACGGGGTCACCTGCGGCAACCGCTTCCTTGCAAGTTCCTGGTATCGTCGGGCTCTAACGCAAGATGCCGTGCCGGCTGGTGGTTTCGACTCCCAGTCCGTCCACCGGGGCAGTCATCTCTCCAACGACAATGCCAACATGAACATCACAAGTTGGAGAAACGAGCTCGAGGCTCTCGGCGATACGCCACAAAGCGTCTTGATCGATCCCCCGACGCTGGCGACAATACGCACAAGGCGGTGGGGCCACCTGAACAGATGCTGTGCCTCCTCGCCACACCCCGTCTTCGACCGGCTCACCGGAGAGCGCTTCGACCTGTTGCTCCGCAACGGGGATCCTGCGGGATACGTCATTGCCGTCACCAGTCCCGAAGGAACAACGCGACGCCTCTGTGCTCTCCCATCTTCGCGCCTTGGATACATGCACTCCTTCAGTGTAACGCCACGATGGGTCGTTCTCGTCGAAGGTCCCTTCACGGCATATCCGCGCTCCCTGAGCTCATCCAGACGTCCGTACCTGCGAAATTACATCTGGGATGCGGGGCGGGGGACTAGAATCCTGGTCGTCGACCGGAGGACGGGTGCGCTGAAGACGACGCTTCCCACGCGCCCGCTGTTTGCACTCCACCACATCAATGCTTGGGACGACGGGGACCAGATCCTCGTCGATCTTGCCGCCTACGCGGATCCGAGTATTCTCGACTCTCTGGCTTTTGACCATGGAGAGGTTCCTGCAGGCGACTTTCCCGCTCCGCTGGCGACACGCCTTGTCATCGACCTGGAGCACAAGCGAGTCTCTTGCTCTCCGCTGAAGTGCCCGCCGGGAGAGTTCTGCTTGGTAGACGCCAGGTTGTCGATGCACCCGCACACCATCCTATTCGCGGCGGGGCCAACGAGAACAGGCGAGCTGATCGACCGGCTGTGGCGTTCCGACTTGACGACCGGTCAATTCATCGAGTGGTCCTCCGACAACTGTCTCCCCGGTGCTCCGATTTTTGTTCCCACTGCTGCGGACGATCCAGAAGGAGAAGGCTGGCTGCTGACTATCGTGCTCGATGTTCTGGCAAAACGCTCATTTGTCCTGATTCTGGATGCTGCGACAATGACCGAACAAGCCCGCGCATGGCTTCCCTACGCGCTACCGTTCGGACTGCATGCACTCTTCGTGCCGGAGGAGGCAACAACATGACTTCATCGAACCACGTACGCGCGTCGTCGTGCAAGGTCCCCGCCGGGGATCGTTACGAACGTCAACTATGGATGAAACAGGTGGGCCCTCGGGGACAGAAGAAGCTGGCAAAAGCGTCTGTTTTGGTCGTGGGAGCCGGAGGACTCGGCTCCCCGATCCTTCTCTGCCTGGCTGCCGCTGGAGTGGGTACGATAGGAGTGGTCGACGGAGACACCGTGAGCCTGTCCGACCTGAACCGGCAAGTGCTCTATGTCACCGGAGACATCGGTCAACCCAAGGCTCTTGTCGCAAAAGAACGGTTGGCGGCACTGAACCCGCAAATACGTGTCGAGGCCTATCCAAGCCGACTGGATCCGGACAATGCCTATGCTCTCTTTGGCGCCTACGACATGGTCGTCGACGCCACCGACAACTACAGCACGCGATATCTCGTTTCCGACGCTGCTGTCCTTTTTGAAAAGCCGCTGTTCGTCGGTGCGGTCAGCAACCTCCACGGAATGGCATTCACGGTCATCCCGCGAACAACGGCCTGCTTCCGCTGCCTGTACCCCAAGTCTCCTACTGCTGCCATGGCACGTGAGGAGAGAGCCCGTGGCATTCTCGGCAGTACTCCCTGCATCATCGGCTCCATCGTTGCACAGAACGTGCTCAAGTACATTCTGGGGTGCGGAGACTGGCTGGCCGGCAAACTGCTGCTCGTGGATGGAGAGGACAATCGCTTCGAGCTCGTCCCGCTTGAACGCGACCATGCGTGCCGAGTGTGTGGCGACCTGCCAACCATCACCGAGTTGTTCTCGATGAAAATAGATCCCCGGCAGAGTTCCTGCTGAAGAGAGGGAACTCCGCCGGGAAGGCAAACGTGCTGCGCCTGCCGGAACGCTCTTACCGTTCCAGTCGGCAGGCTACTTTCGAACCTTCAAGCTCCAGGGCCAGGGCGCCGTCCTCGACCGCGCCAGTGACTACCGTCACTTCGTTTGCAAGGACTTCCTGGGCTACGTCCTGCACCGCGGCAGTGAGTGCGGCCGTCACTGCCGCATCGGTACATGTCAGAGCAAGGTGCACGCGATCCGTCACCTGATAGCCTTTGTCCTTGCGCTGTCCCTGAACAAAGTGCTCGACCTCTCGCACATACCACTCAGCTCGCAACTCCGGCGTGACCGTAGCATCGACCGCCACAACAACGTTTGCCGCCGACGCTGCGAACAGCCCCCCTTTCCCGGTGACCGTGCTGATGACGTCATCCTTCGTCAGCAGGAATGCCGTTCCATCCAGGTCCAGTGAAGCCTGGCCAGTGCTCTCAAGCTCGGCATAGACTCTCTCTGGATCTGCGGCCAGTGCCTTCTGGATAGCGGGGATCGATGTTCCGGCCCTCCTGCCGAGGACAGGCAGGTTGGGTCGGAGCGTGAACTCGGCTATGTCCGCAGCGTGAGTCGCTTCAGCAATAGACTTGACGTTCAGCTCATCGCAGATGATTTCGGCATGGGAAACCAGCGCTTCATGAGCCTGCGCCTCATGGACGTAGACAGTCACTGCACTCAGCGGCTGCCTGGTCTTGACGCCCGCCTGCTTCCTTGCTGACCTTCCCAGCGACACGACATCCATGACTACCTGCATCGCGCCCGCAAGCTGTGGGTCGAACATAGACTCATCAAACTCGGGCAGGTGGAGGAAGTGTACAGAAAGCGGGGCCTCGACATTGCCCGACCGGACGAGGTTCTGGTAGATCTCCTCCGACATGAAGGGCGTGAACGGCGTCAGCAGTCTGGCAAGGTCGACCAGGACCCTGTGGAGCGTCTCATACGCCGACAGCTTGTCAGCATCGTTTTCGCTTCTCCAGAAACGCCGCCTGCTCAGGCGCACGTACCAGTTGCTCAGCTCCTCGACGAAGACCTGGATGAGCTTCGTCGCCGGGTTGATATCATAGGCCTCCATATCTGCACCCACCTCCCGGACGAGCACCTGGAACCGGCTCAGAAGCCACCGGTCCAGTTCTGGCCGCTGATCGAATGGCAGCTCGGCAGCGTTCGGATCGAAGTGGTCGATATTGGCGTACAGCACGAAGAAACTGTAGATGTTGCGAAGTGGTATGATGAAGTTCTTGAGGGCGTCGGCAACGACGTTCGGCCCGAACCGTCTCGGGTACCAGGGTGGAGTGCTAGTATACAGGGACCATCGGAACGCATCTGCTCCCTGCCTGTCGAGAATGCTCCAGGGATCGATGTCATTGCCGACGTGCTTGCTCATCTTGTGGCCCTTCTCATCCAGCACCAGTTCGAGCACCATGCAACGTTTGAACGCAGGCCTGTCGTTGAGGGCCGTGGAGATAGCATGAAGGGTGTAGAACCACCCTCGCGTCTGATCGATTCCTTCGACGATGAAGTCGGCTGGATACATCTTTGCGAACTCGCCTTGGTTCTCGAACGGATAGTGCCATTGTGCATACGGCATCGAACCGGAGTCGAACCAGACGTCGATGACTTCTGGGACACGGTGCATGGCGCCGCCGCATATAGGACACCGCAGTTCGATCTTGTCCACGTAGGGACGATGTAGCTCGACCTCGGGATCCGGGTTGACAGCCATCTCGTTGAGTTCGGCGATGGAACCTACCGCATGCTGGTGTCCACAGGAATCGCAGACCCAGATGGGCAATGGAGTCCCCCAGTAGCGTTCGCGGGACAGCGCCCAGTCCTTGATGTTCTCCAGCCAGTTGCCAAATCGCCCGTCCTTGATGTGGTCGGGGTACCAGGTGATCTCCTGATTGTTCGCAACCATCTGGTCCTTGAACTCCGTCGTGCGGACGAACCACGAGTCCTTGGCGTAGTAGAGAAGAGGTGTATCGCATCGCCAGCAGAAGGGGTAGTCGTGTTCGATCCTCTCTGTCTTGAACAGTTTCCCGTCAGCTTTGAGCTGACGCCGGATATCCGGCTCGCTTCCCTTGGCGTCCTTGCCGGCCCATGATATCACTTCACACGTGAATTTGCCGGCAAGGTCTACAAGCTGGACAAACGGAAGTCCTTCTTTCAGTCCAACGTTGAGGTCGTCTTCGCCAAACGCAGGCGCCAGATGAACGATGCCTGTGCCGTCCGTCGTCGTTACGTAGTCTGCGGTGACAATGCGCCACCCGCGCGCCTCTTCCCTGGGCGCGACATTGGCATAGTCGTAGAGGCGCTCATATCGAACTCCCGCAAGCTCGCTTCCGAGATATGTGCGCACGAGTGTCACGTGCTCAGCATCATGACCAAACACAGCAGCCAACCGCGCAGAGGCCAGCAGATACCGTTCACCTTCCAGTTCGACGACCGAGTACTCTACGCCCGGGTTGACCGCAAGCGCGACGTTGCTCAGCAGAGTCCACGGCGTCGTCGTCCAGACCAGCGCCTTGACACCCGCCAGTCCACCTGATGTCAGAGAGAACTTGACAAAGACTGTCTCCTCGGTGACGTTCTTGTAGCCTTGCGCGACTTCGTGCATCGAGAGAGCCGTCCCACAGCGCGGACAGTAGGGGACGACCTTGTGCCCCTGATACAGCAACCCCTTGTCGTAGAAGGTCTTGAGGATATGCCAAACCGATTCGATGTAGTCATTGGTGTAGGTCGCATACGCATGTTCCGTATCCAGCCAGAAACCGATGCGGCTGGTCATCTTCTCCCACTCCGCCTTATACGTGAAAACGCTGCTCTTACACTCTCGAACGAATGCTTCGACGCCGTATTCCTCGATCTGCTGCTTGCCGCTGATGTGAAGTCGTTTCTCGACCTCGATCTCGACGGGCAGGCCCTGACAATCCCAACCGCCCTTGCGGGGGACGTAGTAGCCTGTACCTGCCTTGTACCTCAGAACCGTGTCCTTGAAGACGCGGGCCAGGCCATGGTGCACGCCGGGTCTCCCGTTCGCGGTCGGCGGCCCCTCGAAAAACACGAAGCGCTCCTTGTCCCTGCTTAGTTCGAGCGACTTCTCGAAGACATGGCCGGTTTCCCAGAATTGGATGGTGGCCACCTCCTGCTCGACAACCTTGTCGGCAGGCAGTACGGGTTTAAACATGAGGCGTCTCCTCGTGTGAAGGTTTCACTGCGGAAATCAGCACATATACTACGTCGCTGGGTAGCGTTGTCAACCAGACCACAATCACTAACCCCGTCTACAACAGGCTTTCAAGGCACTCCTTCACGGGAGCGAAATTCACCTTTGCGACCGACCGCAGCACGCCCTTGCCCTTCTCTGACGCCAGGCGCCGCATGAACGCCTGCGCTTCCATCGAGGCTCCCTTTGGTAGCCGTACAACTCCAATGTCCCTTGCCGTACGCTCGAGACCGTCGAGAAATGCGGCCCTGGCAAGAACGGAAGCGGCAGCCACTTCAGGATACCGTTCTGCGTGCGTTTCCACGACAAAGCGGAAGCTCTGCGGAGCCTTCCAGAGTGCCATGGCTCGCCCACCGTACTTGTCCAGGATGACGGTGTGAGCCTTCGATGCGGTTGCCAGTTCGAGCAGTAACTCGGCATAGACCTCGTTGAGCAAAACATTCACATTGTGCACGCGCGCGTACCGTGAGTTGTACTCCTGGGGCATGAGGATACGCATGCTCGACACACCGATACCCTCCAGTCTCGTCGCGACGGCACGCACTTCCACGTCTGTCATGAGCTTGCAGTCCCGTGCTCCGGCATGCACGACCTCACGTCGCTCTGACTGGCCCCGAGCGGCAAACGCGGCAACGACAAGTGGACCGAACAAATCCCCCTTCCCGGATTCATCTCCCCCGACGATCGGGAATTCGAGACCCTTGTTCGCCGGTTCGGCGTGAGCCAGAATCCCTTCCGCGAGCCGAACCTGCCTGCCGCAGTCCTGCCCTTGGAACAGGACCTTGCCGCTGCGGTAGGCAGTGACGACGGAACTCTCGCTCCTAATCAGGAAGTACGCTCCCACAGGCAACTCTTGGTCCTCATTGGCACCACCCGCGGTCAGAGCCGATCGGAGACGTTCCTGCTGCTCCCGTGTCATCGTTTTCACCGTGTTCATGGATGGATTGTCTCCTCTTTCGATAGATGTGCAACACCTGTCAAACACAAGGGGGCCGGCGACTGCCGGCCCCTTGATGAATCAGTCGATAATCAGCTACGGCTTGACGACAGTGATTCGACCCTCGACGGTCGGGTTGATCTCTGGATGTGCCGTGACGTAGGCAACAAGACCGTCACGCATCCATTCTCCAGACATGTAGACGACCTTGGCCCCCTTCAGCATGGCATACCCATCACCGCCGGCGGCGGTGAAATCTGCAGTGCAGAGCTTGTACTTGGCGTCCATGTCCATGGGCTTGCCGTCCTTGGTGATGCTGACGACCCGCGAACCTTTGGGCTTGGACGGGTCAAACGTGAAGCTGAATCCGGACACCTGAAGGAACCCGCCAAGCTGAGCCGGATACGCGCTGACAGAGTTCTCGAGAGCTTCCTTGAGGGTGGAACCCTTGATCTCAAGGACGACCAGGAGGTTGTCGAACGGAAGTACGGCAACGATGCTGCCAACCGTGACGTCACCGGCAGGAACGCTGACGCGAATGCTGCCGCCGTTCTCGAACGCGATATCCGCACCCGTGGAGATGCGCATCCAGTCAGCGATGTAGTTGCCGAGGTTGGTCTCCTTCGTACGAACGTTCGCCCTCTCGCCGTCAAGTGCCACGAGAGCCTTGCCGACGACGACGCTCAGTTTGTCCTTGAGCTGGTTGTTATACCCGTCGACAATCGCCTTAATGGCCGGGTCTTCAGGAACAGCGGTTACCGTCGGCACAAGCTCATACGAGACGCTCTGCCTCGTGACCTTCCCCTGATATGTCGTGAAGTCGATGACCTCCTTGCCGACGTATGCACCGGCAGTGCCGGTCTGAGTGATCATGGTCTTGCCGACCGTGGCCGCTGTCTTCAAAACGGTATGAGAGTGACCACCGATGATCAGGTTGATGCCAGGAGCGCCCGCAGCGATAGCAGGGTCCAGCGGAGCGCCACCATTCTCGTACCCGCAGTGGCTCAGAGCAATGATGTACTGGGCTCCCTGCCCCTTCAGGTCGACAATCTGGTTCTGCGCAGACGTTATGGGATCTGCGATTCCGACATCGGTCAGGCTTGACGGTGCTACGATAATAGGAAGGTCCGTCGTCACGACACCGAACAGCCCGATGTTGATCCCGGCCACATTCTTGATGACATTCGATTTCCAGCCCAGGTTCACGCCCGTCACGTTCGCATTCACATAGTCAAACTTGGCATCTGCGATCCGGTCCTTCAGAACCTGCTGGCCATAGTCCCACTCGTGGTTGCCGAGTGTTGCTACGTCGTAGCCCATCGCATTGTAAGCATCTGTCACACTCTTGCCCTGGAACAGGTTCGCTACCGTGGCGCCTTGAATGGCGTCGCCGGCATCAACCAGGAGAACGTGGTCTTTGCCGAACGTGCTGCGAATGCCATTGATAATGGTGGCCTCGCGGGCTGCCCCCGCGACGCTGTTCTTGTTGGCATCCGTCAGGGCCAGTAGGTTGCCATGGAAGTCATTGGTGTGCAGGATGACCACCGTCGGGAAACGCATCCCTACGACCATGTCCGCCAGTTCGCCCCTCGTGAGCTGGTGCTTTGGGGCAGCGGCCTGCTCGGCCGTTATGAACCCCTCCGATTCGGCGAACGCTACATATGGCAGCGCCCAGTCTGAGATGATGAGGTTCATGTTGGGCTTCCTACCGGACTTGCCACTCGTGCCACCGGTAGGGATGTCCTCGAAGCTGGCGAGGTCAAAGATCGCGATCTGGTCGTATTCCTTGCCCAGCGTGACTGCATAGTCCCGCCACGGGATGGTCGTACTCACGTCGATATAGGTCTTGTCCTTGTAGTACCATGTTCCAAGAGCATACCCTGTCCGGTCCAGCAGCCACTTGGCGTTCTTCATCGTATATGCCTTGAGGTCGCCACCAGTCGGATAGCCGTTGACGACCATTCCAGGGGCTACGGGAGCAGAGATAGCGTACATCTCCACACCACCGAGAGACTGGCCGGAACGCATGTTGATCGTCGCTCCGCCGTTCTTCTTCGTGTCCGCTGCCAACGCTTCCCAATCCCACGTGCCGTCGGCATTGCGGAACAAATTCGGAACCTTGTCCAGAGGCTGCGCGCAAAGATCATACGTGGAAGCCTCGTATCCATAGCCGCCTGCTCTCATGAGGGCAATGACTGCCTGTTCCGTCGTGACGGGAGCATCGGGCGCGAACGTCCTGGCCGACGTTCCGTTCATCAGTTTGAGAGCCTCGACCGTCCCGATCGCTCGGGCATACCAGCTGTCGCCGGCTACATCGACAAACGAACTTCCGTGATTACGGCTGCCGACCGCGACGTAGGACCCAGTGATGATCGCCGCGAGATCGCTGCGCGTGGCCGTGGAATCGGGAGCAAATGCCCCTGCCGGGAACTCGCTGAGCGCGCTCTGCCTGTTGAGCGTATCGATGGCTGCACGATACTCTGAGTTGAGATAGTCCGGCACGAGGTGCCAGTTGTTGTCGACTGTTACATCGATTGTCCCAGTATCCTTGACGTATTGGATCATCAGGTTGCGGATCTCGTCGCTGGACTGGTAGACAATCGGTGAGCCCTTGAACCCAAGGAATCCGCCGCCGCCCGCACGGTAGTTGTTGAGAGCCAGTGTATATGACGCCGTCATGTCCATCGGCATGCCGTGATACATCAGGCCGCTGATACGCTGCCCGACCGGTTTCGTAACATTGATGACGTAGTCGGCTCCCTGCAGCATGTCGTAGTTGTAGCCCCTCACACTGGAGTTGACTAGACTGGCAGCCGTCTTGCTATAGGTGTACGTATTGAAATAGGTCGCAGACCACTCAAGCTCATCCTTGATCTGCTGCCCGGTCACCTCGATGGCAAACAACGTGTTCTCGTAGATGTAGAGGGAATACATGTCGCGGACCGTCAGCGGCCCCTTCTTGAAACTCGGGGCAGGATCCGGCAGCATCGCTGCGAGTGAGAGGTCGGTGTTGGCGTACTTCATCTGGACCTTCTGAATCAGGTCCATGATGGCGCTGTCCTCAGTCCGAGACGTGATGCCAGAGAAATCCCCCGTCGCTTCGCCAAGCGGCTGCTTCATGTAGTTGACGGCCGTTTCGTGCCGTGTCTTGGTTGCGTCGAGAATGGCCTGATCAGCCACGGTGTCCGCAGTCACAGGGAGAATGGCTCCGGTTTTCGTGGCAACCTTCCAGCCAGTGGCGGTCTGTTCCATGGTGATGTCTGCCTTGCAGATCTCGATGCCTGCGTTCCTCGGCTGCATGACAAGAACGCCATTGAGCGTCTTGCCCGGGATAGACAGATGGGTATGCCCGGTCAATATGACGTCAATACCGGGGACGGTCATCGCTATCGCATACGCCTGGTTCTCGATTGAAGTGCCAAGGTCCTTGCCGGTGTCGACATCTTTCTCGAACCCCTCGTGTGCCAGGAGCACCACAAGGTCGACCTTCTCGGTGTCCTTGAGGACCTTGACCCACTTCTGGGCCTCTTCAACTGTATCCTTGAAGACGAGACCCTTGATATTCGCGGGGACTTCCCAGTTGGGGATGTTCTTGGTCGTCAGGCCCAGAATGCCAACCTTGACGCCGGCAACCGTCTTGACGATGTACGGCGTGAAGTAGTTGGTGCCATCCTCCTTGTAGATGTTGGCCGAAAGCCAGGGAAACTTGGACTCGGACCGGGCTTTGTCGACGATAGAGAGCCCATAGTTGAATTCATGGTTGCCAAGCGTCATGGCATCGTATCCCATGATGTTCATGGCTGCGATCATCGGGTTCGGCGCGGTCGTGTCGACTTTGTTGAAGTAGTATGTCAGCGGTGTCCCCTGTTGATTGTCGCCGTTGTCCAGGAGAAGGGTATTGGGGTTGTCAGCTCTGACGCTCTTGACCAGCGTCGACAGTTTTGCAAGTCCGCCATTCGCGGGCACGTCCTTGAAGTAATCATACGGGTAGATGGCCCCATGAACGTCACTTGTCTCGAGCAGGGTTATCTTCACGGTCGTGGCAGCCGTGGCTGCCTTGAACGGGAAGCTCGCGAACACCAGGCCCAGTATGAGAATCACACTGAGCAGAACTGACAGGCGCTTCTTCATTCCATTCCTCCCGACTTGCAGAATAGACATCTTGACCACGAACATTGTAGTCTCGACGCAGGAGAATACAATTTGTAGGCCGCGGTTGAGAGAGATCAGTCGCGACGGAAAGGAGCGGCTGTGGAACTCTCACTCTTGCATATGTCGACCGTTCAGCAGGCCCATGGTCTTCTGAATGGTCTTGCGTGTTACTCTGTCGGGGCCGATCTCATGGCAGCCAAAGCGGTATTCCTTGTAATACGAGTGAATGGTCTACTCCCGCAGGCTGCCAACATCCTGAAACAGGAGATGCTTGCCAAGGGGGGCGAGGTCGCCGTTCCATCCGGGGCTCTGCGCATGGAAGCAGGACGGGTGGATTGCATCGTGATGGGAACACTCGCCCAGTACGCTCGACTTGTCGACGTCCTGAAACAGCAGCCATTCGAGCTGTCAGACCTTGCGAAGCGGCTGCAGCTGTTTGCAGGACTTGCGGCTGCCCGCCCTGCCAGAAACTGGTTTGGCCCGGGTGCCGACGTAGCCATCGGAGGCCTGGTCGACTGCGACTTGCGGCCGCCGGGGGTCCAGGATCACGCGGCCAACGCCGTTGCTCTCGCGTGGAACCTCCTCGAGGAGCGATCGGACTTTCTTGTGGTCACAGGTTCCAACAACTCCATGGTACAGGACGTGGCCCAACAACTTGTCGGTACTGCTGCGTGCGCCGTCGCAGCGTGGGTCCCGAATAGCCACCCCATCACGCTGGCGCCTTCAATGCCCGTCATTGCTCAACAAGGCTACGGGCTGCCCAGCACCGATGGACCGGTCTTGGTTATGTGCACCGATGAAGGAGCAGCAGGCCTCATTGAGGAACTCGTGTTGGCTGGTGCTGACGCTGAAAGATTGTTCGTAACGGCCCTGCTTCACCACGGCCCTTCCGATACAGCCCCTGGTCCCCTGGTTCGGGTCGGTCTTCCTCGGCTGGATGCCGTCGTTGTGCGGCGACAAGACATCGCCATGCTTTCCATGAGTACGCAGGCAAGCGTGCTGACCCGTCTCGTCGACCGTGGAGCAAGCGTCTTCATCACGGACGCGCCCCGCCACGTCCGTGAACTGCTGGACGCCATCCGCGAGGATCCATGGAACTCCTCACCTATGCGAACATAGCGTCGACGCAGGACGCTGCACGCCAGATCGCACTTGATGGTCATTCTCTGCCATTCGCGGTCATTGCCGAGACACAGTCAGAGGGAAGAGGGCGACGTGGCAAGAGCTGGGATTCGCCACCAGGAGGCCTGTGGCTCACGTTGGCCCTGGCCGTACCGTCGGCCGAGACAGTTCGTCAGTCCGCAATGGCGGCAGCGCATGCTGTGGCCAGCGTCGTGTTGACCGAGACTGGCATTCGCACACTCGTTAAGTGGCCCAACGACCTGCTTGTCAAACGTCGCAAGGTCTGCGGCATCCTCGCTGAGACGCTCGTTCAGTCTGGAACGACAACCCTGCTGGTGGGCATCGGCGTCAACGTCAACAATATCGTACCCCCGGACCAGTTGCCGCGCGCGGCTTCGCTGAGAGAAGAACTGGGGCATAGCATCGACTTGCAGCACCTCTGTGCAAGCGTCCTGAACATGGTGGAACTGGACATGAACACACTCATTCTGCGTGGCTTTGACACCTTCGGCCCCTGGATCGACGCCAATCTCGCCCTGCGGGATGAGCTCGTCACTGTGGAATTCAACGATCAGCGGGAGTCGGGCCGGGTGGCTGGGCTGTCAAGAACCGGCGCCCTCCTTCTCAAGAACCCTGACGGGTCGCTCAAGGAGGTGGACGCCGGAAGCGTCTACGACTGGTAGTCAGCTCTCGTCGACTCAGTGCTTGTCGCTGTTGAGGCGAGCCGCCTTCAGGACATTGTCGAACAGCATAAGGGTCGTCAATACGCCGACTCCACCAGGCACCGGTGTGATCAGCGATGCCTTCGGGCGAACGCCCTCGAAATCGACATCACCTACGATTTTCCCATTGACGTCATTGATGCCCACGTCGATGACGACAGCGCCTTCCTTGACGTAGTCAGCCGTAATCGCCCTGGGTCTCCCCATTGAGACGATCAGGATGTCTGCCTCACGCGTGTACTTGGCAAGGTCGACGGTCTTGGAGTGGCATACCGTGACAGTAGCGTCACGCTGTAGCAGCAGGGAGGCAACTGGCTTGCCCACAATGTTGCTGCGACCCACAACGACCGCGTTCTTGCCCTGAATGCGAACGCCGTAGTTCTCCAGGAGGGAGATGATCGATCTTGCGGTGGCCGGGACAAAGTGAGGCTTGCCAATCATCAACTGCCCCATGTTGAACGGGTGAAACGCATCGACATCCTTGTCGGGACTGATAGCGTGCAAGACCGAATCCACATCATATTCCTTTGGCAAGGGAAGCCCGACCAGGATACCGTCGACGTCCTTCGAGTCGTTCAGCTTGTGGATGAGCTCAAGCACCTCGGCAGCTCCGACCGACTCATCGATCTTCCGGAGCTCAACATAGAACCCGAGTTCCACGCCCTTGTGCGACATGTTCTTGAAGTAGACCATTGTCGACGGGCTGTTGCCAACCACAATCACGCTCAGTGAGGGATTGTGTCCTTCTGGCTTCAGGCGTTCGACCTCCTTGATGATCTCAGCTTCGATTTTGCGCGTGAACAACGATGCTTCCATGATGGATCCCATATCCCTCTCCTTTTCGACGCGACCCGCCGGCTACTCGACCGGTCCGGGAGTGTAATGTTCACCAGCCATATCCAGGCAGTACCTCGGCGCCGGGACAGGCCTCGTCATCCCCACTTGCCCTTGTTCACGTGTACTCTGATCTCTGCAACGGAGAACTGCCGAACGAGCCTGGCCGCTTCCTTGGCTTTCGTGAATACCCGCAGGCAGCCTGGATCAAGGTTGTCCTCGATGCCAGCGTCGGCAATACCCTCAATCTTCGCCAGCTCAGCCAGCAGGTCGCTGTGCAACTGGTTCGTCTTCCGAGCACGTTCGATGACCCCGACCTGTTCCTCGGAGACGAGTTCGAACTTCTCCGCAGGAGACCCACACTTGGGACACGCCTCAGGGGGATTCTCCCCCTCGTACAGAAGCCCGCAGACGGTGCAACGCCACATCTTCATGAAAACCACCTCCGTCACCAGTGTAGTTGGAACGCCGATGCAATCAACAAACTGCCGTTTGCTCGCCAGCAATGCTCATTCTGCCACCAGAAGAGGCTTCAGTTGATCCAGCGTCACGCGTGTGTCGACCTTTCCCTGAATGACTCTTCCGGCACCGCCCGATCTTGCGCCGAAGGACTCCTTCATCCGCGCAGCGAAGGTCGCCAGCAGAGCCTCGCTTCCGGTCGGCACCAAGCAGACGAACTGCCCGTCAGTGCCGCCGCCGGGGTAGATGAGGACGCATACTGGACCCGGAGCCGAAGTCAACTTTGCTGCCACCATGTGGGCGAGGTCGGTGGGGACCCAGTCGAGAATCATCACGGCAACACCATGCAAGGCGATTTCGTCCACAGCCTGGTGAGCGAGCTCATCCGCGGCCATCGCCATCAGACCCTTGACCTGCCTGCCCGCGTCGTGGTCGCGCTGCTGCAACCTCGAAATCGAAGCAGAGATATCGCCAAGTCCACATGTCAGCTGCTGTTCGATCTCCCGAAGCACAGCGTCGTTTCGCCTGTGGTACGCCGTCGCTGTCCGCCCGGCAACAAAGTAGAGACGAGTGTTGGCACGCACCTTGTCCGTTCGTACGATGGCGAATGCACCAATCTCGCCGGTCGACGCAACATGGGTCCCGCCGCACGGATTCGTGTCCAGATCCCCGATCCGGACAAGGCGAAGCGGTCCACCTGCGAGTTCGGGCACCTTGCGCACATCGTAGCCAGCGATGTCGGCCGCGTCCACAACTAACGTCTCGACGGGTAGACATTGCCAGATGGCTCGTTCTACGGCGTCTTCGACCTCCGTCAAGACGCTGCTGCTGACTGCTGTGGCCTCGATCTCGATGCTGGCTTCCTCTTCGGTCATATGAAAGGACAACGTCCGGATGCCCCTGTCATCGAGCAGCCTGCTCAGAATGTGCTGGGCCGAATGCAGTTGCGTGTGACGGCCTCGTCTCTCAGCGTCGAGGGCGCAGAACAGATGCTGACCAACGTCGACAGAGGATCCCGGAGGTAGTATGACATACGGGCCCGCGTCATCCTGCTGAGCGTCGAGGATGGTCGTACCACCGACCGTTCCTCCGTCGGCCAGCTGTCCGCCACACTCAGGATAGAAGTACGTTTTCTCGAATCGGACGACAAGGCCGTGCTCCGTCTCCGCGGTTGCAGTCACGATTCCATCGAATTGAAGCTTGCTGCCATCCTCCCAGTACCCTTTCTGCATGTCGGACTCCTCCGTGCCTATTCCGGCTTTTTCGCGCGAAGCGATTTCAAGTACCCGATGATCACGTGCTCGTACCCGGCTCCAGTGGGCAGATAAATGGCCCGGTCATGTACCTCGTCGGGGAAATACTCCTGAGCCACCCAGTTGCCAGGAAAATTGTGTGGATATCTGTACAATGCCTGCCCGGTGCGGCTGTTCTTGAGCTGAACCGGCGTATCGACGTTCTTCGTCTGCTGGGCAAGGTCCCGCGCACGGCGCATGGCACCCAGTACCGAATTGTTCTTGCGGCTCCCCGCAAGATAGATGACGGCCTCTGTCAGGTTGAGCATCGCTTCCGGCAACCCTACTGCATGCACAGCATCGTACGCCGCCATCGCCATCACAACGGCAAAGGGATTCGCCAAGCCGACATCCTCGGCCGCGAAGATGATCATGCGTCGAGCGACGAAGAGAGGATCGTCTCCTGCGTCGATCATGCGCGCCATGTAATACAGCGCAGCGT
>Ga0315289_10003650_pt1 | contig 23227 bp, 16 predicted proteins | sample YL17G11_40_MG_FD_203452 | JGI IMG/M metagenome (GOLD analysis project Ga0315289, IMG submission 203452) | Sediment microbial communities from Yellowstone Lake, YNP, Wyoming, USA - YL17G11_40 | ecosystem: Environmental > Aquatic > Freshwater > Lake > Sediment | place: USA: Wyoming | collected... | reverse complement strand
GCTTCTTATGAAGTTTTTTCTTCCCGGGGCCTGTCCCAGGCCACCCTGGAAGAAATAGCGGAGGCGGCGGATATTGGGAAGGGAACCCTTTACGGTCACTTCGAAAGCAAGATGCACCTGATTGTATATCTGGTCCGGCATTCGACCGATGAGCTGATCGACAGCATGAAAATCCGGGTCCAGGAAACCGGCGATCTCCCCGACCGGATCAAGCTCCTGATCCAGGGACAGCTGCAATTTTTCCGGAACAATCAGGGGGCTTTCAAACTGCTTTTCTTCGCCCGGGCGCTGGTCAAGCAGAAAAGCAACGATCCCCTGGTGGAGGAAATCCGGCAGGAGTTCAAACGCTTTATTTTTTTCCTGCGGGAAAGTTTCAACGGGTCCCTGAAAAGCGGCGAGGCCGGGATTCCCCCGGAGGAACTGGCCGTGGCCGTGGCCGGCCTGGTCAGCGGGGCTTTTTCTTTCTGGCTGGTCGAGGGCAACGGTCACGACCTCGAGAAGCGGTCGGACCTCCTGGCGAATATCTTTATCTCCGGCCTCGCGGTTAAGGCCTCCGAGCCCGCTACTAAAACATAGCGGGTGTCCGACAATAGACGGGTTGCGTTGATCGGTTGGGCTGCTCGTGTCGTCTTACGGGCAACGTCTAACGGCTTGATTATTAACCGCAACCGAAAGACCCACTTCAGTTGACGAAATAACAAGGCCTGCCCGGGAGGATACTAAAATGTCGCGGGTCTAGGGAGAGAATCTACGATCCGGGAGGCGATTCCTTGAATTCTTCCTTCCAGATCAGGCGGGCGCGGTCCTGCTCGAGCCGGTTCTCGGGCTCGGCCAGGGGGAGGATGCCCGGCCTGGCCTTCAGGACCCAGGAGAGCTCTTCCCGGGCCAGGTCCTTCTGGCTCATCGCCAGGTAGGTCTCCGCCAGGTAAACGTGGTTCATGAAGAAGTTGGGTTCGACCTCGATGGCTTTCTTGAGGAAGTAAACGGATTCCACCAGCTTGAAGTCGATGATCCTCCGGGCGATTTTCGGGATCTCGAAAACAAACCGGCCCCAGTAGCGGTAGACCCCGCCGAAGTAGAAATTGATATTGTCCCGGCTCACCACCATCATGCCCTGGATAGAAGTGCCCAGGCTGAAACTTCCTCCCAGGATTCCTTTTACCAGGGTGAGGCGGCCCTGGCTGACCGTCATCCAGAAATTGCCGCCGATGCTGTCGGGATGGACCCGGATCGCCTCCCGGGCGGCCTGGCTGGATTTGTCGTAGGCGTTCAGGAGCTCTTTCTTTTGGACTTTCTCGACCGCCAGACGGTCGCCCAGCCAGAAGTGGGCGTAGGAAAGCCTGACCCAGTATTCCTCCGAATTCGGAACCTGGGCCAGGATCTTTTCGTAAACCTGGATCAGCTGCCGGGCTTTTTCGACTTCGTAACGCTGCGGGAAGATCTTTTCCGCCTCGGCTTTCAGGCCCGCGAGCGCGTGGTCTTCCGGGGCGGCCCCGGAAAAGTTGCAGAGGAAAAGGACCAGGACGAAAAGCGTCAATTGGGAAATCTTTTTCATGGTTTAATATCCTCTAACTTGGTTAAAAATTATATGATGAATTTTTTACCATGGGTAGTCTCTTCAATGATTCTCATCAGGCGTTGGATTTCGGCGGCTGAGGAAGGAGGGCGGTAATAGCCTGGTGGAATTTGCGGAGAAGGCGAAGCAGTTCCGCCCGGTCTTCTTCCGACAAGGCGAAAAAAGCGTTCCGGATCAATTCCAGGTGGGGGGCCGGGACCTGGTCCGCCGTCTCCCTTCCCTTGGCCGTGATTTTTACCAGGATGACGCGGCGGTCATCGGTGGAACGCTGGCGGCTGACCAGCCCAGCCCGTTCCAGGCGGTCGATGATCCCGGTGACGGTGGAGTTGGTCAGGTTGATTTTCATGGAGAGATCGGAAAGCCGGAGGTCGCCGGCGGTTTTCAGCTCCCGGAGGACCGTCAGCTGGGGAGTGGTGATCCGGTAGCGGCTTAAAAGCTCGGAGGAGTAGCGGCGGGTTTCCGACATCCAGAGATTAAAGGTGTCGATAAACTGAAAGATTTCTTCGCCATCGGTGATTTTTTTCATAATATTTCTCGCCCGGAAATTTGGGACAAGAAACATTTTCTTCCGGGCGCGGGTGATAGTCAAGATGGGCGGTTAAAACTGTTGAAAATCCCGTTTTTTCCGGGGCTCATATTTTCCCCGTGAATTCCAAGTTGCGGAGGGGAGAAGATATAAGTGGTGTTGGGTCGAGGCGGAATCAGTTGTAGAAAAATAGTATTTCTGTAATTATTATGAAGATTTTTATCGAGAGGAATTCGCTATGTATATCGTCGTTTGTGTCAAACAGGTCCCCGACACCACCCAGGTGAAGATAGATCCGGTAACTAACACCCTGGTTCGCGAGGGGATTCCCTTCATCATCAACCCTTATGACACCCATGCCCTGGAAGAGAGTCTCAGACTGAAAGAACGTTTTGGATTCAAGGTGGCGGCGATCTCCATGGGCCCGCCCAACACCGAAGCAACCTTGAGAAAAGCCCTGGCCTTGGGAGTGGATGAGGCCATCCTCCTTTCCGACCGGGGTTTCGCGGGAGCGGATACCCTCGCAACCAGCTTCGTCATTTCCGCCGCCATCCAAAAGCTGTCTCGGGAAGCGGAAGTTGGACTGGTGATTTGCGGCAAACAGACGATCGACGGTGACACGGCCCAGGTCGGGCCGGGGATCGCCACCCGCCTTGGTTATCAGCAGCTTACCCTGGTGGATCGGATCGAACATCTTGATGTCGCCGCCAGGAAAATCCGGGTGAGAAGAAAACTCGAAGGCCGGCACGAAATCGTGGAAGCCCCTCTCCCGGCCCTGCTCACCGTGCTCAGGGAAATCAACCATCCCCGCTACCCGAAGGTTCCCCGGAGAATTCTCGCGGAGGAAGCGGAGGTCAAGCTCTGGGATATCAAGGCGCTGGGTCTGGACCCTTCCGCCGTCGGTTTAAAGGGGTCACCCACCACGGTGGTAAAAATCTTCTCCCCCGAACGCCAGATCGGGGAAATTCTCGGGGATGGAATCAAGGATCCCGGAAACGCGGCCGAGCTCCTGCTGCAAAAGCTCAGGCAGAAGGAAATCATCGTCTTTTGACTCATATTTCCGATGGAAAAACCGGTTAAAAAACCTCGGGGCAAAGCCAGGCTGATTGAGGGCAAATGCATCGCCTGCGGTGCGCGCTGCCAGAGTGCTTGTCCCACCGACGCCATCGAGATGAATGAGCGCGGCGAGCCGGTCATCGGCGTCGCCAAGTGTATCGGATGTAGCAAGTGCATCAAAATCTGTCCGTCTCAGGCCCTGGAAACATTCTTCACTCCCGAAGAACTGAAAATTTTGGAAGAACTCAAAAAGCAGGCCAAGCCGGGTGCGCTGGCGGAGGAAGTTGAGGAAGAACCGGAGGCGGGGGCTCCGAAAATCTCTTCCTACCGGGGCGTATGGGTTTTTGTCGAGCAGACCGAGGGAGAACCGGCCAAGGTCTCTTGGGAGCTGCTCGGAGTTGGCGCTAATCTGGCCCAGAGCCTGAAGGTGGAGCTGGCCGCCGTCGTGATTGGCCATGGGGTCGAAGGCCTCTGCCACCAGGGTTTCGCCTATGGGGCGCAGAAGGCCTACCTCCTCGAGGCCCCGATTTTCAAATATTACCGCACGGCCTCTTATCTTGAAGGGGTTTGCTATCTGGTGGAAAAATACCAGCCGGAAATCTTGCTCCTGGGTGCCACCGGGCTCGGTCGAGACCTGGGGGGGGCGGTGGCGACCAGGCTGAAAACTGGTCTGACGGCGGACTGCACGGGCCTCTCCATCACCGATAAAGGACACCTCCTGCAAACCCGTCCGGCCTTCGGCGGCAATATCATGGCCAGCATCCTCTGCGAAAAATTCCGGCCTCAGATGGCCACGGTGCGTCCTCACGTTATGCCGGTGCCGGAATATAAACCCGGCCAACAAGGGGAAATCGTCAGGGAAACCTGTCCCATTCAGGAAGAAAGGATCCCGACCAAGGTTCTGGAAATTTTATCCGACTCCCGGCACCAGGGATCTATCGATATTTCCGGCGCGGATTTCATCATTTCGGGCGGACGGGGGATGATGGCCCAGGAAAAGTTCGCCATCCTCCAGGAATTGGCGGATGAGCTGGGAGGAGTAGTAGGGGCTTCCCGCAGCGCGGTGGACGCCGGCTGGATGCCTCCGGAACGCCAGGTCGGGCAGACCGGAAAAACCGTAAGGCCCAAAATCTACATCGCGTGCGGAATTTCAGGGGCCATTCAGCATCTCGTCGGCATGCAGGGCTCCGATACCATCATTGCCATAAATCGCGACAAAGACGCGCCGATTTTCCAGGTGGCTCACTATGGGATTGTGGGAAACCTCTTTGAGGTTGTGCCCGCTTTAACCAACCGCATCCGGGCCTTGAAAAAACAATCCACCCCGGATCGGAAATGAAGTTCTAAAAATGGGTTCCGCATGAAGCTAAACCAAGTTGTCTTCATTTTCTTGTTCATGGTGGCGATGATTTTATTCGCCCGGAGCTTTTACCGACGTTTCAGCTTGATCTTGCTGGGAAAATTCGAAGACCGCTTTCGCCCTTTTTTCCCCCGAGTCCGGGCCATGCTCGTCTATGCCTTTGGCCAGAGAAGAGTGGTGGCCCGTCTTTTCGGCCTCAATCATTTTGTGATTTTCTGGTCATTCATGATCCTCCTCGCCGCCAACGGCGAGTTCCTCCTCCACGGGCTTTTCCCGGTGATCAGCTTTTCCCTGCTGCCGGCCTTCGTGTATCGGCCCTTGTCATTTTTCTTCGAGGCCGTTTCCCTGGTGACCCTGGTCAGCATGGTCGTGTCCCTGGCCCGGAGGGCCTTTTTCCCGCCCGCGTACCTGACCACGCCCTACGTCAAGGCGAGAAGCTTCGAGGCTTTTCTCATCCTGGGATTTATCACTTTACTGATGATTGCCTTTTTCGGTCTGCATTCCACCGAAATCGCCTTGGGAAAAGAATCGGCCGGCTCCGCCCGGCCCATCTCTTCCCTGCTGGCCGGATCGCTGGCGGGGATTTCCCCTCCGGGCTTGGAACTTCTGGGGGGGGTCTTCTGGTGGCTCCACGCTCTCGTGCTGCTGGCTTTTTTCAACGTCCTCCCGCTGAGCAAGCACATGCATATCCTGACCGCCATTCCCAATTGCTTCTTCCGGAACCTGGATCAGCCGGGCCTCCTGCCCCGGGAGGTATTCGTCAAGGGCAATACCTTCGGGGCGGGCCGGGTGGATTCCTTCTCCTGGAAAGACTTGCTCGATTCCTACTCCTGCACCGAATGCGGGAGATGCCAGGATGTCTGCCCGGCGACGAATACGGGGAAGCCGCTTAATCCCCGCCAGATTGTTCACGCGATCAAAATCAATCTTCTCGAAAACGGGCCGGTTCTAAAAGCAGGCGGGAAGGCCGGGCTTCCCTTAATCGGAGATAACGAGGAAGGCAGCAACCCCGAAAATTCCCTCTGGTCCTGTACCACTTGCGGAGCTTGCATGGAGGTCTGCCCCGTTCTGATCGAACATGTCCCCAAAATTATCCAAATGCGGCGCCATCTGGTGGAAATGGAGTCAAAATTTCCCGAGGAACTTCTCAACTTTTTTGAAAACCTGGAGCAGCGGCACAACCCCTGGGGAATTGCTCCCACCGAGCGTTCGAAATGGGCCTCCGGCCTGGAAATCACGCAGTTTGCGGCCGGGGAAACCGAATATCTTTTCTTCGTGGGATGCGCCGGCGCCTTTGATTCCCGCACCAAGCAGGTTACCTCGGCCATCGCCACGATCCTTAACGCTGCCGGTATATCCTGGGGAATTTTCGGGAAAGAGGAGAAGTGCTGCGGGGACAGCGTCAGAAGGCTGGGAAATGAATTTATTTTCGAGAAAATCGCAAAAGAAAATGTCAGAATCTTTCAGGAAAAAGGGGTCCAAAAGGTTATCACCCAGTGTCCCCATTGCTTTAATACCTTGAAAAACGATTACCAACAGTACGGGCTCAAGCTCGAAGTCATCCACCACAGTGAGCTCATTCACCGCCTTTTGAAGGAAAGAAAAATCAGGCTGGGCCAAAAAGCAACGAGCCTGGGGAGGATCGTTTTTCATGATTCCTGCTACCTGGGGCGACACAATGGCATCTACAACGCCCCGCGCCAGATAATAAAACTCGTGACTGACACCGCTCCGGCCGAGATGAAAAGAAACCGGGAAAATTCCTTCTGCTGCGGCGCCGGGGGGGGCCGCATGTGGATGGAGGAAAGTCTCGGCACCAGAATCAACCTGACCCGCGTTCAAGAGGCTTTGGCCCTGAAACCCGATACCCTCTGCATCACCTGCCCTTACTGCATGACCATGTTTGAAGATGGGTTGAAGGATGAAAAAGCGGAAAACGTTCGGGTCAAGGATATCGCCGAGATCGTCGTCTCCGGTCTCGGCTAGATTCCCCTCATTTTTTTCGCGTTGGTTTTATCCCTGAGCCGGGTGGGGCCTTCCTGGCGCTCGGGCTTATCCTCGGATTCATGAACTGGTATGACGCCCGCTCCCGGGCCCGGAAGCAAAAAGGGGCGGCGGGAGAGCCCGCCTAAAAAAACATCCGCCCGTGAAGGCGGATGTAATATGGCTAAAGCCTGGGAATCCTCGACAGCCGAAAAAATTTTTTTACAGGTTTTTCTTGAGATGAGGAGCCGGGCGGAACCGGACCGTCTTGCTGGCCTGGATCCGGATCTCCTTTCCCGTCTGGGGATTGCGCCCTTTGCGGGCTTTCAGGGATTTCACGACGAAGGTGCCGAAATCGGGATAGACAAAACGCTTGTCCTTTTTAATCGCCTTGACGATTTCGGCGAAAATATTGTCAATGATGGCGTTCATGTCTTTCTTGGAAATCTCTAATTTCTTGTTGCTCTTCACCACCGCATCGACTAAATCGGCCTTGGTCATGGATCTTCACCTCCTTTACATATTTCCGGGCCGGAATATTGTTCAATCTTAAAGTTTAGGATCATTACTATATCAGGTGAAAATCAGAAATCAAGTGGTAAAATGATCTAAAATAATCACTACCGAGTACGTCGGGCCCAATGCGAATTTCATCCAAATACCTTTTGGCCTTTTTGCTGGTTTCCTGCCTTTCCTGCCGGGAGAAATCCGGTCCCGGCCCGGTCGGCCTTCCCGGCACCCGTTACCCGGTCATGCCCGGTTCGGTTTTCGCGTCCGCGGTCCTGGCCCCGCCGGTCAATCCCTCCGAGGTGAGCCAGGCGGCGGAGATCGTGCCCTTCCGGGAGGTGGAATCGTCCCGGGATCTTTCGGGGGAGTGGCGCTACCTGCCCGACCCCCGCTCGCGCGGGGAGGAGGATTCCCCCCCGTGGTTTTCCCCTGGGCGTGACGATTCCGACTGGGACAGGATTCCCGTGCCCAGCCACTTTGCCCGTTTCGATTCCCGGCTCTCCGACTTTTACCGGCCGGTCTGGTTTCGCCGCCACTTCGCCCTCGAAGAGGAAGCCATCTCCCGGTCCCGGGCCTTCGACCTGGTTTTCGAGGGGGTGGATTACTTCGCCCGGGTCTGGCTGAACGGCAGATTTTTGGGCGAGCATGAGGGTTACTTTAATCCCTTCCGTTTCGAAGTAAGCGGGCTGCTCCAAACCGGGGACAACCTGCTCGTCGTCGAGGTGACCAATCCCTATGATTACGGTTTGAAAGGGGAGGCCCCCTTCCTCGCCCTTTCCGAGAAGATCTGGATCAAGGGGGTTTTGAATTTTCACGACTGCCGCCCCGGGGGGATCATGCTTTCGGCCCGGGAGGCCCAGACCCGGGGAACCGGCGGGATCATCCGGCCGGTGTTCCTGAAGGCTTACGGGCCGCTGACCCTCGATCAGGTTTTCATCACCCCCGAGCTTTCCCCGGATAATTCCCGGGCCACGGTCAAGCTTGAATACATCATTTCCAACCGCACCGGCAAAACCGAGAGCGCCAGCGTGATGACCAGCATCTCCGGGGAAACCTTTGCCTCCCCGGTCACCCGGACGGTGCTGGCCCGGGTCCGGGTGACCCCGGGACCCCACCGCCTTTCCCTCTCCGTCCCGGTGGATGACCCGACGCTCTGGTGGCCGGCCGGCTACCCGGAACTCGGGGACCCCGATCTTTACCGGGCCGAGACCTGGATTTACTCGCCCACGGAGGTCTCCGACCGCCGGGCGGACAACTTCGGGATCCGGACGGTCCGGATGACCGAGACCGGGCCGGAATCATTTATCTGGTATGTCAACGGGGAGCGCCTTTTCCTCCGGGGCTCCACCACCCTGATCCCGACCGGTTACCTGGCCGAGGCCGACGCCCTTTATCCCCGGGACTTCGAACTCCTGCGGGAAGCGGGGATCAACTTTCTCCGGCCCTATTCCCATGTGGATCCCCCGGTTTTTTATGACTACGCCGACCGCTTCGGGGTCGGGATCGTTTCCGAGTTCAGCCTCCAGTGGGAATATTCACCCTGCGGTTTTTCCCGGTCGAACGGGGACCCGGATCTCGCCGGCAATCCGGAGGTAATCGCCCGGATGCTGGCCGAGGCGATGTACCTGCATTACAACCATCCCTCCATCCTGGCCTGGTCGGTCCACAACGAGCCTTATTATTTTGCCGCCGGGATCAATCCCGAGAGCCAACCCGCCGTATGTCCCGCCGAGCCGTTCCGGGAGGGGCAGTATGTTCCCTTTACCGACAGCAGTTTGAACTATTCCCTGGACCAGGAATTGCTGAAAACGGCCCAGGGGATTGATCCCACCCGCCCCGTCCGGCTTGCCTCCGGGGTGGGGGATCAGCACCTTTACCTGGGCTGGTACCAGGGCACCGCCGACGACATCGCCGGGGTGAAGGCACCCTTTCCCACCGAGTTCGGGACGCAGGGGGTGGCTTACAGCTCCGAGGAATGGCTGCGGACGGAGCTGGGCCCAAAATTTTTCCCGCCTCTCTCGAAGGACGCGGGGGAGGAGATCCGCCGGGCCTGGCTCTTCCACGACGCCCAGCTCGCCAGCCTCGGGGTGTATCTCGGTCGCCCGGACGGGGAGACCTACACGGATTTCCGCGAATTCGCTTTCGCCTCCCAGGTTTACCAGGCCGAGGTCAACCGGATGTATGTCGAGCGCTTCCGGATCACGAAGTACAACCCGACCGGGGCCTTCCTCCAGTTCACCTTCCTGCAGTGGTGGCCCTCGATCACCTGGGGGTTCGTGGATTACCGGCGCGAGCCGCTCCTCGCCTACGAGTGGTTTAAACGCCTAAACCAGCCGATCCTGGCGGCCGCGGAGCTCCCGAAACGGATATTTTCCTCCGGGGAGTCCTTGCATATCCCCCTCACGATCGTCAATGACCGTCACCTGGCGCTCGCGGGGGTCAAACTGCGTGTTCTGCTCGAAGAAGAAGAGGATTCCCTGATCATCCGGGGCGACCCGGCCGCCTGGGGCGATTCCCCCTCGTATTTCAGCCTGCCTCCCGCGAAGCCGATCCTGATTTCCACCGCGACCTCGGTAAAAGTAATGAACTGGGCGGAGCGCGAGAGCGTTTTTGACCTTTCCCCCGACAGTGTTTACCAGGCCGAACCCCTGGACTTTTCTCAGCCCTTCGACATACTCCCGGCGGTTCATCATTATCACCTGACCCTCGCCCTGACCGGGCCGGGCGGGGAGGAATTAAGCCGGAACTGGTACCATTTCCTTTCCGTCCCCGATCCGAAAGTATTTGATCCACCCCTCGGGCTTTCGCTTTACCGCCAGGGGGATGATTTCAACCGGCACCCCCGCTTCAACCTTTCCCTGCGGGTTTTGAACCCGGATGGGTCCGGCCGGTCCGCGCTCGAGGTTGCCTTGAATTCGCGTTTTACCGATCCGGTTTTTTCCGAGACCGGGGAGACCGACCAGTCGGGAAATATAATCTTCGCCGGGCTTTCTCCCGGGGCCTATACCATAAACACCAGCAGTGGAGTAGAATACACGCAAAATATTTGGGTAAACGGTTCGGAAAGTCTGATCATCAGGCTTCCTTGAACCTTCCGGGTTCCAGCGTAGGCGAAGGCTTTGGCCTGCGTGGCAAAGAGCCGGTAACCAGGAACCGGGGAGAAGGTGGCTAGGATGTTAGGTGGCTGGGTGGTTAGAAAAGAAATCAATCAAGATTTTAAAATGATGAGACATCTGGAAAAAATAATTTTGGGATTGTTTCTGGTTTTTCTGTTCGCTTCCCCGGGGCGGACGGCGGAGCCGTCCGGCGTGGTCCGGGTCATCACCGTGGCGGCCGCCATCACCCCGATATCCGCCGAATTCATCCTGGACAACCTGGCCGCGGCCGAGAAGGAAAATGCCGCCTGCCTGGTGATCGAGCTGGATACCCCCGGCGGGCTGGACGAGGCGATGCGCGATATCGTTAAGGCCATCCTGGGATCCAAAATGCCGGTGGTGGTTTACGTTTACCCGAGCGGGGCGCGGTCGGCCTCGGCCGGGGCCGTCATCACCCTGGCCGCCCATGTCGCCGCGATGGCCCCCGGGACCAATATCGGGGCGGCCCACCCGGTGGCGATCGGGGAAAAGGGCATGGACGAGGCGATGATGAAGAAGGTGGAGAACGACGCCGCCGCTTACGTCCGCGGACTGGCCGCCAAGCGGGGCCGGAACCAGGATTGGGCGGAGAACGCGGTCCGGAAAAGCATTTCCACCCAGTCCGAGGAGGCCCTGAAACAGAAAGTCATCGACCTGATTTCCCCCAGCCTGACCGACCTCCTGACCCGGATCGACGGTCGGAAGGTCGAGGTTTCGACGGGGGAAGTGGTGTTGAAAACCAAGGAGGCCCGGGTGGAGCGCGTCCAGATGGGTATGCGCCACCGGATCCTCACCACCATCGTCAATCCCAACCTCGCCTACATATTAATGATTATCGGGATGTGGGGGATCTTCTTCGAACTTTCCAACCCCGGTTCCATCGTCCCCGGGGTGATCGGCGGGATCTCCCTGCTTCTCGCCTTCGTGGCATTCCAAACCCTGCCGATTAATTACGCCGGTCTGCTTTTGATCGTCCTGGCCTTGGTCCTGTTTATCGCCGAGGTTAAAATAACTAGTTACGGTCTCTTGACCGTAGGAGGGATTATTTCCATGATCCTGGGTTCGATTATGCTCTTTGAGTCCCCGGCGGAGGGACTGCACGCTTCCTGGAAGGTGATCATCCCGTCGGTGCTCGCCACCGCGGCTTTCTTCGTCGCGGCCCTGACCCTGGCGCTCCGGGCCCAGCTCCGGAAACCGACTACCGGGCAGGAGGGTATGATCGGGATGGAAGGAACGGCCTCCAGCCGGCTCGATCCGAAGGGCAAGGTCTTTGTCAACGGGGAGTTATGGGACGCGGAAAGTTCCGAGCCCGTTGAGGACGGCCGGCCGGTAAGGGTGGAGGAAGTGAAGGGGATGGTGCTCAGGGTCAGCAAAGTAAGCCGGTAGCCGCAGGCTTTAGCCTGCGTTTGATTGACGATTGACGATTGACGATTGAAAACCAAAAGCATGTAGGGCAAGGCTTCAGCCTTGCGGGAAACGATAAACGGGAAACAGAAGGAAATCAGGTAACCAAACAAACCAGACAAACCAGACAAACCAGACAAACCAGACAAACCAGACAAACCAGACAAGCAAGATGAATTCTCTTAACTTTGAACTTTGAACCTTGAACTTTGAAACAGCGGAACCAGATAGACAAAACAGACCAGAAAGATTAAGGTAATTTAAAAGAGGAGGAGCTTATGGGTATGGGTGCAGTGATTCTGGTAGTGGTCGTAATCGCGATCCTGGCGAGCGCCCTGCGGATTTTGAACGAGTACGAGCGGGGGGTCATCTTCCGCCTCGGGCGGGCCATCGGGGTCAAGGGCCCGGGTCTGATCATCCTGATTCCGGTGATTGACCGGATGGCGAAGGTCACCCTCCGGATCGTGGCCATGGAAGTTCCGCCCCAGGATGTCATCACCCGCGACAACGTCTCGATCAAGGTCAACGCGGTGGTTTACTTCCGGGTGATAGATCCCTTCAAATCGATCATCCAGGTGGAAAACTATCATTACGCCACTTCCCAGCTGGCCCAGACCACCCTCCGGAGCGTCTGCGGCGAGGCCGAGCTGGACCAGATCCTGGCCGAGCGGGAGCACATCAACCAGAAGCTCCAGACCATTCTCGATCGCCATGCCGATCCCTGGGGAATCAAGGTTTCCACCGTCGAGGTGAAGCAAATCGACCTCCCGCAGGAGATGCAGCGGGCGATTGCCAAGCAGGCCGAGGCCGAGCGGGTCAGGCGGGCCAAGGTCATCCACGCCGACGGGGAATTCCAGGCCGCCGAGAAGCTCCGCGCGGCCGCCGAGATCATGAGCACCCAGCCGGTCGCCCTCCAGCTCCGCTATCTCCAGACCCTTTCCGAGGTGGCTTCCGAGAACAATTCCACCACCATCTTCCCGTTTCCGATGGATCTCCTCACCCCGTTCCTGAACCTGATGAAGAAAAAAGAAGGCCAGTGAAGAATTGACGATTTACGATTGACGAATGACGAATGAAGAATGACGAATTTGAATTGACGAACGAAGAATGAAAGTTGGACAGCGTACATTTGCGGGTTCGAAATTCACAATCTACAATCGTCAATCTGAAATCTATAATTTAAGTTGATGCGGCGCGAACCCGGACAGGACTTTAATCTCCCCGAGCTGGATCAGTTGCTGGCCCGCCTGGGCCAATGGCGGACCCGCCTGCCCGGCTGGTGGATGATCTTTTTGGTGATTTTCGCCCTCTGGCTCGCGAGCGGGATCTACATCGTCAATCCCGACCAGATCGGGGTGGTCCAGCGCTTCGGAGCCTACCGCTACACCACCAACCCGGGACCGCACTGGCGTCTGCCCTGGCCGATCGAGCAGGTGACCAAGCCCCGGGTGACCAAGGTCGAGCGGCTCGAGATCGGGTTCCGGACCTACGCGGGAGGCGCCCCCGGCCAGTATCGGTCGGAGCCGGCGGAAGCCCTGATGCTGACCGGGGACGAGAATATCGTCAAGCTCGAATTTATCGTCCAGTACCGGATCAAGGACCCGATGGATTACCTTTTCCGGGTGCGGGACCAGGTGGCCACGATCAAGCAGGCCGCCGAGGCCGCCATGCGCGAGGTGATTGGGAAGAGAAAGATCGACGAGGCCCTGACCGAGGGGAAGGCCGAGATCCAGAGCGATACCCAGACCCTGCTCCAGGAAATCCTGGATAAATACCAGGCGGGGGTGAAGATCGTGGCGGTCCAGCTCCAGGACGTGCATCCGCCCGACGAGGTCCTCCAGGCCTTCCGCGACGTGGCCAGCGCCAAGGAGGACAAGAGCCGGCTGACGAACGAGGCCGAGGGATACCGGAATGATGTCGTGCCCAAGGCCCGGGGGGAGGCGGCCAAGCTGGTCAAGGAAGCCGAGGCTTACAAGGAAGTCCGGATCGACCGGGCGGAAGGGGATGCCCAGCGGTTTCTCAAATTGCTCGCGGAATTCCAGCGGGCCCCGGAGGTCACCCGGAAGCGGGTTTACCTGGAAGCGATGGAGGAACTGCTTCCCAACCTGGATAAATTCATCCTGGAAAAGGATTTCGGGAAGAGCATAGTTCCCTATCTTCCCCTCGAGCGCAAACCGAAAGCGGAAGCGACGCCGGAAAAACCATAGTCCCCTCAACCAGCCTTCTCCCCGGGGGGGAGAAGGGGAGGATGAGGGGCGGATAATCGAGATGAAAAAAAACCTTTTACTGATAATCAGCCTGGCTCTTCTGGCCGTGGTGATTCTTTCCACCACCATCTTTACCGTGGACCAGACCCAGCAGGCCCTGATTCTCGAACTCGGCAAGCCCAAGCGGGACATAAAAGATCCCGGGCTTAAGTTCAAAATCCCCTTTCTGCAGCAGGTGACCCTGTTCGACCTCCGCCTCCTGGAATATGACGCCGAGTCCTCCGAGATCATTACCCAGGACAAGAAGAACCTGATCGTGGACAATTACACGCGCTGGCGGATTACGGACCCCCTCAAGTATTTCCAGTCCATCCGGAACGAGGCCGGGGCCCGGGCCCGTCTCGATGACATCATTTATTCCAACGTCCGCCAGGAACTGGGGCGCTATACCCTGACCCAGATCGTTTCCGAGGACCGGTCGAAGATCATGGGTAAAATCACCGAGCTCTCGAACCAGCAGGCCCTCGCCTACGGGATCCAGGTTCTGGACGTCAGGATCAAGCGCGCCGATCTTCCCCCCGAGAACGAGAAGGCGGTCTTCGGCCGGATGAAGGCCGAGCGGGAACGCCAGGCCAAGCAGTATCGTTCGGAAGGCGAGGAAGGGGCCCAGCGGATCCGCGCGGAGGCGGAACGGGAAAAATCCGTGATCCTGGCCGAGGCCTACCGCTCGGCCCAGATCCTGCGCGGGGAAGGGGATGCCAAGGCGGCCCGGATTTACGCCGGGGCTTACAACCAGGATCCGCAGTTTTTCGCCCTGGTTCGGAGCCTGGACAGCTACCAGAAATCCCTGAAGGAAAAGACCACCATCATTCTCGATCCCTCCAGCGAATTCTTCCACTATCTCAAGAGTTCACGCTGACCCCCCTCTTGGTCGAAAGAGGGGTTAGGGTCTCCGATCCGTAGGGTCTACGGCCCGGAGGGGAGATTTTCATTTAAACCCGAAAAAAGCAGTTATTACTTCTTAATATTTCGTAGCTGCCCGATTTACTTGTCCTGACAGCGGAAGGATCGGGCGCTTTTAAAAAACCGCCGATCCCCTCAGCGAAGGGATAAATGAATCGGCAAACTACAAAAAAATCCCCCCCGAAATGACAACGCAAACAATTCAACCGCATTTTTCAGCTTAATAAAGAACCACCTTGATCCCTGCTTTCGCAGGGATGACACCAAGAGCCGAGAGCCCTATTTATTATCAAATGAAAAAAAATCCCCTCCGGATCGGGGAGGGGATTTTTCTCTGGGGGTGGGGCCCCGAAGAGAAGCACTGGTCGGAAAAAACTTGTCAACGCAGGCGTTAGCCTGTGATTTATTTATAGTCCAAGGTCAGGGCCACGATGCCCTTATCGTCTGTCGGTAACGTCTATCGGCTTTTGAACCGTAACCACTTGACTTAACCGAAACGGGCCTCGTAACCTTAACCGTTTTTCCCTGTTTATCGTTTCATGCAAGGCTGAAGCCTTGCCCTACTTTACGCTCGGCTCCATGCCCTATGCCCTCTGCTCTTTGCTCTATGCGCTTTGCGCTTTGCGATTACGCCGCCGGGAGATTCTGCAAATAGGTGGAGATCTTCTGGTTCAGGCCTTCTTCCCCGTCGTAAAATTGGTTCAGGACGGGCACCCGGTAGATTTTCTCGATCTCCGAGAAAATAGTGGTGGAAATCGTCCCCGGCATGCAGGTGAAGGGGGAGGCGTTGACCACCATCCGGGCCTGGTTCCGGGTGATGAAGAGGACAGCCCGGCCCAGGGTCAGCATGGCCTCGGTGGTGTGCTGGACCGGCAGGAAATAGGTGCCGGCCATGACCGCTTCCTCGATCGAAGGCTCGTGACGATCGGCCAGGAGCGGGCCGGCCGCCTCGTAGGCCTCGTGATCGAATTTGTGCAGCCAGCGGTTGTAAAGGTACGCCTTGACCAGTTCCTTGTAGTTCCGATCCCGCCGGGAACGCCAGCGGTTGTTAAAGTCGACGAAAAAGATCCATTCAAAAAGCGGGGAAAGCCAGGCCTCCCCGCCGTAGCGTTCCACTGCCTCCACCACATGGTCGTTGCTGAAGGGGTTGCAGCGGACGAAGATCTCGCCCACGACCCCGACCAGGGGCTTCCGGGTGTCCAGGATCGGGACGGATTTAAATTTGTCGGCCGCGACCTGGATGGCATCCAGGAAATCCCCGCCCTTCTCGATCTTCCGGGCTCCTTCCTCCAAGGCCTCGGCGGTGACCCGGTCGACCTGGCCCGGGTTTAACTCGTAGGGCCGGGTCCGGCAGCGGAGTTTATAAACTATATCGGCGGCCAGCAGCGCTTTCCCGAGCCCGATCCGGAGCCGGTTGGGCATGCCCTGGTAGGCGTTGCGGGCCGAGGGCGCGAAGATCGGGACCTGCTGGTATCCGAAGCGGTCCATGATGACCCGGAAGAAGAATTCATACTGCCCGAAGCGGCAGGGTCCGTCGGAGGAAACAAAGAAAAGAGCGTGCTTCTCGGGGTCGAACTTTTCCTCCCGGATCAGCTTGATGAAGTTCCCCAGGGTGACGGCCAGGGGCATGCATTCGCTCCCCCGGCTGTATTTCCTCCCGAGTTCCAGGCTTTCCTGGGTTTCGCCCGGCATCGACTCGGCCTCGAATCCGAATTTTCGGAAGGTGGCCTCGAAGAACCGGTTGGCGGTCGGGTGCATGTTCGGGAACCAGAGCTTCCTTTTTCGGAAATCCTCCGACGATTGCTTCCAGTGCTTGGCGGGCAGAGGGGCCTCGGTCTGGTAGTTCTTGATCACGTCCAGGAAGGCCTCGATCCGGGTGAGGTAGCCGGTGGCGGAGCCGTGCTCATCCAGTTCCAGGAAAAGCAGGGGGCGCTGGTTCATCAGCTCGTCGGCGTAGCTGGTGGTGAAGGAATCCGGCCCGCAGCCGAAATTGGAGATGTAAATCGCGAAAAGGTTGGGATGTTTCTTCAGCTCCTGGACCGCGTTCAGGACGTTCTGGCTGTTGTACCAGAAGAGGTTGGAGAAGTCCTCGGAGATATTCTCGGCCACGAAGGGGAAAAAATCGTAGGGAATGACGGTGATCTGGTGCTCGGAAACCTGGAGAGGGATCTGGAGGGAAAGCCGCTGGTCGTAAACGTTGTAGCCCCGGCCCAGGATGACGATTCCCTTCCGGCCGGTTTTTTCCAGATCGGCCAGGATTTCTTTCCCTTTTTCGGCGCATTCCCTCTGGAAACCGGCCTGGGCTTCCAGGGCCCGTTCCCAGGCCGAACGGATCCGGTCGGGACTGAAACCGAAGTCGCGGAACGCCTGCCGCAGCTCCTCGACGTTCACCCGGGTGCTGGAGCTCAAATCCAGGACCGGCGAGATGATTTTATCCGTGGGAATCCGGTTGACCCGGAGGAACGATTTCAGGAAGGAAGGCGCGGTCTGGACGTAGGGGCAGAGGTGGGTGTTGGAAAAATCCTTGCGGTTTTCGGCCCGGAGGAAATGGGGAAGAAAGATAAAGTCCAGCTTGGGATTATCCAGCAACTGGGAGAGCTCGCCGTAGAGGGCCTTGACCGGGAGGCAGAAATCGCCTCCGGCAATCTCGTTCCCGCGGGCGATCACGTTCTTTTCGCCCACCAGGGAGAAGCGGGCCCGGAAGCCCAGCTCCTGGAGAAAGCGGACATAGAAAGGCAGGAAGAGGTAAGAGGTCAGGGCCATGGGAATGCCGATGGTGGCAATGGGTTTTTCCGGCGCGTTGCCCTTAAGATATTTGGCCATGATTTTTTCGCGCTCCCGGAAGGGTTGGAAATAGATGTCTTCTTTCTTTCCCTTTTCCCCCGGTTCCCGCCCGCAGGCGTAACCCCAGGAAGGTTCCTCGGTCTCCCCGGCAATCTTGATCTTGGTGATCCGGCAGCGGTTGGAACAGATGGCGCATTCCTCCTGGAGGGTATGGATCTCCTTGCGGGTGACCTCGAGGCCACGGAAACGGGAGGCGGAGCGGCTCTCCTTCACCGTCTCGCGGGCGGCCAGGGCCGCGCCGATCGCCCCCATGATGTGGCAATGGGGGGAGACGACGATCTCGCGCTTCAGGATTTTTTCGAAGGCCGCCACCAGGCCCCGGTTCCGGGCCGTGGCCCCCTGGAAAAAGATCCGGTTGCCGCTGATCGGCCGGGTTCCGACCACCATGTTCAGGTAGTTGGAGGCGATGGAATAGAGCACCGCGGCCATGACCTCCGGCCGGGAATATCCCTGCCGGAGCAGGTCGGTAGCGTCCTGTTCCATGAAAACGGTGCAACGTTCCGAGGTATAGGGAGGGGCGATCTCCATGACCGCTTGGCCCACCTCCCCGATGGAGAAGCCCAGCCGGTTGGCGATTTCCTCGATGAAGGAGCCGGTCCCGGCGGCGCAGACGTAATTCATATTGGCCTCGTGGATCCTCCCGTTCTTGAGGTACATGTACTTGGAATCCTGGCCCCCGATCTCGAAAATGGTCTCGATCCCCGAGAAATAGTTCTGAGTTCCCTGCAGGTGCGCGGTGATCTCGTTGATGATCCGGTCGGCCCCGATCACCATCCCGATGAATCTCCGGCCCGACCCGGTGGTTCCCACTCCCTGGAATTTCAGCTTGAGGTTGTATTCCTTCTGGAGATCTTCCACCGATTCAAAAAGCAGGCGGGTGGCCCCCAGGGGATCGCCCATGGTCTGCCGGTAGATGTCGAAGATGACCTGGTCTCCGTAAACCACCGCGAGCTTGGTGCTGGTGGAGCCGATGTCCAGGCCCAGATACACGTCCAGGTCTTTCCCGCGAGGCATGTCCAGGAGCCGGATTTCGTTTTCTCTCCGGTCCACGGAGAAATCTCCCGCGTTCATTTCGGGGAACCGGGAGTGCTCGAGCGTGAGCGCGGGCCGTTTCTTGTTCTTACGCTCCGCGCCGGCGGCAGACTCGGCGACCGCGGTCCCGGTTTTCTGCCCGTCATCAGCCAGGAGGGCGGCCCCGATTGCCTGGGCGAAGGGGGCGAATTCAAAGGTCTGGATATTTTCCCCGAAACGGCATTTGAGCCAGCGCATGATCTGGGGGTTTTTCGCTACGCCCCCGATTACCACCGCCTGGCCGTCCAGGGACCGGCCCCGGAGCAGGGTGTTCATCGAGGTTTCGGCCATGCCCCGGCAGAGCCCGGCCCAGAGTTCGGGCACGGTATAACCCTCCTGCTGGCGGTGGATCAGGTCGGTCTTGGCGAAAACCGAGCAGCGGGTTGCGATGGTGGGGGGCTTTTCCACCTCGGGAAAGTTGGCGGAATCCTCCAGCTTGAAACCCAGGCGCATGACCTGGTGATCGAGAAAAGCCCCGGTCCCGGCGGCGCAGAGCGAGTTGGTGACGATGGTGGACAGCCTTCCCGAGTCGTCCAGCCGGATCAAAGCGGTCGAGCTTCCGCCCAGGTTGATGATGTTCCGGGGGGAAGAGCAGAATTTGTTTACCCCGGAAATCTGGGCCCGGGTGTCGTCAATCGGTTCCAGGGCGAATTTTTCCCGGATCATCCCGGATCCCCTGCCGGTCAGACCCAGGGGCGTGCCCGGCTGGTAACCCAGTTCGTTCAGAATCGACTCGGTCAGCGCGGTGATGTTTCCCTGGTGCCGGAGGTAACGGGTTTCCCGAACCTCACCCTTTTCCAGGCGGACCGCCTTGATGGAAACCCCGCCGATATCGAGTCCAATGCTGATTTCAGGGGCAGATTTGGAATCCATGGCTTTATCCATTCGGCTTCTCCTTGATGGAATTAAATGGTAAGGGTTACAAAGCCCGTATCGTCCATCGGTAATGTCGTTCGTGTTAAAAGACGTGACCTAAAAACGTGACCGAAACGGGCCTTGTTACCTTAACCTTCCCCCGTCGTTTTTCCTTTGCAATATATCTAAGCGATGCATCATATAGTATGGTCAGGTAACGCATGCCGGCAAGTTATCGGGGCTTAACTGGTTGATTTTGGTAATGTTCGGTTGAATTCGAGGGTTGAATGGACGTATTGCGGAATGTGCCAATTGACGATTGACGAATGACGATTGACGAATGAAAAAAAGGGTTCCAGGGTTCATGGGTTCAAGGGGTCGAGTGGAATAAATTATAAGACTGACACCGACACCGACACCGATAATCAAATTTGCCAATCAATCCGGAAGTTCATATTATGGTTTCTAATCCATGGCAATCAGCAGGGAGATTTTCTAAACAAATATGATCGTTGTTTATTAAGATAAATAAATGCAATCGTTGATTGAGAATTACAATTACCTGGGATACATCATCGTTCTGTTCGGAACGTTTCTGGAGGGGGAAACCATCCTGATCATGGCGGGGTTCGCCGCCCACCAGGGATATCTCCATCTCAGCATGGTGATCCTGGCGGCGTTCGCGGGGTCGCTTTCCGGGGACCAGCTCTATTTTTATCTCGGGCGCCGGCACGGCCAGACCATCCTGGCCAAACGCCCTTCCTGGCAGGCCCGGGTGGATAAAGTGGAAAAATTGATGAAAAAATACCGGGTCCTGGTAATCCTGGCCTACCGCTTTTTTTATGGGACCAGGACGATCACCCCGTTTGCCATCGGTTTAAGCCGGACGCCGGCCCGGCTTTTCATTCCTCTCAACATCCTGGCGGTGCTGGTCTGGTCCATAGTCATCAGCATCCTCGGTTTCCTGTTCGGTAACGTCGCGCAGCTTATTATTAAAGACATCAAGCAGTTCGAGCATCATATCCTGCTGGTGATCGCGGTCGCGGGGCTGATCGGCTGGATCATCCATCTCTTTTCCAAGTACGGATCAAAACCGAAATCTTCTTAATCCGTCTGGAAACGGATAATTGTATCTTTGTGTAGATTGGTCCAAAACCAAATCCCTAAATGAGTTCGTGGATATCACCTGCGAGGTCGGCCGGGTAGTGGAAAAAAGCGGGGTGCGGGAGGGTTTCTGCCTGGTTTACGTCCCCCATACCATCGCCGGGGTTACGATCAGCGAGGGGGCGGACCCGGACGTGGTCCGGGATATCCTGAAGAATCTCGAGGAACTGGTTCCCGCCGGGAAAAGATTTCTTCATACCGAAGGCAACTCCGACGCCCACATCAAATCCAGCCTGGTGGGGGCCAGCCAGCTTATTCCCATCACCGGGGGGAAGCTCGCCCTGGGCACCTGGCAGGCGGTTTTTTTCTGCGAGTTTGACGGTCCCCGAACCCGAAATGTTCTCGTCCAGGTTATACCCTGCTGATCGATTTTCCAGTTTGCTGAATAACCCCTTCGACGGTATCGAATGGATTGAATCAGGTGAGGATGCGAAAAGATAAAGGTGGAGCAAACGAAATAATTAAGGAAATCCTAAAAACAAGTTAATATTTCAATTATGTGTCCCCCAATTCGCAGAATTGAATATTTTCGGGGATTAATTTCCTGATTTATTATGAAAGTTTTTTATCGAATACCCCGCAGTTTTGCCGCGGGGAGATTAATTTTATTGTTGCAAATCTTCTGCTTTTGGAAAAATCTTGTATATATCTTCTGGATAATAATTATAATGTTCAGATTTCAAGTTTTTCTTACACAATTCTATTGAAACATTTTTCTGTTTTTCACTTTCACTAATTTTCTCTGAATTTAATAAATCATTATTTTTTGCAAGGTCAACTCGTAACTGAGTAATCTTAACTGAATACTCTTTTCCTCTATTTTCCCAATATCCTAAACATTCATAATCTGTTTGTTTATTTGTTGCCCATTTACTGCACACCTGCTTTTTCGATGTCCAAGTGGTTGCTTTTTCTTCTCTCCATACTGCACATTCACGTTCTTCCTTATAACATTTTCTTTTTCCAGAACTAATTTCATTTTCTAGGTTTCTAATTGCTCTTTCAGTATTAAAATGTAATTCTTTTATTTTATTGTCGTAAGATTCCTCTGTTTTTCTAATATTCCTTTCTTCCTTTGTCATGCATCTCAACCAAAGATTAACTTCCTTCTCAGCAACTTTTTGAGGAATTTTATATAATTCATCAACGCGTCTTTTACATTCCAATACATATTCACCATTAGGATAATTTTCAATATAATATTCATAATCAATAATAGTATTCCTTTTCACTGCTCTATTCCAAGTAGAGGTTGCACACGATAAAAGGATGACTGAAAAAAGAACAAGCAAAAAACAAAATTTTATCTTTTTTTGTTTCATCGCTATCCCCCCTTGATTAGAAAAAAATATTAGGTTTGATATCTTTATCTATAGTTCTTTTATCTTAATATCTTTTCTAAGTCAACCTGGCCCCCGAAAAAAGCAAACTCATAACTTTTATATTGCGTGATCAAACCAGGAAGAAACTACCGAGAATTACTGCTTGAAATCATAGCTTTTTTGGCATATAAGTTAATGAGGAAGACCAATCGGTGTTCTATCCAATGAAAAAAACACTCTGCTGGCTGACAATATTCATTTTCCTCCTTACTGTCTTTCCGAATTCTAATCTTCAAGCCCAGCCTCAGAAAAAATCTGATGAAGGAGAAGTCTATCGTGTCCAAAACTATATCGCTGTGATGGATTTAGATTTGGGCAAGGGAGCAGATCCAGCATTTCGAGCCTTACTCACTAATGGTCTGATTAACGAACTGGTTAGAATAGGAAGATATTCAATAATTGACCGGGCAAATAGAAATAGAATTTTGGAGGAACAAGGCTTCCAGGTTCAAGACTGTGTGGAGGAAAGTTGCCGGGTTAATGCCGGAAGGTTGTTAGGGGTGGGGAAAATAGTGATCGGAAGTATTACAAAAGTTGAAAATACATATTTCGGTATGATTCAACTTATTAACGTCGAAACTGGAAAAGTTGAGTCCTCTGCCAAAGAGCAGTGTGAATGCAGTCCTAAAGACCTTTTGGAATTGGCCGGGGTTTTAGCGGGAAAACTCATGGGCTTGCAGGTATCCTTTACCCCCAAGGGGCCGCAAGCTCCGGCTCCACAGCAAGGAATAATTACTGAGCCTTCACAAAAAATTGTTGGTAAGGGAGGGCTCTATATTAAAACTGATCCTCCCGGAGCTTCGATCTCACTGAATGGTCAGCTTGTCGGGGATTCACCAGTGACTTTAACCAATCTCTCAGTTGGTAACTATCTGATTGAAGCCCGGAAAGACAACTATTACGGTCAAGCAGAAGCAAAAGTAATACAAGACCAGTTCAGCAATATCTCGGTCGTGATGGGACTAATGAAATCCCGGCTGACAATAATAACCGACCCACCAGAAGCTCAGATCTTTTTGGACAGTAATCAAGTCGGCCAGTCCCCAATTACTTTAACCGATCTTGCAGTGCCCTCTCTGCCAATATGGATGAGACACTTGCCCCCCTGGAAATTACTGTAGCATAGAGGGCGGGGAGGAAATGGTAGATGGAGACGATATGCGAGGCGAAAAGAGAAGCGGGATGGGAGGAAGCG
>Ga0315289_10003649_pt1 | contig 23227 bp, 7 predicted proteins | sample YL17G11_40_MG_FD_203452 | JGI IMG/M metagenome (GOLD analysis project Ga0315289, IMG submission 203452) | Sediment microbial communities from Yellowstone Lake, YNP, Wyoming, USA - YL17G11_40 | ecosystem: Environmental > Aquatic > Freshwater > Lake > Sediment | place: USA: Wyoming | collected... | reverse complement strand
GGAGGAGGAGGAGGAGGAGGAGGAGGAGGAGGAGGAGGAGGAGGAGGAGGAGGAGGAGGAGGAGGAGGAGGAGGACGAGGAGGAGGAGGAGGAGGAGGAGGTCTCGCCCGCGGCGGCCACCGACCCGGCCGCGCCCTACCGCCCGCCCGGCCGCCGCGTCCCGGCCGCCGTGGCGGAGGCGGCGCGCCTGCCCCCCGGCAGCGGCCGCGGCGGCCGGGGCGCCGCGCGCTTTGCCGTCACCCCGGGCGGGCGGGGCGGGGCGCGGGTGGCCTTCAACCCGCCGCCGCCAGCCGGCCTGGCCGCCTCGCCCTACTCTGGCGCCGCCGCCCTGGACGACGAGGAGGAGGAGGATGACGACGGGCGGGAGCTTGATGATGACAAGGACCTGACCGACCTGTCCTCAGGGCGCCGCACGGAGGCGACGTCCGAGCCGGAGGAACCGGATTGGGAGGCCGCGCTGGGCGACGACGACGGCCGCGACTTGCACTGCGGGCGGGGCGGGGACGGCATCAGCGACACGGCCGCCTCCGCCGGTGGCTCGCCGCCTTCGCCCGTGCTGCACGCGTATGAAGGCTACTATGAGCCTCTTTCCCTGCTGGACAGCCCGGACGAGGAGTCCGGCCCGCCGACAGTCCGCGGCCGCCCAGACCACCGGCGCGGCCTGCGGCGGGTTGGCAGCGGGCGCCGCCACGGCCACGCCGAGGAGGAGGCCAGGGTGCAGGCCGTCAACGACGTCGTGGCCAACATGGGCGTGCAGGACGCGGTCCGCCTGGTGGCCGGCCAGGCCGCGACGGCCGGTCTGGCCGACATGTACGCGCACGGCACGGTGGTGGCGGCGGCGGACGGCGACGGCGGCGGGCGCCGCCGGCGGGGCGTGGGCGGTGGCATGGCCGGGCAGCGCCGCGCCCGCCCGCGCGGGCGCCACAACTCGCCGCCCCCGGCCGACCACGGGCCGACCTACCACGGCATCAAAAGCTACCGCCACACCACCGTGGACGATGAGGAGCCCGACAACAACGACGAAGACCAGTTCTACAACCCCCGGTCCAACTTTCGCCCAATGCGCTCGCCCTCCCCCCGGGCGCCCACCTACTCGGTCAACCGCTCCCTCGCGCTGGGGTCCGACCCGGCCCGCCCCTGGCCGGAGGCGGAGCACGCCCACGCCGCGTCCGCCCTGAGCGACGGGTCGGGGAATAACTGGGTGATCATGCCTTTCGACTTGCTGACCACGATGGCCGCCGTGGAGGCCCGCCTGGACAGCTTGGCCGCCCGGGAGGATGCGGTGAGCCGGGGTGTGGGCGCCGCGGGCATCGTCGCCGACGTGGCCCAGGTCCGCACCGCCCTGCACTCCCTGATCCCGGACGCCATGCGCTGCCTGGGCGGGGCCAAGCACTGTGCCAGCTGGGATGAGCGTGTCCGGCGCGGATGCACGGCCATGGGCGGCCAGGTCGCCATCCTGGCGGCCAAGGTCGTCCTCCGCGCGGTGTCCGGCGCGCCCTCGGCCTGCCGGAATGAGGAGACCGCCGCGGTCGCGGCCAGTCTGGCGGGCGCCGCCCACCCGGCCGCCCCGGCCAAGTGGGATGAGGCAGAGGCACGCCCGCTGCTGACCGCCCTGGTGCCCGCCCTGGACCGGGCAGCCCCCATTTACGCGACGGCCAGGGAGGTCAGCCGTTTGTTCGCGCCGCCACGGCCCTTCCGGTTCCGGGGCGAGAACGAGTGGGTCGTCCGCCCCCTGCGGAAGACGTCCTACTGGTACGCCACGTGGCCGATCAATGGCCCAGAGGGCCAGCCAGCCGTCTTCGGCTCGCAGGACGCGGACCCGGCCGCCTACGAGGCGGCGGTGCCGGCGCACGCGGCCTTTGCCGGAGCATATGGCCTGCAAGCGCTGGCCAAGGTACTGGCCGCGCCGGCCGGGGGCGGGCCGTCCTGGGCCCTGCGCACGGCGTCCGCCCGAGCCCTGGCCCTCACCGCCCCGCTCCTGCACCCGAAAATCCTGCGGGCGCGCGTCCTGGAGCCCGCGATCTTGCTGCTGAAAACAGCAGCGGGCGCGGCCTCGCGCGCGTCGGCCGCGCACGTGGCCGCGGTGGCTCACCCCGCCGCGCTGGGCGCCGCGACGGTGGCCGCCCCGCCAGCCGATCCGCTGGCTCTCCTAGCCGACGGGCAGGCCGATAAAGGGTGCGACTTTTTCGAGGACGCGGTGGAGGCGGGGCTGGGCGCCCTGGCCGCGGGGCTGACAGCACTGTCGGGCGCGGCCGCGGAGGAGCTGCCCGACGCCGACCCGGCCGGCCTGGCCGACCAGCTGAAGACTGACCTGGTGCATGGCTACACCGCTGCCTTTCATGCCCGGGCTTCCTTCATCGAAGCCGTGCTGGGGCCGGCGGAACAGGGTGGTGGTGGTGGTGGCGGGGGCGCACCCGCCGCCGCCGCGACCCCTCGTCCGCCCGCCCCCTCCCTGCTGCGGGGCATGGCCGCCGCCCGGGTGGGCGCGTCTCTGATCACCGCCGCAACCACTGCTGACGGCCTGGGCGCCATTCTGGTGGCCCAGTGCCCGTCCCTGGCCCATGGGCCGGGCCGGGAGGAGGTGGAGCACGCCCGCACCGCACGCGCGGTCGACTGGCTGCGCCGGAGCCGGGTCATCGCCCGCCTGCTGGGCGCCAACCTCCACCACCGGGACCACGCGGCCGAGGTGGGCGCCCTCCTCCGGGCGGCCGCCCCCCACGGCGGCGTAGACGGGGAGGTCGTGGACGCGATGTGGGCGGCTGCGGTGCTGTCGGCAGACGTCTCGCCCGACGAGCGGGCGGCCGCTCAGAGCCTGCTCGCGTCCTCCGTATCAGTCCTACCCCCTGAGCAGCGGGTGGAATTGCAAGGCCGCATCCGGGCCGCGGCGGAGGGTGGTGGGGATGGCGGGGCGGGCGGTGGTGCTGCTGACGACCGCGACGCGCGCGGGCGGGCTGCCCGGGCTCTCAACTTTCTGGCCGCCACCGCCCGGGAGGATGCGGCCGGCTCCCTGGCAACCTTTGTCCTGTGTGAGGCCTTGCACCTGGCGGCCGATTGCGGGCGCGGTGGTGGGGAGGAGGGCGACGGCGACGGCGACGGCGCAGGCGCGGCCGCCCTCGCCGGCGCAGTCGAGGTTGAGTCCTTCACCCGGGGCGCCCTCGCCTCGCCCTGGCATGCCGACGTCCCGCTGGGCGCCCTCATCGGCTGGCGGCGGGCGGCGGCGGTGGCGGCCCTCACCTCCGCGGCCGGCTCGTACGTGCACCTCGAGGGGGCGACCGCGCGAAAAGGCTCGGTTTCCAATATCCTAACCCGGGCGGCGTGCCTGGTGTGGGGTGCAGGCGGCGCTCCGGGCACCGACGCCGCGGCCGATCACGCGGCGTCGGGGTCGCCCCCTCGCTCGCCGGCCGCACGCTTGGCCGCCCTGGCCGTTGTCGCGGCCGTGATCAAGCTGGTGCCGGGCGGGAAGGGCTTACGGGCCAAGGCCGCTGCAAACACGCGGCTTGCCAACTACGTCGCTTTTGACGACTTTTACCGCCTGGGCAACGCCGGCGTGACCGACCTGGTCAGCGCGTGCGTGCGGAGCTCTCTGGAGATCGGGCGGGCCGCGGATGTGGAGTTAAAGGACATGGGGATGGAGGGCGGCACCACGGCCGCCAAAACGCCCCCGTCCACGACAGCCCCCCTCGCCATCCCGCTCCCAGCCGCTGTCGGCGTCGCCCGGGCCGCCCACGCCCTGGCGTACCTGCACACCCTGCTCTACTACTCCACCCACAACATGAAAACCTCCGCCCTGATCCACCTGTGGGACGTCACCACCGGTTGGGCGGGCGGCGGCGGCGGCAGCGTCGGCCGCGAGGGGCCGACAGTCACCGCGGTGCGGGGCGCCCTGCTCGACCTCGCCCGCGAGAGCGCCGCCGGCCTGCAGTCCGAGATCGCCTTCTGCGCGTTCCAGGGCTCCGCCGCCCTGTTGTGCACCCGCCTGTGCGCGGACGGGAGCGGTGGGCGGCCGCGTCCGCCTGTGGCGACCGCCACGACGGCGGCCGACGCGGAGGAGGAGGACCACCCGGAGGATTGGGTCCCGCCCGACCCGGCCGCAGCGGAGGCCGCGGCGGCCGTCGCGGCCACCGACCTGGGCGCCACCGCCTGGGCCCTGTTCCTAGCGTGCTTTGACGCGGTCGGCGTGGGCGGGGACTGGGTCACCGGCGAGGTCGACGACGGTGGCCGGGCGGCCATGGTGGTCGGCCCCAAAGACTTTGCGAGCGGGCGCCACGTCCCGCCCATCCAGACGGCCGACCTGGCCCTGGTGGCAGGGCGGGACCAGCTGTGGCGGTTCGCAACGGCCTCGCCCGATGCGGACGTCCGGGATGCGGCCGCGGACCGCCTTGTCGCCCTGCACACCCGCCTGGCCCCGCCTCCACCCGCCTCTAGCGTCTGCAGCGCGGCTGCCAGCCTTGCGCGGGCGGTCCGCGAGGCCGAAGACGCCCGCCACGCCGCGGACGCCATGTTTGAGGAGTGCATCGCCCGCGCTGGCCCGGCGCTCAGCCTCCTCCTGGCGGGCGGGCATGGTGGGGGTGAGCATGATGATGGTGATTACCAGGGTGGCGGCGCGTCGGTGGCCGCACTGGCGGACGCGGCCTCGTCACTCTCGGCACACCTGGCCATCCTGACCCGGCTGGCCCGCCTGTGCAACACAGCCTCCGTCCCGCCCGTCCGCCCGCACGCCTACGCCGGTCGGGCGGCCCGCATGTTCTTGTACGTGGTGGGCAACGTACTGGGCCAGACCGGCCACTTCACAACCCACTCGGCGGCGACAGTGGCGGACGTGGAGGCGTCCGCCCTGGCGGCGCTGGGCCTGAGCACCGTGGGGGTCGTCCAGCACGCGACCCCCCGCCTGGACATTGGCGGCAAGGGGCTGGGCCCACCGGGGTCCGCCCTGGGCTACGGCCGCCACCTCGCCCGCCTGCACTACACGTCTTCAGCGTCCTGGGTGGCCGGGACCGAAACCCAGCGGCCCACGCCCGCCGACCAGGGCCGGGCGACCTGCCCGGCCACCGCGGCCGCCAACGCGCCAGCCTTTGTACACGACCTGCTCCGCCTGACCAACGCCGGGCGGGTGGGCATGGGTGAGGGCCTGCGCCGCCAGGCGGTGCATGTCCTAGATGCCCTGCCTACGTCCAAGAGTATGCGGGAGGCCCTGGCGTCTGCCCTGGCGGCTGGTGGTGGGGCTGGTGAGGTGGTCGCTGCCGCCGGCCCCGGCGACGCTTCCTCCACCATCGCCGCCGTCCTCCGCGGGGCCTCAAACGCGGGCGTCGCGGCCGCCGCGTACGTAGTGGAATGCCTACACGCGCTCCTGTTTCCGGCCCACCTGGAAGCGCCGAACCCGCCCCACGAGAACCCGGCGGTGGCCGCGGCTAAGGAAGAGGAGGGGCTTTCGACGAGCGCGAGCCGCATGGCGGCCGTCGCCGCGGGCGTGCCGACCATGGTGGTCGCCTTTGCCGAGACCGTCAGTGTGGGCGCTGGCAAAAGTGGGGGTGTGCCGGCCTACCGTCTGTGTCTGGCCGCCATCCGCCTGGCGACGGCCCTGCTGTTCGAGACGGGAAACAAACTTGAGCCCGTGCCGTCGCTGGTGCAGGCCGTCGTGGCCGCATTTGGGGAGGCCGGCGGCGGCGGCCGGCTGGATGTCATGTCCACCGCCCTGGCCCGAATGGCCCTGCGCTGCATGACCCGGGCCGCGGGCGATGCGTTCGGTTGCGGCTGGGAGGGCTGGGACGCGGTGACGGCCAACGCGGCGCCCGCCCCCGCGGCCGCCCTGGTCGCCGAGGCTGGCCTAGCCGTCCTGTGCTGCGCGGCCACCTGCCCGGCCCTATCCGCGTCGCTGACCTCGCCGTCCACGGACGGCGCGGGTCTGGAGCTAGCATTTGCGACTAAGGCCGCCCTGACCTGTGCGTTCCCGGGCCTAGGCGGCCACCGGGTGCGCCAGTGGGGCGTCCGCGGCCCGCCCGCCTTGGCTCGGGCTGTCCTGCCCCGCCCGGCCGGCTGGGTCAACCTGGTGGCCGTCCTGGGCGAGGCCGCGCCCTGGGGCGGCAAGGGTGGGGCACCTGCTACTTCTGTGCCTGTGACCACAGCGGCCGCGGTTGCTCGGGCAGTGTCCCAGGCGCTCCTATCTGTGTGCGGGGACCTGAAGGACGCCTTGCCGGGCCACCAGGCGGCCACCCGCCTGGCCGCAGAGGCCTGCCTGGGCGGCGCCCTGGCGCGCGTGGCCCCGCCAGCCGTGCTCCGCCTAGCTGGCGAGGACAATTCGTCGTCATCTCACTGGTCACCCCTACCCGCAGCGCTGCTGGCCCCCGCCCTGCACGCGGCGGCGGCCCTGGTGGAAGCCCTGGGCGTGGTGATGGCAGCCGGTGGTGGCAGTGGGGAGGCCACCACCCCGCCTCCCTCCACCCCTACCTCCGCCCCGGCCCTGGCCACCACCGCCCCGGCCCTGGTGTCCTACCTGCTCCGGGGGCTGCTCTTTCCGGAGGCGGCGCTGGTGGCGGGGCGATGGAAGGGCGGCGCACCCGTACCCGCGCCCTCCCTCGTCTCCGCCCTCGGCGGCGACGCTCGCATCACGCGCGCCGTCCGCTGCCCGGGCGCCGACCCGGCCGTCCGCGCCGCCGCCTTCCACTTGGTGTCTGCCCTGGCGGACCTGGAGCCGGCCGCAGCTGCGGCTGCAGCGTCCGCCCTGGCCGACCTACACTGCCCCGCGCCCCGCACGCTGCGCCTGGACGCGGCCCCCGACGCGGCCCGGGGCGACGGGTCGGCCGGGCTGCCGCCCGCCGCACCCGCCCTCCGCCTGCCCGGACACCCGGCGGGCCTGGCCAACGCGGCCGCCACCTGCTACATGAATGCGACGTTGCAGGTCATGTGTGCGCGGCCCGCCGTGCGGGCGGCGTTGCTGGCATCCGCGGCGGCCGGACCACTGCCCGGCCCGAATGAGCTCAAGGGGCTGGCCGCACCCGCGCCTGCCGCCACTGCCGTCCTGCCTGGCGCCCTCCCGCCGCCTCCACCCCCGCCCCCACCTCCATCCCCGACTGGCGCCGACTCGGTCGCCCACCAGCTGGCCGTCGTGTTCGGCCACCTCTCTCTGGGCGCCCGAGCGGAGCACAAGCCCCGCGCCTTCTGGGACAGCCTGCGGGACCTGGACGGCGCTGCCGTCGACCTGCGGGAGCACCAGGACGCGTGCGAGTTTTTTACGCGCCTCCTAGACGGGGTGGACGCGGAGGTCGAGGCGGCCGTGGTGCGGGAGGAGGGGCAGGCAGGCACGGTGCCTGGCCCGGCGGCCCCTCTGCTTACCGCCCCCTGCCGGGACCCGGCCCGCAAGCCCCTGGAAGCCTGCCTGGGCGGGGCGCTGGTCATGCAGACGACCTGCCGGCCGTTTGGGCACGTCTCGCAGCGGGTGGAGCCCTTTGCCGCCCTGTCCCTGGACGTGGCGGGCAAGGCCTCCCTGTCGGACTCCCTGGCCGCCTACGTGGCGGCGGAGACGATGGCGGGCGACAACGCGGTGGAGTGCGAGGGGTGCGGGGCGGGCGCCCGCGTGGAGGCCGCGCGCGGTGCGCGCCTGGCCCGGGCAGCCCTGCCCGGCACGCTCGCCATCCACCTCAAGCGCTTCGAGTTTGACACCCGTACCTATGATCGTTACAAGATCACCTCCCGGTACACCTTCACCGACGCCCTGGACCTGGCACCTTACGTGGACGACGCCGGCGGGCGCGGCGGCGGCCGTGTCTCCACCCAGTTCCGCCTGGTCGGCGTCATCATCCACTCCGGCACCGCGCACGCGGGCCATTACTACACCCTGCTGGCCCTGACGGGCGCGGACGCGGCGGCTCTGGACCTGGCCTGGGCCCGGGGGGTGGATGGCCAGGGAGGCGAGGAGGCGACGGGCGCGTCGCCACCCTCCTCGCCTGACGACCGGCGCTGGTTCAAATACGATGACGGGACCGTCACCCCCTGGCACCTGGACGACCTGGACGGTGACTGCTTTGGGGGGCCGACCGCGTCCACCCTGGTGCGCGGGGACCGGCCTTACAGCGCTTACATGCTGTTCTACGAGCGGGTGGATGAGGAAGAGGAGACGAAAGCCGAAGGAGCGGAGCCGATGGATGTCGGCCCGCACGCGCCCTCGACTTGGTGGGCGCCGCCCCTGGCCGGGCCGGCCTTGGGTGGCCTGGCGACCCTGCCCGTCCCGCCGGCCCTGGCCACCTCCGGCCCGGCCCTGTTGGACGCGTTGCTTGCCTCGCATGTGGCTGACGTGGCCGCCGTGCGCGCCCTGGATCCGGCCCTGCCGTCCTTTGTGAAGGCCCTGCTGGAAAAGGCGGGCGCGGCCGCGTCGCGCAAACCCCGCCGCCTGTCCCCGGCGGGCAACACCGGCTTTCACACGCCACCGGTCAAGGGTGCGCCGGGCGGTGCGGCAGCGGGCCCAGCCCCACCGCCGGCCCTGCCCACCACCCTCACCATTCGCCAGCCGGGCGCCTGCACCGCGATCGTCCCCTACTCTCCGTCCGCCGGTGTGACCTCCTCCCTGCAAGCCGCGGCGGGTGGCAGTGGGAGTGGTGGGGGTAGACCGGGCGGACCGGGCCAGGCGCCCCGGCCGTCCACCTCTCCGCCGCCGCCTGTGGCGACCGCCACCTCTGCCCCTCCCCCTCCCTCCCCGTCTCCCCGCTGGCGGGGCGAGGACGCAGCGGAAGCAGCGGCTGCGGTCGCGGCGGCCGGCGCGCGCTTTGCCCTGGGCCCGCTCGCCCGGTCGCCTGCCCACCTGCGCCTGCCAGTCGAGCTAGGGGCGTGGCAGGAAGCCCTGGTGCGGCTGGTGGACGCCCACCCGCGGGCCGCGGTGGCGGTCCTGGGCGCGCTCCTGCTGGGTGGTGGGAGCGAGGCAGGCGGGTCAGCCCACCACCCGCCCCTCCTCGTCGCCGCCCTCACGGACGTGGCCACGCCCCTGGGCATTGCTGACCTGGGCGCGGCCGTGGCTCTGGCTGCCCTGGTGTCCACCTTGAAGCATGCGGACGGGGTGGGCGGCGATGAGGCGGAGGCGGACGATGACGCGGCGATGGCGGACGCGGGCGCCCTGCTGGTGCGGCGGGGCGCGGGCGCCGCGGCCGACCCGCTCGACGCGGCCTTCCAGCCGCCCGCCTCCTCCTCCTCACCCTCCTCACCCTCCTTGGACGCACGGGCCGCGGCGGCATCTTCCCTGGTCGTCCTCGTCAATGCGTGCACGGCCCATGCCCTGCCTCGGAAGGCCGGCACGGAGGGGCAGGACCGCCTGGTCCGCGTCCTGGTGCGGGCGCTGGGCGGGGGCGGGGGCGGGGGCGGCGGCGGCGGCGCCGCCACCGACCTAGCCGCCCGCCTGCTCGCGGCCGCCCCGCCGCCGGTCCTGTCGGGGCTGGCCGGCCTGGCCCACCGCCTGTGGCATGCGTCTCTACACCCCACCCGCTGGTGGCCTGCCCAGACGGCGGCCGCGCTGGACGCGGTCGGGCGCGTCCTGCGGCGGTGCGACGCGCGCGCGGAGCGGGTGCCCGGCGGCCTGCCCTGCCCCTTCGACCTCCTCCCGGGGACTTTTGGCGGTGGAGGGGGCGGCGGGTCCGCCGCCACACCGCCGGCACCTCAAACCCTCGCCCCTACCTGCCTGGCCGCCCTGCGGAGGCCGGGCTGGGCCAAGGCCATGATCCTGCTGGCCGACTGGCGGGCGGACCCCGCCGGCGCGTGCACGTTCATTCGGTGGGCTCTGTGGGAGGCACCGCCCGTGGAGGCCAGCAGTGATGAGGAGGCGGTCGCGCCCACGCCGCCCGCGTCCCCACCACCCCGAGCGCTTGCGTCCATGCCGTCGCCCGCCGCCGCCCTGGCCGACCCGTTCGTGGCGGCCGTCGTCGACGGCCTGGTCCACTGCCTGGGGTATGATGTCGACCTGGAGCCCACGCTGGGCGCCCTGACGGCGGCGGCCGGGCTGGCGACTGTCGGGGATTCTCAGGCGGGGGCACGGGCGGTGGCCGCAGCGGCCCTGCTGGCCCAGGCCGCGGCTGGTGAGGTCGGCATCAAGGAGGCGACGCCGGCGGGCGCGGCTGAGAGGCCGCCGACCCCCCTCCACCTGGCCCTGCACCAGGCGGACAAGGGGGTGGCGGGGCCCCGGGCGGTCGCGGCCTGCCTGGCGGTGGCCTGCCTGGCGTCAGGGCCACCCGGGACCGCGGCGGCCGCGGTTGGGAGCGGGGCCCTGCCGCCCTGCGCGTGGGCGGCGGCGGGCGAGCTGGCGAGCCGCCTGGCTACCGCCAGGGCGGCCGCCAGGGCCTCCGCGGCCACGCCGACCCCACACCCCCTACCAGCCCTGCCCGCCCGGCTCCCACCGCCCGCGCTACCTGCCTGGGTTGGGGTGGCCGGCGCGGACCTAGTGGGCTTGGCGGACGCGGCGGCGACGTCGGCCGGGGAGGTCCGTGTCGCGGCGGGTGGGGGTGGGGGTGGAGGTGGAGGTGGCGGCGCTCTGATGGCTGACTGGCTGGAGTGGGAGGAGGAGGGGGGAGAGGAGAAGGAGCCCGACGGTGGTGGTAGCGGTCAGACGCCGGAGCTCGTCTACAGCCAGCGGTCGCCGTCGCCGCCGCCCAGCGGTGGGAGTGGGGCGGGCAGATGAGGAGAGAGTTTTTTTTTTTTTTTTCTGGCTGTGTGTGTGTGTTTGCTTTTTGCGTGTGTATGTGCGTGGGGGTGGGGTGGGTGGGTGGGTGGGGGGGGGCGTCCTGCCTTTTTCTTGTATCCTGCATGCGGCGTATTACATAAAAGACAGCATGCCTTGCGCGCGCATTAAAAAACAAAAACAGAGCCATCTCTCGCACGGGGGCGTGGCCGGGTGCGCGCAGACCAAAATCTAAAAAACCTAAAACAATCCCTCTGCTCTCCTCTCTTCCTCACCGCCGCCGCACGACCGTCGTGAACCCGTCCTCGTCCACCACCGGCGCGACTTTTTGCTGACGTGGGGCAGCAGGGGGTGGTGCGGCGGCGCCCACACCACCTTCCTCATCGGACGAGGAGGCGCCGCCCCCGCGACCAGCGCCAGCCGCCCGCCCCACGACCGTCCCGTCCCGGTCCAGCTCCTCCCGCAGGGAGTTGCCCAGCGGGGGCGGGGCGGGCTTGGCGAGCAGGGCGGCCAGGGTCGGGGAGATGCCGGCGTTGCCCAGCTCGTGGTAGATCTGGACCAAGGTGCGGGCGACCTGGGTGGGTGAGAGAAGGCGGATGGAATGCAAGAAATGAATGGAGATGGCGTTGCTGCCTGGAGAGAAAGACGAAACCTTTCAGCTCTCATCCCTTTTTTTTTTTTTTTTTTACCTCCCGGGGCGAGTCGTCCTCCAGCTGGGCGCCAAAGTCGGCCAGCATGGCTTCGGCAAGCTCGTCCTCCAATTCGTCGGCGTAGTGTTCTATGTTAGATGAGCGGCGGAGAGAGAATGGAGAGAGAGAAAACGATGAGGTTAGCGGGCGGGCGGCGGGCGGCGGCCGCTCGCACCAATTCACCCCGCGCCTGCCTCAATTCTCACCTGTCCCATCCCGGAACCAGCCCACCACGTCATCTACCATGGTCCCTGCCTTGGAGTCGCTGTCAGGCCCGCCCCACCCGCCCTCCACGGCGAGGCGCAAGGCGGTCCACCGGGTGAGGACGGTGCGCACGGCAGCTGTGAACGTCTGGGCGGCGGCGGGGGGGAGGCGGCCGCGGGCGCCGCCGACGATGGAGCCGTCACGAAGGATCATGGAGGTGGTCATTGTGTGAGGTGGGCTAGGTTGGGCCGGGCTGTGCGCTACCTCGCATGTGCGAGGCGAAAGATTGAGAAAAAGAAACACAGTTCTGCATGAAACTCGACCAACCCACTGCCACACTCACTCTCCAACTTTCATCAACCACTGGTCCTTCCCACGCGCGTGCCCTTTCCCCGCCGCCCTGCACCCCCTCAGCGCCCCATCCAGACCGCAAGACCTTACCGTTGGTCGACCCAGTAAGCGCGGCAGACCCCTGTCCAACGCTGAGCCCCTTGAATACCTTTGTCCAAAGATATCGGATGACTCGCTAAGAAAAAAAAAAACTTTTTTTCGGACTCCACTTCTGATTCTGATTCGGTAACTAGGGCCCATCTGGCCCGCCTCGCCCTCGTCACGGACGAGGGCGAGCTCTGTGCTAGCTGCTAGGTATGTGGGAGGAGAGAGAGAGAGAGAGAGGGAGAGAGTGCGTGCGGAGAAGGAAAAAAATCGAGAGTGCGTTGATGGGGGAGGTCTCGCCGATCGTTGAGCTGCGCTCAGGGCCGGACCGCGCTGGACTCGCCGCCTGATCACCCCCATCGCTCGCCACACAATTGGGGTCTCATTTACGGCGGAGGTGGTGGGAATCCGGGCGGGGCTAGAGGCGGTGGGAAAGGAAACGGGACGACACTCTCTGCTTCCACTTTTCTCTGGCCTCTTTTTTTTCCCGGGCCGCCGCCCTCGCCGGGGAGGGCTCGAGCCCGATTGCCCGCTTTCGCCGCCCCGCCCGGAAAATGGTCAGGGAATTTGCCTCACCTGGTGGGGTCGCCAGCCCTGCGGGCCGGCCGAAATGCAGAGTATCAAGGGCCTGTTCCCCCCGTCGAAATGCGGGGTCGCCGCAACCCCGCCCGCCGACTCCCTCACGCCCTCCTCTCTTTTCCGTCTCCTCTCCTCCCAGCCATGGACCTTTCAGCGACGACCGCCTCATCTTCCGACCTGCGCGCGATCCGGACGGGCCAGGAGCATGAGCGATGCGCGTCCCGGTCGCCCATGCTGGGGGAGCGGGCAGGTGAGTCGTGTGAAATGAAAAGGGGGAGACAGAGCGATCGACGACGGCTTCACGCGTCCGACGCTGGCCGCCCTCGCGCGCTCCCCTGGCGCTGCCCAGGCGGCGCCGCGTGGTGGCCCGCCCCGCCCACGATCGGGCCTTCGTCGGCACCACGTGTGCTAGATTTCAACCTGCAAACTCTACGTGGTAGAACAGCGGGCGGGTTGTCGTTGAACTTCCCGGGGCCGCGTCGAGAGTGGGCGGGACAAATAAGCAGCCGGCAGCCTCCTGCGCGCGCGCGCGGCGCGAAAAAAACGCGCTTTCTCCTCTCTCACTTTTCTTCCATCTCTCTCCCTCCCAACAGCCCGCCCCGCCGCCCCCCGCAACCGCTCCCTGGCCGCCGACCGGCGTCCCCACCGCCGCCGGGACGGCGCGGATGGCGGGGAGCTGCGGGTGGACTCGGTCAGGCCCATCTGGCTGGACGTGGCGGGCGGGGAACGGTGAGGCCCAAAAAAGAGGGAGAGAGGGGGAGAGAGAGCCCTAGCCCGGCCCAGCTGTTGCGCCCGCTGTTTGAAATCCCCTCACTTTTTTTTTTTTTTCCCTCGGTCTCCTCTCCCTCCTCAGGTACCTCCTCCTGGAGGATGGCGAGACCGGGGACGTCCTCCTGCCCTTGGTCTACATGAAGGCCGTCTTCGAGGCCAACTATTCCCGCAAGCTGGCCTCCCTGAAGCACCGCCTCGTGCCGACTCCACCGGCGGGCGCGGTGGCGGCCAGCGCGAGCGGTGGGGGTGCCAGCGGCAGGGGTGGCAGCGGGCCTCCAGACGGCGGCGGCGCAGCAACGACTCCTGGCCCTGCCCCCGCCGCCTCACCGCCCGCGCCCGGCGGATCGGACGATGACGGCACCGGCGCCGGCCCGGGGTCCGCGCCCGCCGCCTCCCCGGCCGTCACCACGCCCACGCCCGGCGGCGGGCCCGCGGCCTGCGCGACCACCCCCGCCCAACCAGCCCACCTCCACCCCCCACCCCGCCCGGCGCCCGTCCTGTACTGGGCATGGGCGTTCGAGGCCCCGCACAACTGCAAGATACTAGTGCGCCGGGAGCTGGGCGAGGACCGGGCGCCCCAGGGGCACTTGCGCCTGGTGCTCCTGCCGATTGTGTACAACGCGCTGGCCGCCCGCCCCGACCTGCGCCGCTCCCCGCTCTTCGCCGCCCTGGCGGCCGCCATGCGGGGTTCCACGTACTGGCCCATGCTGCACCACGGGGGCGGCGGCGGCGGCGGCCTGCCGCCAGTCCGGCCCCGTGGCGGCGGCGGCGGCGGTGTGGGCCTGGCGAGCACACCCCCGGCAGCAGCTGGCGAGGGCGAGGGCGGGTCGCCGCCGCCCCTCCCCCTCCCGCCGCCCGTGCGCCTCTTCCCCGGCCCTCGCTCGTTCGAGCTGACGGCCGGCAAGTACTTGACCAGCCTGCGGGAGGGCGAGGACGGGGTGAGCGTGGCGAGCGGTAGCGGTGGCGGTGGCGGCCGTGGGGTGGAGGCGGGCGGGTCCGTGGAGGGAGGGGGGCTGCTCAGCGGCCCGCCGCCGCACTCCTACCACCCGCCCTCCGGCACCGGCCCGCCTTCCAAGCGGCCCCGGTCGACGCAACCACAAGCGTCGCACCCGCCACCCCCCGGCTGGCCGGCGGGCTTGCCCCCGCCCACGCCGTACAGCGGCGGCGGCGGCGGCGGCGGCGGCGGGAGCGACGCTGCTGGCGCCGCCCACCACCCCTACCCCCGCCACGGCTCGGCTCCGCCCTTTGGGGCGGCAGCGCCGGGGCCGGTGACGGCCCACCACCTCCCGACCCCGCCAGGGCATGGCCCGCCGCCGCCCAGGCAGCACACTTACCCGCATTACGGGCAGGACGGCTCCCCGGCGCGGCCGCCGCCGCCGCCGCACCAACCTCATCATCAGTCGTATGCTCCCGACTCGGCTGCCACTGCCACCGCCGCAGCCGCCGCCGCCCTGGCGGACGCCCGGTATGCGGCGCTGGCGGACGAGCTGGCCGTGGTGAAGGGCTGCCTGATGCAACTGTATAGCGTGCTGGTGCCGGACGGCGGTGGCGGCGGCGGCAGCGGTGCGGCGCTGCTTGCGGGGCGGGGCGGCGCGCTGCAGCCGCGCCACCACCGCCAGCCGTTGCACCACCAGCCACTGCCGCCCCGGGGGCCGCCGCCGCCGCCGCCGCCGCCGCCACCGCCGCACGCTCCCTCTTCTTCTGCTGCTGCTGCTGCGGCAGCGGCCGCGAACGCGGAGGCCGAGCTGTACGCGGCGCTGGGTCTGTCCGCGCGCGGCGGCGGGGGGGCGGCGCCCGCAGTGGCCGTGCCCCAGCAGCAGCCGGCGCCCGCGCACCCGCACCTCCACTACCCGCACCCGCACCACCACCACGCCCCACACCCGCCGCCCTACATGGGCCAGGCCATCGATTTCAGTGGCATGCAGCTGGGCGGTGGAGGCTCTGGGAACGGCGGCGGGCCCGCCCCCACTCACCAGCAGCAGGGCTTTTCCCCGCCGGGCCCGCCGCCGCCGGGCCCCCCCGCCTCCCTGGCCGCCGCCATCGCGGTGGCCAGGCAGCAGCAGGCCTCTGAGATGGCGGCGGCCGTCCGGGGCGCACACAACGCCCACCAGTCGCCCGCCCACGCCACCCACGGCCACGCTCACCACCAGCACCTCTCTCACCTCCACCACCTTCACTACGCGTCGTCGTCGGCGGCGGCGGGGTTCGACCCGTCGTCCCTTGACCTGATGCCGCGTGACCGAGGAGGAGGAGGAGGTGGAGGCGAGCGGGCCGGGGGCGGCCATGGTGGCGCCGACTCGGGCGGCAGCCCGGGCCGGAGCAGCCTGTGATCCTCTTCCTCAGTGTCTTTTTTCTTTGCTTCTGTTGCCCCTGTTTTTTCTTCTAGGTTGATGCTGTGTATTGTGCTTTTTCGGAAAGCAAAGGGGTGTAGAAAAGAAGAGAGGCGTTCGCCCCTCTCTTATTTTCCCTCCTGCGCTATTTGGTTTGGGTGTCTGTGTGCGGGTGGGTCTCCTTTTTTTTTAAATAATGCGCAAACTGTTGGGTGAAGGCAGGCAGGCCATCATGAAGAGCGTGCGCGGGCGTGCGCGTTGCGTCTGCGCGCGTCTCTCCCTTCCTTTTGGGTGTTTTATTTTCTCAAGCGCGCGAGAGCACGCGGGGTTGTTGGTTTTCTCGGTTTTTCTCTGTTGTTGTGTACTTTTCTGCCGTGTCCATACAAAGCAACACTCGCAATGCGTTTCTCTACACACAGCCCCCGGGGCAGTGCACGCAGCGTGGCGCGCGGGGCACATCTCTCTCTCTCTCCCCCCCCATTAAAAATACAAAAAAGTAGCGACACCCTTCTTTCCCTTCACACTCCACCCCGCCCCGCCATCTCCACCCCACCGGGCGCGTCCTCGAACCGCTCAAACCGCGAGGTCTTGGGGGCGATGGCATTGCGGACAGAGGTCGTCGTTGATGGGCCGGCACCGGCGCCGGCGCCGGCACCACCGCCACCGGCAGCCCCTGAATCGAAGGCGGCCTTGCCCTGCCCGCGCCGGCGGGCGATGGCCACGCCCGCCGTCACCGCGGCGACGGCCGCCAGGATGGAGCCAGCCACAATGCCGGCGACCGCGGCGACGGGGAGGGGTGCCTTACGAGACCGGGGGGGTGCCTCCTGGCCGGCAGCCTCCACCAGGGAAAATGGGTCCTTCTCACTGGCTGCATCCACGACGACGGGCGCCTTCTTGCCGCCTGCGGCCTTGGCTGCCGCCCGCCGCGCGGCGGGGCCGCACACGTCGTCAATGTACGAGTAATCCGCGTTGCACGTCACCTCCAGGCCCGGGTTGCGGGCCAGGAAGACGCCCCGGGCGGCGGACGCGGGCACGGCGGGGGCGGCCAGGAAGGCGGGAACCGGCCCCTCAAAGGCGTTGGCCGACAGGTCAAAGACGTGCGCCATGGTCTCCCCGTCCGCGAAGCGCAGCGGCTTCTGGGTGAAGATGCCGGAGGTGCCCCATGCAGCCGGAATGGCCCCGCTCAGCCGGTTGTTGGAGGCGTTGAGGGCGCGCAGGGCCGGGAAGAGGCCGTCCGGCGCGGCCGGGAGCTCCCCGCTCAGGCTGTTGTTGTTGACCACCAGGAATGTCAGGGCGGGCGCGGGCGCCAGGCCGGCCGGGAAGGGGCCTTCGACTTCATTGAAGGAGAAGCGCACGTTGACCAGGGAGGAGTTGGCCGCGCCCGCCCAGCCGTCCACCCACTCGGCGGGCAGGCGGGACAGGGAGTTGTTTTTGACGTCCAGCGTCTCCAGGTTGGGCGCCGTCGCCAGGGCCGCCGGGATGGCGCCCGTGAGCCGGTTGGCCTTCAGGACGGCGTACTTGAGCACGCCATTGGAGCCCAGGGACGGCGGGATAGCGCCCGCGATGCGGTTGTTGGACAGGTCCAGCGAGACTAAGGCGGGCGCGCCCGCGAGCGAGGCGGGGAGCGCGCCCGTCAGCGCGTTGTTGTACGCGGTCAGGGCCTCCAGGGGGGAGGTGGCCGCGACGGCTGGCAGGGGCCCCGTCAGCGCGTTGTTGCCCACGTGCAGCTCCACCAGTTCGGAGCCGGGCGCGGTCAGGCAGGGCGGCAGGGTGCCGGTGAGCCCCGCACCGTCGACGTCCAGCGCCGTCAGCCCGTTGGCCACCAGCCCGCACACGCCGCCCGCGTTCTTGGGGGCGCGCGCGGCGACGGGGGCGGTGGCGGTCGTCCCGCCACCGGGAATGGAGGTGACGGTCTTCTTGGCAGCTGGCGAAGAAGGAGGGGTGGCGGCGGCGGTGCCGGTGCGGGTCGGCGCGCCGGGAGGAGCCGAGGAGGCGGCAGGACGCCCTGCACCAGCCGGCTCGTCCGCCATCACGCCCGCCTGGCGCAGGCGCCGCCCGCCAAGCATGCCAGAGGAACGGGCCGGGCTGGACGGCGCATACTCGCCCGCGCCGGCCCCCCCCGCCCCGCCCGCTGCCGCCGCCCCGGCCGCCCCGCCTAGGGGCGACCCCGCCAGCCCGGAACAGCGGTACATGTTGAGGTGTTTCAGCCCGCGCGCGCCCGTCAGCGCGTCAAAGAGGTCGGCCGCCCGGCCCGTCAGGCCCGGGTTCCGGCCGAGGTTGACGGTGACCAGCCCGGGCAGGGAGGCCAGCTCATCGGCCGGCAGGGAGCACTGGAGGTTGGCGCCCCGCAGGTCGAGGCGGAGGAGGTCGCCCGCGGGGGAGCAGATCTGGCCGGTCACGCCGCAGAAGTCGGTGACGACCGCGCCGCCCGCCGCCGCGTTCAGGGCTTTCCAGGCTGCACACGACGTGGGCGCCGCCCGCCCCGCCCCCTGGGGCGGGGAGGCCGGGCAGCACTTGCGGAACAGGGAGCCCAGCGCGGCCTGCTGCGGGGGTTTCAGGGTCGCGTTTCCCGACTTGACGATGTCGACCTCCAGGCGGTAGGCCACGCTCCTGGTCGCGTCCTGGTTGATGACGGCACAGATGAAGTAGGGCGTGTAGGCCGCGTACTCGGGCGTCGACGGGTCCCGCGCCCCTGGCGGCCGGTACATGCGGTCGTTGCGGGAGATGAGGACCTGGTCGGTGCCAGACACCGAGTCCGACTGCCAGACCGCGAACCCCGGTTGGGGGTAGTTGGTGGTCGCTGACTCGGCGTACGGCCCCCAGCCCGGGTTGCAGTAGACGCCCACGTTGGCGGTGGTGGGCAGGCCGCCGTCAGAGCCGAGGGGCTGGAAAATAATGGATGGAGAGATGATCGGGTCGGGGGGGGGGGGGGGGGGGGTGTGAAAAAAAAGGTTTTTGTTGGGGGTAGGAAGGGGGAGGTGCTGCGTCCCTCTCCATCCTCTCTCTTTTCCAACTCACCTCCAGCGTCACAAAGACGTCCGGGTCGTTGGAGCCTTCCGGGACGGGGATACCGTAGACGTTGGCGTAGAACTGTGAGAAAGAAATGGGAAGGAAGACGACGTTTGAAGGTTGAAGGAGATACTTTTTTTTCTCTCTCTCTCTCTCCTTCTCTCTCTTTCTCTCTCTCTTTTCATCCACGCACCGGCTCCAGCTTGTCCGATTTTTTGTAGACCGGCCCCGTCCCGGATAAAACGGCCTTGTTGGGGGCATACGCGGTCAGGGGGGAAGGGGATGCGGCGGCAGGCGCCGGGGTGGCGACGACGGGCGACGCGGCGGCCACGGGCGCGGGCTTGACGACGGCGGGCAGAGGCGAGGCCGTCTCGCCGCGGACGGGGTCGCCGACGCCCGCCGGGGAGGCGGTGAGCTGGGCGGACGCGCCCGAGGCAGCCAGCAGGGCGCCCAGGGCCGCGGCGGCGAGGCCGGAGGAGCGGCGGCGGGCCATGGTTGGGGGTGGTGTGCGAGCGACTGCTAGAGGTTGTTGTTAAAGAAGGGCGAGGGCGAGAGGGGCGAGAGCGGGGTGAGTTGGTGTGTGTCGCCACTGACGCTCCCGTTCTGGGTCCTGCCACACGACGTGGCCACGCCCGCCGGACACATGAGTGTGCACGCCACTCTCAGGTCTAGCCATCCAGGGGTGGGGGCCTCACGAGGAGGAGGGCGGGCGGGCGGACGGGGGTGGGTGGGGGGGGGGACGAGGCGCGAAAGGACCCGATTGCCCAAACTCGCGCGGCTAGGCGCCCCTCGAAGCAAAGCATTCCGCCCGCGCGGGTGGGTGCAGCCTTTTTTTTTATGCGAGCCGCCAGCGCCGGCTGCACGGCCCTCAACGCCCCGTCCTGCCCGGCATCCATGTCTGCATGGCACGGCCGTGCGATGGCGTGGCAGGGAAGCGCGGAAAAGCGGGGGAGACGGGACGGGCGAGGCGCAAGCCAGGGGGAGGCGCTGTGTGCTGTCGGCTTCCCGGTAAGGGGAAAGACCGCTTCTCTTTTCCTGCCGCACCGCGGAGCACCACCTCCCGTCACGCACCTGCGACCGGCCGCGATGGGACACGATATGGGTATACAGCCGCTGGTGGCGGAATGGGAGGCGCGAACAAGTGCGGGGTGGTGGGCCAGGGCGGGGCTCTGGGGAAGTGAATGGGAGAGGGTGGCCTCAAGAGTGGAGTGCCCACCCTCCATCTCATTTTCCTTTTTCAAACGCGCCGCGCCCAACACCCCCGCGCGCAGCGCACGCATCGCACCCTCCAGACGCACGCACAAATCAATCCAGAATCCATCAAAAACATGCCCCCAAAATCCACGCCCCCACCCGCGGCCGCCCGCCCCCGCCGGGCGGCCGCGGTCGCGGCGACCGCGGCGATGGCCGCGCCCGCAAAGAAGGCGACGTCGCCCAAGCCCAAGGCCGCCAAAGCCAAGGCCGCCGCGCCTCGAGCTGTAAAAAAGCCGGCGGCCAAGGCACCAGCGGCCAAGCGGACGCCCGCGCTGGCGAAGCCCAGAGCCAAGGCGGCGCCTCCGGCGAAGAAGGCGCCGAAGAAAACGCCGGCAACGGCCAAGGCCAAAGCGCCGCCCAAGAAGAAGGAGGCCGCCCCACCGCCCAAGCGGGCGCCTGTGAAGCAGAGACCGCCGCCCTCGCCCACCACGAGCGAGGAGGACGGCGGCAAGGCCGCGGCGGAGAAAAGCAAAAAGAAGGCCCCGCCGGCCGCGGCGGGCGCCAAGAAGCGCGCCCGCCCGGCCCCGCCCTCGCCCGTGCACAAGAAAGCGACGGCCGCCGCCCCACCCCCGCGCCTCCCCCGCATCGCCCACCCCTCCCTCCCCACGGCCCGGGGCGAGGCCTGGGTGTGCGGGGCGGGCGACTGCGGCCAGCTGGCACTGGGCGAGGACGTGGCCGAGGTCGGCCGCCCGCGGGCGTCCCCCCTGCCGGGCGGCCTGCTGGTGCGCCAGGTAGCCTGCGGCGGCATGCACACGCTGGCCCTGGCGACCGACGGCTCCGTCTTCTCCGCGGGCGTCAATGACGAGGGCGCCCTGGGGCGTGCGACGGCGGGCGAGCTGTGGGACGGGGCGGACGCGGAGGAGGGGGAGGAGGGCGCGCCGCCCCGGCCTGGGCTGCTGCCGCCCGCGCCGGCCTCCGTCCCGCGCGGCGACCCTTACCGTTGGGGCGCCGTCTCCATCCCGCGCACCCACGGCCGCGTCGTCCAGCTGTCCGCCGGCGACTCGCACTCGGCCGCCCTGACGTCCCGGGGCGCGGTGTGGGGGTGGGGGACGTACCGGGACGGGAGCGGCGTGTACGGCTTTGCGCCAGGCGCCCGCATCGCCCGGGCGCCGGCCCTCGTCCTGGCCCCGTCCTGCGCGGCCGGGCGGGCGGTCAAGGTCGTGTCGGGGGCGGACCACACGCTCGCCCTGACGGCAGGCGGGGCCGTCCTGTCCTGGGGCACGGCGGGCGCGGGCGCGCTGGGGCGGGTGTCGGCGCGCGCGCCGGCTGGGCCGGAGGCCGCGCCCACCCTCCTCCTCCCGTCCCGCGTTCCCCTGCCGGGCGGGGCCAAGCCGCCGCTCGCCACGGACATCTTTACGGGGACGTACACCTCCTTTGCCGTTACGACGGCGCCCGGAGGCGGCAGGAAGAAGGGCGACACGCGCGCAGGCGCGCACGCCCCCGCAGCCGCCGCGCGTGTCCTGGGGTGGGGCCTCAACAATTATGGCCAGCTCGGCGTGGCCACCCGGGACGGCGACCCCGCCTGGGCGCCCACGCGCATCCCGACCTTCGAAGCCGCGGGCGTGCGCCTGGTGCGGGGCGGGCAGCATCACACGCTGGCCGTGGCGGGCGACGGGAGGACGCTGCTTGCGGTCGGGCGGCCGACGTACGGGCGCCTGGGCGTGGCCGGCGCGGCCCTCTCCTCGGACGACCCCTCCCCGCTACCCCTGCCCGTCTCCGGCCTGGCCGGCCCCTTCACCTGCCTGGCCGCGGGGCTGGCCGTCTCGGGCGCCGTCACGGCGGGCGACGGCGCCGCCCACGCCTGGGGGTTTGGCGATTCCGGCCAGCTGGGCCAGGGGGGCGCGGACGCGGACGCGGACAAGCCCACCCCTGCCGCCCTGCGCTGGCCGGCGGCGGCGGCTGGGCGCGCCGCCCTGGCCCTGGACTTTGGGGGCCAGCACACGGTGGTGGTGCTGGAGGCGGCGGGCGGGGAGGCGACGGCGGAGGAGTCCGGGGAGGGCGAGGAGGGCGAGGAGGAGGTTGAGGCGCCCCCGCCGGCCAAGCGGGGGCGGGCGGCGGGCGGCACGCGCTCGCCCGGCGTGGCGGCGGCTGCCAAGGCCGCCTCCCCGGCGCCTGCTGCGGGAGCGGCGGCGGCGGCGGTGCCTGCCGCGCCGGAGCCGGTGGTGGTGGAGGAGGCGGGAGCGCCCGCCGCCGCTGCTGCCGCGCCCCCCCTCCCCTCCCCACCCCCACCCCCCGCTGCCGAGCAGGGGGCAGAGGGGGAGATGGGGGTGGCGGTGGCCGCCGTCGAGGCCGCCCCCGCCCCGCCGCCCGCGTTTGAGGCGGCCGCCCCGCCGCCCCCTGCTGTCGCCGAAGCCGGCCCGGCCGCGGCGGAAGTGGAGGCGGAAGCGGAGGCGGAGGCGGAGGCGGAGGCGGAGGCGGAGGCGGAGGCGGAGGCGGAGGCGGAGGCGGAGGCGGCAGACGGGGCGGCAGACGGGGAGACGGTGGGAGATGAAATGGGAGGCGAGGTGGAGGAGGAGGAAGAGGCCGCCCCGCCCGCGCCGCCCGCGCAGGAGCCCGCCCCGCCCGCCGCGGTGGTGGTGGAGGAGGCGGCAGTGGCGGAGGTGGAGGCCGAGCCCTCGCCCTCCCCGCCCAAGGAGCCGACCCCGCCGCCGCCCGCGCCCGTGGCGGCCGAGGCGGTGGTCGCGGCGGCGGCAGTGGCTGCAGACGCTGCCCCGGCCATTGATGCCCGGCCGCCCCCGCCCGAGGAGGCGCCGGTCCTCGCAGCGGACGACCTTGCGGGCCTGTGGGGGGCGCCACCGCCGCCGCCGCCGCCGCCGCCGCCGCCGCGGCCGCCGCCCGCGGGGGAGGGGTACCCGCCAGCTTTCTGAGAAAGAAAGAAAGAGAGTGGGGGTGGAGGAGTGTTTATTCCTTGGGTTGAGTGAGGGAGGGTTGGGGGAGCGTGTTCTCTGTTTCTTCTTCATTTTTTATTAAATGTTTATGTGTGTGTGTTTAGGGCGGGTGGGCGGCAGGGCGCGCGCGAGAGAGAGGGTCGGTAATCCAAAACGTTTCTACATGAGACCCCCCCCCCCACACACACATGTTTTCTCTCACCGCCGGTGGTGGTGCTCCCGGGGCGGCGTCCACCCCCGCGCGCGCGTGTACAGCTCCCCGTGCCGCCGCGAATAGTCTCTGTCGTCGAAGTCACGCCGGCGGGGCGGCGACCGGGACCGGGAGCGGCGGCGCTGGGGCGGCGAGCGCGAGCGCGAGCGCGAACGCGAGCGCGAGCGCCGGCGGTCCCTGCCCATACCCCCCCCCCCCCCCCCCCC
>Ga0315289_10003648_pt1 | contig 23229 bp, 26 predicted proteins | sample YL17G11_40_MG_FD_203452 | JGI IMG/M metagenome (GOLD analysis project Ga0315289, IMG submission 203452) | Sediment microbial communities from Yellowstone Lake, YNP, Wyoming, USA - YL17G11_40 | ecosystem: Environmental > Aquatic > Freshwater > Lake > Sediment | place: USA: Wyoming | collected... | reverse complement strand
TGGCCGGATACGAACTGGGAATACCCACCTACGGAACTATGGCACACTCGTTCATAATGGCATTTGACTCAGAACGAGAGGCTTTCCTAGCCTACAAGAAGGCCTTTCCAGACAACATGGCACTTCTCATCGACACCTACAATACGGTCGAAGGCGCAAGAACCGCCGCAAGTCTTGGCGTCTCCCCAACACTCGTACGTCTTGACAGCGGCGATCTCCTCGATCTGAGCATTCAGGTCAGACGAATCCTTGATGAGGCAGGACATAAGAAAACGAAGATCTTCGCCAGCGGAGACCTTAACGAATACAGGATCCGGGATCTGGTCGCCCAAGGCGCTCCAATTGACGCTTTCGGCGTCGGCACGGAGCTAACCACATCGAGAGAGGACCCGGCACTTCCAGGCATCTACAAGCTGGTCGAACTGCGTCGCGGTTCACGGAGTATTCCGCGAGTCAAGTTGAGTCCATCAAAAGTCACGATTCCTGAACTCAAACAGGTATTCCGCGCCTACTCCAGCTCTGGTCTGATCAAGGAAGACATCATAGCAATGGATACAGAAGTCTTCCCAGAAATCACGGCTCAAACACTCCTCACAAAGGTGATTGACAAAGGACGACTAGTCTACAATGTGCCCTCCCTACCTGATACCCGCGATTATGCAAGGAAGCAGATAGAGAGCCTTCCTCGAGAGTTCAAGGATCCTGCGACCATAGCTGAGGCGCCTGTAAGACTGAGTCCAAAACTCTCAGCATTATGCGAGGAACTCTACCACGGAATAGTCTAGCTTCCGTCTCGGCCGTCGACGGATAGAATGTCCGTGTCGGGTGAGAGCCTCGCTTCGTGGGGCAGTCGAAAGCTGAAGACTTAAGTGAGGTGTGCTGCATCCAACGCAGGCTTGCAGAATCCGCCCCTAATCCCGGAGGAACAAAGCGAGTTCCGTGATCGTTTGATGGCGTTTCTTTTCAGCCTGCGCAATTACATTGAGGTGACAAAACCGAAAACCGTTGTTCTACTAGTGTTCACGTCCGTTGCGACCATGGCGATTGCAGCACTGTCACAAGGCTGGTTTGCACTTCTCTCTATTCTCGCTGGACTGTTGGCGATCACCGCTGCAGCGGCCGGATGTAATACAGTCACATGCTACATCGACAGAGACATCGACGCGGTTATGCGTCGGACAAGTCACAGACCGATTCCCACTGGCCGTATCAGTCCTCCAGAACGTGCACTTGCTTGGGGCATGTTCCTAATTGCAGCAGGCCTTGTCCTGGGGTTGTGGATCAACGTCGTGTCTTTCGCAATTCTGCTTCTTGGTGTACTGGATAACGTGGTCGTCTACAGCCTCTTGCTGAAGAGGCGAAACCCACTCAACATAGTCCTCGGCGGATTCAGCGGAGGACTGCCAGCAATGTTCGGCTGGAGCACGGTTGCAGGCACAGTCAGCCTCTTGTCAGTCTTGCTTGCCGGGCTGGTTGTGCTGTGGATTCCGAGTCATATCTGGAGTCTGGCAATTCTCAGCAAGGACGACTATTCTCGTGCAGGTGTACCGATGCTACCCGTTGTGATGGAAGAGAAATCTGCGCTACGATGCATCGTAGCGACTGTGATTCTGATGATCCCTTTTTCACTTGCAGTCTACTGGGAAGGAGGATTCGGATGGATCTATGCCACATCTGGTCTTGTTCTCGGAGCTGTCGTCTTGCTTCTGAACATTCGTCTATTCGTCCGGCCAACTCGAGAGAACGCTTACAGAACGTTCAAGGTGTCAAGTCCATATCTCTTCTTGCTGTTTCTCACCATGGTCATTGACAGAGTGCTTCTTTGAATGCGCCTTGGTAGCCTAGTACCCGAGCAGTCTCATCAGAATACTGACTCCACCGGGTATCTTGCAAGTGACGACTTTCTTGATCCCACTCGTTCCCAAAATCCTCAAGGCGTAGTCAAAGAGCTTATCATGAGACATGAAAACGTCGGCAAGCCTCCTCATCCGCGTCGAGGCAAACAGTTCGCGGCCGAAGGCCTCCTTCCACCTGATTTCGTAGTTGGAGAGGGGTTCGTTGTTCTTCACGTGGAGGGCTGCGACTTCACCTGCGATTCGCCCTGACAGCATCGCAGTCGGAATTCCTCCTCCGTTTGTCGGCATCACCATCCCGGCGGCGTCTCCGGCCAACAGAAGCTTGTCCGAATAGGTGTTGGTTACTGCTCCGTCGACTGGTAGGACATCTGCGATCATTGCCCGGATTCTACCAGAATGCAGCCTTTCGGCGGTGAGAGAATATGTGTGAACGAAGTAGTCCAGTAGATCTCTCCCTTTTCTAGGCTTGAATGTAGTTCGAATCCCTATCCCGGTGTTTGCGGTTGTGGGACTCTTTGGGATTATCCACCCATAGCCGCCCGGTGCGAGGCCGGTGCCCATGTACATCTCGGTGACATGCGGTTCGATATCTAGATCATCCATGACGTACTGGTAGTTTATCGCCAGGTTCTGTGGAAGAGCGTAACGGTCGCAAGAGAGGCCTCCGGATGCGGCCGCCATTGATGGAAATCCATCTGCGGCGATGACTACCTCGGCCTCTAAGGATTCTGATTCGGTCGGCCCAACTTTGATATCACCGTCATCTCTAAAGACGCGAACCGGGCGCCCAAGCCTAATCTCAGCCCCGAGCTTAGCAGCTTCCCTTGCCATACGCTGCTCAAGAACAACCCGATCCAACACGTACGCTTCGAACGGAAACTCCCAGTTCTTTCCTTCTGGCGAAAAGATACGAAGCGTCTCGCATTTGTTCGCGATCGCATCGGGCGTTATCTCGAAAAGGTGCCCGAAATCTCTAGACCCGGGCAAGAGGTCTAGCATCTCCTCCTTGCACGGGAAGAACTCGCCGCATCTCACTGGCGCGCCTATAGTCGTCTTCTTGTCGAATACAAGGACGGACACTCCTCGCTCCGCTGCAGCGATTGCTGCTTGGAGTCCCGCTGGGCCGGCCCCTGCAACGATGACTTCGAAACCTCGTGGATCTTTCAATTGCCATTCAGACCGCGGCGCCCGACAGTTCGCCCCGGCCAGTTACGGAATTGAATGCTTAAGCACTCTTCCGGACTAGAACCGGTCGATTCGAAAGCACATACTATATAAATTGGAGTGCGAGCATTTGCAATAAATACGATAAAGAGGGCAAGACTTTGGAAGCACGAAAAGTACAGCGCGTAGGGTACTCCACCCTCACTGTCTCCCTTCCGCGCAGTTGGGTCCAGGAAGTCAACCTCAGACAGGGCGACGTGGTCTCGATCAAGAGAGAAGACGACGGATCGCTCAGAGTCTTTAGCGGTCTGGAGCAAAAACACGAAGAGGCAAAGAAATGCATAATCGATGCCGACCTTTGCGACAAACCCGACCTCCTCACTCGACTGATCACCGGCAACTACATACTAGGCCACGACACAATTCAGGTAGTCTCTAAGCGAGAACTCAAACCGGAGCACCTTGAGGAGACCAGGAGAGCAACACAACGACTAACCGGCCTAGGAATAGTCGAACAGACAATGCGGCAAGTGACCGTGCAGAGCTTCGTGGACCCCACCAAGTTTCCAGTCTATGGGCTTGTTCGCAGACTCCACATCGTGATCTCGTCAATGCAAGAAGCAGCCGTCAAGGCCCTCGTCGAGAAGCGACCGGATCTGGCGAACGAAGTGTCGCATATGGAGTCGGAAGCTGACCGAATCTACTGGCTAGTCGTTAGACAACTTCTCCTTGCAATTCGCGACAGAAGCGTAGGCGCGAAGATTGGGATAGAGTCACCCACTCATGTTGCGGGTAACAGAATAGTAGCGAAGACACTAGAAGAGATGGCCGACTCCGCGGAGAACATCGCCAAAGAAGTCATAGGAATGAAAGACCTCAATCCCGCAAGCGAACAGATACTGGAAGGGATTTCGAAATTCAGCACAATGGTTCAGTCCATCTCGGACAAAGTGATGAAGGCGTTGCTGACCCTGGACGTGAAACTTGCCAACGACGCCATCGCAGGCGCCGAGCTCGCAGTCAAGGAGCAGAGGAAGATTACTGAGAAAATACTGACTTCCGTCAAGGAGGTTGGTCTGGCAGTAGGCCTTAGAACAATCGTCTGGAACCTAGCGGAGATTGCCAAGTACGCCAAGATCATCGGCGAGATCGCCATCAACCGTACCCTTGAGGCCCCCAGCGAGATCTGCAGACTTGAGAAAGCCTAGAGGTCGCCATTGTCCAGTATGTGATAAGGTCACTGTCGAAACGACGGGACGATTGACCAACAACGGGGGTCAGCAATCCGAAGAGTGGTACCGGTAGAAGAGACGATAGTCCATTGGCTGGACACCGCAAGAACGTAGCTGCCAAGTTGACGATGTACTAAGAACTTGGGCGGATCATTCGTGCGCAGGTTCGACTGCTTGGTTCACAAAGAGCTATTTGCCGCTCCAGCCTGAGCTCAGACAGGAAGCTTGTGAACGGAGAACCGGTCGGCTTGTCCTCGCCTGAGATCATGAAGAGAATAGTTGAAGCCGAGAAGGAAAGCCAGCAAATCCTCGAGATATCCAAGCGAGAGGTATCGGAATTGCGAAAGAACACCCCAAACAGGATTGCCTCAATGAGACAACAGATCCTGAACGAGGCCGCCCATCAGAAGGAGAAAGCACTCGCCGAAGCCGATAGAACCGGTGCTCAAGAGGCTGAGCGGATATCCTTGGAAGCAAGGAGGCAAGTGGAATCACTCTCCCAGATCCCGAAGGATAGACGAAGACACGCGGTTGACAGAGCCGTTGAACTGCTCCTATCATGATGCACGGAGGGATATCCGATGAGCACCAATCTGAGCAGACTCGTCGAAGATATCGTGAAAGAAAGCAGGGCAAAGGCTGAAGAAATCAAGAGAGAGGGGTTGACTCAGATTGAAGCCAGCCTCTCGAAGGCGAAGGCCGATGCCATCAGAGATGCAGATCAGATCGCTCGAAACACGAAGACGGAATGCGACGCATCTGTGAATAGGCGGGTAAGCCAAGAGAAGCAAAAGGCCCGTCTTGTCTACCTTGCTGAGAAGACCAAAGTGCTCGACGATGTCATGAAAGAGGTGGAAACGAGGCTTGTCGAGTTTTGTCGCGACGACTCACGCTATCGTCCGTTCCTCCTGAAGTCGATCGTGCGAGGGATCGAAGCAGCCCCGTCCGAAGAAGTCAAGGTGGCTCTGTCTGAGGCGGACCTCCGCCGATACAAGAACTCGAAGTTGCTTGACGATGCCCTCGGCAAGTTGCACACACCAAGGAAGGCCGTCTTGAGCGATGATCCCATAGAGACGATTGGCGGCGCTGTTGTGACTTCGCAGGACGACAAGGTGCAAGTGGATTGCACCTTGGAAGCGAAACTTGAGCTCACGAGAACACAGCTACTCGCTAACATATGCAAGATACTCTTCGCGTCATAGCAGACGGTTGGAGCTGGGCAAGCGATATTGTCAACGAAGCGAGCTTCAAGATATGCTCAAGTCTCAGTGTCAGTTCGTGCCATGAAGTCGAAGATGTTCGACGAGAACGGTTACGATCGCCTGCTCAGATGTTCAACCTCCTCCGAGTGCATGTCGATCCTCCAAGAAGAAGACTATTTCAGAGGTCCAGCGACGGCGAACGAACTCCTTGATCCGACTTATTGGCAGAGACTATTCGATGCCAAGATGACCGCGCTTGTGAAGAAACTGGTTAGGCTGTCACCAGGCGATTGCAGACAGCTGTTGAGTGAATACGAGAATCAATATCGCATCGAATCTTTGAAGTCTAGTCTGAGATTGATGATGGCGCACGAGGACGAAGACCTGCAATCGTACAATGTGCCCGGTGATTTGGAGAAGGATTCTCTCCGCAGCGCCGTGGAGACTCGCAATGTCGAGCGCCTCGTCGAAGCTGTTGGTGTTCCTTCTCTTCACGGCGAGATCTCTTCTGCGGTCGCTGAGAAGAAACCGCTACCTTTCACCGAAGCGATTATCGACAAGCACATCCTCGGGCGGATCTGGGACGCCACCAACATGCGTGATTGGATAGACAAGGAATCGACGCAAGGCTTGGTCGGCGAACAGATTGACGCGACCAATCTGATCCTTGTAGCCCGATCGAAGACGCTCGGAATCTCAGCCGAGGAGCTTCGGCAGATCTTGGTGCCCGTAAACTATCGTCTCGGAGACACTCTTGTGGAGGCCACAAGTATGGGGTCCGCAACGAATGCTTTGAGAGTTTTCGCGAAGACAAACTACGCCAGTTCCGTTGACAGATTCCTTGATACCTTCAAGGAGGGGGATTCGCTTCATCCCTTGAACGTGCTCCTCCGAAGGAGACACGCAACGAGTTGCCTCGCCGCATTCACCGGCTTCCCATTTCGTGCAGGTTTGCCCCTTGCGTTTGCATATCTCATGAGCTACGAAGTGTCGGACTTGCGGTCAATAGTGTTCGGCAAGCGTGATGGGCGCTCAACGGAAAGGATCGAGCAGTTTCTCATACTCCAGAAAGTATTATAATGGACTCTTGAGGTAACCCACCACGTCGTGATTCGCGTGCCAATGAAGTCGCGGCGAATGCTACTTGCCGCTCTCCTGATGCTGATAGGAGTCGCCACATTGTCGGTCATGGCTGCAGTATCCTACTCGAGACAGACTTCGCCACAGCAACAGGTTCCGGCCATTCCAGAGAAAGGTCTCTTCCTAGTCGGCGCCGGCATTGCAGCTGGCCTAGCTGCACTCGGAGCAAGCCTAGGCTTGGGAACCGCAAGTGCGGCAGCCATAGCGGCGATCGCCGAGAAACCGGAGCTGTTCGGCAGAACACTTGTCTACATAGTGCTCATTGAAGCGATCGCAATCTACGGACTCGCGATGTTCTTCATCATATTCAGCCTGCTCTAGTTCACGAAAGTCAGAGGGCTACAACGTTGTTGGCACACTGGTGTAGACACGTTGGACACCGAAGGGCTTGAACGCTATCCCCGATCCTGAGTAGAATTTCAGGAACCATTCAACCCAATGAAGCCTTAGATCTTGAAGGAAAACGAACGCTGCCTCCAAGACGAGGATCATTATGATCGTAAGCAGGGCGAAAACCGGAGCGCCAACGTAGATCGGCGTCCCGAAAAGGATGCCGAGAAAGAGGATACTGAATACGTCATGTATCATCTTCATTGCCATGATTCGAATGTAAGAGATTGTATGCGAGATTGAGGCGAACATCGACTCCATCCAATGTCCCACTCCCTCGGATGGGCCTTCGATCCATATCTTTGCCACTAGCATCAGCGCAGCCGGTATGCCAAGCATTGCGAGAACCAGGAGAAAGTTCGAGAGAACGTAGGAGATGAGATGGAACCCATGCGTGAGAATGAGATAGCCGAGCGTCAGGTAGAACCAAAGCCAGAGCCCAGGGCCAGCGACCAGCTCGTCGTATTCATGATTCCTGACTCTGTTCACGATGTCCAGCACCAGTCCAGATGACACATGCACGATTCCTATGATGATTGAGACCTTCAGAAGTGTCGTGGGATGCTTGAACGGATTGAACCAAAGCGGACCGGCAAGTCCCGTCAATTCTCCGAACCATTCTTCGCTACCCATGAATGTCCCGTAGAGCAGACCGAAGACAATGGCGGCGGCACCTCCAAGCATCAGCAGACCAGATCCATCGAGTATCATGTTGAACAGGCTCCCGAGTCCCGAGTAACTCTGTTCAGCAAAACGCGTTCCCTTCCTCTTCTGGTACAATAGTATGGCAGAGACCACGAAAACCAGCAAACCGTGACCAACGTCCCCAAACATCAATCCGAAGAACAACGGGTACGTGACAATCCACAACACGGTAGGGTCAATTTCCGTGCTAGCCGGCGTTCCAAAACCGAGGGTCAACCGTTGGAAAAGCCCAGTCCCTCTTGGGTTTCGAAGGAGCGTGGGGCCGCCTCGCCCAGACCAATCTTGCACCACGCAGTGGTCATGCGAGACCTCACCAAGTTTCTCCTGCAACTCTCGAATCCTATTCTCTGGCAACCATCCTTCGATTACGTAGGTCGACTCCGTCCTACCGCAGTAACCCTTCGCTTCCTCCAAGATTCTTTCAGCATTCACGAGCTCACCGTCAACCTGCAGCCACCCCGAATTTCGGAAGGCTAGCTCCTTCAGTTTCATCTTGAGTTGTTTTGCGAGCTCACGCGATTTCTCAATCCGACTCTCTGAATCAAACCTGAGTTTCTTTGCGGTCGAGCCGGGGATGATTCCCAACGCCAGTGCTTGGCTCAGCGTTTCGACGACTGCAGCTTCGCCTCTGCGATGTGCCAGAGGCTGCGCTACCTGTTCAGTTATCGCTCGCCTGACAGACTCCCCGACATCTTTCCTCTCAATCGTTTGGCCGAGAGCTACGGCCTCTTCAATTCCCGGAGGAGGAAGGGTATCAAAAACCCTGAACATTATCTCCTCGAGTCTGTGTCTTCCTTCCGGCGCGTTGACGTCACTGATCATCGCCATCTCCTTCACGCTGGCGCCTAGACTCTTGTCCGCGAACTCTGTGACTTTCTCTGTCACCTGAATCTTCGAGGAAATGGCTGTCAGATCTGCTTCGAGTCTTGAAACGTGACTTTCGATGTCGCGAAGTTGATCTTCGGAAAGAGAACCGGTGACTTGGACCGGGTCGGCTGTGCCGGAACCCACTTGCAGCGCGTTGATGAGATTCACGATCTTTGAACTCAGGGTGACAAGTCGATAGAGCCGCTCGGATGTGGGGCAGGGGGACACTGCACCCTCGTAGCCTTTGATCATGTCCTTGACATCAAGCAACTCTAACACTCCGGCCTCGCGAAGATATCTCATCACTGAGTCGTAGTGATCCTTGTGAACGATAATCTCCACGCGCTTCATCCTCGCGGGAAGCAGCATGCCGAGACCCTCCTTGGCGAAACTACCTGACGGGGCACATTGATCCTCTTAAGACTTCAGCTTCAAGCATGTTTTATTCTCACCGCGTGGAACATGCCAAGGGGCCAATGCATTCGTGTCAAAGTGTGATAGATGCGGCGCCAACTCCAAGGACCCGCAGAAGTGCACCTACTGTGCCAAACATTTCTGCCAGGCACACTACGCTGATCACATGTCGTGGGAGCGAAGACATGCAGGATTGGCGTCTGAACGAGGCCGGTTTTGGAGGAAAAAGACGGCGCAGCCACGGTAGGCTGGTAGACCGCTGATTCCACTATCCAAAGCCCAAGAATGGCATTTATGCTAAGCTCACATTGAAAGATGGAAAGAACGTTCTAAGTCGAGGTGAGAACCTCTCAGAGGGTCTGCAGACCTCTAGGCCTCTCGATCAAGTGCGAAATCTGCCAGCTCTTCTAACGCTGCCTTTCCGTGACCGGCTCTCAGAACGGCAATCTCGGACCTTGCCTTCTGAATATGCTCTTCTGAGGCACGTCTTGCGAATGTTACAGCCTTTTTTCGCAGTGCTTCAGTGAGATCGCCTGGACTCTTGGCGTCGTTGTGATTCAGCATTTCGGCTACGCGGTCGCGTCGTGCAGTTTCGCCAAGATAGTGGGCGAGCACTACGTTGGCCCGTTCCGCTCTTGAGGAATTGGTTTGTCCCGTTATGTCCAGTATGTCGTCCCGAATCTGGAAAGCGACACCAACAGCTCTCCCGTAGTTGTATAGGCCGCCGATTTCCTCGCGAGATCCCCCGCCCACAATGCCGCCAATCCCCGCAGATGCACCGAAAAGGGAACCCGTCTTGAGGTCAGCGATATTGAGGTAATGCTCAACATCTATTGCGATCTCGGAGATGACGTCGAGCATCTCGCCCTTGCTCAGCTCGACGAGCGCCCATCCGATCATCTTCGTGACCTTTGGGTCCCTGTAATCTGACAGGACTTCGACTGCCTTGGACGCGAGAAACAGTCCCGCACCTATTGCCCTGTCATCGTTGAAGGCAACATTGAGGGTAGGCATGCTTCTGCGGAGTCTGTCTTTGTCTATCAGATCGTCGAATATCAGTGACGCCGCATGAACGAACTCTACCGCTACCGCAGCGTTCAGTGCTGATTCTTCCTCTCCTCCAACTGCTTGCGAGGCGAGGAGAAGCATTGTTGGCCTCAAGCGTTTCCCTCCAGTCCTGAACGTGTATCTGACAAGCTCGTTTGCCTCGCTCTGCTCGAACCCAGATGATAGGATCTCGTCTATGCGTTCGTTCACAATCTTGCGCTTCTCTTCCAGAAGCTGCTGAAACTGCATGTGATCCACGTCTAGGGGCACCTAGATTCCAACGGACTTCTAGATAAGTGGACATTCAATTCTAGGAGGCCGCTGAGTCTCCATGATCAGTTCGTCATCTGCAGGCTCGAGCCAAGTCCTCGATCGCCGCTGCTTGGTCTTTCGCCTTTACGACTCCGCTTGCCACGAGAACTCCTTGAGTGCCGAGTCTGAGCGCTTCCTTGACATCCTCTCCGGAGGTGATTCCGGCGCCACAGAGAATTGTGACTTGACTGCTAATTCTCCTGATCTTTGAGACTGTATCAGTGATTATCTCCGGCTTTGCTTTCGAGACGGCTACTCCGCTTCCGATGAGTTCTGGAGGTTCAACGGCTATCATGTCGGGGCCAAGCGATGCAACTGCCGCGGCTATTCCTGATGTGTTTGCGCATACGACCGTCGTCAGCTTGAGATCTCTAGCTCTTGTTATAGTGTCCTCAATGATGCCTGCTTCGAGTCTTCGCTCGGAATGGTTGACGAGTATGCCAGAGATACCCGCCTCAAGTACCGACTCAGCCAGCACATGACCAGTATGAGAGCCCGGCTTGACCGAATCGACGTGTTGAGCGAATACTGGAACCTTTGTCTGTTGCGACACCAGCCTGAGATCTGCTGTCTGAGGAGCGACCGCCACCGTCACGCCAAACTTCGCGCTCGCTTGCTCCGCATATCTTGCAAGCTGGACCGCCTTGGTTCCTGTTGCCTCGAGATAGCACTTCAAGTTTATCAGAACTAGGGGGGGCGCAATCTTGCCATGACTCATCCTGAGACCATCCTTGCACAAACACGCACCTTCATGCACTAACTTAAGCCTTCAGAAGGTGTCGTCGCGAGCTGTGCGGAAAGTGCTTTTACGATAGGACGGCAATCCCTACACAAGGTGATGCATCTGTCGCCCAGAGTGCTTATCTGCGATCCGATTCATCAAGATGGGGCCACACTCCTACGCGGCGCCGGCTACGAAGTTGTCGAGAGACCGAAGATAACTAAGCAAGAGCTCTTGGCCGACGCGAAGAACTTCGAAGTCATTGTCGTTAGAGGAAGGACCAAGATCACAGCAGAAGTTGTCGCTTCCGCGAGTTCATTGAAGGCTATTGCTCGGTCAGGAGTCGGCCTTGACAACATCGATCTCGATGCTGCCAAGAAACGCGGCATTACCGTACTGTCGACGCCCGGCGCGCCTGCCGTGAGCGTGGCGGAACTTGCCATCGCCCTCATGCTCTCGCTGCTTCGGCAAATCCCACTGGCAGATCACGCAATGAAACAAAGCCAATGGACGAAGAGCCAACTCATTGGACGCGAGCTGCATGGAAAGACACTTGGAGTTGTCGGGGTGGGTGGTCGCATTGGAGCTGAAGTGGCTCGAATTGCCATCCAAGGATACGAGATGAAAGTCATCGGATATGACGTGGTGAACGTGGCTGCCAAAGCGAATGAATTGGGGTTCGAGGTCTCCCGGGAACTTGACTTTCTGCTTGAAAGATCGGATATTGTAACGATTCACGTTCCATATCTTCCATCTACTCATCACTTGCTCGACGGTTCGAAAATTCGTCGCATGAAGCAGGACGCCATACTGATCAACACGTCTCGTGGGGATATCGTGGATGGAGAAGCCCTGCTCAAGGCTATCAAGGATGGAAGAATCGCAGGCGCCGGCCTTGACGTCTTCCATGATGAACCGCCCGGAGAAGATTGGGAGAAGGAGCTTGTTACATTGGAAGGCGGCCGTTCAGTCTGCACCCCTCACATCGGTGCTCAGACCCAAGAATGCCAACGACTGGAAAGCGTTACAATAGCGCAGCAGATCATCGGGCTGTTTGGAGGACGAAGAAAGTGAGCATCACGTCCGAGGACTTTAAGCGACTCGACATCCGCGTCGCAAGACTGGTGGCAGTTGAGAGTATACCCGGGATGAAGAAGATCATGAAGGCCAAAGTGGATCTGGGCGATCGAACCGTACACGCAATTGTGGGCGGAGCAGAATACTACACGGCTGAAGATCTTCAAGACAAGCTGGTCGCAGTTGTGGCAAACATGGAACCGCGGACGGTGGCTGGAGTGAAGTCTGAGTGTATGTTGCTTGCGGCAGACGACCATGGCAAACCAGTCTGGCTCACTCTTCCCGCAGGCGTTTCCCCAGGCACCAAGATACGATGAGAATCGACGAGACTTCTTCTGAGCGAAACGGCTGAACCTTATATATTCACATTAGTAATGGGTGTCGCCACATCACGCAAGTCAGAGAGATTCCTTCATGCGAAGACAAACAGTCCTAACGATCTTCTTGCTTGCAGTCTTGACGTTCTCCTGGTCAGCCGCTAGCGTACACGCTTCATCGGTCAACTATGTGGTTCATGATGGCGAGGTTTCCGTAAAACTTGCTCTGAGCCTCTTTCAGAATGCGACAGCCATGCCGAGTCTGAACGAAAAGTTCACAGGCGTGGCCGCGCAGAGTCTCACATCCGCGATAGAGGAGAGTCTCAAGAGCGAGGTGGGCAACGCCTCAATCTCCGCGCTCTCAGGTGAGCTGAGATCGAGCGGAGATTGGATCAATGCCTCGATTCAGTTCGATGTGACCGGAGTTGCCTCACAGAGTGGTGGTATCTTGAATGTCAACTGTTCATGGGTTCGCTTCAAGGTGTCCAACGATCTTAAGCTCGGAGATGTAAGCTACAACCTGATCGGGGCGAGATACGTTAGACCTGAGTTCGAGAGTTACGCGGATTATAGGGAGCCGCCTCTGAACGAAACGATCAAGTCAGTCATGTACCGGGTCGGCCAAGAAGACACGGACGCTCGACTCGCAATCCAGAGCGCGGGCAATGTGACGCTCCTTGACTTCTCCAACCTTTTCCCTCCGATTGAGAAGTGGATAGGAACGTACAATGCAACAAAAGGCTCGGCCACTTGGGCCTACAATGGTGCTCCCGCTACGGATCTGAGGATGACAGTCATTCCAAGAGAGGGAGCACAATTCGTCGTACACGCCTTCTACAAGTACAACGCCACGCTTTCCGTCGATGGGCCAGCTCAGGCGCACTCGGATGTCATAACCACAGAAGTTGCCGGCAGCTACGAAACGTTGCTCATGCTCATCGTCGTTGTTGCGACTTTCGTCGTCGCCGTGGTGGCCAGCTGGATCTACAGATCTCGACGGAAGCAATTGCCTCGAAGACGAAAATGACAGCACTAGGAGCCCATACGATCTCGCATCATCCGACCAAGGACATCTTCACCGAACAGGTTCGGAAAATGCTTCCGTAGCACTTCTCCGTATAGCGTCGCCTCACCCTCGCTCATGTATTGGAACATGTAGGGACCTTGGTATGGTGATGGCTCGCCATCCCTGGTGATGAACTCTATGTGCATAAGCGGTTCGCCGCATTTGATGGTTATGGGCTGGCGATCGTTGCTCAGATTCACCAGCTCCAACGCTAATCGTCCAACGAAACCGCTGTGAATCTTGGCGGCGTTCAGGAAAGATAACCCCATTCTTCCATAGCGACTCTTGGCGGTGAGGTGAGCGACATAGTTCGGGGGAGTGAAGACCACTTCATGAGAAATCAGGTTCTTGTGTTCCAGATAGTGTAGTGTCGTCTCGTCTCTGACAGTGAGGACGTACCCGTCGCCATCCAAGAGACTGAGATCAAATGGATGAATGCACTTGAACGAGTTAGCGAGTTCAACGACTCTGTCTTTTCCCAGTATGCCCAACGTCCATCTGCCACCTTTCTGGCGATCTTTTCCATCCTGGTTTTCTGAGTATCGAGTCGTTCAATGTCAGGAAGGTGGGCTCGCAACAGTTGCTGCGAACGACAGCTTCAGCTGAACGCCGTCGGTAGTCTGCTGAAGTTCTGGGGTGACCTTAAGCCCAATGACTGTGTCCCGCCCAAGTCCGACGAGGAAGGAAATCGGTATCGGAAAGACGCTGGATTCGAGCTGAACCTTCTGCGAAGTGCCGTTGACTATCGCTGTGGCGTTTGTCACCTTCACCCTTACTGTTTCGTACTGTCCGAGAGTCAGCGTGCCAAAGACAACCATCTCGCTCGCGTTCTCCACCGCAAGGTCCACCACACTCGACTTGTTTGATATGGTCTGCCAAGCTGAGGGCCCAGTGAGGTCAGTTCTGCGTGCACTGATTTCCCCGATTGTCACATACACGTGGTCTGCATGAGCAGAGGCTATCGAAGAGATTGTCACCTTCACTCCACCGTTGACAAGCGGTGGGAAGACTATGAGAAACGCAACTAGAATCAGCACACTCGCAGCAACGACTTGTTTTGCCCGCATCAGCGTCAGCTTCAAGCGGCACTATCAGAGATGAATTCCATATAATCGTTTCAATTGTTCTGGCTATCTGGCAGGCTGGCTTGAGGGTGGAGAGGTCTGTACTGGTGTTTCGCCGCATAGCTGCGCGATTCTGCTCCAATTGCTCTCGACTTGCCTCCTCAATTCCTCAAGATTCTTGCTAAACTCGGGCACGAACAGGTGTCTGAATCTCCCCTGCGGCTTGAGAAACTCTTCGAGCGGAGTTGGCTTTGGCGTCTTCATGCTGAGCTTGTACTTCCCGTTCTCAACTTCATAGAGCGGAAAGTAGTTGGTCTGAACTGCAAGTTTGGCAAGCTTGATCGTCTCGCTGGTCTCAAATCGCCATCCGAGGGGGCATGGTGCTAGTACGTGTATTACTGCTGGACCCTTGATGGCTGTGGCTCGGCGAACTTTGGTTATGTAGTCGTTCCAGAATGCGATGGAGGCCGTCGCGGCATATTCGACACCATGTGCAACACAGATTCCAATCAGATCCTTCTTCGCATCTGTCTTGCCGGGGATCTTTGAACCTGCAGGAGTGGTTGTTGTGGCCGCCCCATATGGCGTTGCCCCGGACCGCTGTATTCCCGTATTCATGTAGGCTTCGTTGTCGTAACAGATGTAGGTAAAGTCGTGTCTTCTCTCCAGGGCACCTGAGAGAGCTTGGATCCCGATGTCGAAAGTGCCTCCGTCCCCGCCAAATGCAACTATGTCCACTGTGTCGCCTTTTCCCTGCTTCCGGAGGGACGCTTCGATTCCCGACGCCACCGCCGCAGTATTCTCGAAAAGCGTGTGGACCCAAGGCACCTTCCAAGCGGTATCAGGGTAGATTGTGCTAGCGACCTCAAGACAGCCGGTGGCGTTCACCACGATAGCTGGTTTCTGCAAGGCCTTCATTGTCATGCGTGCCATTGCTGCGGGACCGCATCCGGTGCACATCCTGTGACCGGGTCCGAAGAACTCCTGAGTAGAAAGCTCCTTCAACGTAACCATTAGGGTCGCACCCCTACAAATGTCAGCGAATCGTCAATTGGTGCCCCGTCGGCATGCCGAAGGGCTCTTTCGAATATGCCTTCGATGTCGGCTGGTCTCACGTCTCTCCCGCCCAGGCCGCATATGATGTTAAAGATCTTGGTCTGAATCCCCGTGAGTACTTTAGCCGCGGCAATATCACTGCATAGCGCGCCGTATGGCGCCCCAAACGACACGGCGCGGTCAACCACACCGATACTCTTCACCTTCGACAATGCTTCTGCAATTTCTCTTGTCGGGAAAGGTCTGTACTGCCAGAGTTTCAGAACACCCACACGCTTGCCTTGCTTTCTCAGCTCTGCTGCAACAGCCCGGGCTGTGCCGGCGACGCTGCCCATGCACAGCACTGCAGCATCGGCGTCCTCCATGTTGAAGGCAGAAAGCTCGGAGTACTGTCTGCCTGACATTCTCTCGAACTCATCATTCACCGAAGCTATCACAGGTGGCGCATTCTTCATCGCCTCAACCTGTTGGCGTTTGAACTCTGAATAGTAGTCAGGAAGTGCCAGCGCCCCGAAGGTCATAGGCTTCGTCGTGTCCAGCTTGTACGTTGGATCGCGCTTGCCCACAAAGTCGCTGACTTCACTATCCTCGAGCACAGCGACGCCTTCCATCGCGTGAGATATGGTGAATCCGTCCAGGTTCACTGTAACCGGAAGTGAGACCTTGTGGTCCTCTGCGATCCTGAACGCCTGCAGGGTCCAGTCGTATGCCTCCTGAGCGTTCTCCGCGTATATCTGAATCCACCCACAGTCCCGAGAACCCATCATGTCCGAGTGATCATTGTGAATGTTGATCGGTGCAGAGAGCGCTCTGTTGGCGACGGCCATGACAATCGGCGTGCGGAGGCCTGACGCAAGATAGAGAACCTCATGCATCAGTGCCAAGCCTTGGCTCGACGTTGCGGTGAAAACCCTTGACCCGGCCAGGCTCGACCCGACGCAGGCCGAAAGCGCCGAGTGCTCGGACTCGACGCAGATGTACTGGGTGTCGACTTCACCGTTTGCCACATAGTCGCTGAATCGCTCAACGATAATGGTCTGAGGAGTAATCGGGTACGCAGCAACGACATCAACTTGGGCTTGCTTCGCCGCGAAAGCAACAGCCTCGTCGCCATTCATTCCAACAATCTTCTGTGCAACAGTCTTCGCCAACTCAGCTCTCCTCCGTCATTGTGATCGCTTTCAATGGACATTCAGTCGCACAGATTCCGCATCCTTTGCAGTAGTCATACCCGAACTGGATTGTCCTCGGGCCACGCAAGATTGCTGGTTCGGGACAGTATATCCAACAAATGAGACAGTTCGTGCACTTCTTCTCATCCAAGATTGGACGCTTGAGTCGCCAGGTGCCCGTCTTGTTTCGTTCGGCGGACCCGGGGGTTGTGAGTACCGCTCCTATAGGCAGTGAACCCCAACCAGGTTTCTCTTCTTCTGCGCTCATTTCTCACTCGACCATCTCATGGACACGTCGTATCAACTCAACATTCTTCTCGCCGAGGCTTCCAGGAAAGCGGTCCTTGATTGCTTTCTCGATTGATCCCAAGGCTGCAAGCGGCGCGACCCTTGCAAGTGCACCAAGCATTGCAGTATTGACGATTGGGCGCCCAGTGATCTCCATCGCTAGATGTGTCGCGTCTATTGTTCGAACTTGACTCGGATCCAGCAAAAGCCGCGAGGCGATTTCGGTTGAACGCTTGGGAGAGTTCAGAATCACCTTTCCGTTCTCCAAGAGACCTTTGGTCACGTTGACTGTTCCAAGAAGCGAGAAGTCTAGGACGACAACAAATCCAGGATCGTAGACCTGGCTTCTCATTTCTATGACTTCGTCACTTATCCTCGTAAATCCCGAAATCGGAGCGCCGAGTCGTTCGGGCCCAAATTCCGGGAACGCCTGCACGTGTTTACCCTCAAAAAGAGCGGCTTGGGCAAGCAACCTGCTGGACGTGATCACGCCTTGTCCAGCGCGTCCGTGCCACCTTATCTCGTGAAGCATTGTTGGTCTCCTGAAAGTTTCGGCCGTCTACGTTGAAACCCCCATATTAAGGACGCTTAACCTTCTCTACACAATGCCGGGGATTCACAGCGAGCAAATGATCTGCAAACGAACACGGGTCGTAATCTCCACTATCGAAGAAATCACGCGTTCATCGTACTCCAGGTTCACGCCGACTTGGAAAACTCCCACTCGCACCAAGTGCTCTCAGGATGCGGTCTGGGAGGACAGATCTTGCAGGTGACACTGACACTTGGGTTCAACTCTTGACAGAATGCTTGCAGGTAACCTTCACGAACGGGCCTACATGGGAACTCTGCATGACCCTTTCGTATCCTCGCTAGTTGCGTGCGGCAACTCACGACTCGGAAAATGGCTCGGTCCTCTTTGATCTCTACCTCTTTGTGTTCCTGATGGTCGAGGGCCCAACTTGTGAGTCTCAAGGCTTCCATGATCTTGGGGATAGACCACTCCTTTGCGCGGACTATCTCCTTGAGCTGACGAGCTTCGAGGGCACCCATGGCCTTCCAGCATTCTTCGTCAATCCTCGATGCTGCCTGAGTGCCGTATGCCTTCTCGATGCCTAGGAAGTAAAGGCCGTCAACACGCCATATGTTGCGGATCTGAAAGTGAAGCAGGTCAAGCAGCTTCTTCTTCGGCAACTTGGAAATGAAGACGCGATCTACTGCTTGGCTCGTTTGAACCTCCTCCTTGATTCGAGGTTGAGTCGTCACAAGTACGTAGCGATTGAATAACCTTCCCGCAGTTGCCACAAGCTCACACGAAACGGAAATATCCTCGTATTGGTACACCTGTCAGCTCGACAAAGCTTGCCGTACTCGTTGTTACTGATGGTTGCCGCATCCGCATCCATCGCGGCGATCTCCGACCTCGCTGGAGCCTTGCTTTTCCTCAAGTCGAAGTTTCGCTCGATCCAAACCCGATATGCTGTTGGATTTGCTTCTGGCATCCTGGTCTCTGCCGCATTCTTGGAACTGATTCCTGAAGCGAATGTCTCGGCAAATGCGATCATTATCCTGCTAGGTTTCTTCGTCTTCTACTTAGTCGAGAAGGTGATAATGCTCCATTCGTGCGGTGAAGCAGAGTGCGAGGCCCACACTGTTGACTGGATAGCGATTGTTGGAATGGCTTCGGACAACATAGTCGATGGGATTGGCATCGCAATCGGCTACGCAACAAACCCATCACTCGGATTCCTCATCACGCTGGCCGTTATTGCTCATGAAATCCCCCAAGGGTTCACAACAGCGGCCCTTGCAACCAGGGGAGGATTTCGTTTTTGGCGAATCATGCTTTTCCTCCTGATAGCTGGCGCAATGTACCCGATTGGAGCTGCTTTGGCGTCCTTCATACCGTCCAGTCTCTATGCAATGGCAATCGCCTTCGTCGCTGGCGACTTTATCTACATAGGCGCCGGCGACCTTCTGGGAGAAGCTCACAAGAAGTTCAATGCGAAAGTGGTCTTGTCCGTAGTTCTGGGAGGCTTGATCGCGGTCGCTCTCAACTTCTTGGGATAGCGTAGCCCTATCCAACGCGGTCCGGCACCTCGCGTCTCCCGTTCTCACCAATCATGCTTCTTCACGCTTTCCAAAGCCGAGCTGCCGGGTTTCTTGGACTTGACAGAATACTCCAAATGACTGCCTTGTGCATGCGTTCCAATATGCTTTCTACGTTCCATTCGGATTTGGAAAGGAAAGGGGATTCCACAGTGGCCGAAACGGTTATGGTGATTGGGGCCTCACAGTCTATTGAGGGCGAGTACGATGAAGGAGAAGACGGTCACCTATTTCGAGTCTCCAGGTGAGACCAACACTGAGAACACACTCCTGTGCGCCAAAAATAGAGCAGTAGCATTGGGAATCCGTGACATACTCGTGGCTTCAACAACTGGTGAAACGGGCGTAAAAGCTGCTGAAATCTTCGAAGGATTCAGGTTGATCATGGTGCGTCATCACACTGGCTTTCAGAGCCGAGGCTCGCAGCAAATGACAAAGGAGAACGAGGCAAAACTGATTGCCTCTGGAGCGCAGATCGTTACGGCGGGCCATGCTTTCTCAGGTGTCGAGCGTGCCATCAGAACAAAGCGGGACACAATAGGGCCATTGGAGCTCATGGCAGATACCCTGAGGCTCTTCGGAGAAGGCACGAAGGTCTGCCTGGAGATCACTGTGATGGCTGCAGACGCTGGGGCGATCCCCATGGACCATCCAGTTGTCGTGATTGCAGGAACTGGCAAAGGGGCGGATACAGCGCTGGTTGTCCAGCCTGCTCATTCGAACAACTTCTTCGATCTCTATGTGCGCGAGATAATCGCGAAACCCTCAGAACCCACAAAGGCTTGAGGACGCTGTCGGTAGCCGTAGTAGAGCTTAAGATGATAGACGCCACGTATTGAGCAAGGCCTCGGGATGCAGCTCCGTCAGATGCTGTGGGCGCCACGTCGGGCTCCGGTTTGCGTGTTCGAAACGATTCCCAGGAGTGCCTTTACTTCCAACCGTCGCCTGGTTTTCTTGGGGCGGCTGGCGGTTTCCCCCGTGCTCTTTCTTGGCTCCACGGGATACTTCTTCTATCTTGCTGATCGAGATCGTTTTCGCTCGGTCGTCCTGTCTGATCTGAGGCAGATCATGTCATTTGCGGGTCTTGACAAGACATACTGCATAGAGGATTGGTTCGTGAAGAAGGGCCGCTTGCTTGTCCAAGTGGCAAAGAGAAGTCAGAGAGCAAGAACGGGACTTGATACCCTGCGCAAGAGACTTCTGTCTCGGTTGGGACGAGAATTCTCAAGACTGCATTAGAGTGCGATCGAGACGGAGCGTTCCAGTTTTTGGAATGACTCTTCACGCTCCAGTATATCGAAACGATGTCGTGTGCCAGCTCGTATCAGCGCATATCCAAACGTGCTGGGCGAGCCAGCGACGATTTTTGGGATCAATGTGGCCACAATGTGGATTGTAGGTCACCCGCGATTTGTTGTCGGCTCGGAGGACCTCGGACCAATCCTCACATTATCTACCATGGGGTAATTCAAAGGCCTCACTATCCCTGGCAACGGGCAATCTGGATGCTTTGGTGCAGCCGGGTGCCCATTTACCCCATTTGGGAATGCTTATCCAGGGACGTACCATTCTATACTATGGGGTAATTACCCATGTCGATCCCGGAGACGACCAAGGACAAGGAGTACTGGGCGGAGTACATGAAGAAGCACGGTTTCGTTACTCCCAGGATTGAAGCCGATCGGACAAGCATCGGCGACTTGAAGGTATTCTGTAGTATACTCTTCCCCTACAATCCGCGGAAGGCCGAGCTGGCGGAAGCAATCTTTCGAGAGATGAGCAGGGCACGCCTCAGCAAGGTTGAATTGTACAAAGATCTGGCTCCGAAACTGATTCGAGAGAAGCATTGCTCAGCTAGGACTCTGAGCCAGACTTGGCAGTCGTTGCTGAGGAGCGGACTCTTGAGTCGCGTTAGAAGAAACGAGCCTGCACAGTTGAGCGACAAATTCTCGAACAGACTGGAAATGCTGGGACGTTACTGGCGCGAACGAATTGTCGAGATACCGAAGGGAGAGCTAGCGTAGCCATCTGGCCACGGCTGTAATACTCTCGGCAAGTGAGCGCACTGGATCTTCAACAGACCAAACCTCGTCAAGGCTCTCGTACTTTGACCAAAAGGTAGCGCAAACCGCGACCCTCCGATTTACTGGATGGTTCCCGAATCTTCCAATTTTTTGGACTACGTAGTGTAACGCATGTCTGTCTTCACTGGCGCTTGAGTCGCAGGAGTAGGAAGCGGCGGCAACGGTGGCGGAATCCCGATCGTCTTCGAGATCAAGATTGCTTCCGCGATCGCAGTGCTCGAAATAGCTTGAACGATCTGGGCTGGGGGGCCCTTCTTCTCCTTCTGTTCCTGAAGGATCTTCTGGACTTCATCCTTCTCGCCATGGATCCTTGCGCGTCCTCTGATGCTGATCTGCGCAATGGCGGGAGTGAAGTTTACTGTGAACACGAAGGGCGAGTTCAGGCTTCCATCGCTCTGCTCTTCGATCCCCAACACGTTGATGTTCACTGCTATCTGAATCTGGGACGGAAGATCCTTCTCGACATCCCATAGTCGCTCACCGGATAAGTTCGTAACGAATATGTTGACCTTCACTGACCAAATCACGACCTACTACGCGGTCAGTTATGCCTCTTTAACCTTGTTAAAGCCCAACCGCCGGACGGCCCACACTTGACAAGACGCCTCCAATCAGTGTTTTATGCTTCCGTTCCAATTTGCTTACCAAATTCCATTCCGTTTCGGAACGGAAAATGAAAACAACTCGAGATGGACGAATTGCTGGAAGTCTTGGCAAACTACGTTGCAACAAGAAAAAGAGGAAAGAACGGAAAGACGTACGAATCGCCGCGGATCTACCTTCCGACAAAGCTGACCTGTGATTCGGGCTTCCCGCTAGCTGGAAGCCCCGTCAGGGTGAGAGCAAGGGTAGAGGGAAAACGGCTGCTCATAGAGAGAGCTTCCAAGAAGGACCTGGAGAGATTCGGCGAGGTGCCAGCGAAACGGACGAAACGCAAGAAACGCAGGAAGAGCCGATAGTACAGCCTACCGATGAGAAAGCGGAATACGCCCAGAGCGGCGAATACGTGCTAGGTAGCCCTCGCGGTCAATCTCCCCTGCCCTTATGCGCGTGGAAGAGATTGGCTCGAAGTCCTCAGCCACGACCATTCCAATGGATACTACGGGTAGCGGCTCGAGTCCGCGCCGTATCCTTACCCGGTTGATCTTGTCAGCCATCTTCTTCGTCATTCGGCTGACCACCAAGGCACTAACCGTGGAATCATTGATCGTTGGGCCATACGAATCATCCAGAGGGATTATCTTCGCTCTCTCAAGCAGCTGCTCCTTTTTCAGGAAAGAGACCAGTTCCCGTTTCCTCTTAGGGTACGGATCCACACGGTGATTCTTGACAAGACGCCTAACGAAGCCATTCCTGCTCAGCCCGATGAGGACTCGGTCGCCTGCTCGGAAGGCCGTTCTGAGAAGGATCTTGTGCCCCCTATGAAGCGCGTCGAAAGTTCCACCTACAGCCACTTCTCTGAAGGGCCTCTTTCGACGGATCACCAGATCCGAGCGCTCCTTGTTCCGAGACTTGCGAATTTCATTTGCTTCCTATGATGAGCCTGCCTGTGGCGAGAACCACTATCCCCAGTATGAGGAGGATGGTGCCACCTATCAGGAACATGGCCTGCATGCCTGCAAGTATTAGCGGGTTGGCCGCAATCCCAAGCGCCAGGATTTGGCCCGGGTCAGCAAGTACGGCGGCTATCCCGATCAGCAACATGACCAGACCAGGAAGTATCATTGCGAGAGAGAAACTCTTCCTCAATGCCTCACCTTTGATACTCGACAACTTCATCTGCTCGGAAACGAGGCCTGGGAAAGCCGAGGCCACTGCTCGGATCAGGGGAGGCCCAAGAAGAAGCACGAATGGGAGCATCGTGACATACCACCACGCCACGAGTCCAAGCGAAATATAGGTCCACGCTTCAGCAAATGCCACCGGGTATGAAGCGTCAACGAAGA
>Ga0315289_10003646_pt1 | contig 23233 bp, 12 predicted proteins | sample YL17G11_40_MG_FD_203452 | JGI IMG/M metagenome (GOLD analysis project Ga0315289, IMG submission 203452) | Sediment microbial communities from Yellowstone Lake, YNP, Wyoming, USA - YL17G11_40 | ecosystem: Environmental > Aquatic > Freshwater > Lake > Sediment | place: USA: Wyoming | collected... | reverse complement strand
CCTCCAGGCTGCGTCATGAGGCCTGCCCGCACGGCGAAGCCCTTGGCAGGGCGGTACTCCGTGCCCACGTGGACGCTGCCTCCCAAGTCGAGGTCTGTGGCTACGAGCACGATCCCCGAGACGAGGCTCGACCCGCCGGCGCGGATGCTCATGCGGAGCCTCTCCGTGTGCCCGCCGTCGTAAGCCACGGAGCTCATCAGGTTGGTCGCCGTCACGCCGAGGGCGAGGTCGGAGAGGGCGATCGGCCCCAGGCGCATGTCAGGAAAGGTCATGCGGTAGGCGAGGTCGACACCAAAGCCGGAACCCTTGACCGTCCCGCTCGTCAGCGACAGGTACTTCAGGCGCCCGCCGACGGCGAAGTCGATCGGGAGCTTCGGCAAGAACGGAAGGTCGCTCGGCTTCAGTCCAAACCCGAACAGGAACGCGCTGCTCCCGTACGAGAGGGGGTCAGTCGAGCCGCCGTCCTCGTCGTAGCCGGGGATGTCCCCCGACCCCAGGCTGAGAAGGCCCAGTCCCCAGTTGCGGAACGTGAGGCCGAAGGCGGTGTAGTTCGCCAGCCCCAGGTGCACCGCATACGAGGAGCCGAAGCTGATCCCCCCGAGCCCCGCCAGGGCGGCCGGGTTGTAGTACAGAGTCTCCGCCGTCTCCCCGAGGGACACGGCCGCCGCCCCAAGCCCCAGGGCCTGAACCCCAGGCTCGATCTCAAGGACCGAGATCGTCGTCTGGGCTTGGGCGATCAGGCCCGCCCCCCCGAGAGCCAGCATCAAGAGCCAGAGCCATCTCTTCATGGCAGTTTTCCTCCCCTATCGCACGATCAAGAGCTTGAAGATCGGCGACTTGATGACCTTCCCCGTCGCGTCTTTCCCAGCGATCACGTAGAAGTAGAGCCCCGTCGGTAGGTCCCCGCCGTCGCCGGAACGGAGGTCCCAGACGTACGTCGAGTCGCCGGCGGGCAGGTTCGCCTCGTGAACGAGCCGCCCGACCACATCGTAGATCCGGACGACCAGCTCCGTCGCGCCCTCGGGCACGTAGAAGACGAGTGTCGCCTGCGTCTTGGCAGGGTTTGGGTAGCTGTGCGTCGCAATCTCGCCGCCGCCTTGTCCGACTGTCACTCGGTTGGTCACGACCGCGCTTGTCGCGCCGCCGTTGTCTGTGACGGTCAGGGCTACGCTGTAAGTTCCTGCGGCACTGTAGGCGTGAGTGGGGTTCTTGGCAGTGCTCGCTCCCCCGTCCCCGAAGCTCCACGCCCAACCCGTCACCGTCCCGTCGGAGTCCGTAGACAGGTCGCCGAACTGGACCTCCTGATTGACCTGAGGGACCAGCGGCGTGAAGCTGAAGTTCGCCACCGGAGCTACGTTCTGCACCACCGTCACAACGAGGCTCTTGGTCACGGTGGCCGTCGCGCCATCGTTGTCCGTGACGGTCAGCTTGACCGCCTTCGTTCCACCCGTAGCGTACTTGTGCGTCGGCGTCTGGACAGTGCTCGTAGCTCCATCCCCGAACTCCCAGAGCCATGTGACAACTGAGCCGCCGACGTCCGTCGACGCATCAGTAAAGGTGATCGTGTCGGCCGTTGTCGGGTTCGGCGGCGAGAAGGTGAAGGTGGCTATGGGGGGTTGGTTGATCGTCACGGTCACGGTCTTCGTCACGACGTCGGTTCCCCCTTTGTCGTCGGTCACCTTGAGGGTGACCGGGACTGCGCCCCCGACATCGAACACGTAGTTCACTGTCTTCCCGGTGGCTTCTGGGCGTCCGTCTCGATTGAAGTCCCATTCGTAGAAGTCGATCCGCCCACTCCCAGTCAGGACCCTGGAGGAACTCGCGTCGAACGTGACGAGCGCCCCTTTCCTCGGCTGAGAGGGCGTGTAGGTGAAATCCGCTGTGGGTCGCTGGAAAATCACGGGCACGACCTGGCTGCGGTACCCGAGCGCCCCGTCGTCGTCGGTGATCCGAAGGGTGACGATCTTGGCGCCTCCCGTGTCGTAGGCGTGAGCGACCTCCGGCCCCGTCGCATCGTAGACGCGGTCTCCGTCGAAATCCCACTCGTAGAGCACGATCTGGCCGTCGGGATCGCTTGACCCAGTGGCCTTGAAGCTGACGACATCCCGGACTTGCGGTTCGGCCGGCGTGAACTTGAAATCGGCGACGGGCGGCCGGTTGTCTCCGCCTGTTCCGCCGACCTGCACCGGGATGGCCTTCGTGACCGCAGCGATCGCGCCGTCGTTGTCGGTGACGACCAACGTCACCGGGTAGGCGCCGGCAGTCGGAAAGGCGTGCGAGATGGTCATCCCGGTCGCGTCCGTCTTGCCGTCCTTGTTCAGGTCCCACTCGTAGAGAATGATCGTGCCGTCCGGATCCTTCGAGGCGCTTGCGTCGAAGACGACCGTCTCCCCCGTGAGGGGACTCGTAGGAGCGTACGTGAAATCCGCCACCGGCGGCGTCGCGGTCACCGGCACGACTTTCGTCGCGTAGCTTGGATCTCCGGCGTCGTCCGTGACTTTGAGGGTGACCGGCTTTGCCCCGACCGAGGTGAAGGACCAGGTCACCGTGCTCCCGGTCGCGTCGGTCTGGCCGTCGTTGTCGAAGTCCCACTCAACTAGAGAGATCGTGCCATCAGGATCCGACGAGCCGCCCGCTCCGAACGTGACCATCTGGCCGACCTTGGGCAGCGCTGGCGAGAACGTGAAGGCCGCCAAGGGCGGCGCATTCCTGACCTGGATGTCCCGGAAGGCTGACACCGTGCCGGAATCCCCGGTCACTGTCAGATGAACCCGATAGATCCCTCGCCTACTGAACGTGTGAATCGGATTCTGGACGCTCCCTGCCGACGTGCCGTCCCCGAAGTTCCAGCTCCACGACCTCATCTGCCCGGCGGGGTCGTGGGACTGGTCGAGGAACTGTACAGGATCCTGAGTGGTTGGGCTCGTCGGGGTGTAGGTGAAGGCTGCGGTCGGTCCCGCGACCGTTACCTCCTGCGTGGACGTAGAGGTCTCCGAGTCGTTGTCGATCACCAAGAGCGAGACGGTGAACGTCCCGCCGCTCGTGTACTGGTGCTTCGGGTTGCGACTGGAGCTCATGGCCCCGTCGCCAAACGACCACTGCCAGGACACGATCCCTCCTCCGTCTGGGTCGTGGGAGAGGTCGGTGAACGCGATCTCGTCGTTGACGGTGGGCTGGGCTGGGCTGTACGTAAACGCACAGACGGGCGGAACCGTGAGAACCCCGACTGTCCTGGAAGCGGTCCCCGTCGCACCGCCGTTGTCTGTCACCCGCAGCGAGACCACATGGGTACCCGCGGTCGGGAACGCGTACCGAGGTGAGATCCCCGTTTCATCGTCGTAGTTGCCATCCTGGTCGAGGTCCCACGCGTACGCGACGATGCTCTGGCAGTCGGGATCGGTCGAGCACGACGCGTCGAACTCGACCACCTGCCCCGCGCTGGGAATCGCCGGTTCCTGGGCGAAACACGCGACTGGGGCAATGTTCTGTGTGATGACGTTCTTCGCGATGTAGTCGAAGCTCTGCCTGGGCGTTGTCAGCCGCAACGTAACAGGGTAGGTGCCGGCCGGGGCCCCGAAACTGTGCGTCACGACCATCCCTGTGGCGTCGTAGATCCCGTCCTGGTTGAAGTCCCACTCGTACCTGATGTACCAATCGCGATCGCCCGACGTCACCGTGGCGGTGAACGTAACCATTGCACACATCCCCGGTTGCTGAGGGGCGAAGCTGAAGTCAGCGGTCGCCTGGGCCAGGCCGAGCGTCGAGGAGAAACCGAAGAGTGCGCAAAGGAGAACCGCGAGACTCGAGAGCTTCCTCACCATCTTGGGCCTCCTCCTTGGTGCCAAAGCATGAACATGTCTGGAACCCATTCTAGAGAGGACTGCCCGCGACGCGCTCGTCCCCGTCCCACGGCATGAGGGCGTCTGTCAGCAAGAGAGGTGCGGCGTGTCTGCGGTCCGGCGGGTCTACAAGGGGGAGTAGGCTTCCACCGATACTGGACCAGGGCCGGTCATGTCCGTCGACGGCCGCGCACGAGGGTGCACGGACAAAGAAGGCCACCCGGGTCTGGCTGGAATCGAGGCAAGCTCATGGCAGAGCCCGCGACAGCGCCAGCTCGGCCGTCAGGCGCCCTGCGTTTCGCCCGTCTTCGTGCACCGCCCTCCACGAGCGCCAAGCCCGTTTGCAGGTTCATCGATGCACAAACGGCCGACGCGTCACGCATCGGGCCATCCCTGCGTGCTACTCGTCTCGGGAGGTCTCTGGCCTGCCTTGGGCCCCGCCCCTTCGCCGCCTCCCAGCAGACATCGCCGCACGGGAACCCCTCATCGCGGCCGCTGTCTCGCCAGGCCGTTGCATCCCAGGCTTCCTAGAAGCGGAACTCCGCGGACAGCACGTGCGTCGCGCCGGCTTCCCTCGGCGGGACGTAGGCGTAGTCCACGAGTATGGAATCCAGTAGAGCGAGCCCCAAACCTGCAGCGAGGCTGCCTCGTCCCTCGAGGTCAACGCTCCAGCCCGCCCGAACAGCCAGGCCGTCTACGATCGTGAACTCCCCCCCAAGGCGCAGCTTCTGGTCGCGGGCAGGCCGTCCGATCGCCCAGTCCACGTCCGCCTCAAGGAGGAGGTGCTCGTCAAAGAGCCGTGTCGCGAAGCCGATTCGGTTGATCCACGGCACGTAGCCGGTGGCCCCCCCGACGGTGCCGCGCCACTGGATCGCCGTCTGGCCCACGTCCATCGCGTTGACACCGACGCGGACCTTGACACCCGCCAGATCGAGCGTGCCCAGGGCTGCCAGGTCAAACCCGATTCCGTCGCCCTGCGCATCCAGGATGCGATCCTGGTAGTACTTCACTGACAAGCCGAGCGCCAACCGTGGCTCCCACGGGAGCACCGCTCCAACGGATGCGACGTAGAGCGAACTCGTGGCAGATGCGTAGGTCACATCAGGCTCGTCTTCATCCCAGACCGGGATCTCGTCGATGAGGACACTCACCCATGTGAGCGAGGCCCCTGGGAGGACCGACGACGTCTGGGCGGCGAACGGCGCGACGATCCCCAGGTTCTGGAACGTGATGCCCGCAACCGCCCCGAATGGCTGGCTGTACATGCCGCCGACCCGGTAGCGGTCTGCCAGGGCAAGAGCAGCCGGATTGTAGTAGCCCATGGAGACATCGTCTGCCGAGGAGACGTAGGCTCCCCCCATCGCCAGCGCGCGCGCCGAGAGCCCCAGGCGGGCGAAGGCGGACGCGTCGTATCCGGCGGGCACGGGCGCGCCCAGTGCCGGGAGCGCGGCCATCCAGAAGATGAGCACAAGGCCCAGGAACACCCTATGCAACGTCTGTCCCCTTCACTAGTTTCTCCATTCCACTCCCAAGGAAACACCGATGCCACTGAAGTCGAGAAACGGCTGCCCACGGCCGCGGTATTCCAGCCCCTCTGTGTCGGACAGATTCCACACGGGCATCCACTGCGCCACGAGCGAAAGCCTTAGGACCAGCCTCTCGCCGGCCAATTGGATCCCGTAGCCGACTCCACCGTGGACTCCCACCCCCCACCCCGCCAGATCGACGTACCGCGCGGCAGGGAACGAGAAACTTCCGCGATACCCGTCAATGGCCGCCGACACATGTCCGCCGCCAATCGAGTACGCCAGCCCGGCATAGCCGCCGACGATCGCGGCATTCACGGTGGTGTCGCGAGCCCTCACGGAGGTCGTCGCTAGCTCAAGTCCGATCTCCGGTCGGATCCCCGACGTGATCGGGTTCAGGACTGCCCCAATCCTCCCCGTCAGGGCGGGGCCCAGGTCTCGCAGTCCCTCGTGCGTGAGCGCCTCGTGTTCGCCGATGAGCCCGTTCACGTAGGTCATCGCGGCGCCCCCGATTCCCAGCTCGACGTTGAGAGAAAACGCACCCACGGCGAAACTGGCCAGTGTACATGCCGCAAGGATCGCGAGACACCTCCTCATCCGTCCCTCCTCCGAGAAAAAGGGGCCCTGGCAATGCGCCAGGGCCCCTCGAGCTCTGCTACCTCAGGATGACCAGCTTCTGGAACTCCGTCGGAATCCACTCTCCATCGACGAACACAATCGCCCGATACAGGTAGATCCCGTTCGCCAGGTACTGGCCTTGGCTGTCGACCGTGTGCCAGACCAGTTCGTTGTCCGCGACAGTCTCCTCGAAGATGAGGTTGTAGGCCAAGTCGAAGATCTGAACCTTGATCGCCTCCACAACCTCGCTGCGGACCATGAACGTGGTCGTACTGACGTCCGTCACTGGGTTCGGGATGTTGAGAACCCGGAGGTCCGACGCCGGATCGCGCGGTCTCCCTCTGTCCTCGTCCATCCCAAGCGCCGACAGCGGCTTGAGGTCCCCCTTGGGCGTGGTCGAGATGCACAAGTTGTCAATGAGCCAGCCGACGTTCGTGTTGAACCACTTGTCGACCGAGTCGAAGACAAAGCGGATTGCCATGGTCGTGGCGTCGCTCGTCAAGAACGCGACCTTCTCGCCCTTGTGCCAGTCCGTGTCGCACACATCCAACGAGGACTTCCCCCACGCTGTCTTCCAGGCGCCGCCATTAAGCTTCACCTGAACTTGGGTCTTGTCAAAGGCACCGCCGCCCGACATCTTCTCGACCACGCGGTAGTAGTCGAAGACGATGGCGATTGCCTCGGTGCCGCCAGGAATCGTGATCGTCGGCGTGACGAGCGTCAGATAGCCGCTCGTCGTTGCGCCCGTGTTGTAGTTCGGGTTGGTCGCGTCCTCCCTGCCGTAGTACGCCGCGTGGTTCCCGATGAGAGCTAGGTCCGGCACGCCCTTCACGTCGCCCGTGAAGTGCCACAGGCCGCCCTGACTCCACGCCGGGTCGTCCTCGAAGTCCTCGCACAGGAGCGTGACGTCCCTGCCGACGGTGATTGTGCAGTCGCGGGTGGCGACCTCCTTCCAGTCCTCGTCACGGACGCGGATCGTGAAATCGAAGGTGCCCGTCTCTCTCGCGACGCCCTCGATGGATGCATCGCGGGGTACAGATCCCGTGACCAAGCCGAGCCCAGGCGGAAGGGCACCCGCGGAGATCTCCCACACCGGCTGGATGGACCCGCCCGCCGCGTGGATCTTCTCCTTGTACGCCTCGCCGACCGAGGTCTGCTCGCGCGGGCAGTTGGTGATCGAAAGCTCCGCCGAGCCCGCGTAGAGCGAGATCTCGTCCACGAGCCATCCAAACGCCTTGCCCGTCTCGCCGTTCTTGTAGCCGTCAACCGAGTCGAAGCAGAACCGCACCTGAATCTTGCAGCCCTTCTTTAGGGTGATCCCGGTGTGCGCCTCCTCCCACATCCATGCGGGGACCGACTCTTCGCTGGACGACTTCGACCAGACGGTCGTCCAGGTCCCACCACACTCCGCACGGACCTCGACCCAGGTCTTGTCGTAGTCCGCGTTGGGGGTGTATTCCACGTTCCTCCACGACTTGAAGCCGATGATCAGCTCCTCGCCGTCCTGGCCTGCCCCGATCGGGATCATGGGCGATTCAAAGCATCCCTTCGCCCGGCCGCACATGAAGTTCGGGTCCTTCGGCGTCCCCGTATCTTGCTGTCCGAAGTACGCGACGTCTCCGTATACATCCGTGAGGTCTGTGTCATCGAGCGCGTACTTCACCAGTTTCGTCTGATGCCACAGGTTCGGGCAGCCTCCCCCAACCGTAAGCGACCAGCCCGGTTGGTCCACGCCGTTTGGATCCTCTACGGACGGGCCGAAGTCCTGCTCGTAGAAGTTGCTCGTGCTCCCTGAAGGCGAGCGGATCGTGAGGGTCAGCGTCACCCCAAGGCGCCCGTTCCAACACGTCAGCAGGAACTCGATCTGGTAGGTCCCTATGGTCCCTGTGTCAGGAGTCCCGTACAGGCGACCGTAGGGGTCAAGCGCCAGCCGATTCGGAAGCGTTGTCGGCCGACCGTCCTTCGTCACCGACTTGATCTCCCAATAGCGCGCGCCGCTCGTTGAGCCGGCTAGCGCAACTGGACACAGCTCCTCGTCGTACTTCAGCCCCACTTCGGCTTGAGGCAGGTTCTTGGTGCAGATCACGCACCCGGTCGGCTTTGGGGTGTGTTCCTTCTTGATGTTGTCCACGATCCATCCGAGGTAGTTGTTGCTCGCCCCGTCCACCGAATTGAAGCCGAAGCGGATCCGCATGCGCGTTGCCTGGGGTGGAATGATGATGCGCTGCTCGTCCGTCGTGTACGGGTTTCCGTCCGCGTCGACGTAGTGGTTGGTGACGGCGGTCGTCCACGCGCCCTCGTTCGGGTCGCTCGAGTCCTTGTACCAGATTGTCTTCCAGTCGTAGCATGGGCCTTTAGCCGGCAGCGGCTCCTGGTACGCCTTGTTCACCGGATCCGAGTGCTCCCGTGGATCCCACGCGAGCCCGCCCCACGGGTCGCTCGGTCCGTCGTTGCCAAACAAGATCTGGACGAAGGTCATGTCGTACTGCCCCATGTACTGCTCGACCTGGCGGAAGTAGTCGAACGTCACGCTCACGTACTCGTCGCCGGGGTTCAGCTCGTTCCACGGGGAGCAGATCGTGCCGATCGCCGCCTCGCCCTTGTCGTAGTTCCCCTTGACCGGGTCCCCAAAGTAGAGGGCGTACTCAGGCGACGGGAAGGTCTTCGCCGCCTCTGGGATGTCCAGGTCAGACAAGTCGGTCTGCGAGATCAGGTTCCAGAGGTTCTGACTGTCTTCCTTGAGACAGTGGGCACACAGCGCGACGTCGGTGCACCACTTGTCGAACTCCCGCGGCTCCTCGGTGCTCGGAAGAGGCGTCTGCGTCCAATCGTCGAACCCGATCGTCTCGTCCCACTCCTCCTCCAGATGGTACGTCCCTCCGTGGGGTCCCGTCCAGCCGAGTACCACGTAGTCCACCAGGGCTTGGCTCTTCTCGGTCGTCGGGTTCGGCAGCAAGACGACGAGGACCGCCTCGACGCTAGAGCCCTTGAGACCGTCGGGAATGACCTTCGTCTGCAGGTCAGCGAAGGTCACCTGCTTGACGCTCCCGAGCGTGCTCAAGTCCGGCCATGCGGTGGTCCCCGTATCGGTGTCAGTCTCGACGGTGGCAAAGAACCAGGTAAGGCCATCATCGGTGAAAGTTTTGCACGAGCCCGTCTGCGTTCCGGCAACCGACCCGTACGCAAAGTAGTTCGTCCCATCCGGCGCGGTCAGCCAGAAGGCAAGCCTCGGCCCGGTCTGGACGTTTGGGTCGACCATCTTGTAGGTGAACCCCATGTCTCCCGTCACGTCCTCTATGTTGAACCGATCCGCGCAGTCAAGCTGGACGTCCGCCCACTCTCCCTCGAAGTACGTCCCGAGTTCGGCGTTCCATTGGTCGCCGTAAACCGTGTCGCACTTCACGTAGGGAGTGCCACAGACTTGCGGCCACTCCCCCTTGTACCACAGGCCCGCCTCTCCTCCCGGCTGTCCGCCATTCCCACTGTGCAGGCTCATCTTGCCCCAAGCCGCCACTCCTGTCGCGGCTAGAAGGACAAGGATCAGCAGCACAACCAACCCCCTGGCCAAACCTCTCCCCTTACCCAACCTCATACCAGACCTCCTTAAGGTCCTAGGCAACCACGTTGCCTTGATCCACTACACCGCCACCTTCGGATCACAGCCACTCTTGCATCCAGAACCGTAGGATACATACTCGCTCATGCCTATCCGCCCCCTCCTCTTTCCTTCGTCGCACTTCAGGAAAGCCCACTCGACCATACGCAGTATAGGCAGTGAGCGGGGCTGAGTCAATAACCCCCATTACAGTGAACAAGGCACAAGACAGGCTTCTGCCCTCCAGGACCGAGTTACAGCTTCACAAGGTCGCGCCTATCCAGGCGGCAGGCCCAAGTAGAAGGGGATGGTGGTGACCAAGCGCTCACCGTACTCCCTTGTCCACTCGTCAAACCCGCCCATGAGCACCTGGACGTTGCTGTAGCCTGCTCGGATGAGGTCCGCGGCCACCTGGGAACTCATGCTCCCATCTTGGTCGTAGAGAACGATGCGCAGATCACGGGGAAGCTCGTCCATCAAGGCCATCAGTTCGTCGCGAGTGACGCTGACGGCCCCTAGGAGGTGTCCGGCCGCGTAGGCCGCCGGGGCCCGAAGGTCGATGAGAAGAGCCAGACTCCCCACAAGCTCCGCCGCATCAAGCAAGTAGGGTTCCTTGCTGACGACCTGTCCCGCGATTTCCAGGCGAATCTCCGGCTGTGTGGGATCGTTCGTCTTCACCGTCACGGCCTTCGTGACTCGCGATCCTGCGTACCCTGACGTGTCGAGCCTCACCCCCAGTCGAACCGCGCGGCCCGGGGGAACGGTCTCTCCCGAAAGTGAAGTCGTCGTGCAACCACAGCCTGCTCGCACATCGAGGATCTGCAGAACCTGGTCTCCCCGGTTCCAGATGACGAAATCGTGAGCCACTTCGTCCCCTTCCGTCACGACTCCAAAGTCGTAGACGGCTTGCTCAACGAAGACCGACGGCGCCGCAAGCGCTGAGACAAAGAACCCAAGGGCCGCCAGCCATCCCAGTGCCAGACCGAAACCTTTCCTCATAGTACCTCCTTGTGTCACATTCTACTTCAAACATCGAGTAGACTGGAACCTGGGACGCGGATCTGCGGTCGGTTCTTCGCACGACCTTGGGTGCTCGGTTGTGCCAAGGCAACCCCCCAGGCCGCGGCAGGATCTCCCCGTTCTTGATCTCGTCCACCGGCGCTCGCTTCCTCAAGGTCCGTGCCGCCGCTCCGCGTTGTGGTACACGATCCTCGCGTTCACCTTGGCTTCAGGCTCGTTTGTGGAGGGCAGGGACTTCTCTCGAGTTCGGCCGGCAAGCACGCTGCGAAGCTGAATCGAGGTCCCGGCCGAAGACTGAGGAATGTCTCAACGACCTCCTCGATGACGCGGGGAGGGCCGTGATGGACAACAGAAGCAACCGTGTTGGAACGGGGAGAGTCACGGTGTAAGTCCGGAACGTAATTGGGAAAGACCTGGACTTGAATGGGAGATGCCTGACCGTGTAGATTGGCCTGGGCAGTTGGGCAAACGAAGGAGGCGAGGGCGTGGGAATCAAAGAAGCGCGAGCGAGGGACCTCGAATCCTTTCTGATCGGGGCGGCAGCGATCCTCGCTGTCGTAGTGCCTGGGGCCTCAGGAATCGCGGCTTCCGGCCCAATGGCGCACGCGGCCTTCATTGTGCCCGACTCTTCTCGCGTGGTCGTCACGACGGACAAGACCGACTATGCACCGGGTGAGACGGTGACGGTAACCGGCAGTGGGTGGTTGCCGAACGAGGCGGTGCTGATCGTCATCCATGAGGAGCCTCAGCGTCATCCGGACACCGCGTTTGTCTGCCCCGCGGACGGAAGTGGGACCTTTGTGACGCGAAGCTTCAGGATTCCTGAGAGCGGCCTTGGCCTGACGTTCTATCTGACCGCCACGAGTCAAGTCTCTAGCGTCGCCCGGCAGACAGTCTTTACGGACGGTCTCCCCATTGCGAGCTGGAGCGTCAGCCCGAGCTGCGCGGGCGGCGGCAACTGCGGCGGCTCACCCACCAGGATTCGGAGGTGCCAGGCGGAGACGGCCACGCTGATTGTCAAGGGGGCAGGCTTCACGGATCCCGCGGCTGTCTACCTCCGCATCGGCGAGAGCGGAGGTTTCACAGGCCTGTCCGCAACCTGGATCAGCTCCACGGAGATCCGTGCGACTCTGGACAGCTCCTGGATCTGCGGGGGTAGCTGTGCGTACGACATCCAGTTCTATGTGTGCAACTGCGGGACTTACTGCGGGATCAGCAACGTCAAGAGCATCTCCGTCATCCAGCAGCATGCGACGAGCACGTCACTCAGCCAGGATTCGGCCACGACGAGCGTCAATCAGAGTGTGAGATTCACGGCAACGGTCGCCAACACCTCGGGTGGGCCGAATCCCACCTCGGGCAGTGTCGTGTTCCAGCTGTTGACTGGGCCCGAATGTGACCAGGTGACGCAACTTGGGATTGTTGCGCTGGCTGGCTCCAACACGGCCGTGTTCCTCTACACCTTCACGACCGAGGGCACACGAAGGGTCAAGGCATACTATGCGGGAAGCTGTTACTACGAGTCAAGCTCTTACTGCTTCATCACGCATACAGTCGGCCCTAGCTGCACCACGCCCGCTGTGACTTCGGACCCGGCCGACCAAGTAGTCTGTCACGGCGCGTCGGCTTCTTTCTCTGCCTCCGCAACTGGCAACCAAGAGCTCAGAATCCAGTGGCAGGTGAGCCGCGACGGGGGCTTGACCTTCTCGGACGTCCTTGGGGCCACCGAGTCGCTCTACCGCTTGGTGCCCAGCGTGTCAGACGACGGCAACCAGTACAGGGCGAAGTTCAGCGATTCCTGTGGCACCGTCTATTCTGGCACGGCCACGCTGACAGTGACTCCTGAGCCGGCCGTCAGTGTGAACAGCCCAACCGTGTGGCCAGGCCAGAGCGCCACGGTTTCTGCGACGACGACCGCGTCGCGCCCGCGCTATCTGTGGACGGTGCCCGGGGGAGCCGTCAATCCGGGAGATGTCCCTAGCTTCCAGACGAACGTCGCTGGGCAATACTGCGTGGAGGTGACCGACGAGACCACGGGCTGCCAGAACAACGCGTGTGGGACCGTGACCGCAGGCTCCTTGCCGGCAGTCGACGTGAACAGCCCCAGCGCCTGCGAAGGGCAGCTTGTCACTGTCTCGGCCACAACGGACGCGTCACGTCCCCGCTATGTGTGGACCGTCCCCGGAGGAGCTGCGAAGCCAGGGGACGTCAGCAGCTTCCAGACGAACGTGGCAGGGCAGTACTGCGTGGAAGTGACGGACGAAACCACCGGCTGCCAGAACAGCGCGTGTGGGACCGTCACTCTCCATGCACCACCGGCGGTTGACGTCGACAGCACGGCGAACTTGCCAGGCCAGGGCGCCACCGTCTCGGCAGTGACGACCGCGTCGCGCCCGCGTCATGTGTGGACGGTGCCCGGGGGAGCCGTGAATCCAGGAGATGTCCATAGCTTCCAGACGAACGTCGCTGGACAGTACTGCGTGGAAGTGACAGACGAAGACACGGGGTGCCGAAACAGCGCGTGCGGGACTGTGCCTCCAATCGGGGCCGGCACAATCACGGTAGAGGAGGAGACCGAGCCAGACAGCCCGGCCAGCTCCCCGCAATTCGGGTTCGTGGGAAGTGGGTTTCCGGACGGATGCAACCTGGCTCTCTTCGACCTGAGCGACAACGGATCCAGGACCTGCGCTGATCTTCCTCCCGGGACCTATGAGGTCGCGCAGGTGACGTGGCCGACGGGGTGGAACCTCATGCATATCCTGGTTACCGGTGATTCGGACGGGGACTCCGCGGTCGACACGGTGTCGCGAAGAGTCAGGATCAAGCTCGATCCGGGGGAGAGCATCACCATCACATTCGGCCACACGCCAGTCGGCACGATCACCGTTACGAAGACGACGACGCCAGACGGAGTCGACGCCATGTTCGGCTTCACGGGGACAGGCTTCCCCACGGGCTGCGGGCTCGCCCGATTCAGCCTTGCTGGCGGCGGTTCCCAGAGCTGCAGCGAACTGCAGCCGGGCGTGTACGAGATTGCGGAGGAGACTCTGCCGAGCGGCTGGAGTCTCACGAGCATCGATGTCAACGGTGATGCCGATGCAGACTCGAGTATCGATCCCGCCGCGCGGAAAGTCAGAGTCGACTTGGACGCCGGAGAGACAATCACCCTGGCTTTCGCGAACAGCCTACGCGAACCGCCGGGGGACGGAGGCAGCGGAAGCGGAAGCGGGAGCGGCCTCAACAGCGCCCCGACGGCCAACGCAGGACCTGACCAGTCCGTCTGCCTGGGTGAACGAGTGTGTGTCGACGGCTCGCAAAGCTTCGATCCCGACGACGCTGTGGTGGCAGGCCGCGTCGGGGAAGCCGTGGACCTGCCCCCGTACGTCCATCAGGATCATGCGAAACTGAAGTTCCACTGGTCGTTCGGCGTGTCCTACGTAGCGAACGGCAAGCCCGTTCTGCGGATTCCTGAGGGCAGCCGGGCCGCAGAGACGCTTGAGGGCACTGACACGGAATTCGCATGCTTCACCCCCGATCTAGTCGACGACTATGAACTGGTGCTCACCGTCACCGACGAGTCTGGCCGATCTGCGGTGGACGCCCTGACAGTACACGTCGAGAGATGCAGCAAGGTCTTTGGCTGTTGGTACCCAGCCGGGTGGAACCTCATCTCGCTGCGGGCCCAGCCGATCGACCCGAGTGCTGAGGTCGTCCTTGCTGACGCAGACGTCGGCGGGATCGCGCTTGCGTACAGCGACGGCTACGAGCCGGCGACCACCTTGAGCCCGCTCGCAGGTTACTGGGTGCACTTTCTCAGGCCAGGCAGCATCTTCGTACTCGGGCGTGAGATACGCGACACAGTCAGTCTACGCCTGAAGGCACCGGGCTGGCACCTGATCAGCGCCCCGTTCTCCATCGATTGGAGCCGAGTCCTCGTCCTGGTCGACGGGGTGGAGCGCTACGTCAATGAGGACGTTGCACGCGGCGTCATTGACGAGTTCTGCGCATGCTACGATCCGGAAATCCAGATCTATCGTGTGTCCAACAGCATTCTGCCCTGCCAGGGCTACTGGGTGCGAACGCTACGACCCGACGTCATGCTCACGTTCGAGTGGAGCCCTTCCGCTCAGATCCAGGAACTTGGCGAGGGCGGTTGCTCCGATGGCTCCCCGACCCAGGCGGCTCCGCCCCCACCGAAGGAGTCTAGGCAGTCACACATCGCCGTTCAGATCTGCCCCAACCCTGTTCGGGCAGGAACCGTACGCTTTGAGTTGACCGGTCCCGTGCGAGTCGAGGGGATTCGCGTGCAGGTGTTCACGGCCTCGGGCCACTCGATCTGGAGTGCGGAAGGGCCTCGGAACATCCTCGAGTGGGAGCCGCGCGCCGAGGACGGAGAACGTCTTCCCTGGGGACCGTACATCTGCTGCATCGACGGATTCCTTGATGGCATCTGGGCGAAAGCGGGCTGTCAGGTTCTCTTTCTTGCGCAGCGGGACTAGCGGCCCATGTGGGGCGCCCGCAGCAGCTGCTGGAATCCGCTCGGCATTGAGCGAAGCCTCGTGGGCGTGTCAGTCAACGTCGACCCAAGCGGCCGGTGCCAGAGCGCCGCGAACGGCTGCGCTCTCCGGCAGTCTCCTCAACTTGCGTAACTAGAAGGTCGCCGCGACGAACAGCTCGAAAAAGACACTGTGGAAGAGCGTCCCATCCGACTTTGTTCCCAGGAAGTAGGTCGCGGAGAGGGACGCACGCCACGCCTCCGAGAGCTCGAGGTCCGCGCCGCCTTCGAGACTCACGTCGAGGTCGCTTCCTTCCTCCGTCGACTGGTACTCTCCGTTCAGGTCGAGGCGCCCGGAGAGGACCTCCGAGAAGGCGTGTGAGAAGGTGTTGCGCACGCTGACGGAGAGACTCCCCTCTTCGCCCTGCTCGGCTCCCCGCACGGTCAGCGAGAGATCGTCGCGCGATCCCTTGTCCGGCACCCAGACCAAGCGGCCGGTCAGCGTGCGGCTGACGCTCGGCCGAGCCTCTCCCTGGTAGATCACGGCCGTCGCGTTCTCGATGTACGAGACGCTCGGCGTGACGTCCGGCCAACCCGCGTAGCTGAGGCTCGCGCTCAGGCGATCGGTCCGCTGCAGCCGAGCCGCTCCGATGCCGGAGAACCCAACGCTGTAAGTTCCCCGCGCCGTGAGCGCCCTGAGAATCCCTCTCAGGGTGCCATTGCCGCTCGCCGACAAGACCCCGTCCTGCTCACCTCCCGTGACCTCCAGGGTCGGGGCGAGCCGCCAGCCCGCCACCTCGAGCTCCTGCCCGGAGACGCCAAGACGTGCCTCGTGATCCATCTGCCAGAGGGTGCCTGGGATCGCTCGGGCCGCGGAACCGACGTAGCGCCCAGTCACCTGGAGCGGGGCAAACGCCTGCGTCCACTCCGCCGTGAGTCCCAGCGTCTCACTCCCGCTCGCCGCCCTTCCGTTCGAGGAGGCGACCGGCCTTGCCCAGTTCGTCCCGAGCGTGAGTCCAGGGGTGACCCGCCACGTTCCGGACAAAGACAGGTTGTTGTCACGCCGCGATGTGTCCTTGACTGCGCTCGCGCTTAGAGCGTCGCTCCAGCGAAGGGCGAGGCTCACCGCCTCGCCAAACAACGTGTCCGTCAGGCCGAGTGTGTAGGAGAGGCTGGAGCTGTCGAAGCCGGCGTGGACAGGGTCGTTGTCCCCGAGTCCCGACACGAGCGACACGTCGAGGCGGGGGCCGAAGTCCCAACTGAGCGAGAGCTTGTCCTGTAGCGTGCCTTTGGGGAGACCGCTTTGTGCGTCAGTGATGTGGTAGCTGTGGGCGAGGTCGACGGCCAGGCCCTCCGCCGGCCGCGCGGTCGTCTTGAGCTCCCATCCGGTCGAATCCCTGTGGTCCAGTTGTCCGATGGCGCTGAACTGGCGCGAACTACTTTCGAAGCTTCCCGAGACGGAGAAGTTCCCCAGGTCGCGGCGAAAGCCGATCCGGGTGAGAACCCCATCTGCCGTGTGATCCTTGCCTGGAATGTCGGCAAAGCGGGAGAGGTCCCGGCCGTCGATCCCGGTCTCTTTGCTCTCGAAGCGCTCGAGGGCTTCGCCCTCTCTCCACACGACGATTCGGTAGTCCGCGTCCGCCCTGCTGCCGATCCAGACGGTTCCGTCATCCCCCCCGGCGAGCGCCGTGACAACCCAGCCAGCCACGAGCGGCGCTCCCCCCGAGGCGCAGTGGAGCCCGTCGTCCGTCCCGTACCACAGCTCCCCATCGATCACGGCCAGGCAGTGCACGGCGACCCCGAAGACGGTCCAACCCGTCCCCTCACCGTCCCGAAAGGAACGGACTCCCAGGCCGCACGCGACGTACAGCGTGCCGCGGCTCAGGAGGAGGTCCTCCGCCGAGAGCCCTTCGGTGAGGGGAACCGCGACGAGCGTCCCCGCCGCTGTGTCGAGGCGGAACAGGCCCGCCTCCGCCGCGATGTACAGGACCGTCTCGTTCCCCGCCAAGGCAAGAATCGTACCCAGGGCCAGGAATGCTTCGTCGGCGTAGATCTTCCACTTCGACGGATCATCCATCTCATCAACCGCGACCGCAGCCAGACCCGCCTCTGTTCCCAGCCAGAGAGTGTCCCCCACGAGGAGAGTCGCGTGCACCGCCTGATCCGGCAGGCCGTTCAGCTCGTAGAAGCGAGACCAATTGCCCACTCGCGCGAAGGGGTCTTCCCCGTCCAGGTGGAGAACCGTTAGCCCAGAGGACGTGCCAAGAAACACGTGCTCCTCGTCGCCCGCTGTGTCGTAGACGCGGCTACTCGAGAGGCCTTCTGAGGCGTCGTAGTGAGTCCAGTCTTCCGTGGCCTTCCTGTACACGGCGATCCCGCCGTGGTCACTCGCAATCACGTAGTCCGGAAGGACCGTGAACGAGCTGATCTCGTTCGGAAGGCTCGTCCGCTCATTGTCGTCGAAGGGGAAGACATCGTGGCTCAGCCCCAAAGCGAAGTCAGCGGACAGTCCGCCGACAGCCACCTCCCCCGTGAGGCCGACCACGGTATGACGGTTCGGCATCGTACGCGCCTGGTCCGCCTCGACGAGCGGCGTCGGGTCGTCCGCAGCCTCGAGGGCACTGAACTCGAGAGAGATCGCCTCGGAAAGCGGGAGCTTCAGCCTCGCCCCGTAGAAGTTGCTCGAGTACTCTGTTGAGCTTCCCAACCCGCCACGATAGCGCTCGTACTCCACGCTGATGATGTCGGTCTCATCCACCTCCGTCAGGAGAACAAGCGCGCCGACCTCGTAGTCGATCGTGTAGTCGACGTTCCGCACGAGCAGCTTGTCGTTCAGATGGACCTGTTCACTCCCCGGCACCACGGACAGCCCCAGTTGGAATATCCCTCCGGAGATGGCGTAGTCGTACGACACGCGAGCCTGGCTCCGTTCGTCCTCGAAGAAGCTTGCCGGGAAGAGAAACTCAACGATCCCTTCCGCGAGGTGAGGCGTCACGCGGTAGTCCGCAAGGTCCGGATCAGTCGTCGGTCGGAAGGTTCCCCCCTCCACGCTCACCTCGACGACCACGGAGTCCTTCTTCACATTCGTATGTCTCAGGTCGTAGAACCGATGCCGCTCGCCGCTCTGCAGTGTGTGGGCATCCTCATCGACCTTGACACACACCAGCCGGGCAAGGCGGTCGAGGAAGGCTCGCTCGTAGTCGGTCCCCTCGCTGAACGGATACTTCATTCGATCTTCGTCAGTGAGTCGATGCTCCTTGTTGTATTGGGTTATGTAGGCCCGCAACCGACCGCGCAAGAGAGTCGACGGCTCGGTCCGGAGGACGAGGACGTCGACCCCGTCCTCGGTCACGACCACGAAGCTCCCCGAAGCAAGATCCTCCGTGGGCGCCTCCTCGATCGTCTCGAGCAGGTACTGCAGATCATACCCTTCCAGCAGGGCTTCTAGCTCGTCACTCAGCACAAAGGCCACGGTCGCCTCTGAGAACCCCTCGATGTATCGGTTCATCAGGCGGTAGTGGTAGAGGCCCTCGAGGTTTTGGAGGTAGGGTGCCGCCACCCAAGGTCGCTCGGGAACCGTCCGCGAGAAGAGAATCAGCTCATGCTCGGACTTTCCAACGAAGGTCCGCGACTCCGAGATCCCCTCAATCTGCGAAAGGAAACCCGATAGTGTCGCCTCGCCGATCCGATAGTCAAGTCGCATGCCCTTCAGCTTCTTGTTTGAAACGGCAAACACCTGCCCTGTGCCCAGCGAGAAGTCTCCGAAGACACCCTGCAGCTCATCCGCGTCGAGAGTCACCGTCAGAGCCTGCAGCGACTCCGCCTCTTGATCGTTGAAGTGCGCCTTGACCGAGAGGACGGAGAGAGCCGTTCCGCTGATGTCGACCGCCAGGGACTGATCCAGGTTGATCTGGTAGGCCGCCAGCCCGGCCGAGGCCAACCCCTCGGAATCCCCGATCCCGTAGCGGATCGTCCACGTCTTCTCCCCATGCATGTCCAGGCGGACGGCCTCGTTTTCCTGACCCGAGACGAGGAGACCCGAGGCGAGTATCAGAAGAAGGGCAATCGCGATCGCCCCTCCACGCCCATCAGCAACCCGTGCGTGCCTTCCCGCGCCGTGAGCCATCCGCCCTCCTAGAAACGATCAACAAGCGACAGCCGATGGCTTCCGCCGAGGTCCGTCGAGGCGCGGCACGCCCGATCGATCTGTGACAAGACAGACTTCGCGGAAGACCCGAGCGAAGTGATACCCCACTCCGTGCGGCGGGTCTGGAGGAGGACACCAAGCCGCTCGCCGACGAGCGCGGGCGTACTTCCCACACCGAGGCCATGAGAAGGAGCAAGCACGCCACCCTGCAAGCTGGACACAAGGAGAGAGACCAACAATCCTTTCCTCAAGTGAATCCCCCCGGGAACCGACCGATTGTAGCATGCGCATCTAGAGGAGGCAATGGGCTAATCGGGCGACGGGATGCTCGACCGCACGCGTTTATCGTCCACCGAGCCTGAGTCGACCCGGCTGACTTGGACCTGAGCCAGCGCTTCCAGGGTCATGTACCGGCGAGTGACGGCCCGCTCATCGTTCCGCTCCGCAAGGCCTGCGCCGGACGAACGGACAGCGGCCTTCCACTGGACTGAGGTTTGAGGCTGCTCCCCATCACCAGGTCGGTTGAGAGCCAAGAACGCTTGCGACGGCTGCAGTGTCCCGGAAGCCCAAGACAAGGTTCCGCCCTTCGTGACTCCTCCGTCCTGCCGTGTGTGCCGCTCTGCGGTAATGTGCATCACGAGAGGTGAGTGAAGTGAGGATCTGGAGACGAGTCTTCTTGGCCTCGGTGCTCGGACTGGGGCTCGCGATCCTGGGTTGTACTCAGCTGATTGACCGACGACCGGGAGAAGAGGGCGCCATTCACATCACCATTCGACCGGTCGACGTGAGCTCTCGGTCCGCAGTCCCGCAGGTGATCCCGACGAACGCAGAGAAGGTAAGGATCCGAGTCTGGCATCCCGTGACTGGATTCAACCGAGTGGCCACGACTGCTCTGGGCCCACAGGAGCGGTCAGTTGAGATCCCTGTCCCGAGCGGGACCGGTTATTGTGTCGACGTCGTGTCGTATTGTGGGACGAATCCTGCTCTTGCCCTCACGGGCGGGAGAGCCCCGAACGTCACAGTGACCGCCACCGAGATGACACGGGTAGAGATCAGCCTACAAGCTTGGCGCTGCGGAGTGAGCGGCCCCACGTTGGTGGAGGCGGGGAAGCCGTTTTCGCTCGAGTTCGTCGCCTCAGACGGCGGAGGCCTTCTCACAACCCAGGTCTTCGAGACCGCGTCGCTTCGCGCGTCTACCACGTCCTTCCAGGACCCAGCTGCGTCGATTCCTCCCTTTCCTGGTGCCTTTGGTGCCGTCCAGGATGATCGAATGACGCTGTCCGGGACCGCTCCCAACGTGACGACTGAGGCCACGCTCTTCGCCGTCGCCATGGTCGAGTTCAACCGCTTCTGGGTGGACAACGATATCACGAACTATACGGAACGACGTCTTTTCCTAGAGCTACCCAATCGACACACAGGCGACAAGATTCATGAACTGAAGGTAGCTGCCGCGGGCGGAGGAATCGTGGTCGAGATCTCGGGCAGGTGACCTCTCGGGTCCACCCCGTTTGCCGGTACCGCAGGTGTTCCTGTGCAGGTCCGACACGTGGGCGTGGGACTGCGATGTCCATCCTCTCAGACTCGGCCGAAGCCGCACGAGCTCGCGCCTCCCGCGCAGTCTTCGGTCTGCGGGCCCCCAAGCCCCGTTGTGTCTCTTGCCCGATTTCGGTAGCCTAGGCGCATGGCGGTCCACGTGGTGGCGACGAATCGCAAGGCGCGGCACGACTACGACGTCCTGGAGACGGTCGAGGCCGGCCTCGTCCTCTCGGGCACGGAGGTGAAGAGCCTCCGCTCGGGCCAGTGCTCTCTGCAGGAGTCTTTCGCCATGCTCCGCGAGGGGGAGGCGACCCTGCGCGGGATGCACATCGCGCCCTACCAGCAGGGATCGATCCACAACGTCGACCCCGACCGGGATCGGCGTCTTCTCCTCCACCGCCGCGAGATCGTGCGCCTGGGAAGCAAGGTGCAGGAGCAGGGCTTGACCCTCGTTCCCCTTCGGCTCTACTTCGACCGCGGCCTGGCCAAGGTCGAGCTCGGGCTCGCCAAGGGACGGAAGGCCTACGACAAGCGCCGCAAGCTGCGCGAGGACGACGAACGCCGCCGCACGCAGGAGGCGCTCGACCGTCGCGGTCGGGGAGAGCGCGTCTGAGGGCTAATTCCGCGCTCCGCGGAATGCGACCGGCTACCAGGACATCGGATCGGCTGCGGCCACGCTGAGATGCCGGTTCCCGCCGTGACCGGAGCGACGCTCGGCCCGCGCGGGGTGGCTGCGGCGACGCGCGCCTTCGCAGCCCGCAACTCAAGGAGATTGCGCTCTCTGGAACCAGCCTTCCTGGGCCAAATCCCGGCGACTCCCACGCCAGTTGTCCAAGAGCCCTGCTTGCAGTAGGCTGTCTGTGGCGTGAGTCTCCTGTGCAATGGGTTGAGACTTCCGATCTGGGAGGCCAGAGCGTGCGGCGATACTTCCCACTGGAGTACTGGATCGACGCTGGCTGGTACGTCGGCCGCCTCAAGGAGGTCCCGGGCGTCTTCAGTCAGGGCTCTTCCCTCCAAGAGCTGGAGGAGAATGTCCGCGACGCGTACCGTCTGATGGTCGAATCCGACGAGGCCTTCCCGATCAGCCCCGTTCAACAAGCCGAGATCGGTGTCGACAGTTGAAATACACTATTCCCATCCTGTGTGAAGTGTGCTCCGCAACCCGATCAGTTGTCAGGATCCGCTCGTCACGATAGTCTTGATTCAGGAATGAAGTAGCCGCTCGTGTGGAAGGAGGAAACGAGAATGGAGAAGTTCACGGCCGTGTTCGAGCAAGACGGGCCCTGGTGGGTGGGCTACGTGGAGGAGCTTCCCGGCGCGAACACGCAGGGTCGGACCCTCGAGGAAGCGCGCGAGAACCTGAAGGAAGCGGTTCTCCTAGTTCTGCAAGCGAACCGTGAGCTAATCCGCCGCGACACGGCCGGGAAGGCCACTGTGCGCGAGGAGCTCACGGTCCCGTCGGCTTGAGCACCGCTAGCACCGACGCTGCGACATGAATCGAGCAGCGCTCCTCAAGCACTTGCATTCGAATGGATGTCACCTCCTCCGTGAAGGAGGCAAGCATTCGATTTACTGGAACCTCGCCACGCGAAGGACGTCGGCCGTGCCACGACACCGCGAAGTCGCCGTTCGACTAGCGAGGAAGATCTGTGCAGACCTCGGGATCCCAGCTCCTGAAACGTAGTCGCTTCCTCCTCACCGCCGGGGGACGTCTCAGGTGAGCCTCCGCTTGCGCGCTTTCTAGCATTCCGATAGCCTGGCCGTATGCCCGTCCACGTGGTGGCGACAAATCGCAAGGCGCGGCACGACTACGACGTCCTGGAGACGGTCGAAGCGGGCCTCGTCCTCTCGGGCACGGAGGTGAAGAGCCTCCGCTCGGGCCAGTGCTCTCTGCAGGAGTCTTTCGCCATGCTCCGCGAGGGGGAGGCAACCCTGCGCGGGATGCACATCGCGCCCTACCAGCAGGGATCGATCCACAACGTCGACCCCGACCGGGATCGGCGTCTTCTCCTCCACCGCCAGGAGATCGTGCGCCTGGGGAGCAAGCTGCAAGAGCAGGGCTTGACCCTCGTTCCCCTTCGGCTCTACTTCGACCGCGGCCTGGCCAAGGTCGAGCTCGGCCTGGCCAAGGGGCGGAAGAGCTACGACAAGCGCCGCAAGCTGCGCGAGGACGACGAGCGCCGCCGCACGCAGGAGGCCCTCGAGCGTCACCGCCGCGGCCAGAGCGTCTGAGCCGCTCACAACCCTTGGCTTGCGATGAGGCCTCGCCCCCCCCCCCCCGACGGCGAATCAAGGCCAAGGCTTCTGCGCTATCCCGTCTAGCCGCGGAAGAGGACCGCCTCCCGCTTGAACACGCGGACCGAGGCCCAGACCAAGAGGGCTCCGCACAGGACGTTCGCCGCGAGCGTGTACGCCAAGTGCGAGAGCTTGAGACCACCCACGATGATCTCCTGC
>Ga0315289_10003645_pt1 | contig 23238 bp, 21 predicted proteins | sample YL17G11_40_MG_FD_203452 | JGI IMG/M metagenome (GOLD analysis project Ga0315289, IMG submission 203452) | Sediment microbial communities from Yellowstone Lake, YNP, Wyoming, USA - YL17G11_40 | ecosystem: Environmental > Aquatic > Freshwater > Lake > Sediment | place: USA: Wyoming | collected... | reverse complement strand
CACTCACGACCATCGCTTTCTTTCTGCTCTGGCAAAGACTGATCATCAGGTATTTTATTTACGCCTGGAAGGCGGCGGACTTGTCCTCGAAGATCGTCCACTCCCTCCTGAAATCGAACGGGTTGAGTGGCCGGGTGGAAGTCGCCCTGCCACATTTAAGGATGGGTTTCGCCTTCTCAATGATTTACGCAGGGTCATCCGCCGGGTTAAGCCTGACCTGGTCCACGCCGGTCCAATTCAACGTTCGGCCTTTCTAGTCGCACTGGCGGGATTTCGCCCTTTGGTCAGCATGTCATGGGGTTATGACCTGCTGCATGATGCCCAAATCAATCCTTTTTGGCGCTGGGCAACTCGTTATACATTGCATCGCAGCGCCGCCCTAGTAGGTGATTGTGACACCATCCGCCAACTAGCGATCTCATATGGCATGCCGGATGACCGCATTGTCACCTTTCCTTGGGGAATAGACCTCCAACATTTCAACATTCAAACGTTTACCTGCACTGATCATTCTTTGATCGATGAACGTTCACCTGCATCGATCGGGCTAAGATCGATGAACGTTCCGACGTTTAACCTCCTCTCCACCCGAAGCTTTGAGCCGATTTATGGCATCGACGTGATCGCCCGTGCTTTCGTCATCGCCGCTAAAAAGCACCCGAATCTGCGTCTCACCTTATTAGGTGAAGGCTCTCAATCTACTACTATCCGGCAAATCTTACTGATCGGCGCTGTTTACGATCGGGTGGTATTCCCGGGTCATGTCTCTTTTTCGGATCTCCCCAGCCTTTATCGCAATGCAGATTTGTACATCAGTGCCTCGCATAGTGACGGCACCTCGATTTCATTGCTGGAAGCTTTTGCTTGTGGTACTCCCGCCATAGTCTCTGATATTCCTGGCAATCGGGAATGGATCACCCCGGGTGAGAATGGCTGGTTATTCCCCGATGGTGATGCAGAAGCCCTGGCTTCTGACATTCTGAGTGCGATCGACAAGCACCAAAACCTTCCTGGGATGGGTCGTAAGGCGCGCCTTCTTGCCGAAGAACGCGCAGACTGGGATAAGAATTTCCCCCTGCTCGAGAAAGCTTATGCTATCGCGATGGCATAAGCTTTCTCAAGTGTAAGTTACCTCGTTATGAAAAAACTGGCGATTATCCAGGCACGCATGTCCTCTTCTCGACTACCCGGCAAAGTCATGCTCGATATTTCTGGGCGACCGTTGCTGCAACACATGCTCGCACGGGTACAGAAATCAAGATCGATCGATGGCGTGCTGCTTGCCACTACCACCGACCCATCTGATAATATCCTCGAGCAGTTCTGCCAGAGCCAAGACCTTCCCTGTTACCGCGGCGACCTCCACGATGTTCTTGATCGTTATTATCAGGCTGCTGCTCAATTCCACGCTGACGTGGTTATTCGCCTAACAGCTGATTGCCCTCTGATTGATCCCGACCTGATCGATCTCACGATCATGGCATTCCTGGGTAAACGACCGTTACAGAATCAGCCTTATTATTCCCAAATACCTGAGCACGACTCGCTAAATGTTCTTCCTTTTGATTTCGCAGCCAACCGTTTGCCGCCACCCTGGAAGCGCACCCTCCCCATTGGTATGGATGTTGAAGTTTGCACCTTCTCCGCTCTGGAGCGTGCCTGGAAGGAAGCTAGCGAGAGCTACCAACGCGAGCATGTCATGCCCTATCTCTATGAAGGTATTTCATTTTATGAAGGTATATCTTTTCCAGAAGGCAAGCCCTCCCTGGGAGTAAGATGGCATATTGACCATGGTACCACCCCACGCGGGTTCAGGGTCACTCTGCTCAACCACATTCCAGATTACGGCTCCCTGCGCTGGACGGTGGATACCCCCGCAGATCTGGAATTTGTACGCCAGATTTTCTCCCGTTTTGAAGGCCAGGATGATTTCACCTGGCTGGATGTTTTAGCCCTTCTCGAGAAAGAGCCTGAATTGGCATCCATTAACGAGGACGTGAAACACAAATCCGCCTTCGACATAGACCAGCGGACTCCGCATTCATAATCCAATCAAAATGTCTTCATCCGATCCTTTACTCACCATTTTTGCCGCACCCAAGCCTTTCACCAACCCGCACATAAGCCTGATCCAGTCCAACGCGATTCAATCCTGGCAGCACCTTGACGATGAAGTGAATGTGGTCATCATTGGGGATGAGCCAGGCATCGCTGAATTCGCATCTGAAGTAGGTATCCAACACTTACCACAGGTTGACTGCAATCCTCTTGGCACGCCTCTGGTAAGTTCGATCTTCGCCATGGCGCGTCAAATAAGTACTTCGCCCTTGCTGGCTTATGTGAACGCGGATATTTTACTCACTCCCCAATTTTTTAACGTAGCCAGACAGGTATATTGCCAGGTTAATAAATTCCTCATTGTCGGTCAACGCTATGACATAGACTTGCAGCAACCCCTCGATTTTGTACCCGGGTGGGATTTATACCTGTTATCTGACCTACAAATCCGAGGTCGGCGACATCCTCCCGCTGGCAGTGATTATTTTATCTTCCCGCGCTCTTGCTTCACGGATATTCCTAAGTTTGCTATTGGTCGCGCTGGATGGGATAACTGGATGTTATTCCATGCCCGTTCACAACACTATCCGATTATTGACGCAACCGCATCGATTTTCGCCATTCATCAGGATCACGATTATTCGCATCTCCCCAATGGTCAGCCCCACTACCGCTTACCCGAATCTTCAGAAAATATCCGCTTGGCAGGTGGGCGTCGTACGATTTTTACCCTCGAGGACGCTGATTGCTATGTCCATAGTGGTCAGCTTCACCGTATCCCTCTACATCCCCGGAAGCTCATGCGCGAAATCGAGATTTTCCCGCTAACCCTACTCCACTCGCAACCAATGGCAGATATATTCTTTTCCATCTTTCATCCAATTAAAGCATGGAAAGAATGGCGTGGTCGTCTCGCCTACAAGCTTCAGCGAGATCGTAATTCTCATGACTGAAATTGTACAAAATTGTCCGCTCTGCGGTTCAATGGACAGTTCACCGTTCGACCGGCGTGAGTTTCGCGGTTCCCCTGTATCCAATAGAATTTGCCGGGGCTGTGGGTTAGTATACCAATCACCACGTATGACGGAAGCCGAAAGTCAGGCATTTTATGAAACCGAATATCGCCTGCTTTACCAGGGACAAGAAGGCCCAAACCCCAAGGACCTGGCTGTGCAAGCAGCACGGGCTCAGGTCGCATTGGACTTCGTGCACAAGCAGGTCACATCCGCATCAAGCATCCTGGATATTGGCTGTTCGACAGGAATTTTACTTCAGCAATTTCAAACCCATTATCAAACTCAAGCATTCGGGGTTGAGCCTGGTAAAGTGTACCGGCAATACGCCCAATCATTAGGATTGGAAATATGTTCATCCCTGGAAGAGCTTCAGCTTGTTCATGAGTCGCGCTTCAACCTGGTGAGTATGATGCATGTGCTGGAACATTTACCAAACCCGCTCGAATACCTGCGAAATTTGCGTGAAAAGTATCTTGAGCCAAATGGCTGGCTGCTACTGGAAGTGCCTAACTTGTATGCTCATGATTGCTTCGAGGTAGCCCACCTGATATCCTTCAGCGCTCACACATTAACACAGGTGGTTCAAAAAGCCGGTTACCGGGTGACTCAACTTCGTGCCCAGGGTCAGCCACGCTCCCAACTTATTCCGCTCTATCTCACACTATTAGCCCGGCCAGATATCAACGCATCTTTTTCGTTCAAACCTGATCACCTGGTGCGTACCCAACGCCAGGTCGGATTCATCCGCCGTTGGTTTGTTGAGCGGCTTTTCCCAGAACGCGCTTGGATTTCGCCAGCCAGTACCCAACACTAAAATAATCCTCCTATGCCCAGAATTGGAATCAACCCGAATCGTGGTCAATTAACGGATTACCATCCGTCACGCATTACACTTGCGATGCTTACTTACCTACCAAACCAGGCCGGCTATTTTGCTGAGCGGCTGGCAGTTACCCGCCTGAGCTTGGAAAGCCTGATCGCACACACTCCACAACCCACAGATTTGCTCGTATTCGATAACGGCAGTTGCCCTGAATTAGTCAGCTATCTGTGTCATTTGCGCGATAAAGGTCTCATTAACTACCTGATCCTCTCGAGCAGCAATATCGGTAAGATCAGCGCTTTGCAGCTAATCTTTCGTGCTGCTCCAGGTGAGATTGTGGCTTATACGGATGATGATGTGTTCTTTCTGCCGGATTGGTTGGATGCCCATCTGAAGATAATGAATACATATCCGCATGTGGGCCTGGTCACTGGTTTTTATATCCGTTCGCACTTGCGTTATGCTACTCAAACTATAGAAGCATTCTCCAGACAACCTGGAGTGGAGGTAACCCGCGGGTTACTCATTCCGAAAGAGATGGAACAGCATTATATAGATAACATGGGTCGGAGTTGGGAGATCTACCAGCAAGAAGTCAACGGTCTGGAGGATATACGACTAACTTATCAGGGTTTGAGTACACTGGCTTCAGCTGGGCATCATCAATTTGTCACTTATCGCCAGCTGATGTTGGAGGTGTTACCAACCTGGGATAGAAACCTGATGGGAAAAATGATCGAGCTGGAAACCGCAATCGACCAGTTAGGGTATCTTCGTCTTAGCACCTACACCCCAGTCACTCGGTTATTGGGCAATGTCATCAGTGCTGAGAATGCAGCGGAGGCTCACCGTTTAGGACTTGTAGCTCGATCAGGAGCTGTAGCTAAACCACGCATAGGCTTGATCAGTCGGTTTATGCGCCTTCCTCTCATCAAGCGGTTGACTCTCGGGCTTTACAATCGATTGCATATCTTGATCAATTCATGAAATTCCTCATTGCCGGGTTTGGCTCCATCGGTCGCCGTCATTTTCATAACCTGCTCACCCTGGGTGAAAGGGATATTGTGTTCTACCATACCCATCATTCCACTCTCCCAGATAATGAGCTGGCAGGTTTCCCCGTTGAGACCGACTTGCGGGCTGCCCTTGCCTACAATCCGGATGCGGTCATCATCTCAAACCCAACCGCCCTTCACCTGGATGTTGCCATCCCTGCCGCCCATTGTGGTTGTCACCTGCTGATAGAAAAGCCCATCTCCCACTCCATGGCAAGGCTGGAAGAGCTGCAGCAGGTCATTCAACAGAATCACAATAAAGTCCTGGTCGGCTACCAATACCGCTTTCATACTGGCTTGCGGCAGGTAAAAAAGTTATTGGATGATGCGGCTATCGGGGAACCACTTTCTGTTCATGCTCATTGGGGTGAATATTTGCCCAACTGGCATCCATGGGAGGATTATAAGCAAGGTTACGCCGCCCGTCCTGAGCTGGGTGGAGGCGTACTACTCACTTTATCTCACCCATTGGATTACTTGCGTTGGCTCTTGGGCGAGGTGGAATCACTTTCAGCCTTTACCAGCCAAAACGGCTTGAATATGACGGTTGAGGATGATGCTGAGATTCTCCTCCAGTTTGAAAATGGTTTGTTGGGTAGCGTCCATCTGGATTACAACCAGCGCCCCGCCTCACACTGGTTGGAGATAATTGGTACCCAGGGTACTCTCCGTTGGGATAATTCCGATCAGACTGTCCGGTTGGCACAGGTTAACCAAGACGGAAATGCTGGCAAATGGCAGGGTTTTCCTCCTGCGCAAGGCTTCGAGCGTAACTCAATGTTTCTGGATGAATTGCATCACTTCTGCGATGTGTTACGTGGAGATATTGAGCCCATTTGCACACTGCAAGACGGTATTCAGTCATTACAACTTTCACTGAGCGCTCTTGCATCATCACAGCAGAGACGGATAATAAATATAACCGTTCACCCCTCAATTTGACCATGAAATTATTGGGGAAATATCCTCTATCGATAGTGGTCGTCATCATTATTAGCTTGATGGGCTCTTTAATGATTTACTTCAGTACACATTGGGGTCCTTGGGCATTTAGTGATTCCACTGAATATATCGTCTCAGCTCGCAATCTTATCGCAGGACATGGATTGGGTCTTTATGGACCAACTGGAACCTTTCATCTACTTTCCTTACATCCTCCATTCTATTCTCTTGTTCTCAGCTTCTTTGGATTATTCGGTGCAGATCTGGTAACGACTGCCCGTTGGATAGATGTCTCCCTGTTTGGATTAACTATCTTGTTGGTTGGGATTGCTTTATATTCATTCACCCAATCCTCATGGCTGCCCATTATGGGTAGTTTGCTATTGTTCAGCATGCCTGGCCTGGTTGACATATTTAGCGGGGCAATGTCCGAACCCATTTTCATCTTCACTGGATTAGCAGGCATATCCCTGATCCTGTTGTTCTTAAGGAATAATCGATACATCGTACTTATTGCTGCTGCATTGTTCTCCGGATTGTCGATCTTAACTCGTTATTCCGGTCTTTCGTTCATTATCACTGGAATAATCGGTTTACTTGTCCTCAGCCAAGGACCTTGGAAAAGTAGAATTCGTTCAATTTTGATTTATGGGGTTGTGAGTTGTCTGCCAATAATTGGCTGGCTCATATGGTTAAAGTTACAGTCAATTAATGCAAGCATTTTTCTAATTAATGCAAATTTATCGGCCCAAATTTCCCAATTCCGATTGGGTGTTATGGAAATATTTTGGTCTTGGTTACCATTTACCTCTCTTTTACCACAATATACTTATAACCTCGCCAGGAATCTATTAATCATCTTCATATTCCTGATGCTCGTTTTATTGAGTCTGTCGGCTTGGAAAATGCATCAGAACAACCTGAAAGTATTCCATTCCAACAACGGATTGCTGTTCGCTGGATTGCTAATAGTCTTTGCTATTGCTTACTTGTTTGTCTTCGGCTTTAGTTATCTTTTCACTTATCCGACCCCCGATTTAATGCCTCGCATCTTCCTGCCTGTGCAAGTAGCTGCTGTGATTGGTACATTTTTACTATTTCTTTTTTTCATTCGAGCATGGCCGTCAGTGAAATGGCTCAATTGGATCCCAATCTTTTTATCACTTGGGATATCAATCTCCTATCTTCATGATAGTATCGAAATCGTCTCAAAATATCATCAATTTGGGTCCGGATACACCAGCCGTAATTGGCGTAAATCAGAAACAATACTCATCGTAGAACAGCTTTCTCCAAATATCCCACTCATCACAAACGAAACCGCCCTAATTTTGTTCTATACCGGACGCCCGGCTTACGAAATCTCGGAATTAATTGACCGTGAACCTCAAAACACTACTAATCGCTATGGAGATGATCTGAATGATCCCGCACAAAAGGCATTCCGCGAAAATGGAGCTGCGCTGGTCTTATTTAATTCCAGCGTATATCAGTTTCAGCAATTATACGGAGATCAAACAAACCAACGCATGGAAAACTTTACCCGAGGTTTATCGTTATACGCACAAACGGCAGATGGGGCAATATATTTTTATCCTTCTACCAAGCTGCCATAATCATTGCGAAATTTAATTATAATTTCCTGGTTAGGGATAATTGACGCAATCGGTTCAGTTATCCTATAACTAACTATCTAAACATAGGGATCTCTATGAAAACTATTATGGATAAATTCAACCTCGCCGGCAGGGTCGCCATAGTCACCGGTGGTCCTGGCCTGCTGGGCAAAGAGTTCTGTCGCACCTTGGCAGAGGCTGGTGCCACTGTTGTCGTGGCTGATATCAACCCAGATGGTGTCAATGCTGTTGCCACATCATTAATCGAAGCGGGTTACCATGCCATGGGTATTGCCACTGATATCACCCAGCCTGGATCAGTCAGCGCTCTTGTAGATGAAACCCTCTTGTCTTATGGACGTCTGGATATCCTGGTCAATTCTGCCGCCCTTGACCCAAAGTTCGATCCCCAGGCTCTGGATGAGATGGCAAGGCTAGGAACCGTTTCAGGTTCATTCGAAGAATACCCTCTGGATTCCTGGAAAGACGCCTTGGATGTCAACCTGACGGGTATGTTCTTATGCTGCCAGGCAGCGGTCAGACCCATGCTTGCTCAGGGGAAGAAAGGCTCTATAATCAATATTTGTTCCACCTATGGTCTGGTTGCCCCTGACCAACGCATCTACCAGCGCGAGGGTAAACAAATGTCATATAAGCCTGTTTATTATTCGGTCACCAAAGCTGGGGTATTGGGATTTACCCGTTATCTATCCGCCTATTATGCCAGGACAGAAATTCGCGTTAATGCCCTTACCCCCGGTGGTGTATACAATAACCACGATGAAGTTTTCCTCAAGGCATATTCTGCCCGCACTGTTATGGGACGCATGGCAAACAAGGACGAGATGAATGGTGCCCTGCTCTTTCTGGCTTCAGATGCTTCATCTTACATGACAGGCTCCAACCTAGTTGTCGATGGCGGTTGGACTGCCTGGTAACTCAAGAATGGACTCACCTTAATGCATATTCTCGCCCTAATTCCCGCCCGCGGTGGCTCGAAAAGTATTCCACGCAAAAATATTCGCCCGCTTGCTGGTTATCCGCTCATTGCTTATTCTATTGCAGCCGCCCTGCAATCCAGGATCGTCTCTCGGACCATCGTATCCACCGATGATGAGGAGATTGCTCATATCGCCCAGCAGTTCGGTGCTGAGACGCCGTTTATGCGCCCTCATACGTTTGCCCTGGATAATTCCACCGACTTTCCGGTCTTCACCCATGCTTTGAGTTGGCTTATGGAAAAAGAGAGCTACCAACCAGATATCGTAGTGCAGTTGCGACCCACCTCTCCCATCCGCCCACCGGATTGCATCGACCAAGCTGTGCAAATCCTGCTTGATCACCCTGAGGCAGATTCGGTCCGTGGCATCATCCCTTCCGGTCAAAATCCTTATAAGATGTGGCGGGTCGATCAACAAGGTCGGATGACACCCTTGCTCACCATACCTGATGTTGCTGAACCTTTCAATGCCCCCCGCCAGGAACTCCCCCCTACATATTGGCAGACAGGTCATATCGATGCCATTCGCGTCTCCACGATTGTTCAGAAGCAATCGTTGAGTGGAGATGTCATCCTGCCTATGCATCTAGACCCACGTTACGCCATCGATATCGACACCATACGCGATTGGCAGCGCGCTGAGTGGATTATCTCCCAGGGCGATTTGCCGATCATCCTTCCCGGTCAGCATAAACGCGCATTGCCGAAACAAATCGATTTGGTCGTGTTCGATTTCGATGGCGTGATGACCGATGACCGTGTCTGGGTGGATCAGGAAGGGCATGAAGCTGTTGCTGCTAACCGTCGCGATGGAATGGGCATTGCCGCGCTGCATAAAGCTGGCATTCCGATGGTCGTCCTTTCAACTGAGCCCAATCCTGTTGTGTCAGCCCGCTGCCGTAAGCTGGAGCTACCAGTCATCCAGGGTTTGTCCGATAAATCAGCCGCCCTACACCTTCTGCTGCAAGAACGCCAGCTGGATCCATCTCACGTTGTCTACTTGGGTAATGATGTCAACGATCTGCCATGCTTTCATCTGGTCGGTTGTTCCGTGGTTGTCGCCGATGCCCACCCCGATGTCATCGTGCACGCAGATATTGTCCTATCCCATCCTGGTGGGCGTGGTGCAGTAAGAGAACTTTGCGACCGGATCATCGTCAATCAGGGGTAAAATTTGAGGCTTGGATACCAGACCCAGCTTATCAATGTTCGCAGAAATTGTTTATCAGAAAGGTGAATCATCATGTCCCATGAAATTATGATCGGAAATCGAAATATCGGAGATAAATACCCTACTTATATCGTCGCTGAGATTGGGATCAACCATAATGGCAGTCTGGAAATCGCCAAATCGTTGATCGATGTGGCAGTGAAAACTGGAGTCGATGCTGTAAAGTTTCAAAAACGCACCCCTGAGCTGTGTGTCCCGCCTGACCAGCAAAAACATATGCGTGAGACTCCCTGGGGCTATATCACTTATCTGGAATATCGATACAAGGTCGAATTCGGCTTGAATGAATACCGTGAAATTGATCGTTACTGCAAGCAGAAAAATATACCCTGGTTTGCTTCAGTATGGGATGAGCCTTCCGTGGATTTCCTCCAGCAATTCAACCCCATCTGCTATAAAATCCCCTCCGCCTCCTTGACAGACAAAAAACTCTTGCTTCATGCCCGTGAGACCGGTATGCCTGTCATCCTATCTACGGGCATGTCCACCATGCAGCAAATCAAGACGGCTGTAAAAGTGCTGGGTGAGGAAAATCTGCTCATCACCCATGCCACCAGCACCTACCCATGTGACCCTGAGGAGTTAAATCTGAAGATGATTCGCACTCTCGTGGATACTTTCACCTGCCCGATTGGTTATTCTGGTCACGAGGTTGGTTTGATCCCGACTGTTGTCGCAGTATCCATGGGCGCCAGTCTGGTTGAGCGGCATATCACTCTGGATCGCGCTATGTGGGGCAGCGATCAGGCTGCCTCGGTTGAGCCAGGTGGGATGGAACGGTTGGTAAAATATATCCGTGTGACCGAACAGGCATTAGGAGATGGGATCAAGCGAGTTTATGATAGCGAGGTTCCTTCCTTGCGCAAGCTACGCCGGGTCAAGGATTAATAGAACAGACCACCACGAATCCGTTTGGTTGTTCCCCTATCATTGAACCCAATCCTCAGTTCGAAGATGCATTCGGCAGACAAAGTCCGTGAAAATCGGTCAGATTGTAAATTCCGCATCCGGCAATGATCGGTGATTGGTCATGATATCTATAACAAATGCAGGCGAAATCGTGCACGAGCGCCTGAAACGCAGGGAAGTTAACCTCGAAGTTAAACGTCTGGCTTCGCAGGTGAATGCTCTTGCCCGCCCCGATCCCAACACAAAACCCGTGGTCTTCTTCAATGCTTCAACCCGCTTGGTCGGCTTGAGCTTGAACTCCGCTTTCGCCCTGCTCACCGCGTGGGCGCTCCGCCTGCAAAAAGTACCTGTGATTCAGTTCGTCTGCCATTCCGGGATGAGTCGCTGTGTTTTGGGCACGGATCGGAATGATTTTTCAAAACCTCCCCCTTGCCAGACTTGTATCGTTCAATCTCGCTGGCTCTACTCCAACGCTCAGGTTATTTCATTTTCGTATCTAGAAGAAGCACCTCTCATGAATTTGCTCCAGGATCTTTCACTGGATCGATTGATGGAGTTCGAGTATCAGCCTCCAGCTGGTGTTGCCAAAGGTTCTAAAAAAACTCCACCTTTGCCTTTGCCTCTCGGGGCTCTGGTTTTACCTTCAATCCGGTGGGTACTTCGGCGCCACAATTTGCAGGATGACGCCTCAACCCGATACCTTTATCGTGAGTACATACTCTCTGCCAATCGTGTCGCTCATGAGTTCTCCACATTCCTTAATAATACAGACCCTCAGGCAGTGATCCTCTTCAACGGACAGTTCTTCCCAGAAGCTACAGTCCGCTGGGAATCCATGCAGCGCGGCATCCGCACCATCACACACGAAGTTGGGCTGCAGCCTTACAGCGTCTTCTTCACCACAGGTGAGGCTACTGCCTACCCACTACACGTGCCAGACGATTTCGAGCTTAGCGAAACGCAGGGTACTCGTTTGGATGCTTATCTCAGCCAACGTTTTCAGGGACAGTTTTCCATGGCTGGAGTTCGCTTCTGGTCGGAGATGAAAGGTTTGGACGAAACCTTTTTACTACGGGCTTCCCACTTCAAGCAGATTGTGCCTGTCTTTACCAATGTAATTTTCGATACCAGCCAGCCTCACTCCAATGTAGTCTTTTCACACATGTTCGCCTGGCTGGACCTGGTGCTGGAGATTATCCGTGACCATCCTGAAACCCTGTTTGTAATTCGCGCCCACCCCGATGAATCCAGGCCGGGCAAAACCAGTCAGGAGAGCGTAAGCCAGTGGATTGCCCAAAATCACGCCGATTCCTTGTCCAACCTCATATTCGTGGACTCGGATCAATCCCTAAGCTCATATGAGCTGATCCATCGCTCCAAGTTCGTCATGGTTTATAACTCCACCATCGGTCTCGAAGCTTCCATCATGGGCATTGCAGTGTTATGTGCGGGTCGTGCCCGCTTCACTCAGCTTCCAACTGTATTTTTTCCTGCCACACCTCAGGAGTACCGCCGCCATGCGGAGGCTTTCCTGGCGGCGACGGAAATTTCTGTCCCACCCGAATTCAAGCGCAATGCCCGTCGTTTCTTATATTATCAGCTCTATCGCTCCTCGCTTCCCCTTGGAGATTTCCTCATGGAGGATGGCATCTGGCCAGGCTTTGTCAGGCTAAAAAAATTTCACCCTCCATCGCTTTCACCTTCTTCTTCGCCCGCCATCAAAACCATCTTGAATGGCATCCTGGAGAATGGTGATTTCTTGCTCGATTCGGACCTTTGATCCTCACCAACTCTCGGTAATCATCAGTTCCACTCCCCATGCTCACTTCGATCGTGATCCGTGCCTGCAACGAAGAAAAACACATCTCCCGTTTATTGGAAGGGATTGCACTCCAAACCTTTACAGACCTCGAGATTATCCTGGTAGATTCGGGCTCAACTGACCGTACGCTCGAAATCGCTTCCCAATACCCAATTCAAGTGGTGCATATCCTGCCCGAGGAGTTCACCTTTGGTTATTCTCTAAACCATGGGATTAGTCAATCGCATGGAGATCTGATCGTCATTGCCAGTGCCCATGTCTATCCCGTATACCCCGATTGGTTAGAGTGCCTGCTTGCACCCTTTGCTGACCCGCAAGTCGCCCTTACCTATGGCAAGCAACGCGGCAACTCACTTAACAAATTCTCCGAACAACAAATCTTTCATCACTGGTACCCCGATCGCTCGCAAATTCACCAGCCATATCCATTCTGCAACAATGCCAATGCAGCCATCCGCCGGTCTGTTTGGGAAAATCATCGCTACAATGAAACTCTCCCTGGTCTGGAAGACCTGGAGTGGGCCCACCGCATCATGGCTCAGGGTTGCGCTATTAGCTATGTCTCCGAAGCCGAAGTGGTGCATGTCCACGAAGAAACTCCACCTGCAGTTTATAACCGCTACCGCCGTGAAGCTATGGCTTTTAAACGCCTTTTCCCTCAAGAACATTATCACCTGTGGGACTTGATTCATAACCTCTCCACCAATATCGCCAGCGACGTCTGGAATGCTGTCCGGCAGCACAATTTAACCTCCCATCTCGGAGAGATTTTTTGGTTCCGCTGGATGCAATTCTGGGGCACCTACAAAGGCTATCGCCAGACTGGACCTCTCACCTGGCAGTTACGCCAAACTTTTTACTATCCACGCGGCGCAGGTTTACAGGCTCCCAGCACGATAAGGGGCATTTCCCCTATCCAATATAAACCAAATGAAGAAATTCATTCTCACCAGAGGTAATATGTCTACAATTGCCGCCCTTGTACCTATGCGCCACCACTCCCAGCGCATCCCTGGCAAGAATTTCCGCCCTCTGGCCGGTAAACCGCTTTTCCACCACATCATTGGTTCTTTGCTTGCCTGCCCTGAAATCTCTCAAGTGGTGGTCGACACGGATAGCCAGCCAATTATGGAGGGATTGCAGCAGCATTTCCCCACGGTCCGCATCCTCGAGCGCCCTGAGCATTTGCGTGGTGATGCTGTTTCAATGAATGAAATCCTGGTTTATGACGCCTCACAGGTGGAAGCCGATTATTACTTGCAAACTCATACTACCAATCCCCTCTTGCGCCCAACCACCCTCTCACGTGCCATCCAAACCTTGATGGCGAATATCCCTGATTATGATTCGCTCTTTTCGGTCACCCGCTTGCAGGTTCGCTTATGGGATCATCTAGGATGCGCGATTAATCACAACCCCGCCATCCTGCTTCAAACCCAGGATTTACCACCTGTCTTCGAAGAGAATTCTTGCATCTATATCTTCACACAGAGAAACTTGATCAATCGTCTTAACCGCCTTGGCGAACGTCCTTATATGTTTGAGATGGATGCATCGGAAGCCTGGGATATCGATGAGGAGATGGATTTCGCCATAACTGAATTTTTAATGCTGCATGCACTCCAGGATAAGGGATAAATATATGCTGACCATACTTTACTCCGCTCCATATATGATCCCCCTCCTTCCACGCTATCGTCCATTATTGGAAAGCCTTGGGATGCAGCTGATTGTTCCAGAGGTACACGAGCGCCTGGACGAAGACGAACTCCTGTCATACGCAGGTCAGTTCGATGGCACCATCTGCGGCGATGACCACTATACCCCTCGTGTGCTGGAAGCCTGCTCTCCCCGCCTGAAAGTCATCTCTAAATGGGGCACCGGTATAGACTCGATCAACCGCCAGGTGGCTGAAAAACTCGGCATCCAGGTGCGTAACACCCCTAACGCCTTTACTCTGCCGGTTGCTGATACGGTCCTGGGTTATATGCTCACCTTCGCCCGGCGTTTCCCTTGGATGGACCGGGCTGTAAAATCGGGGCAGTGGGAAAAGGTCCCAGGTCGCTCACTCAACGAATGCACACTGGGCGTGGTTGGTGTTGGCAAGATCGGCAAAGCGGTCATCCGGCGGGCGCGTGCCTTCGGAATGAAGCTGCTCGGAAACGATATCATCCCTATCGACCAGATTTTCCTTTCCAAAAATGGGGTCGAAATGACCTCACTTGAGGACCTGCTTGCCCGTTCTGATTTCGTCAGCCTGAATTGTGACCTGAACCCATCGAGCTACCACCTGATGAATGCCAATACCTTTAGCCATATTAAAAACTCCGCCATTCTCATCAATACCTCCCGCGGTCCTGTTGTCGACGAACTGGCATTAATTTCAGCCCTGCAGGCTGGCAAGCTGGCAGGTGCAGCTTTGGACGTCTTCGAGGTTGAGCCGCTCTCTGTAGATAGCCCCCTGACGAAGATGGATAACGTCATGCTTGCTTCCCACAATGCTAATTCCAGCCCCAAAGCCTGGGAAAGGGTTCATCAAAATACGATCGATAATCTGCTTGATGGTTTGGGTATCTCAATACCAAAGGAAACATGACCATGCAAAATAATCTTGTTGAGCGCGCAAAGTCATCCACTCCTTCGACTGTCCTGATCACCGGGGCTGCTGGCGGGATAGGTCGCGCCACTGTCCATCTCTTTGCTGCTTCAGGGTGGCGCGTCATTGGTGTGGATCGCTCCCTCTTCGGGGAAACATTTCCCCAGGATGGTTTTTTCATCCAATCGGATATCTCCATCGGTGAAAACTTGGAATCGATTTTTAACCAGGCTCATGCCCACACCGGATATCTCAACGCTTTGATTAATAATGCTGCGGTACAGATCGCCAAACCCATCATCCAGACCAGTGTGGAAGAATGGGATGCTGTGATGGCTTCCAACCTGCGCTCAGTATTTCTAAGCGCCAAACTCGCTTTTCCGTTATTCAATGCAGCTGGTGGGGGGGCAATCGTCAACGTCTCATCCGTTCACGCGGTCGCAACTTCCGCCAATATTGCCGCTTATGCCGCTAGTAAGGGTGGTTTGCTGGCCCTCACCCGCGCCATGGCAATCGAGTTTGCTCCCAACAACATACGCGTCAATGCTATCCTGCCCGGTGCCGTGGACACACCCATGCTGCGTGCGGGCTTGAACCGCGAGCATGTTCAAGGCGGCGATATTCAAACCCGTCTGGATAACCTCGCTCGCAAGACGGTCAATGGGCGCATTGGCACCCCAGAAGAGATTGCCCATGCCATTTATTTCCTGGCGGATAACACGCAATCATCATTTATGACCGGCCAGGCTATGATCGTGGATGGTGGTGCCACTGCCCGCCTAAGTACCGAGTGATTTCAATGAGTCTATTTACTCAGGGATTACTCGCATGACGCTCCGCCATTCGATTAAAAAAATCACACCCGCACCTATTTGGAAATCGGGCTCCAATATGTATTGGTGGTGGCGTAACCGTGGTCGCCACCTCCTGGCTCGTACCTTTGACCCACGTTGGGTTGAGAGTGCCCGCAAGTTGAAACAGCTTGAAAATTTACATGCTAATCAACGCTGCTTCATCATTGGTAATGGTCCCAGCTTGCGCCAGACCGACTTGACCAGGCTTCGTGGTGAGTACACTTTTGGTCTCAACCGCATCTACCTGCTCTTTCCTGAGCTGGGCTTCTGCACGACCTATCTGATTTCGGTGAACGACCTGGTTATAGAGCAGTGCGCGGCTGAGATGCAAAGCTTAACCGTGCCAAAGTTTATCACCTGGCGGGCGCGTCACTGGTTCCACTCAGACCCAAAGGTCACTTATCTCGATACTGACTTCACCGGAGAAGAGAATTTCTGCCCGAAAATTACCGGGCGCGTATTTGAAGGTTATACGGTCACCTACGTCGCTCTCCAGCTTGCATACCATATGGGATTTAATGAGGCAATTCTCATAGGTGTGGATCACAACTTTGTTACCCAGGGTACTGCTAATCAAGCAGTCGTCTCCCAGGGGGATGACCCCAATCACTTTGCCCCCAACTATTTTGGTAAAGGTTTTAAATGGCAGCTACCCGACTTGGCAGGCTCGGAACGCGCCTATACTTTGGCGCGAAATGCCTATTCGTGTGCGGGTCGTCACGTACTGGATGCCACCATAGGTGGCAAGCTGACCATCTTCCCGAAGATTGATTATTCATCTCTTTTCTAGCCTGTATCCCAAATTGCACACCTCTACCCTTCCTACCGTTTCTATTATCACCCCCTCTTATAATCAGGCTCACTTCGTAGAGCAAACCATCCAATCAGTGTTATGGCAGGATTATCCTAATATCGAATACCTGATCGTGGATGGCGGTTCAAGCGATGGCTCGGTTGATATAATCCAGCGTTATGCTCACCGTCTCACATGGTGGGTCTCAGAGCCCGATAAAGGTCAGGCAGATGCCATCAACAAAGGGTTCTCTCACGCCAATGGTCAGATCATTGCCTGGCTGAACTCAGACGACCTGTACTATCGTTCAGACACGGTGAGTCAGGCTGTTGAGGCATTACAAGCCCATCCAGAAGTCGGCATGGTCTATGCTGATGGTGTCATGGTTGATACTGACCTTCGCATTTTAGATTGGCATACCTACCTACAATACATCCTGACCGATTTATTGGCGTTCAAAGTACTTTTACAGCCAACCGTGTTCATGCGTGTGCAAGCCTTGCAACAAGCCGGGTTCCTACCCACTAACTATCACATGATCCTTGACCATACCCTGTGGGTGCGAATCGCCGCCCAATATCCCATCTTGCATGTCGGTGAATATTGGGCGGTTGAGCGTACCCACGCGACTGCCAAGACTATTGCACAGGCAGCACGATTTGTTGATGAAGCCTTTCATTTCATCCGATCTTTGGAAAGTGATGCTGCTTTTCGACCAGTGATTGCCCGCCAATACAATCCCTTGTATGCCGGGTTGCATGTCTTTGCCGGTAAGAGGCTGATCGATGCTGGAAATCCCCAACAAGCACTCGATCACTTCCGGCAAGCCTGGCGTTTGTCTCCCAAAGTTGTCCTGCGTGCCTGGTACAAAGTCGTTCAAGCTGCTGGAAATTCAATCGGATTGGGCTATTTCTTCCTTGCTTACCGGAGAACGCGTAGGCGCTTCCAGCATCATGGTCAACAGCTTCACTTGGATGAGCAGGGTATTCACCTGGTGGATATTTAGATAACCGTCTCACAAGACAGAAATTAATCACCATGCCCGAGCCACCCCTTGTTTCCATCATCACTCCTTCCTATAACCAGGGACGATTCCTTGAGGAGACTATCCAATCCGTCCTATCTCAGGATTATCCAAATCTGGAATATATCATCGTGGATGGCGGTTCCATCGATGGGTCCGTAGAAATTATTCAGCATTATGCCAGCCAGCTTTCTTGGTGGGTGTCTGAGGCAGATCAGGGTCAGACGGATGCGATCAACAAAGGCTTTGCTCATGCCAATGGCGAGATACTCGCCTGGATCAACTCAGATGATACTTATCTGCCCGGCGCTGTCTCCGAGGCAGTGAAATTTTTGATTACCCACCCTGAGGCTGCCCTGGTTTACGCGGACGCCAACTTGATCGATGAGCAGGGATCCGTCCTCGGCCGCTTCCCCGCTCAGCAGACAAGCTTGATTAAGCTGCTACGCGGCTCGGTCCATATCCCTCAACAGACCACTTTTTTCTGGGCGCGGCTGTGGAGACAGGTTGGACCGCTCGATCCGACTTTTCAGTTTGCTATGGACTATGACCTTTGGGTACGCCTGGCAAAGCTGGCACCTTTGGTTTACACTCCGCGGTTATGGGCAAACTTTCGTCTGTACGGGGAAGGTAAATCAGAAACCATGGACAATCGCTGTTACCCCGAGATGATTCGGGTATACCAGCGCGAAGGAGGTGGTCCCATCTCCTGGCTTGCCGCCCGTTGGTTTTTTCGCCGCATGCTCTATGCCTGGCTGCCTCTCCGCCTACGCCTGAAATTGCGTCAAACCCTTAGTCATTGATCCAAATTGATTTCTGTGAAATTAATATTACAATTAGATATACCCAAATCGGAGGTCAGAGCACATGTTGTTTGAACCAACGACGATCCCGGAAATCATCCTGATCACACCCCAAGTGCATGGGGATGATCGTGGTTTTTTCATGGAGACCTACCAGGCTCAACGCTTTGGTGCGGCAGGCTTGCCTTTCATTTACGTTCAGGATAATCATTCAGGTTCTCAGCATGGCACCTTGCGTGGATTGCATTATCAGATCCGTCAAGCACAAGGCAAGGTCGTGCGCGTCCTCGTTGGTGAGATCTTCGATGTCGCCGTCGATCTACGTCGCTGGTCAGCCACCTTTGGGCAATGGGTTGGCCTTGAGCTCTCTGCCAAAAATAAAGCCCAACTATGGGTTCCGCCTGGTTTTGCTCATGGATTTTATGTGATCAGTGAGTGGGCAGAGGTGGGTTATAAGGCAACCGATTACTACGCCCCTGATTGGGAACGCACCCTTTTATGGAATGATCACACCATGAACATCACCTGGCCTATCCCCGCGGGAGAAGAGCCTATCCTCTCACCAAAGGACAGGCAAGGCAAGCTTCTCGCTGAAGCTGAAGTCTACGAGCAGGAGATAAAATGAAAAACCTCCTCGTCACGGGTGGCGCAGGTTTCATTGGTTCAAACTTCATCCGTTACCTGCTTCAAACTGAGCCTGAGGTCCACGTAATTAATCTGGATGTACTCTCATACGCAGGCAGTCAGGAAAATCTTAAGAATTTGCCTTATCCCGAGCGTCATACATTCGTTAGAGGTGATATCTGCGACCGTCCGCTTATGGATCACCTATTTCATTTCTACAAAATCGATACAGTTGTACATTTCGCTGCTGAAACGCATGTGGACCGCTCGATCCTTTATCCTGAGCACTTCCTGCGCACGAATGTCGTCGGTACCTTCACCTTGCTGGAAGCTGCCCGGCAGTATTGGCTGCAAGAGAAGGCGTTACCCCCTGAAAGCCTTCGCTTCCATCACATCTCCACCGATGAAGTATTCGGCACCCTGAAACCCAACGACCCTGCCTGGACCGAAGAAACACCTTACGCTCCCAGTTCGCCCTATTCTGCCTCCAAGGCTGCCAGTGATCATTATGTGCGTGCGTATGGGCACACCTTCGGGCTGCCGTATTCCATCACGCACTGTACGAATAACTATGGTCCATACCAGTTCCCCGAAAAGCTGATCCCTCTCATGATCCTGAGTGCCATGGATGGCAAACCCCTCCCCATCTATGGTGATGGTGCGCAGATCCGCGATTGGTTGTATGTAGAAGACCACTGTGAAGCCATTTGGTTGGTACTGCACAAAGGTCACTCGAGTCAAACATATAATATCGGGGCAGGCTCTCAACCTACCAACTTGGAAGTGGTCCAGCATCTCTGTGCCGCCCTGGATGAACTCATACCAGCCTCACCTTCCGTCCCCCATTCATCTCTGATGCGTTTCGTCCCCGATCGCCCGGGTCATGACCGGCGCTACGCCTTCGATATCACCAAGATTAAAACCCAATTGGGATGGGAGCCAAAGCAATCGCTTGGGAGTGGCTTGCAGAAAACCATCCAGTGGTACTTATCTCATCCAGATTGGGTCGCTGCCATTCGCCAGCAGCAGGATTACCAGCAGTGGTTGGAACGAAATTACGACAAACGGCAATGAGTTGGGTTAGGAGGCAGCTATGAAGGGCATCATACTATCAGGTGGCAAAGGCACACGGCTTTATCCCCTTACCATCGGGGTCAGTAAGCAGCTTTTGCCAGTGTACGACAAACCTATGGTGTATTACCCTCTCTCTATGCTGATGCTGGCTGGAATCCGTGAGATTTTGGTCATCAGCACACCTGACGCCCTGCCTGCCTTCAGAAACTTATTGAAAGATGGTTCTCATCTTGGGTTGAAGTTTACTTATGCCGAACAGGCTGAACCCCGTGGCCTGGCGGATGCCTTTTTAATTGGGCAGGAGTTCATCGGTGGAGAGCCGGTCAGCTTGATCCTGGGGGATAACATCTTCTTTGGGCATGGTCTGCCTTCTCAGCTTCGTGGGGCAGCCCAGCTCAGCCATGGCGCATTAATCTTTGCCTACCCGGTGCGTGACCCCGAACGATACGGTGTGGTCGAATTTGATTCTAATGGGTTGGCTCTCACTATTGAAGAAAAGCCTTCCAAGCCACGCTCCCATTATGCCGTCCCAGGCATGTATTTTTATGATTCTCAGGTTTCCGAGCTTGCTGCCACCCTCAAACCTTCCGCCCGTGGCGAGATTGAGATTACCGATCTCAACATGATTTACTTATCACATGGTGAGATGCGTGTGGAAGTCCTTGGGCGTGGTGTTGCCTGGTTGGATGCTGGTACCCATGAAGCCCTCTTACAAGCCAGCAACTTTGTTCAGACGGTTCAAGACCGCCAGGGAATGATGATATCCTGCCCAGAGGAGATTGCTTACCGCCTGGGTTATCTCGACGCAGCCCAGCTCCGCCAACAGGCACTCACAATGGACAACAACCAGTACGGGCAGTACCTGCTCCATCTGCTGGAGGACGAGTTGTCCTTCCTTCAGCAAGAAAATCAATAATCAATCGAGTATAAAGATAGTAAGGATCAACTGGTAGCATTTCACTTGAATCACCCCATGCGTCTTCTCCTGCTTGGAAATACCGGTCAGCTTGGTTGGGAATTGGAACGTACTCTCGCAGCATTGGGAGAACTGAACGCATGTGATTATCCAGCGATCGATCTGGCTGATAGTAATAACCTTCGCCAGATTATTCGGGATTGTCAGCCTGACCTGATCATTAACGCCGCCGCTTATACCACAGTGGATCGTGCTGAAACTGAGCCTGATCTTGCTAATGCAATCAACAGCATTGCACCTGCTATCATTGCTGAAGAAGCTCTTCATTTTAGATCCGCCTTTATCCATTTCTCAACCGATTACGTCTTTGATGGATTAAAAGGGGCACCCTACCTTGAAAGCGATCCGCCAAATCCTCTGGGTGTTTACGGGCGCACCAAGCTCGCTGGTGAGCAGGCTGTTCAGCAAATTGGTGGGGCTTACCTGATCCTGCGTACCAGCTGGGTTTACAGCTTACGCCGGGATAGTTTTGTCAACAAGGTCCTTGGGTGGGCCCGAACACAGCCCACCCTAAAGTTGGTCACCGACCAAGTTAGTGGACCCACCTGGGCGCGTATGCTGGCAGAAATAACGAGTCATCTTTCTGTTTTGGCCAGTAAAGATTCATTTGGCTGGTTTTCTGAGCATCATGGTTTATTCCATCTGGCAGGCTCCGGCTATTGCAGTCGTTTTGAGTGGGGGCAGCAAGTGTTACAACTGGACCCACATAAGGAGCAACAGATTGTCCATGAGTTGCTGCCTGCCTTGACGGCTGAATTTCCCACCCCGGCGCGTCGCCCCCTATTTTCAGCCTTGAATTGTGACCGCTTCTTTCAGACCTTTCATTTGCATATGCCTGAATGGAAATTCGCATTGAAACTCGCCATGGAGATGGTATGACCTTGCGGGTTTTATCCATCTTTGGCACTCGACCTGAAGCGGTGAAAATGGCACCCGTCGTTCAGGCGTTAGCCAGCACACCCCAAGTCGTCCCACTCGTGTGTGTCACCGCTCAGCATCGCCAAATGCTCGACCAGGTGCTGAGATTATTCGATATTCACCCCGATGTCGACCTGAATTTGATGCAATCTGACCAGAACCTGGCCTCGCTGACTGCAGCCATTTTTACCCACCTCGACCCTGTGCTTACCAGACTGAAACCCGACTGGATTCTGGTGCAGGGGGATACCACCACCGTGATAGCTTCATCCCTCGCAGCTTTCTACCGTCACATCCATATCGGGCATGTGGAAGCTGGTTTGCGCACCAACGACAAATGGCAGCCTTTTCCAGAGGAGATCAATCGGCGCCTCGCTAGTGTGGTGACTGATCTGCATTTTGCTCCCACCGATTGGGCTCGCCAGAATCTAATCCGAGAGAATATCCCCTCTCAGCAGATCATTGTCACCGGTAATCCCGTCATCGATGCTTTGCAAGCTGTGGCCCGCATGCCTGCCACACCTGATGTGCTCGATATTTTCAAGCACATCGATATCCCATACCAATCATCTGAGTCATCAGATAAAGCTTCAAGGAGCACACCACGCCTTATCCTCGTCACAGCTCATCGCCGGGAAAACTTTGGCCAACCCTTGGAGCATATTTGCGTAGCTCTTAGAAAATTAGCCGATATTTATAAAGATGGAATTCGCATCGTTTACCCGGTACATCTGAATCCGAATGTACAAAAGCCAGTCCATCGTATTTTAGATGATATTCCTAACATCATCTTACTCGAACCTTTGGATTATCTCCCTATGGTCCACCTGATGAAGCACGCCAGCCTCGTTTTGACTGATTCGGGCGGCTTGCAGGAGGAAGCTCCGGCAATGGGTAAACCGGTACTGGTCATGCGGGCTGTCACCGAACGACCTGAAGGTGTCCAGGCAGGCACTGTCCGACTGGTAGGGACGGATACAGATATAATCGTCACCCAGGCTACCCATTTATTAGATGATCCCCAGGCCTACGCTGCTATGGCCCAGGCGATCAATCCTTACGGGGACGGCAAAGCTGCCATGCGCATTGTCAACGCCATCATCG
>Ga0315289_10003644_pt1 | contig 23238 bp, 28 predicted proteins | sample YL17G11_40_MG_FD_203452 | JGI IMG/M metagenome (GOLD analysis project Ga0315289, IMG submission 203452) | Sediment microbial communities from Yellowstone Lake, YNP, Wyoming, USA - YL17G11_40 | ecosystem: Environmental > Aquatic > Freshwater > Lake > Sediment | place: USA: Wyoming | collected... | reverse complement strand
CACTCCATTGGGTGGTATCATGGAGGGTAATGCATATTCAAAAGGACAGATATCAACAGAGATGATAATCATCTTAGCTATTCTTCTAGCAGTGATTGTCCTGGTGGCCACTAATCTCCAGAAGCTGGCAAAAGAGAACGTCGCGTCCGCAGTAAGAGAAGGGGCAAATATCTCAGGCACAATAAGTGAGATAACAGGCACCACTGGCTTATCCGCAGGATCTACGTGCGACTACGACTATGAATGCCAATCAGGCGTCTGCAGTTCAGGAGCCTGCCAATGATTAGATGAAAGAAACATCCTTCAAAGCGCAGATATCACTGGAATTCATAATCATCCTAGCAATAGCTCTTTCCTTCATCATCCTCTGGATACCTGCCATTGTCACAACCCAGAAATCAACACAATCAGCGATAGATAATTATTATCTGGAGAAGGCGGCCGAGGACATATCCTACTCTTCAGATGTAATATGCATATTAGGGGAGGGCAACGAGAGGGAACTACAATTGACCACCAGCAAGAACCTGACAATAAGATCAAATCTCTCAAAGAGCTTCATGATCTCCGATCCCACAAGCAACACGAGCATCACCACACAGACCAAATGCAAGATTGATATCTCCTTGTCTATAAGCAAAGGGAGGACAACGCTTGTGCTAGAGAATGAAAACGAAACAATATCAATAAAACAAAAATAAAACAAGAAAGATAAAGAATCAGAGACCCAACATCGATACATAACTAAGAGGGTCAAATATAGGTAACTTTTCTATACTTTGGATGGCTCCGACCATCATCATTGAAATTACAATGATGACTATTCCTACTTCCAAGGCCACAGCCACGTTTCCTCTCTTCAACTCATACAATTCGTTTATTCCTTCAGTTAATCTATCAAGGACAACGATACTGGAATAGATGACCAATACTGATATCAACACCACAATAATGAGCTCTATGATTGCGAGGACCATTGCAACTAGGAACAACGGAAACGAATACTTGTTATCGAAGACATTAGTGAATATCTGGCCGAAATTGTCTATCCCCGTGCTGAGTATAAGCCCAATCCCCCCTATCAATGAGACGAGTATTATCGCTACGGCTATATTGCCTTTCTTCAATTCCTTTATCTCATCTATATTTCCAGTCATCTTGTCGAAGAATCTCAAGGAAAGGTATACCGAAGCAACCCCGAAGATTACCCCAAAGAATATCTGGAGCAGCAGCACAATTATAGAGAATATCAGTTCCATTGTCTCACCCGGCCAACTTTCTCATTAGGTTTTTAAATGTGCTCTGGAGCAGTTATTCATGTTAGTTGGAATAACAGGCGCTCCGAGCAAAGGAAAGTCAACATTCTTCTCGGCAGCCACTATGGTCAATGTGCCCATATCACCAAGGCCCTTCACTACGATAGAGCCTAACAAAGGAGCCACTTATGTGAGAGTGGAATGCCCTTGCAACGGGCTCGAGACAAAATGCAACCCGAAGAACTCCAAGTGCGAGAACGGCAAGAGGCTCATCCCTATGTCAATGGTGGATCTCGCCGGACTTGTGCCAGGAGCGCATGAAGGGAAAGGCCTCGGCAACCAGTTCCTAGATGATGTAAGGACCGCCGACGTGCTCATACAGATAGTTGACGCGAGCGGGAAGACAGACGCGGAAGGCAATCCCACCAACAGCTTCGATCCTGCCGATGAGATAACTTTCCTAGAGAATGAGATAGTTTTCTGGATATCCAATATAATCAAGAGGGCCTGGCCTAAGATAAAAGGCAAGGAGATAGACACGGTCGCAGGCACACTGACAGGCCTGAAGATAAGGAAGAATGAGATAGAGAAGGTGGCAGAGAAACTATCGCTCGCGACAGAGAAGATAAACTGGACCGATGACGAGATACTCTTATTCTCAAAAACAATCAGGGAGCATGCGATGCCCATAGTGGTGGCAGCAAACAAGATAGATATTCCCGGAGCAATGGAAAATTGCAAGAGATTGAAGGAAAAGTTCCCCGACAAGATAATAATACCAGTATACGCTGATGGAGAATTGGCATTGAGAAAGGCCAGTGAGAAAGGCCTAGTGAAATACACCCCTGGTGATCCAGATTTCGAGATATTGAACGCCTCCCCTCAACAGAAGGAAGCACTCGAGAAGATTAGGGTGGTGGTGAAGATGAACAAAGGAACCGGCGTGCAACAAATCATCGATGAAGCGGTATTCAATCAATTAGGACTTATTGTAGTCTATCCTGTCAGCGATGAACACAAGTATACTGATCATTTCGGGGCTGTCCTGCCAGACGCAGTCCTCATAAAGAAAGGGACCACAACCCTCGAATTTGCTGGGGGGATACACGCAGACCTGGCTAAGAACTTCATATTTGCCATAGACGCAAAGAAAAAACTGAGAGTAGGCAAGGACCACGAGTTGAATAATGGGGACATAATAAAAATAGTCTCAGGGAAATGAGCATTCCATTATCTAACTATCTCTTCTTTTTAGCATGCTTACATGTGTCATTGTAAACTTCAGCTACAATATATCCTACAATATAACCGATGACAACAACAAGTACTGACAAAATAGCATATTGAGAAACACTCACACCGTTTCCAGGAGACACAGCCATTAAGAATAACAGGCCAAACGCCACTAAAACAAACATCGCACTTCCTAAACCCATTCCGAGCGCATGTTTGTTTAATTCATCCACCATATACATCCCCCAAATCTCCTAAGACTCAAATTATAAGAAAAGACACAAATACAATCAATCCATCCTATATATTTGGAGGTGTGGCACTCCCCCTACAGTCTTCGCGCCATCAGTCTTGAATCCCATCTCTTTCATGAATTCCACCGATTTCTTGCCAACCACATTTATCGATTTAGCGTACCTGGTGGCTATGGAAAGTTGCCTCTTAGCTAAAACGCTCCTCTCATCGATGTCATTGCCGCTATAGAATGTGGCGTGCTTTTGCAAGTCAATGACGGTCTTCCCCTCCTTTATTACCTTACCTAGGAGCTCTAGGTCGCACATGGCGAGAATAGTTCCATCCTTTGTCATTGTTATCTTCATCTTCAGCATTTGATCACCATTTCATTTACTGTGAAGTACAATTGACTCCATTCAATATAGTTTCCTCCGATTGGATCCCCTTTAGCACCTTTTTATTATCCAACACCAGGGTCGGAGACGAAACAACACCGAACCTAGATTTTATTAAATTAATTATATCGACTTCCTCATCAGTTGGCAATGAAATTATCCTTATGTTCGCGCATTCTCCACGTATCCTATCTAATATATTGCCCTGGGCTATGCATTCAGGGCAATTCGAATTTGCTTCATAGAAGAATATCAAAGGGATTATGTCCGATTGATTGCACAACGTCTTGCTCTGTGTGCTATATATCCACAACTCTACATTAGACAAGAAATATCTCTTCCTTACTTCTTTGTAATCCGAGAGGAGATTCGCCTCCTCATATATTTTGAGGAGAGTGACAAGCTTGTAGCCTATATCCATCTGCCTTTTAGTGTTGAAGTCGATGACCTTGCACAGCTCTCCCCTATCCTCATATTGTATGGTTTGCGCGTATAGGAATAGCAGCCTAGTGCTCTCTCCCTCAAGCGAAGATTCGCTCACTTGTTTTGTAAGGTTATTCAATCTACTCTCATCAATAAATTTTATCACAACAATTATAGCAAGCGCTATTATGATAGTCGCAATAAGTGTCTTTTTGTAGTCTACCATTTCATTCACTTCCTTGCCTTTCACTTGTACTTACCATCTCATGCCGCTGCCGCATAGCTCCTTGATAGAGCTTATGAGGTAGAAAAGAGATATCATCATCGGATATATTATCAAAATGAAACCTATAGCCGGAGCATGCGACAGCCTCAATTTCATCTTGGCCATTTTCATGCTGTTATATAAACAGAAGATCCAGAAGCAGACCAGCAGCCCAAAGAACACAAGAAACACGGAATTAAAGAAAAGAGGCAGGCTCGCGAGGTCCGAGTAACTCGCATAGTTCAGATAATTCAGCAGATTCCCCGATGACGCCGACAATCCGGACAACAAAACCTCTCCCCTCAGTATCATATCCTTAGCAAGGGACCACGAGAGTATCGAAAAAGTGAGTATGGTGAATCCCACATAAAGGATGCAGGTCGGATATGAGAACAGGCCAACATTCTCATATTTTTTATTCAGCATCATCTCCCTGTACTTATTAAGGTTGAATATGGTCCCCCTGTACCATCTTTCCCGCTGCCTGTAGAGTTTCTTGAATGTGTCAGGGACCTCTGTAGGAACAACGGCATCAGGGCAATATTCTATAGCATAGTGGTTTTTCTGCAGCCTCAACCCTATCTCAAGATCCTCTGTTAGGTTCTTCTCGTCGAATCCGCCAATCTTTATCAGAACCTCTCTCTTGAAGAGAGTCATGGGGCCGGGAGTCACAATCAATCCATTTATGTTTGACATGACCTTGGAAGTGAATCCGAATGCATTGAAATATTCTAGCTCCTGCACTTTCTGCAGCAGGTTTTTGGGCTCCGAAGTCGTTATGAATGCGGTCACAGCCCCTATTTTCCCATTGTGGTAGAAGCACGGGACCATCTTCATCAGCGCGTCCTCGGCAGGATATGTGTCAGAGTCTATACATGCAACTATCTCTGCATCGGTTTTCTTTATTGCGTTGTTTATATTCGCCGCTTTGCCGATGTTCTTTTCGTTTCTTATTATCTTTATAGATGGATGCTTATCAACGAACCTTTGTACTATATCAAGGCAATTATCAGTACTGCAGTCGTCGAGGACGAATATATTGAACGGCTTTGGGTATTTCAGATTGACAATTGATCGCAACGTCTTTTCAATCGTCTCCGAGCTGTTCCTGTTTGGGATCAGCACCGCAATAGAAGGAAAGTCCTTTTCGCTCAGATTGACCTTTTTCCTGCCGGACTCGTATATATACGCCTGCAAATAGATCAGGCCACTGAATATAGTGACTACTCCGAATGCGAAATATATTATAGACATGTTCTTTGTGCTTGAGAAAGCCAAGGCTATGAATATGAAGAAGGCGATAACAATAGCGGCGCCCTTATATCTACCTATCCCAACCTGCATCTGAGATAGATTTTCGTTGGTCATATCGTTCGACTTCAGAATAGAGATTTAAAAATATGACGCATAGCGGGTTATTTCTTCTTAACATCCAGGAACTCCCTCATAGCAATCGTGGCATAGGCTCCGGCCGGCAGCTCGAATTCGAACATGTTCTTCTCATACTCAAACTTGAAGTTCTTCAAAGGCACAAGGGATGGCCTGTGAGAGCCCGCAGAGGATATCTCCGGGATGGATTTCACCCTGAAATCCTCGACCTTTATGCCCTCCCTCTCGAGAATTTCACTCTCCCTCTTGTTGGGTTTTGAGAAATATCCAATGATCTTGCTAACAGGGAACGTCCCATCTATCCTATCCACTTCAGGGAAGCCGTACCAGTTCCTACTGCATTCATACTCTCCTTCCTCTATTTTCATCCTACTCTCGCCCTTCTCCTCAACCTTCTGGTTGAGTACCTGGTTGAATATGTCCGACTGCACAGCGTGCACTAACATCAACAATATACCTCTCGGAAGCTTCCTTAAGGCACCCACATAATCAGTGCTTTTCTCCGACAAGCATGACAGCAAGGTCCTTTCATACTTCAGGTATCTAGGGAACGCCTCCAATGCCTTGCTGAACTCACGGTTCCTTATCATCTCCTCTATCTCTCCCGAGGTGCCCCCATCGCTATCGAGCTTCTTCCCGCCGATAAGGTATTCCACTACAGCATCCTCGAACCTTCCAAGCAGTATGTATTTACCTACAATATGGGTATTATCCCTGATCCCGAATCTCTGCTCGCCAAAGTAATTAGGGATTAGGCCACCAGTCTCTTCCAATATCTCCTTCACCTTGCCTTCATCCTCTTCAGTGGCAGGAATTCTTATCTCGAACCTGTTTCCAAGTAGATCGCCCATCTTCACAGGAGTATCCCAGTACCATGCCCCTAAAATATCTATATCTTTTATCTTCACATCCATGACTTTGTCAAGATCCGCCCCGAACACGGATGCGAGCTGCGTTGTCGTAGCCCTTCTGTCCTTGGTGCCTGCGCAGCTGAACCTCTTCTTGCCCATGCCAAGGCGCCTAGTCACTTCCCTAAGGGCTTGGGTAGTGGTCCAATTCCTCTTCTGCAATACAAACACCACATATTCTTCCTTCTTTGTCCACTTTGATTCCACTTTCTTGTCGGCCAGATAAACCTCGCCGTTCAGGTCTATCTCTGACACAACGAAATCCCAAGGATTCTTCTTGATCTCGCCGCCAGTGCCCTTGCTCTTAGACAAATAGGAGAGAGTTTTCAGCATATGCGGAATATGTGCGAAAGGTAATAAAAAGATGACACAACCCTGAATCACAGAAACAATCAATTATGGAAGTGGACTGGCGTATTGGAACTCATGAATAGGGTACCTCTTCCAATAAGATTTAAATACTAGAAAAACGTCGGAAGAAACATTTAAAAATACCTACACTAATACGTTCCTTGAGGTATGCTCGAATTTTGCACATCTGCCTCAAAACTGGTCGCCTCGCCAGCGCGTGAAAATGCGCTGGCCTATTTCTTTTCATTTTCCGGGGTTAAAGTGAGATACAAATGGTTTCAGAGGAAGTGATGTTCATAGACGGCTCCTATGGGGAGGGAGGGGGTCAGATACTGCGCTCAGCCCTATCTCTATCGATTTTGCTCGGAAAGCCGTTCAGGATGGTGAATATCAGGGCAGGGAGGGATAAGCCCGGTCTCCAGCGACAGCACCTCACTGCAGTGCAGGCATGCGCCCAGGCCTGCAACGCAGAGGTGAAGCAGGCAGAATTGGGATCGAGCCAGATAGAATTCCATCCAGGCGGGCTTAAATCTGGTGACTTGAAGTTCGACACAGGAACCGCGGCCTCAACAACACTCATACTACAAAGTCTAGTCCCAGCCCTATCGTTCGGCAAGCAGCCGTCCATGGTCGAGATAACGGGCGGCACAAACAACCCAATGGCGCCTTCAGTCCTTTATTTCAAGAACGTATTCCTGCCGATGGTGGGGCGTCTGGGAACGAAGATAGATCTGGAGGTCGAGAGATACGGCTGGTATCCGAAAGGCGGAGGCATCCTGCGCTCAAGGATTGAGCCCATAACAGGACTAAATCCATTGAGGATTACTGACAGAGGAAAACTAGTGAGGTTATGGGGGACAGCCCTGATATCGAATCTCCCAGACCATATCGCTGAGAGAGAGAAGAAACAGTGTCTGAAGAACATATTCGATATGGGTCTTCATACAGATCCAAAGATAGACATAGTCCAGGCCCCTTCCATAGGACAGGGCACAGAATTGTTCCTTTGCGCCGAGTATGAGCATTCTACAGCAGGCTTCAGCTCGCTAGGAGAGATAGGCAAGCCAGCCGAGAAGCTTGCGGACGAGGTATGTAGTGAATTGCATAAGTTCCATGAGTCAAGGGCAGGTGTCGACCCAAGGCTTGCTGATCAATTATTGATATACTTGGCCTTGACTAAAGAGAAATCTGAATTCACAACCCCACAAATCACCAATCACCTGATTACTAATGCCTGGCTCATCAAGCAGTTCCTGCAGGATGTCAGCATCACGATTGAAGGCAACAAAGGGGAAAAAGGCAAGGTCACTGTAGAAGGAGTGGATATCAGAAAACTAGACTGATTTGTCCCTGTTTATCTCAAGGCGAACTGGAGTATGAGTATCCCGATTACGAATACCACAGCTATCCCGATGACGAGCTCCGGAGATATCTTTATCCCTCCGCCCTCCTCATCATAGAACCTGAATATCCCCGCGCTCCCGGCAGGGGTCGATATATTGATCTTTTCAGCCATAATTCTATTGGGTCGCATAGATTTAAATAGGCTTCTGGAAAATACTATCGAGGTGGTTTTTAATGGTAGGACCAACAATAGTTGAAATAAAGAAAATTGACCTGATGTCTCTAGCCAAGATCTACGCAGCCACATATGCTCTCATAGGAGCAATATTTGGAATTTTTATGGTGCTAGTAGGATTAATTGGTGGGCTCGCAGGACTAGCACTGGGACTCATTATGTTGGTGGGCGCAGTAATCGGTGGTGCAATCGCAGGATTCTTATCGGGCGCAATATGTGCAGTGATCTATAACTTCGTCGCGACCAAGATGGGCGGAGTGAAGTTTGAATCATAAACACCTATTTTTCTTTTTTATTTTTCTTTTTATTCTATTAATCAGGTACAAAACATGGCAATGAAAGAAATGGATGTATCCGATGTAGTTAAGCGTTCATTCGATTGGGCTAAGGATCCAGAGTTGAAGAAGCTTTTCGGAGCTTTCTTTGCAGGCAACTTATTCCCTTTACTAATATTAGGCATATTATTCTGTATAGTGGCTTCAGCAGTCACGTTATATCTCTTCAGCAACACAGTTCTAATATACCTCTTACCTCTTCTAGATAATTTTCTTCTATTGGTCTTAGGTGCCACGATCACTCTAATCATCACAGGTGCGCTAACGTATTATCTCTTATCTCGTTTCGGATGGACAAGGGAGAAGGAGTTCATGTCTTTGTTGTTGAAGCTGTCTAAGATACGCTTGGTGCTCTATATCATCACATTGATCCTAGTATTACTCACACTATGTGTCATAGCAGGAATTCTCAAGCAAGAATTGATGGGAGATGAGCTAGGCGACATAGTTTCGGTTTTGCCAAATATACCTCTCATTTTAGGAATCCCAATATTACTTGTTCTTTTCGTGGCAATTTGCTTATCAGAAGCCTTCTGGCTGTATATAAATAATTTCTTCCTAGCAGGAAAGATACTGGAGCTCAGGGGGAAGAGGAATGAGTTCACACAGATATCTATTGAGAATTATGTGAAATACCTGAAATTCGAGTTTGTCAGGTTCTTCACAGTATGCCTGAATTGGATGGATTCGAGGATATTGGCGGCGCAAGTAATCCTGTTTGCACTCACAATAATAATGCTGGTACTGGCTGTTACATCAAACATAGGCGTGCTAAAGATTGCGGAAGCAATAATGTTCCTGCTCGTAGCGATTGTTTTCGGCCTGTTCTATCTCATGCTCGTGGTGTATTGCGGTATGAGATTGTACGTAGCGACACCCGTCAGGATACTGGAATCGAAAGGCAGCAAGGATTCCATGAAAATAACATGGGAGAAAATGGGAGGATACACACTTAACGCGTTCTTTACTTTGATCTTGTTAATGTTGGCTCTCTTTGCAGTGTGGTTTGTAGAATTCGTATTAGAATCCCTATCCCAGCTACCTATGCAGATCGGCATGGCTTTCACTCCGTTACTCATACTTGCATTACCATTATACGTGCTTGTAGTAATAATGCTAAGGTCGATGATGGGGAATGTGACAGTCTTTACAACATTACTTGCCGTTCTCAACTTCTATGGAAAAATGAAGGAGCAGCCAGAGACAAAGAAAGAAGTCAAACCCAGAGCTAAGAAACAGGAGACCAAGCCTAAATCCAAAGGAAGATGAAGTAGAAGAATTTAAAAGAAAATATCTTTTCTCTCACACTACCTTAAATCCTGTAGCTGTTGTTTGTAGTTTCTCTTTATCTCGTCGAGGCTTTCTGGATTGTCATTGATCCCTTCTACGAGAGGCTCTTCGTACTTGAATATAGTTTCAGCGCCCTTGTCTGTGATATTCGAAGGGATATAATATGTGACTCTCTTCTGCTCGCTGTTAACTCTCTTTTCCATTGCGAATAGTAGGTACTGATTGAGGCGTATATTCCCCCCCTGGTATAGGATGTTTATCACGCGGGGCATTACAAGGTCCGAGTATCCGATATACTCGCCTGTTCCTGCAGCTGGCTTGTCCGGCCTGTCTTCCAATTTGCTCAAGACCTTCAAGAAGGGCTCAAGATTCACGTAAAACTTGCTGCCTGGGTTCATATCCAGGATGTATTTGTATGGTTCGATGTTCAGTGCGTTTTGCATGCTTCCAAGTGTCCTCAGGAAATCAAGGCTCTTTGCAGGATCATCAAGGAAGAAGCTGACTCCCTCCTGTATTGGGAGCTGCGAATGTATTGTGAACCCATTGTTAACCAGTCTGTTCGCAGCTATGAGCGCCTCTGGAGTTATCTGGAAATGGTTTGCGATATGCGCATTGAATTTGACCGCTTTTCCAGTCTCATCCCTGAAATCCTTTAGGAGCTGAACCAAACCATCATCTATTCTTGGCTGCAGGCCCTGGAAGATTGTTCCCGTGCATATGCGTATGGCTGAAAGGTGTTTCGCATTCTTGAGCTGTTCCAAGGCCATCCCCAAATAACTGTTCTGCGCCATGAGCGGCTCTCCCCCACTGATGACTATTGCCTTGATGTCAGGGTTCTTGTTAAGCCACTTGACCAGCTCGTACATCTGCACCCCTATGGTGGCGAGAGTAACCCCGTTGGTTTCCGGGCTTTCTCCTATTATGCGGCCTTCCCTGGTATAAAATCCCTTGTAGCATCCTGCGCAGCCTATCGGGCAGTTCGCATGTATGTTCACAAGAACAACATCCTTGAACTTGCGCGAACAGAGGTACATGTCCTTGCCATCCACCTTTGCAGTGATTTTTGCGGTGGGTATGAAGAGGCCGTATGGGTCTGGCTGCCTGAATTCCGCATAATTCCCTGCAGGGATGTATTTTGACAGGACCTCTTTCGGCAGCAGAAAATTCAACGGAAGAACGCTGAGGTCATAGCCCAAGTCTTTGTTCCCCAATATTTTTTCAGCCTCAGCTGCCTCTACCGTGGTGATCCTCCCTTCAGACAGCAAAATCCTAAGGCCGTCTAACCTCTGCAGTCTATAGGCCACATGGAATACGAATGATCCCCAATCTGTGTGTTCAATCCTCGATTCGGACATTATTCCCTTGAAGACCTTCTCTTTCGCAGCGTCCACAGTGACATTCATCTCAGGCCATGCGATTCCAGCTGTCTTGGCCTGTTTCTTCAGCTTCCCAGAGTTCGGGAGGTTGTTGAGATAGGGGGTACGGAGATAATTGAAGAACCCAGAAAGCGTGCTCTTTTTCTTCGAGAGCTTGCTGCACAAGCTTAGCATCCTTTTCTCCTGGTCCTTCTCGGACACCCTTATGCTCATGTTGTTCATTTTCATGAGATAATATGGGAGTCCTAGGATAATAATTTTTATACTACTGAATAGTAGTAATATTTATATAAGCCACCGAGCAAATATCTCTATGGCAAAGGTTGAGGATGCACTTGCAAACTTCGGATTGACGCAGAATGAGACAAAAGTCTACATTGCCTTGCTGGAGCTGGGCTCCACTACCACAGGTGCATTGATATCCAGGACAGGCCTCCACGTGCCGAGAGTATATGATGCGCTCAGGGGGCTCATACACAAGGGCCTCGCCTCTTTTGTGATCAAGAACAAGAGGAAACACTTTGAGGCAGCCGGCCCAGAGCACTTCCTTGAGCTGCTGAGCGACAAGGAGAGGGAAATCAACGATGCGTTGCCTGAGCTGAAGAAGCTTGAGAGGATGGCAGGTCCGCAGCTCGAGGCGGCGACCATATACAAGGGAAAGAAAGGCCTGCGGACAGTCCTCGAATCCATTCTCTCAGAGCTCGAGGGAGGAAGGGAATATCTTGATTTCGGGGTCAGCGGCATCTTCCGCCAAGTCATGCCTCTCTATTGGGACAGATGGCAAGAGATGAAAAAGAAAAAAAAGGTCCGCTCTAGGGTCATTTTCGATGAGAAATTAAGAGGGTCCCAATTAGTGAAGGATTATGTCGGGCAGCATAGATTTGTCCCATCCAAATATTTCTGCCCAAGCGACACAATGGTCTACGAAGATAAGATAGCAGTCTTCATATGGACGGCAGACCCCCCCACAGTCGTGCTGATAAGGGATGAGAAGACAGCCATGGGATATAAGAACATATTCGAATGGATGTGGTCGAAGGCAGGTAGATGATGCGCAGAGGCATCCCGCAGGCTGAAGGATTATTTCAGCTGATTGCTTAAAATTTATCCACCACTTCTCCAATAGTACTGTATTATATGCTCTAGTTCCCATAATATACTATGACAAAACTAAAGGACATGTCAGCCAAGCAGCGCGATAAGCTGATGAAATCCCCAAGATGGAAGATAATGGAGAAGGCAGTGAGGATGGCATCGTTGGAATTGGCGAGAAAATAAGAACTATTTTTACATATTAGATACTCACTCAACGTTATGCCTAACAATATCCTTGATCTTCAGATTGTACTTGCTTTTTAGTATCCCGACTTCTTGCTTGATTTTCCTATAATACTCCTCCGGATTGTTTATTGCAAACTCAAAATTACCGACCTTGTCCGAGAAACTTTTCTTGATCACTGGCATCAGACCCTGCAGCACAGATGGCTTCGTATTAAGCAGTTCGACCCAGAAATAATCACAGAAACGCAGCTCTTTGAACAGTTCCTCTAAGTTCGTTATCCCTGGCAAGACAGGAGAGAGGAATCCGTAGACCTTTATCCCCTGCTTCTTAGCTTCCTTTAACGTCTCGACCCTTTCTTTGGGAGATGAAGCGAGGGGCTCTATGGTTCTTGATACTCTCTCATCAAGGGTATTCAATGACATGCCTAGCTCTGCATCCAATTCCCTAAGCAAATCGAAGTCTCTCCTGACCAAGGCGGATTTTGTCAGGATTTCTATGGAGAACTTGTTTTTATGCGGAGAGGAGGCAATTGTCTCAAGAATCTTTCTTGTCAGCTTGTATTTATGTTCTAGCGGAGTGTAGCAGTCAGTGACACTGCTCATCCATATGCTCCCAGGTTTATTCTTTTCAAGTTCTTTCTCAAGCAGATCAGGGCAATTAACCTTGACATAGCAGAAATTCCCCCATTCCTCCTTTATGTTCTGGAATCTCCTGATGAATGTGGCATAGCAGTATTTGCATCCGTGCTGGCAGCCAATATAAGGGTTGATTACGTAATCCGACAGCTTGCTCTTTGTCATGCAGGTCTTGCACTTGATTTCTTTGATTTCCATCTGCTTATCTAGTCATTAAGGAATAAAAATAGTAGTAATCTTACTGGAAAGTATAATTGATCTTTTGGAATCCCGACCTGAACTCCCTAACCCTATTCTTCATATCGTTTCCATCTATCAGGATCGATTTGAATATCCTTGCTAATTCCCTGAAATCATCCTCTTTCATGCCCCATCTTGTCATCTCCTGCACACCTATCCTTATGCCTGACGGGTTTGAAAGCGTCTTGAATGATATCATCTCCCAGGGCATTATGTTCTTGTTGACTATTATGTTGTTCTCCTCAAGCTTATTCGCCACCTGCGAACCCCCACCCACCTTGCTGACATCCAATGCCACCTGATGGCTCTTTGTGAAACCATACTTCTCTGCAGCCACCCTGAATCCCTCATCCGAAAGGGTCTGGGCGAACACCCTTGCGTTCTTCAATATCTGCGCCGCGTATTCCTGGCCGAATGCCTTGTGCTCCAATAATGCAACAGCCAGGGCAGGTATCCTGTGCAGGTGATGATTGGACACGACACCAGGGAACACAGTCCCCTTGCATCTCTTCCATTCCTTGTCCTCCATATTCGACAAAAGAATGCCACCCTGCGGCCCGAACAGCGTCTTGTGCGTGCTGGATGAGATTATATCGGCTCCTTCCCTCAATGGGTCCTGGAACTGCTTGCCAGCTATCAATCCGAACACATGCGCCGCGTCGTATATTATGTGCAGCCCTGCGTTGTGCGCATCCTCTGCGAGCTCCTTGACTGGCTGCGGGAAAAGGAAGAAGGAGCATCCGAACATGACTGTGGTAAGGTGGTTCCTGACGTTCACCCATTTGTTCTCTATAATCTTCTTTGCGGCATCAACATCTATGTGGAATCCCTCCTCCGTGGTCGGGAAGTTCATGACATTTGTCCCAAGTATCCCTGCCGCGCCCCATTGGTTGTGCGAAATGTGCCCACCAGCAGCAGTTCCATTGGTCAGGACCATATCTCCCGGCCTTGTGAACATCGAGAATGCAGCCAAGTTGGCCACAGTGCCAGAGATGGGCTGGAGGCTTACGTGCTTGGCTCCGAAAAGCTCGGATGCCAAAGACACAGTGTATTCCTCAATCTCATCTATGTATTTTGTGCCATTGTAATATCTTTTCCAGGGGTCGCCTTCAGCATACCTATGAGAGAAATCGCTGTTGTATACCACATCCACTGCTGGAGATGTGACATTCTCGCTGGCAATCAGATTGATGCATTCCTTCTTCCTCCAATTATTCTGGGAGGCGACAATCGAATTTATTCTATTGAGCTCGCTTGAATAGTCCATTTTACCACTCAATCATCTATATTGTTCTGCCGCAGGTCTACTGCCCTGCCGCAGGTCTCGCTTCCTTGATCAGCTTCAATCTTCCACAAGACCTCTTCCCTTGCCTGCAGATAAGCTCCGTCTCGCACGATGGTCCGGCGTACTTGAATATGTCCGGCGCCACTCTCTTGCACTCCTCGAGCATCTTGAGAGCCAATGCCCTTATCTCCCACTGGGCCCTTACGCAGGTCCTTTCCTTGAAGAAATTCAGGAGCGCCCTGGCATTCATTGTGACAACAACCTTTGTCTCGCATGCATTGGGCAACACGAACCTTGCGTCCTCGTTTGAGATGCCCGAATCTGAGAGTTCGATATAAGCTTTTGCAGCTGTATCGATGAATGCCTCGAATTTCTTCTTCAGCTCAGGGTTCGATGCGATTGATTGGGGCAGAATATAGTTGAAATTCTTGGCATTAACATACCTCTGGCTCTGCTGCGAATATGAGGCTATCCTGTGCCTTACAAGCTGGTGCGAACATGCTCTCGAAATGCCCTCGATGCCGAAGGTGAAATTTGCATGCTCGAGCGTGGATGTATGGCCTGAAAGTATGACTTGGTCCAGCAATGCCTTGACCTGTTGGTCAGACATCTTCTCCTTTAGCTCCTTGACACCCACGTCGCTGTAGCATTGCCTCGCCGCAGAAGCGCAGGCTCTCTCAGGATCTGGCGTGTGCGAAAGCAGCACGACATTTAGCTTTGTCTCCATTAGTCTCCCTCCCACATGAATAATAAGATACAAGGAGTTATCTGTTTTATTTTATAAATCTTTCAGTAGCCTGGGAGCATTTATAATATTGATTCACAAACAAGGTGCTGGGAACATGGACAAAAATCTCGTCATTAAGAAGACAGCCGCGCACATGAAAGAGCTCTTATCGGGAGAGGGCTCTGGCCACGACTGGTGGCATACATATAGGGTCTGGAATCTTGCAAAGAAAATAGGCAGGAAAGAAGCAGGAGATCTCTTCACCATCCAACTTGCTGCACTTCTTCATGACATCGCAGACTGGAAACTGCATGGAGGAGATGAAACAGTCGGTCCAAATGCTGCCAGAGACTGGCTTAGCAGATTGAATATCGATAGAAAATCAATCGATGAAGTTTGCGAGATCATAGCCACTACGGCTTTCAAAGGTGCTAGGGTTAAAACACCTCCGATGCGGACGTTGGAGGGGAAAGTTGTACAGGATGCAGATCGGCTTGATGCGATTGGAGCAATAGGAATAGCGAGGACATTCACCTTTATGGGCCATAAGGGAAGGCCTATATATGAACCGGCTCTGAAGCCAGTGCTTCATAAATCAGCAAGACAATATGTCAAGGCTGATGGCACAACAATAAATCATTTCTATGAGAAATTGCTCCTCCTGAAGGGCATGATGAACACTAGAACTGGCAGGAAGATAGCCAAAGAAAGACACGAATACATGGAGCAGTTCTTGCACAGGTTCTTCAGGGAATGGGAAGGAAAGGATTGAGGCGGTAGCCCCAGTAAGGAAGCTTAAAATGATGACATTCATCGGCACGTTGCCGAGGTATGAGAGATAGGGGCATTACTTAAATAATTGGAATACTTTAAGGCATTGGTTCTTTACATCTGCTGGAACATGTTTTTTGTTTAAATCTTCTTTAGTAAACCAATCAAAATTTTTTAACTCGTTATTAATCTGTAATTTTTCTGGATTTATGGCTTTACAAGCATAAAATAGACAACAATGATCATGATCTCCAACAGAATGGACATTGACATAAAAAGGCATAGCGAGATTATATTTGATATTTCCCTCTAAAGGTATATTGCTTTTATTGAGCATCTCTACATCAATACCGATTTCCTCCTTAATCTCACGAAGCAAAGCTTGATCAGGAGTTTCATTTTCATTAATATGACCTCCAACAGGGAGCCATAAATCCAGCTTTCTATGATGAATCAATAAGACTTTGTTTCCATGCAGAATATATCCAGCAACAACTAAATCAACTTTCATATCATATTTAAAAATTTTGACATAATATAAAGCTATCGGGAAGTCCATTTCTCAATTCTTCAAGGAATGGGAGGGCAAAGATTAGCCTTTCCGCCCTCGTCCAACGACTGATTTTTAAACCTTTACTGGGTAATATTCGTGCTCATTCTACGATTATGAATGTTGTGGAAATACGGCCATATAGGTGATAATGTGAAGATAGTTATAGGAGAACCAAAGACAGCGAAATCATACCAGATGGAGCTCATAAAGGACAAGGAGCCACTGCTTTTTGGGAAGCACATAGGCGAGGAGATCGACGGTTCAATGATAGGTGCCGCAGGCTACAATTTCAAGATAACGGGCGGAAGCGACAAGAACGGCTTCCCGATGAAGGCGGACGTGGGAGGGATGGGCAAGAAGAAACTGGTCATCCCCCGGGGCGTCGGATTCAGGAGCGCCAAAGCTGGAGAGAAGAAGAAAAAGATGCTGAGAGGAGGCACTGTGGGGGATGAGATAGCCCAGCTCAATATGGTTGTCATCGCAGCGGGCCCGACAGCGCTCGAACAGCTTTTCCCCAAGATAACAGCACCTGAGGGGGAGAAGAAGGAAGAGAAGAAGCCCAAGGGCAAGAAGAAGAAGTAACACTGATTAAAGGGGAATATCTGATGCAAGCTGAATTGAATATAGGACTATTGGGGCATGTGGATCATGGGAAGACGTCCGTAACAAAAGCCTTGACAGGAACATGGACCGATATACATTCCATGGAAATCAAAAGGGGCATTTCCATAAAGCTCGGATATGCTGATTCTGTTTTTAAGAAATGCAAGAAATGCAGCGGGGCAGAGGCGTTCACGAGCAAGGACAAGTGCAAGTGTGGGAACGGAGAGTTTGAATACACCAGGAAGGTCGCATTCGTCGATGCACCTGGACACGAAACATTGATGGCAACAGTCATCTCGGCATCGAGCATAATCGATGGCGCATTGCTAATAATAGCAGCAAATGAGCCCTGTCCACAACCACAGACAAAGGAGCACAAGATGCTGCTCGAGACATTGGGGATAAAGAATCTAGTCATAGTGCAGAACAAGATTGATTTGGTCACACCCGAGAAGGCTGAGGAGAATCACAAACAGATAAAGGAATTCCTCGCTGATTCCATGTACAAGGACTCGCCCATAATCCCTATCTCGGCCAATTATGATGCTAATATTGATGCATTGATAGAGGCGATAGAGAAATACCTCCCCACCCCTAAAAGGGAAGAGGGAAAAGATCCCCTGATGTATATTGCAAGGTCATTTGATGTCAACAAGCCAGGGACGGAGATTGAGAAATTGGTCGGGGGAGTGCTCGGAGGATCCTTGATACAAGGCAACCTCAAGGTCGGGGATGAGATTGAGATAAGGCCGGGGATAAGCAAATCAGAAAAATCCCCTCCAATGCCAATAACATCAAAGATAATAGGCCTGCATGAAGGCAAGGAAAGCTATCAGGACGTCAGCCCGGGCGGACTGATTGGATTATCTACATTATTGGATCCTTCAATTACGAAAGCAGACGGGCTAGTAGGCAATGTAATTGGTCTTCCAGGCAAGTTGCCGCCAGTACTGAGCGAGGCCGATTTCGAGTATTCTCTGCTTGACAGGGTGGATTTTGAGAACCTAGGGATACACCAGAACGAGATACTTGTCATTAATATAGGGACCACCACGACCCTCGGAGTCGTGGATAAGATCAAGAAGAGCAAGATGCATATCAGGCTCAGGCACCCCATATGCGCTAACCCAGGCACAACATTAGCAATATCACGAAAGGTTGGCCAGAGATGGAGGCTGTGCGGCAAGGGCAAGCTTCTCTGACGCTTATTCTAGATGCCGAATCAGTAGATAGGTATTTTTATGGAACTTAGAACAGTTTATACAAGCCATGCCGCGCCGAAAGCGCGCGCAGGCGCTATAAAGGGCTTCTTCTGCAAGCTGAGGGAAAGCAAGGCCATATCTACCATAAGGAATAACGCCACCCAGCATATGATAGATACTTCCTCGATCCTAGTGTGCAGCAACCCCATAATGAGCTTCGTTGAGAATGTAGTCATAGGCATGCCGGATGAGGTGTCTATCAGAGCTAGATGCATAGCCTCATTAGTGGCATTCCTCGGGACAGGCTCTCTTTTCTCAAGGGGGAGGGATGTGTCCAGGAAAGCCTTCAATGTCGGCCAGGCATCATCAGAAAGGAAGCAGATGCTGCACGATTTATGCTATCAGATGGGGTTCACAGCCTTCAATTTAGCGCTATATCGCTTCTGCGGGGCGGAAACACACGAGATGATAGAAGGGGCATTATTCGCAATAGGGATATCCGCAGTTAAAGGCCCGATCAAAGGGTATGCTATAGACACATTCCGTGACCTGGCAGGCATAGAAGAGTCCAGTAGGCTGCCGGGTTCCATCAAATCCTTATCGCCAAAAGTGAAGAAAGGGATAATCGTTGCAGCGATAGTGGCATCGATAGCCGCAATGTGCCTGATATACAGATCTACACCCCCAAACCCCAATAAGACACACTACGATAAATACGATATCCTGATTGATGATATGAAGTCTGATCATATTAGAAATGCATCTTGGCCCAATGCTGTAAGATGAGTATAAATATCAGTTTCAAGGCAAGCAAACATTTAAATTTGCCAATGTGAACTATACTTCTCAGAGACCATGCAAACCAAGGTTCTGAGCGCACCCGGAAAAATACAAGACAAGATTTCTTCTTCTGAATTTTCAAGCAAGCAGCCCTTGGGCGAGAATCATGCAGATCTCAGGAAATTCCTTGTTTTCGCGATTGAGAAGACCGCAGAGGCAGTGAAAGAAAATAAACACTGCACAGATCTGAGCTTGAGAGTCGAGGATAAAATAAGCCAGATCTACGGTTTCAAGGGAGAGGCACTAGCAAGGCTCTGCAACCCTGTATTCTGGCACCTCACCATAACAGAGATCAAATATCAGGAGGGGAAAATAGAGACAATCAGAGAGGCCCTGATACCTAGCGGGCACGACCCCACAGATAACAAGATAGGGATGATATGGCAATTCAGCAACGGGGCCGAGGAGAAGATAAGGAAAGAGAAGGAGAAGATAGCTGAAGAGATACTTAAAAATCCAAGTATTCTGAAATACCTGCAGTCGAACATAGAAATTTTCAAGATAAAATTTGAAGCTAAATAGAGAGAGCCCCAGACGAGATTTGAACTCGCGACTTCTACCTTACCAAGGTAGCACTCTACCACTGAGTTACTGGGGCAACGTTGCTACATACCAAATAAGGGCATAATTTATAATAACCTTTTCCTATATCCCTCTATGTCGAAACACAAGGAAGAAAGGAGGCTCAGTTTCCATTTCCCACCATTGATAAAGAAGCTAAAAAGAGGGCCCCAAGTCATCTTGCCAAAGGACCTCGGCATAATAATCTCTCTTTCAGGCATGAACAAGGAATCAGTGGTCATAGATGCCGGTGCAGGCAGCGGGTTCGCAGCCATATTCTTTGCGAGCATAGCGAAGAAGGTAATAACATATGAGAACAGGCAGGAATTCGCTGATTTCGTAAGGAAGAACATGACCCGATCAGGTCTAGATAACATCGTCTTGAGAGAGAAAGACGTGTTCAAGGGCATAAAAGAGAAGGCAGATGTCATCCATCTTGATTTGCCCAATGCCGAGAAGATATTCAGGTCCAAATACAACCTGAAAGAGGGAGGATGCATCGTCTCTTATCTGCCAAACGTAGAGCAGGTTGTCAAGTTCGCGACAGCCGCAGCCAGGAAAGGATATGAGACATTCACAGTCGAAGTGATGCTAAGGGAACTCATGATAAGGGAGACGGGCACAAGGCCCCAGACGAAGGGCCTGATGCACACAGGGTATATCACATTCGCAAGGAAGAAAGAGCAGATCTAGGAAAGATATTTATAATTCAAACGATACTTCTTTTCGTATCTATTTGGTGCCAATATGGAGAAAATAAGGTTTGTGAGCACTAGCGGCAGTCCAGAGAGAGTGACATTCAAAGAAGCATTGTTCAGGGGACAGGCTCCGGACAAAGGACTCTATATGCCTGTGCCTATACCCAAGCTGCCCCCAGAGACGATACTGTCAATGAGGAGCATGAAATATCCATCAATTGCAGCAGAAGTCTGCCATCAATTTCTCTGGGAAGATCTAAGTAAGGATGAATTGCAGAGCATAACAACAGAGGTATACAACTTCAATATCCCCCTTGAGCTTATCGGGATTGAGAAGCACATAATGCGCCTCGACCGCGGCCCAACAGCTTCATTCAAGGATTTCGCAGCTAGGATGATGGCAAGACTGATGAGGTATTATCTTGCCAAAGATAATAAGGAGCTATTCATACTCACAGCCACCTCCGGCGACACGGGTGGGGCTGTAGCAGACGCATTCCATAATGAAAATAATGTGAGAGTGACAGTCCTCTTTCCCAAAAAAGAGGTCAGCGCAAGGCAGAGGAAGCAGATGACCACCCTAGGGGGGAATATAACTGCGATCGCTGTGGATGGCAAGTTCGACGACTGCCAAGCCCTGGTAAAGCAGGCATTCTCAGATCCAGAACTCCAGAACCTCAATTTATCTTCAGCGAATTCAATCAATTTTGGCAGGCTTATGCCGCAAGCAGTGTATTATTTCTATGCGTATTCCAGACTAGCATCACGCAGCGATCTCAACGAAAAGATAACTTTCTCTGTGCCTTCCGGCAATTTCGGGGACCTGATGGGGGGCATTATAGCTAGGGAAATGGGCCTTCCAGTGTCAAAATTCATAGTGGCCACTAATGAGAATGATGAATTCCCAAGGTTCCTTGAGACTGGAGTCTATAGTCCGATTGTCCCTTCCAAGAATTGTCTTTCAAATGCAATGAATGTAGGCCATCCGAGCAACCTAGCAAGGCTAATATGGATGTACGGTGGCAGGATGGACGTGGCAGGGAACCTCCTACAGAAACCGGATATGGAAATGATGAAAGGAGATCTCCTTTCGGCTTCAATAGACGACAAACTTACAAAATATACTATATTTTCAGCTCACGAATGGAATAACATACTAATCGAGCCACATGGAGCTGTGGCTCTCGCTGCTCTTAATAAATTCAGGCCGGAGGGATTGAGCGTATCGCTCGAGACAGCGCACCCAGCCAAGTTCCCTGAAGTAATAAATGAAGTATTAGGTATAGATCCAGAGATGCCTGAATGCATGAAGAAAAACGAAGGAAAAGAGGAGAAATTCCTTGAGATAGAGAATGATTACTCTCAATTCAAGGAAATATTGAAAAAAATATAAGGATTATATCTTCTTGCACCCGCGTCTGATATAAGCAACAGTCATTGCTATTCTAGCCACAGCATGTATTCCTATTTTTGTGATTTTCTCAGCAAGAGGAGATATTTTGAAGGGTTCTATACCCTTGATGTTACGATTGAATTGCTTCGCTTCTTTAGAGCTCTCTTTTGGTTCTGGCACAGAATCAGGCCTTTTTAGTCTCCAATTTGTGTATCCAATCCTTTATCTTGCCCATAAGGTCGGTCAGCTCTCCCTGCTTGCAAGTTTTCTTAGTCAATATCTCCACCATAATCGCATGGGTTGCAGGATGGTCGAGATGCCTCGCGAAATCCCTATTTTTAATGTAGGAACTAGGTATCATTGAACGGGCCAGCTCTATTTTCTTTTTCTTACCCGGTCCTTTGTTCGTCACCAGAACAGTAAGGTGCTTTATTGATCCAGTCTTCAATCTTGCCATAGTATCACATATATACTATATCGGACCTCATATTTAACCCTTTTCCCGACGGAGCTACCGCTCGAGACAATAGAATAAGAGAATATACCCTATCTTTCGTTTGCAACTCATACTTACTTTTCGGTCTTCTGGGTCTTTTCAGGTATCTTCATTAATGCATTTTTGTTTGTACCTAACAATCTAGCAAAAACAGCAGTTTCTCTATCTTTGATTTTTCCATCTAATTTGTGCTTTTCGTTAACTGCGCGTTTCTCGGCATCCTCTATCTTTTCTATGGGTTTTTCTATTACTTTTGGAACTTCTTCAATCTCATCAAAATCTTCCAATCCCATATCCACACCCTTATTAATATATATTGTTTAATTAGTATTTAAATATTTCTATTCTATCCGACCTAGCTACCGCTAGGAGCATACAACAACCCATCTATCCCCTTTTCATTGACCCAGCTCGCGCTGGATCTATGAAAAAAGAAGAAGTAGAATAAGTTTGAGTGACATCAGTGATTTTAAGGAAGTTTAGTATCAGCTGGCTCGCAAATCGCTTGCGCTCTATGCTTACACCACTGACCTATCAAACGGATCTGCTATCCGCCTTCACACTTGCTTAGTTTTGGGAATTGCTTCGACCTTAGATGCGTTCAGGTCTTATCAAATAGGCGCGTAGCTGCCCGGCGATGCTTTGAATCAATATAGCTATAGCTCATGCTACTGCTATACCTATTTTTCACAACCGGTATACCAGAGGCGCCGATTCACCGTTCCTCTCGTACTCAGTGAACCTTTCCCTCAAGCAAGAACACTCCCAGTAGATACTACCGTACTGTCTCGCGACGTACTGAACCCAGCTCATGTAAGTTTTTAATGGATGAACAACCCAACCCTTGGCCGCTTATGCACGACCAGGATAACTTAAGCCGACAGCGAGGTACCAAGCCGCGGTGTCGATTTATTCAAG
>Ga0315289_10003643_pt1 | contig 23239 bp, 27 predicted proteins | sample YL17G11_40_MG_FD_203452 | JGI IMG/M metagenome (GOLD analysis project Ga0315289, IMG submission 203452) | Sediment microbial communities from Yellowstone Lake, YNP, Wyoming, USA - YL17G11_40 | ecosystem: Environmental > Aquatic > Freshwater > Lake > Sediment | place: USA: Wyoming | collected... | reverse complement strand
ATTGGCATGGATGCAGGAGGAGGGCTTGGCTGGCTTTCAGTTTCTGGCTGCGCTGTTCCGCTTTGCTCAGGAATTCCGAAAATAATATGAGCAGCGCTTGAGATTTCCTTGTTGAAAATAACAATTGAGCTGAGAATCAGGATTGAGATGATAAAAAAGGGAATTAACCTACTAAATTTTTCCCTTTTCGCAATCTTTGGATTGCCTTTCCCTATATATTTTGTAATAATCCTGCTGCCTTTACGAGTGTTAGAATAATAATAAGGCCCATATGTCTTTCCGCCTCTTTTGATGTACTTTTTGTGCACCATTCCCCTTTTTCCTTATAAAAATTAGAATTCGAAGCTTTAAATATTTTAATATTTACCCTACATTTTTAACCTACATCAGAAACAGATTAGAATAGTTTATCCTACATTAAAAGGCGTTTTACAGCCTTTTCTACAGCAAAACACATCTGCTTGATCCTTAAACCAGAAGTGTCGATTATTATATCATAATTGCTTAATCTTTCAATATCAATCCCGTAATATCTTTTGTATCTCATCCTTTCAGATTTTATTCTTCTTCTTATATTCTCAAGAGTTTTTCTGTAGGTTAAATTTTCTTTTTCTATTCCCCTTTTCTGGTTGAAGATGCGTCTTGCCGCATCTTTTACATCGACCTTGACAAATATCTTTATTGATTTTGGCAGGAAATACCAGCCAAGCCTGGAATCCAACACAAAAGTTCTCTTTTTCCTGAGCCCTTTGGTCATGCTGTCCAGCTGTTTGTCTATTTTAGGGCCTTTTTCAGCTTCCTTGCTTAATTGGAGCAATGATACCTTATGCTTTTTCGCAAGCTGCCTCATGAAATCGCCTACAGAATAATGCTTTAACCTGAATCCTGCTGCAAGATGCTCGGCAATCGTTGATTTTCCAGAGCCCGGCATGCCGGAAATTGTTATTTGAACATTCTTTTGTTTCATCTTATCTTTATTATCCTACAATCTTTTTGACTTTTCGGAATATTTCTTTTATGGAGCCTCTAGCATCTATCACCTTGACTTCTTTGAAAACTAGAGGCATCTTTAGATAATTTTTCCTGACTTTTTCCAGAATCTTCGTTTTTTCAAAATAACTTCTTTTTTGCTTGATTTGTGTATCTCTTTTACCTCTCCTTTTCATTGCTATTCCGACAGGGACATCAAATATTAAGGCAATGTCCGGCTTTCTGAAAGGAGAAGAATAATTTTTCCATTCTTTCTGAGGAAGCTGATAAGCAAGAGTAGAATAATAATATCTGTCGCATATAATTGTCTTCCCGCTTTGAAGCGAGGGCATTACAACTTTTTTAAGATGCACTTTTCTATCATCAGAAAAAAGGGCAAGCCAGTCGTATTTTTTGCCTTCCCTGAGCTGTTTTTTGAGTTTTTTGGTGTAGGGCTCGCGGGTCAGAATGACTTTCTGGCCTTTTTTCTTAAGCCAGTCGAAAAGCATTTCTGCCTGAGTGCTTTTTCCAGAGCCGTCAATCCCTTCTGCTACGATAAACAAGCCTCTTTTTCTTCTTTTTTCCACCATTTTTCAATTCTCTTAGTGGATTAAGATTATTAAATCTTTTCTGCTTTGGTTATTGTCACTGTCACTTCGCGTTCTCTTGGGCCGTCGAATTCAACCAAACCAATTCCTTGCCAAGTCCCAAGCTGCAGTTTTTCTGATGAAATAGGAATACTGACTGAAGGTCCCAGGATTGAAGCCTTGATATGGGCATGGCTGTTGTTATCGATTTTATCATGCTTATAATTAGCATGCTCTGGAACAAGCCGGTTTAGCGTGCTAAGGATATCTTCGCATACCAAATGGTCATAATTCTCATTTATTATGATTGCGGCAGTTGCATGCCTTACAAAGACATTGCAAAGGCCTTCCCTGATGCTTGATTTGGAAACAAAATCCCTTATTTTATCCGTAATATCAATGATTTCCTGCTTTTTGCTGCTTTTAATTTTGAACATAAAATTGTTATAAAACTTAAATATTTAAATCTTTATTCGTTTGAATAAGGAAGACAATACAAAAATGTTTGACATCGTTAAAAGAAAAGAGCTTGTAAGACATGCCCACGAAAAGGGTTTTGAAGATTTTTTCATTGTCAATGAGGATATTCTTCTTATAAGTGAAAGTGATACCAAAAAATTAAGGAAAGAGATTCTAGATGCTAGAAAAAAAGGCCAAATTGTGGTCGTATTGGGCAATAATGACTTGGTTAATAGATTTGCCATCGAATCGAAAGTTGATATCCTGCTGAGCCCAGAATTCGCAAGAAAAAAGGATTTTCCTGACTATAGGAATTCTGGATTGAATCAGGTTTTATGCAGAGAAGCTGCAGAAAACAATGTTGCCATCGGCATCAATCTTTCAGATATCCTGCATTTGGAAGGGATAGAAAAATCGCTGAGACTTGGAAGAATAATGCAAAATGTCAGATTATGCATCAAGTTTCATGTCCCAGTGATACTGGCAACATTCGCAGAGATTGAAGCTGAATTAAGAAATTCTGATGAATTGATTTCTTTCGGCATTTCACTTGGAATGTCAAGGAAGGAAGCTGAAGATGCATTGATTGAGATTAAAAGAAAAATAAAAAAGCGAGATACATACGAATCCAAATCATATCCGAAGATATAATCTGATTGTTCTGTATCTCTTTCATCACAAGATTTGTTCTTTTATAAACTTTCCTTAAATAAAAATTAAATAAAAACTATTGAAGCATAATCTACAACATTATCGTAGCTTTTACTTATTTCAGCTGAATTTGAATATTTTAGCAAAGTTGCTTTTCTTGCTCTTAATCTTTTGCAGCATTCAATTGCAACTGCTATTGCTCCCTGGCCGCATATGGTTGTTTTTTTGGCATTGTCCAGAAATCCTTTTGTATCCATTTTCAGGATAAATGAAATTGCACTTTCATCAAGTTTTTTGAGCTTTTTTTCTGCCTCTTGCTGCGGGAAAGGCACGAATTCATAACTATAGCCATAGTGGGTGAAATCACTTGAGGCTATGATGTAGATTTTTCTTTTCAGGGCATTTGCTGTCTCCATTATTGATGCAGCTATTTTTTTAATCTTCTCTAAATCATGGGTTGCTATTGTTATAGGGACTATTTTAGGGTTCTTGACCAAGTATTGAAGGAATGGAATCTGGACTTCTATGCTGTGCTCATATCTCTGGGAATCTTGCGTGAGAATTGAATTTTTTAACAATGATCCGGAAAATTTTATATCATTTTCAACAATGCCGAAAGGGGTTTCAAAATCATCAGTCGATACGGTATTATCTAAGCTGGAATGATTTGTTCCTAATATTATGTAAGTATCAGCTTTTTGCAATTGTGCGAAGGAATAGGCAGCAGTTTGACCGCTGTAGACGTATCCTGCATGCGGCGAAATCATTCCATAATTTTTTCTCTTTTTCTCTTTGACTCTTGAGAAAAAATATTTAATTTGTTTTTTAAGCTCTTCTGGATTTCCAGGATAAAACTGATATGCAACTACGGCTTTTCTTATCATTTTTATTGATAAGTCTGTTAAGTATAAAAATTTATTGAGTACATCATACATACCAAAAGATTAAAAAAGCGCATACAATTGTTTTTTTAAAATGAAGATAAAAGATATAATGCGTCCTGTCAGGACGATTGAAAAAGAGGACACAGTTAGAAAGGCGGCAAAGGCAATGTCTGACAACAGGATAGGCTCTTTGGTTGTCGTTTCTGGGAAGAAGATTATCGGAATTGTAACTGAACGTGATATTCTTATGAAGGTCACTGCTGAAGGGAAGTCTTCTGATAAAGTAAGAGTAGAGGAAATAATGACTAAAAAAGTCTTGACAATAAGTCCGGATGCATATCTGGATGACGCAGTTTATATGATGATTGAAAATAAAATCAAAAAACTGCCGGTTGTTGATGCAGGGGAATTGATAGGGATAGTGACTGCCACAGATATTGTTTCAAATAGCTCAGAAGTAGGGGAGTATTTCTTATTTGGTTAATTTTTAGTTGATAATTCTATTTCCTTTATGCCCATTTCATTCATCTGTTTTTTCGGAATCGATAATATTTCCTTTATGCTTTTGCTTTTTCTGGATGCGCAAAGATGACCTGATTTTACAAATGCCTTTGGCCATTTTTTCTTGAATGCTTTGACATAATTTTCCATCTTTAATGGAGGGCCTTTTATTATCAGTTTTTTTTCAGGCTTAAAGAGGAAGAAAAATTCCGCCTCTCTTTCTTGTTCATTATATTTCCATTTCCCCTCTATTTTTCCTTCTTTGCCAAATCTTTCCAGAAATATTCTGAAAAGTTTGAATAATTTTGCGCCTGCGACATCTTCCTTCTCTTTCTGGCTTTTCGCTTTTATCAGAATCAAAGACATTTTCTTCGCCTTTGCTTTTTTTCGCATTTCTTCTTCGCTTATCCCTTTCTTCATGAAATATTTTAATGCAGGATTTTTGAGGAAAGCCTTCGCAGCTTTTATAAAAATGCGCAGTTTTTCACCGCTCAAAGCTGCGCCTGCATTTCGGTCGCGCTGTAAGGGGTCAATCAGTATCAAGGGAGAGAGAATCTTTGCTTCATTCATTTCCATCATTAAATCTTCTTTGCTCTTGTATGAATTTGACAAATCTAAAATTATCTTCTTTTTAGGCTGCCATTTAACGGCTTCTTTTAACATGTGGAAAAAAGAACCGAAGTGAATGCATAGAAGTTCAATAGAGTATCCTGAAAATCCTCTGATATGACTCTCCGCGCCATAGCAGCCTTGACTATAGCAGAATGATTTCATCAGCCTGATTGAATCAGCCAAACCTGGATTTTTTTTAATCTTATCTAAGACATAATTCACATGTAAAGGAGACATATCCGTAACGTTTAATGCCTCTTCCGCTTTTTTAATTGAAATAACGGGGACAATCTCGATATATACCGGAACTCCTAAAAGTTTTTCAATATCTTTCAACCTGATTCTGAAATAATCTCTCGAACCATGCAAAATCTCTGTCCTGAACAATTTTTCCTTATTGATTTTTTCCAGTATTTTCAAAAGTATTCCAGAAGTTTGTTTTTCTTTCTCTTTGTATTTTTCGTAATCAAATCTCACGAATATATCTATATCGTAACGGTTTCTCTTTATGATAGTTCCTTTTGCAAAGCTCCCCCCAACCATCGCGAATGCATTGATTTTTCTGAGCTCTGAATTAAGCTTGAAAACAAGACTGCTTACATCAAGAGTCAAAATTTTTATTTCACGTTCATTTGGAGTTATAAGTAAAAGCTGTTTTTTGAAAACTTCTTCTATATCTTTCATGATTGTTACTTACTACCTCTTTTTTTCTTTTTGCATAATCTGGAATGTGGTTGCCAAATCAATCACATACTTGCCTTCTGCAAGCTTGTAGATTAAAGGCTTTCTTCTGAATAAATTAACAAGGTCAATCTCAAATTTCCCAGGTTTGACAACCCTTACAGATTCTAGATCCAGAACAACAGGTTTTTCTTCCACATTGTCAACAATTTCCTGAATATCGGTCTCTATCTCATGCTCAATTTCCTTTCTTTCTTTAGGGCTTAGACTTTCCAATTCCTTCAATATAATGTCCTCCCCTTTGCTCAAATCAGTTTCTTTGTAAAAGAAAAAAAATCTTGAGCCGCAAGAGCATCCTGTAAGCAGTGCTTTGGAAGTATCTGGATATTTCACTCCGCATCTGACACATTGGTGTGGCATTTTTTATAATTTTTTCAAGCTTATTTTTTGCCCAAGAATAACTCCATTTTGTTTGGATCTTTTTTGATATCTGTTATTATTGACGCAGGTCCCACAACAGTTACAGCTTCTCGGTCTCCAAGCAGTAATTTGGCTATGCCAGTTTTTATTGATGGTAACAAAGAAGTTAAAAAAGAAGTATTTTTCTGTTTTGATGATAAAACTGCAAGCTCTACTCCTTTGAATCCTCTAACATGACCCATCAATGCCATCGTGTCTTCTATTAGTCTGACTTCCTCTTCTGGTTTCAATCTGCCTTGCAGCAGCACAACTTTATTGTCCAAAACTATTTTCAGGAGTTTTTTAATCCTGTCCACACTTTTCAGGTTTTCAATCTCTGAATAAGGGATGAATTGAAGTGTCAGTTTTGCCATCTTATACTTTTATACCTTCCTCGCTAATCTGAAAAGATGCTCGTAAAATTCTTCCATGTTTGTTCCATCTTTTGCAGATAATCCTACAATCTTGTATTCCGGGAATGCCGATTCTATTTTTTTGACATTGGATTTTTCCAGATCGATCTTGTTGGCAGCGATTAAAACAGGAATTTTCCTTGCAACAAGATTACCAATAATCGTGATATTCACTTGGGAGAATGGATTTAGCGTAGAGTCAAGGACAACAATAACAGCATCCATATCATCAAGCCATTTTATAGCCTCTATGACCCCTTTTGTGGCTTCCTTTGCCCTTTTCTTGGATTCCTTTTTTGAAAGGCCAAATCTTAGAAAATTCTCATAGTCAATTTTTGTTGCTATTCCCGGTGTATCAATTACCTTGAATACTAATTTTTTCCCCTTGCTCTTTACCTCCACCTTTTCCTTTACCTGAACTTCTCGAGTTTCATGCGGAATTTTTGAGACTTTCCCTATCTCTTCGCCTGTCCAATCTTTGCATATTCTGTTGGCAAGGCTTGTCTTGCCCGCATTTGGAGATCCATAAAAACCTATTTTCAGGCCTTTCTTTGTGCCAAATATGTCCCAGAGCAGGTTTTCCCAAAAATTTTTAATCAATTTGATAACCATCTTTTTCCTTTTAGCCTAAAAACATCAGAAGTTAAGATTTTAAATATCTTTTGTTTAATATTTTTTACGACGATGTAGACGATGCTTCTGCAGTCTTCTCAGTCTTTTCCTTTTTCATTGCCTTGATTGTTTCCTTTATCTTTTTTTCAATTTCTTTTCGCCGCTTTTTGACTTTGATAAATGCAAATTCAATCTGTTCTGAATTCCAGCCTGCCTTTTCCAGCTTTTCCCTTATCTCTTTCTCTTCAGTTCCCTTCATTTTGGCATTTACTATGAATGTTGTTATTGAAACCAGGTCAGCTTTATTTTTGAATAATTTTGTCTCTTGCATTTTTTCATATATGATTGCATAAAACTTCCATATTGCCCATACGCCTGCTGCAGCTCCAAGAACTATCAAAACTATCCATATGATTGCTTTAGTGATAGGAGGACAGTCACTAGGACAATTCTCTGAATTCTCTCCAGCATCGCAGGCTTTATTTCCGCATTTTGTTTCCTCGGCAGTTATTATTGTAAGAGAGTCCAAGGAAGGAGAAGCATATGCTGTCAACAGGTTAATATCTTGCTTGCCAGGCATTGCAAGATTTATCTCCTGCGAAATAAGCTCATTGAATTCTATGCCTATTGCTCCACTCAAATCCTTTTGGCCATAGCTTGAAGAGAATCTTGTTTTATTAAATGAAACCCCTGAAGGAAGCTGTATTATCAGGAAAACATTATTCAGTTTTTCTGAAGGTGCAAGCTTGATTGTTATGACCGTAGCTATATCTTCTTCTCCAATATTTTTCTTGACTGTTCTGACAGTTCCGGATATTCTTATTCCTGCATTTGCCTGCCATGACTTTATTGCAGTTTTTGTCTCGTTCGCAAGTTCTGAATTGTATGTGCCTCCGCCAATTTTTTCAACATAAAGAGGATTTATGTCCTCTGCTCTTATGATTGGAATGCTTTCTTGCACAAATAATGTATCTTCAATTTTTTCAGGGACAACAAAGCTGTCAAGCTCTTCCTTGAAGGCCACAAGGTCAGTTGCAGTTTCAAATTCTTCTTCATAATTTGTGATTATCGTATTCAATTCAGGAACGCTGAACTTTGAGGTGAAAAGGTCCTTATACCATAGTGGCAGCGCTGAAAGCTGCTTGCTGAAATTTCCAATAGCTGCCTTTTTGCTTCTCAAGGATTGCTGTATTACTATAAGAGGCTCTGCTGTTGTTATTTTGAATGTTCCAATTCCGCTAAGGCCCTCGCTGTCTATTGCTTTGACAATGAGAGTAAAATTCCCGATTGAAACATATTTATGAGATATTGAAGGCACATCAGAAGAATCTGGACTTCCGTCCCCGAAATCCCATTCATATCTTGTTATTGTATTGTTTTTAGGAGAGTATGCTGTAACTGAAAAATTTGTATATGCGCCGGCAATTGCAGTCGGCGGATTTATCGAGCTTATTATGGGGACCTTGGCGATCTCAAATGGCTGACTTGCTGAATACCTTCCGATAGATATTTTGATGCTACTCGCTCCATATTTTCCATATTCAGTGCTCGCATTCAAAGGAGATATCTGAAGCGTTGTTAAATTCATGTTTATTTTTGCTTTTTCTTCTGTTATCTGGGAGAATATGTTCAAATCTGACCAGCAGGTATGTTTCAAGACTAAGCTATCCAAGGTTAGACTTCCTGCAAAGCCGCTTGAGATGTTTATTGGTATAACACAACTTGTGGAATTTAAGGGGCATTTTTCAATATATGCTTGAGCAGCGCTGAATATATCCGGTATGTTAATCTCGTTAAATTCTAGTGTATAGTCAAAGGCTTTATATCCTGCAGATTCCGCATCTATAGGAAGATCTCTATTTAAAAGTGTAGCACTTTTTTCTCCAATCTTATAAATAAATCCTTTATTCTTGTTTCCAGGGCCAGAGTATGAATATATCTCTCCTCCATCTGCTGAAACACACACATAATAATCCTGGACATCACGGTTTGTAAAGACAAGTTCACATTTCTCATTCGGAGCAGCATAGCATTCTCCTATGCTTTCCCAGCTGGAATCATAAACACCTATTGTTAAATTCTCAGCAGTGGTAGCCTTTGCTTTGAATCTAAATTTTGAAGACGGCACAAATTTAATTTTTTCACAGAATCCCCATCCAAGCGTTAAAGTGTTGGTACGATTATCGCTAGTTATATCATAATTTGTTTCAAGCCCGGCAAATGTATCAGATGGCTCAAGATATTCCCATTCTGTTATGCCATCATTTCCGACATCAATCGAAGGCAGTGGATTTCCTGATCCGGTCATATTGAAGGACAAACTAAAGATAGAAATCTCGCATTCTGGTTTAAACTTTTGGATATTTAGCCCGATTAATCTTGATCCCATTTCAGCAAAATCAAGCGCTACTGATTTAGAAGAGGAGGTCTCGTTATAGTAGCTTTGGCAGCTGGCAGGATTGCATGTAAATTCAACAGTTTCAGGCTGTGCATTAAGAAAATCAGACAAAAGCATTTTGAATTGTTTGCTGCTGATTGTTGCTTTTATAAAATCATTAGACTCATTCTGCAGGCTGATGTTAAGCTGTCCTTCTATAATCTGACCAGGCCCGTACTGCGAGCTTGCCAGATTAAATGGATTCTTGCCTTCTATGACCTTTGCGCTTACAGTTGAAACTGAAAAGATGACAAGAACAACTAGCAAAATTGGTAATAAAATTAAAAATTTCTTCATTTTACCTCTTTTTATAAAGGAAATAAGAGCAATATAAAAAGCTTATCCTCTTTCTTTTATCCTTTGATATTCCCTATAGGCTTCATTCTGCAAATCTTTTTCGCCAGATTTGCTTCATGGATGCTGTCTACAACATCCTCAACAGCCTTGTACGCGAGCGGTGCTTCCTCTGCCAATCCGGCCCAGGAATGCCCTTTTACATATATCCCCTTGGCTTCAAGCTCTCTGACAATATTTGAGCCGCGCCACATTTTCATTGCCTGGGTTCTTGACATTGCCCTTCCTGCGCCATGGCATGCGCTGAAAAATGCTCTTTCCCCTTCTTTGACTCCATGCAGAATGAAAGACTGGGTTCCCATAGTGCCTCCAATCAAGACTGGCTGACCTATGCTCCTATAGGCTTTCGGAACTTCTTCGCGGTCAGGCCCAAAAGCTCGCGTAGCGCCTTTCCTGTGCACATATAACTTTTTAATTTTGCCCTCGACTTTATGATGTTCAATTTTCGCTGAATTATGGTTGACCTCATAAAATGTGTGCACTTCTGAATTCGGGAAAACTTTCTTGAAACCTTCTCTTGCAAGATGCGTTATTATCTGCCTGTTTGCATGAGCATAATTCAGGGCGCACGACATTGCTGAAAAGTATTTCTGGCCTTCAGGGCTTAGTATAGGTGCGCTTACAAGCTCATGCTCTTTAATCGGAATATTATATTTGCGGGATGCATCTGCCAAGACTTTCAAATAATCAGTGCCTATCTGATGCCCCAATGCACGGGAACCGCAATGAATGCTTGCAAGAATCTGCCCTTTTTCCAGGCCGAAAATCTTCGCTGCTTTCTCATCATAAATTTCATCTATATACTGAACTTCAAAATAATGATTTCCGCTTCCCAATGTGCCTACCTGTCTCTTTTCTCTTTTCAAGGCCATATCTGAGACATTTTTCGGTTCAGCGCCTTTGATGCTGCCATTATCCTCTATATATTCTAGGTCTTCAGGAGTGCCGTATCCCTTTTCAACAGCCCATTTCGCACCTTGAGTGAGCACATCATTCACATCTTTGTCAGAAAGGATTATTTTTCCTCTCGAGCCGAGCCCTGCTGGAATGATATCAAACAAAACATCAATAAGCTGTTTGATTTTCGGCTGAACCTCTTTTAAAGTGAGATTTGTTTTCAGAGTTCTAACGCCGCAGCCGCCGTCAAAACCTACGCCGCCAACATTCACTACGCCGCCTTCATTTTCATCAAAAGCGCCTACGCCGCCAATTGGAAAGCCATATCCCCAATGCGCATCGGCCATTGCAATGCTTGCTCTCTGGATTCCAGGCAAGCCCGCTACATTGCTAATCTGCTCAAAAACCTTTTCATCCATCTCTTCCACAAGTTTTTTAGAAGCAAATATCAGCCCTGGCACTCGCATATCGCCGGCTTTCGGAATTTCCCATTCATAATCATTTATCTTTTTCAGTTTTGTAATTTCCATCTTTTTTAAATTAAACTTAAACGTCAACTATGCATTGAGCAATCCATTGCCCTTTTTTATTCTTTTCTACTTTTAGCTGAGAATATGTAGCACCCTTGACTTCTTCTTTGGCTTCATGCTTTTTGACATCAAGTTTTTCTCCGAAAGCATTCCCAATTAATTCAAATTTTCCTTTTTTGCTTTCAATCTTGTCGATTTTGAATTTTGAAAAGACCATCCTATGGATGCTTGATTGTGACAGAAGCGCATTGAGCCATTCGACAAGCAGCTCGTCAATCTTTGAAGCATTTACCTTTACCTTTATTTTCTTGGAAGGGCTGACTTTTTTGACGTTAACCTCAACATTAAACATTGCTTTTGCGCATTCTTCAAAAGCCTTTTCTATTGTGTTGGCCATTCCCCGCACTCCCATATCTGCTTCATGAGGAAAATTCATATACATTTTATTTTCTCACCATACTACCATACTTTGATGTTCAAATTCGCTTTTATTCTTTTCTTTGTGTTTTCATTCAAAATGCTTACCGGAAATTCCCTAGACTGGACAATCAAATTTTTTGGAATTTCCCTTTCCATCTGGAAAATCGGAAGATTATTTTCATCAGTGAGAATTATTGCAAAATCATTGATTGAAGGGACATCAAATCTTGTTTTAAGGCTTGAATAATTAGTATAATAAGTTTCATTTATCTTTTCAAATCCGCTGTAAGAATAGATTGTGAAAAAGCGGCTGATGCTTGCATTGTATTGCATCTCTGTACATGAAGGAAAGTCAAACGAAGAGAATAGGAATGTTGTTTGATTTGAATAAAATATATGGTAAATCATTGAGGAGCTAGGACTTTTCTGAACCATCAACTTATCGCTGCCAAGGAAGAAATTAACTACATTTCCGAAATCATCTTCGATGAACATCTTTGTATGATCTTTTTCTATCAGAATTTTTAAAATAGTATCATTTTGAAAGCATTCCACTCCCCCAGATGAGACTTTAAACGGGGTTTCATACAGTATGATGCTTGCGTTACTTTCTAGTCCTTGCTCTACAGAATCAAGAATCACTTCTGAAAGAGTAGGCTGCTTTATCGGATTGAGATAAACGAAAAGCACTGTAAGAAAACTTGCGAATAATACAAAACTTATTATCAGCTCAATATAATTTATTCCCTTTTTATCCATTTTATTCATCAAATTCATTTAAAAAATGCCCCAGCTCCAGTTGTAATCAGTACAGCCAATGCAACAAGTATGAATGAATGCTTTATGCCTGCTTTGATTGAACCCTCTGAAAGCTTGCCTATTACAAGGCCTGCGGAAAGGCTCTGGACGAGGATAAGCCAAAAGAATAATTGATTAAGCCTTTCTGGAGAGATCTGTTCTGGGACAGTTGCAAATCCTGCCATTGCCTGAGGACCTGCGGCCATTAGTGTTGAGGTTATCAGCGGAATAAATTTGATCTGCATGACCAACATGATTATTATGAATATCAGAAAAATTATATAGCCTTGCATAACAAGATTGTACATGCTTGTTCTTCTTTCCTTTTTCAAATCTTCCACCTCTGAAACTGACTTGGCGACGCTTTCCAATATCAAAGCAATATCCCCACCGGATTGCTCAGCTTCTGTAATCAGGACTATTGACCTTGAGACAACCCTGTTTTTCACATCTTTTGCGAAGGTGCTCAATGCCTGCCTTACGGGGATTCCAAATCTTATCTGATTTGCAAGTTTTGTTATATGGGGCGTAAGACTTCCAAAACTCTTTCCACCCACATTTATTATCGCCCTGCTGATTGGTATCCCTGCTGCGACACTTTCAACCAGATTTCTTGAGAATTCAAGAAACATCTCCTCTTTTTCCTTTTCTCTTCCAACCTCAATCAATACTGAGATGAAAAACGGCAAGGATGCTATAACAAATGCGACACCAAGAAGGAAATAAAATATTTTAGATTCTCGCAAAAATAAAAAGGCAGCCAGGATTATAGCTGTTGCTATTCCAATCCCAATCCAATGTCTTGTTGTCAATTTTTTCATGCTAGAAAATCCTCCAGATGCTCGAAAATCTTTGATTTTCGGCTTGCCGGAAATTCTTCAAATTTCCTTGCATGCTCAAAATTTTGTTGCATTTTATCTTTTATCCTGCCGGCTGGCTTATTTCAAGGAAAACCATGAATGCTATGTTCAAAACTACAACTCCACCTATTCCTAACAGTGCCAATGTTTCAGGGCTCATCCCACCGACTGCACTGCCTAAAACATTAACCAGTACAAGTATAAGCATGAAAATCAGAGGAGCTGCAATCAGCAGGCCAGTGTAAATATCAGCATAGGTTTCTGAAATAGTAGTATATCTTCTTCTTCTCAGCTTATAGTCAGTCAGAGTGTCAGCTGCATTTTTGTTCAGGTAATCCTTCAATTCTCCGCCGGAAGCGAGGGTTGTTGCAATTCCATTGAATAATTCCGATAATCTTGGAGAAGCGGTTGTTTTTGCTATACTTCTCAATGAATTCACCAGGCTATAACCATAAAGATTAATCTGATTCACTATTTTTCTCATCTCACTGCCGACTGTAGGATAGTCTGAACTTTTGGCAATAATCTGAAAAATCTGCAAAGGCGTTACTCCTGAGCCGGATACAGCGGACATATGAATGATTGCAAATGTCAATTCATCATCAATTTTTGTTTTTAATGATGATACCTGCGATGAAGGATACAAATATACTGAGAAAAAGGCAATAACCGGCAGAAATAATGCAACAATCGCCCAGCCAATCAAATTTAGATATACTAAAATGCCGGCAATCGCAAGTCCTGCAATCAATACAATCAAAGTTGAAAATAATATGACTGAAATATAGGTGGTCAGAAGCAAAGGCATATTTGATTTTCTTAGACTGTCATTCAGACTTGAAAAAAACTTTTTTTCTCTCAGCTGGGTGGCTAAATTTGAGAAAATTTTGCTTGCAATAATCGGGAAAGACCCTACTTTCTGCTCTTTTTCTTTCTTTATTTTCTCAATGCTTTTAACTGATTTTAAATTGCTCTCTTCAATCTCCAATGCCTTCAGGAAATTCTCCTTCTCTCTTCCGCTCACAAAAATTTCCCCTACTGCATAAACCTTTTTTTCTTTCAGGAGATCGGGGATAGTCTTATTCAGTGTATCGAGCTTGTCCAGGATGGCTAAAATCATGTTATTGTAGAATTCAATCTCTTCTGGAACAGCTTTTTTCCTGTTCTCCAAAATTTTCTGGAGATAAGATATTATTTCTTTCTCAGTCTTGATATTTTTTTTAATTCCCTCCATCATTTCAGTTCTGTCCTCAGCTTAGAAATTGTTTCCTCTCTTTTTTTCTGCAGGTCAAGAATCTCTTTTTTGATGGCTGCTTTTTCTTTCTCTTTCTTTGCCGCTTCAAATTTTGCAATTTGCCCCAAAATTTTCTCAGTTAATTGAGACAAGATATCCAAATTGTTTGCCATTTTTCAATTCCGAATAAAATTTTATTAAACTATACCATAAGTCTTAAGCACAGATTCCGGATTTTTGTAATAATCATTGATTATTTTTTGTACTGTATCAAAATCAAAAATCTTTCTTTTGTATAGCTCGAAAATAAGTTTAGTTCTTTTGTTGAACTCGCTGATAAGTTCTTCTTTCGCTAAGCCGAACTTGGCCATTATTTTTTCAAAAACTTTGCTTTCAGTTTTGTAATAGAAACGGTCAGTTGCAGGGTCCCACATGAAAGGGGTATTGGTCTTGGCAATCCCTTCGGGAGTTACCTCAACCACTTCAATTATGCTTTTCAGCCTTCTTGTTTCCTGTTTCTTAATCATAGCATGAGTCATTACTGCCACAGCATCCAGGCTATTTACTAAAGTAGGAGAGAGTTCTATCGGAGGGGTTTCAAGCCTTCTTATAACTGTCTCGACTGATTCAGCATGCATCGTGCTCAGTGATGCATGGCCTGACGCCATTCCCTGGAAGAGTACAGATGCTTCTTTGCCGCGAACTTCTCCGACTATCACATATTCAGGATTTTGCCTGAATGACTCCTTGAGCAGTGTAAAAAGGTCTATTTCTCCAGCGCCCGCCAATCCTGTTCTCGCAACAGCAGGCAGCCAATTTTCTCTCGGCAAATTCAATTCACGTGTGTCTTCAATTGAAACGACTCTTGCCTCAGGAGGAATGAAAAATGCCAGCGCATTCAGCAAAGATGTTTTTCCCGAGGCAGTCCCTCCTGTCACAAGTATATTTGACTTGTATTGCAGAAGAAGCCAGAAATATGCAACCATCTCAGGACTTAGCGTGTTGAATGATACAAGCTCGATCGGTGTCCATGGGATTTTTGTGAATTTTCTTATTGTGAATGTAGGGCCCCTGCTTGTTATCTCGGTTGTGTATGTCGCATTTACTCTTGAACCGTCAGGAAGCGTGCCGTCAAGCAATGGCGACGCATATGAGACATATCTTCCGCATCTCTGGGCAAGTTTTTCGACAAAACTTGCAATCTCATCCATGTTTTTGTAAACAATATTTGTGCGCATGTTCCTGTAAACTCTGTGAATGATATAGAGTGGAGTGTTTATTCCGTTGCATTCGATATCCTCAATGAAGTAATCCCTCAGCAACGGCTCAATCTCATTCAATCCAATGAAGTCTCTGAACAGATAATAAAAAATTTTTTTATAGGATTCGTAATCTATCTTCAGATTTAGCTCTGTGATTATTATTCTTGCTGTTTTGTGAATATATTCCAAAGTAGCCTCAAATGTTTTTTGAACAACAAGACCGATATTTAAGAGTTCGCGCATTGATTCTTCTATTCTTTGAAGCTGTTCTTTTTCATTATCATTTAACAGAGGTTCTTCAATCTCATATATCACCTCTCCAAGCTTAGAATCCCAGTATATATGGGCTGAAACATAGGGGGGGATAAGAACATAGCGGATATTTATCTGCGTTTTATCAGTAATCTTTGGCAAAGCCGGCAGTTGTGGTATTATCTCTATTTTTGGCGTCTCGTTTGTTGACTGATTCATTTAACCCTCTTTTTAAAAACAAGAGAAAAGCGATATATAAAGTTTTCTTGATTCAGGGCAGTTTTTATATTTTAATGTCTATTCTACAGTTATTTCTATGTGCTGTTTTGTTTCGTTCAGGCCCTTGTTTTCAAGCCATATGCCATAAGGCACTTTTGCTGGTGTTAGTGTTCTGATTTTGTCCATTCCGACTATAGTCATATTTATATTTGAATTGCTGTAATCTCTGCTTAGCGTAACTTGCCATACGTTTCCCTTCTTTTGCGTCAATATGTCTATATTTCCAATCTTGATAGATATATTTTCTTCAGAATATTTATATGCAGAATCTCTCAAAATCCAAGCTACGCTTTCATTAACTGCATTTATCAGAAATTCTCCTCGAGAAAGCTGCAATTCATAGCTCAGTCTCATGCCAGCAGCCTGCCTTGTTCTCAGCATAACCTCGTCAAATTTATTCATGCTCTGGATTGTTTGGTCTATTGTCAGGGAATCTTTCATCTGGGCTATTTTCGGCCTTATTACAACCAGAAGCATGCCTATTACCGCCAAGCCTATCAGGATATAAAGAACAGTGCTTACCCAAACTATCCCTTTTTTACTTTTCATTCTCAAAAATTCAGCTTATATTGCAACTTCGCCTACACTTGTGCAAGGATATTCTTTTGTCCCTACTTTTACATACACTAATGCATCTACTTTGCTTACCCCGCTTAAATTAATTGCAGATTTATTTGCGTATATCATGCTTCCGAATACAGACGGGATTATTGTATAATCAAATGTCTGCGAGTCTCCTGCAGGACCTATTGCCTTGATCAATATCTTGCTGATGTTTGCAGTGCTTTCTCCTCTTTCAATGTTAACCTTGAGGCCTGCAGCATTGCTGTAGGATGTGCCTTCAAGCTTTATGCTCATCGCTGTTTTAAGGCATTCCTGTCTTGCTGTTGCCTCTTCCATGCCGGTTTTTATCATCGGGATTATTGCACCCCAGATTAGCCCTACAACTGCCACTGTTATCAATACCAGAAGTACTGTTGCAACCAAAGCTGAAATTGCTTTTTTGTTCATTCTTTCCTCTTTTTATTATATCTTTTAATATGATGTGTATATTTAAATTTATTCAATATCATGGGAGCTGGATCTGAGGGATTTCCTTTTCCTGTGCCTGCTCAGGGCAGTATCCCATTTTCAGCTGTCCTGATTTTTTCCCGGTTCCGTAAAGCACAGGGATTATTTCAATCTTAGTTGCGCCGAATGAGTTTGGGTCAGTTATTTCCTTTATATTAAGGTCAACTATTCTTCCGGCACCTATTGCAGGAAGATGCGTAGAAGAATACCTCAAAGGTGATCTAGGGTATGTTACAACAACCCCCATTCCGCTTTGCGCCTTGATTAAAAATTCCTTTATCGGAACATTTCCCTCATTATTTATCGTGAGTGTTTTGCCATCATCAGAAATTTCCGAGCTGTACCTCAAACTTTCACAGCTTCTTTCCAAAGGCGCGTTATTTTTTTGAGTCTGTTCGGATATAAATCCCTGAAGCCATACATAAATGAGAGCAGCGGATGCAACCGACAGTCCAACTAACAATACTGTTGCAACAAGCGGGGATATTGCATTCTTTTTATTCATTTTCCTCTTTTATGCTTTTAATATTCTTTTCTCTATTTTTCCTCTTTTTTGTTTATTTAACTATTATTTTTGATTATTTAATACTTTTGCTAACAGCTTATGCCTTGCCTCAAAATTGCCTTATCGCATAAGGATGGCTTAGCACATGTGCCTATGAATGGCTCTAACTCAATCTGCTTTATTATTGGCCTTTGCAATAAAATATAAAAGGTCCTGTTTTTAATTTCTCCAGGAGCGATTGACAGCTCTACGCACGGTGGTGTAAGAGGATATCTTCCTGCAATTCCTCCTCCTGGTTCATTCTCAGCCTTGTCATTCATCTTCGCCATGAATCCTGAAACATTGAAAAGGCCGCGATTCTGCACATTCAGGGTTATTGATCTTTGCGAAAGGTTGCAGGTGTAATTATAAATTATTATGCTGACTTCTGGGCAGGCCTCTTCTGGAAGAGGCTTTTGCACATAAAACTTTAGCCACGTGTAAACCAAGCCAGCCAATGCAACACTTATTCCGATTAAAAGCACGAATGACACCATCACGCTGATTGCTTTTTTATTTATCTTGTTAATTTTTTTCATTTTCTATGTAACGACATATATCTCTTTATTCTTTTCTGTTCTCAGTATAAAGTAAAATTGATTGTTTTCAGGGAGATAGTATGTATATTCCACATCTCCTATTTTTATGGTGATTTCGTTTCCTGAAAATTGTCCTGTTTGAGGATTTTGCTGAGTGACATCTCTATTGATAAGCTTCTCAGCAATTGTCAAACTGATTTTTGATTCTTCTAATCCTCCAACTGGTGTACATTCTTCATTTTTTGGGCATGAATATATCGCTTTTTTTGCGCTGTTAAAGACAGCAACATTCAGGTTGTTTCCGAAAAGATAGACGAGCTCGATATTCGGGTCTTTCTCTTGGGCATACTTTGTGAAATTTTCAATGAAATCAGCCAGTCCCTTTGCTGCATCTGGAGGCGGGCTGAATGTCCCAAAATCAACAACTTTCATTGTTTCCTTGTCGAAATTCTTGCTTAAATCGTAAAACACAGTGGGCTCCGGCTGGGTGATTGCATAATTGACAGAGGTTGCCAGGCCAACAACTATGACTGCTATGATTCCCGCTGCTATCAGAAAAAACTGCCCTTTTTTCTCCATTCCTTTCATTTCTGCCTCTTTTATAAATTTGGTAAGCGCGCCGAGACAGCTACCATAATTCTTAGAGAAATTGCTCGACCCTCCTCAGTCTTGCAACCCTACAAGCACCCTGGCAATAGTTTAGGGCTGCTTCCTTCCGGAACTGACCCGTTTCGCTAAGGCAAGATCGAGTAGGACAAGGCCTCAACGTTGGAATCAAGATTTCGCCAAGAGCCATGCCACTGCCTTAGCTTCGACCCACCATAAAGCCCATTTGTGCTTGGCATAGGGCTGGCATGCCGGTCTAGCTTACCGAAAACACGAATATAAAAGAATATTTAAAGTTTGTTCTTATTTGCAGATTATGGTGCTAGGCATTATAGTATCGTTCATAATTAACGTCATTTCTGCAATGAATTATTTTGGCGTTTTCATTTTGACTGCCATGGAAAGCATGGTTCTTCCCATGCCTACTGAAGTGCTGATGCCATTGGTCGGCTATCTTGTTACCAAAGGAAGATTTGAGCTGCTTGCAGTTGCTATAATTTCGGCATTAGGAGCATTATTCGGTTCTCTTATCTCATATCTTATTGGCCAGAAGTTGGGAAGAGGTTTTATTTTAAAATATGGAAAGTATCTTTTGTTGGACAAAAACCATTTATTGTGGACTGAAAGATGGTTCAAAAGGAAAGGTGAAAAAACAGTCTTCATAAGCAGATTTATTCCTGTGGTCAAGCATCTTATTTCTATTCCAGCAGGAATTGGCAGGATGAATATTTTCAAGTTTTCAGTTTACACCTTTTTTGGAGCTGGGATTTGGAATGTAATTTTGATATATTTGGGAATGTGGCTCGGAGAGAGATGGGACATTGTTCATAATTATTCCATTTATTTGGATATTGTTGTACTGCTTATTCTTATTTCTGTAATTGTATGGTTCTATCTTTCCCTTAAATCTGCCAAGAAGAAATAAAAAAAATGCGGGGGGGAAGATTCGAACTTCCGAAGGCACTAAGCCACAGGATTTCTTCCTAATGGTCTTAAGTTTGGCATCAAGAATTAAAAATTCTTAAACCTGCCCGTTTGGCCTCTCCGGCACCCCCGCATACTAGACTAGAATTAAATGATTTTATAAAGATTTTTGTTTTAGCATTTCTATTCTTTGTTTTAATCTTGTTTTAGGAGGGCAGTATCCAAATTTCTTGAAGACAAGCCACTTGGTATAATGCTTTGGGTTCTTGAATCCTATTTCTTTGATGAATCTTTTAATATCTTCCCTTCTATATAATAAAACAGTATAAACTATATTCTTGTCTTTTTTACCCTTATGAGGTTTCTTCATTCTCGGATGAAATTCTAATTTAAATAAAACCCCAAATATTTGATTGCTTAAATTTTCTGAAACAGTCCCTAATTGAATTAAAGGACAATTATTTAATTTATTTTTGGCAGATCTATTTTTATCAAAATAGATATTGCCGTCTGTATCAAATAATCCTCTTAAGAATCTTTTTATCAGTCCATTATTTCTAAAAATCTGTTTTGGAATTTTTACATTTATTTTTGGCCCACTTTTAATTCCAAGATTGTTGAAAAAATTGACTAATTTCTTATCAAAAATATGAAATCCGTAGATTCCGACTTTAGGATGAAATTTGTACATTACTTCTTTTCCATATAATGGAAGCATGACTTTCTTGTTGAATAGCTTAGACACCCATTTGTCATGATACTCTACTTCCTCTGAAATATCTCCTCCTAAATAATATTCAGAATATCTATCATTTTCGCTTATACATCCATCACCAATATGAATTCCTAGAAGTTCAGCCATATCACCATCTATTTTCATGCATATGGGCAGTTTTTAAGATATTTAAATCTTTAGAAATCTTCGGAAGGTATATAAAATATATAGGCAAGGCATATATAATGGGAAAGCTCTTTAGTGTCATGCCTCTGCTGTTCGGAAAAAAGGAAGGATCTGAACCTTTAGAAAAGGCAGTCAGTACTGAGATTATCGGTGAAATTGAGCCTCCTTATCCTTTTGTAATCGCTGAAAATTACGGATTTATTATAAGGACGTATGAAACAGGAAGGGCTGCCGGCGGTAATTCGACGGAACATCATTATGCTGATGATTTTTATAGTCTTTTTCTACAAAGATATGGAAAAAGTGCGGGAAGTAGGATTTGAACCTACGAAGGCACTAAGCCACAAGCTTCTGAGGCTTGCCCGTTTGGCCTCTCCGGCATCCCCGCATGCTTTGAAATGCAAACATTTCTGGCATGCCAGAAACTTGCAGGTTTCTTAGCATTCTAAAATTAAGGAAAATGCACTTAAAAGGCTTTTGTTGCAATTTATGTCAATTTACGTCGGAAATTTTAATGTTGTAATCAAATATAGAAAACTTTATAAGTTAACTTGATAATTTTTTATAAGGAGAAAAAAGAAGAATAAAAAATGGTGAATAGGTTTTCTGGATTGACTGATAATATGTCTGAAGGTGAAATCAGACAAAGGCTTTCTACTTTTATAAGCGATGAGCTTAGGGCAGAATTTCTTGAAAATTGCCTACGCAAAAAGCTGGGCGATTCTGTGAGGAAAAATGTCCATATAGCACTGGCTCAGATTTACGAGAAAAAGAGATGGTATGGGAATGCTTCTAGGAATATCACATCAGCTCTTTTGTGTACAAATATTTATCGTGAAAAAATTGAACTTAATATGAAACTTGGAAAGCTTAACCTTCTTGATGATAAACATATCCTTTCAAGAGATGCATTCAAGATGGCGATGGACATCGCGAACAGCGAGGAAAAGGAAAAATTGAGCAATGAAGTAAAAAACATTTACCTGAATGGGGCTAAATCACTTGAGGAGAAAGGCAAATTATCAAGGGCAGTTTCAATATATGAATATTCTTTGGATTTATTGAACGAGGACGAAAGAATAAAGGCCAAACAGCGCCTCATGATTCTTTACGAGAAATTGGGCAGGATCAAGGACTTTATGAGATTGAAACGGGAGCTAATGTGATTTTAAGGTCTTTTGTCGAGGATTCGCTTTTCTTTTAACTCTGTTTCCATGCCCAGCCTCTGAGCAAGAGATTTTTCATCTGCTTTGATTATTTTTGTAGGACTTATATTTGTTTCATCTTTAATTTTTCTTGCAAGCTCTGCTTTTAATTTTTCAAAGTCGATGCCTGATTTTGGGGCTATGTAAACATAAAGCTCATCGAGCTCGAAAGGATCGTTGTTTTTCTTTTTCAACTCTATTTGCCATTCCTTCACAGCCTTGTGGCCGCTAAGCAACGGATAAAATGCATTTAGATTTATTAACTCGCCTTTTACCTTTGTAAGCCTAAATTCCTTGTATTCCGATTTTCTTTCTATATTTTGTTTTATTCTTGGAACTGTTCTTCCGCAGAATTCACATTTTTCTTTTTCAAGCACTCCAAGGTCGCCTGTTTTGTATCGCAGTACAGCGGTGCCGCGCCAGTCCAAGGCAGTATAGACAATCTCTCCTTTCTCACCTTCCTCCACGACATTTCCATTATTGTCAACAACTTCAATAAATTCCATGTCAGGATAAAGATGATAGCCTGAATCTTCGCAGCATTGAGACCATGCCACTTTTCCTTCTGTAAATGCATATGTGCTCAGCACTTTCGGATTTTTTGCTCCTCTTCTCATCAAGAGCTCTTTAATTTTGTCTTTCATGCCGGCTGGAACGCGCTCACCTCCTAAAATCACATATTTTAGTGAGTTGAAATTCATTTTTGATTCAGAGGCTTCCTTAACGAGATGATAGGCATAGCCAGGCATTGCAATCAGCATAGTTGCTTTCATTGCTTCAATTGCTTTGCAGATTTTTTCTGTTCCTGTTATTTTTCCTCCGCCCGTATGCAGGCTTAGAATGTTTGTTGTGTTTAATCCAAAGAAAGTCTGCCAGAATGCAAGATGGGGTGCATAAGGAAATGCATTAATCGCAATATTGTCCTTTGAAATTCCAAATACTTCCATCATTCGCTTTCCAGCTTCTTTTAACTGTTTAATATCTTGTTGAGAGTAAAGAAAAGGTGTTGGCGAGGCTGTGCGGCCCGTTGTAAAATGGATATGTATTGGTTTGAATTCATTTTCGAGCTTTTCTTCGATATTAGTGCCAAAAAACTTTTGAATGCCAAGAGAAAGAAGCATCGGCTTTGAATAAATCTGTTTTATTAATTGCTCTGAAGGCTGCAAAATAAAATCTCGAGGTTTAGCAGGATCTCTTGCTTTTGGCGCAATATCTTCTTTTTCTGTAAAAGGAATTTTTTTCAAGTCCGCTGTTGTCTTAATGTCAGAAAATTTTATGCCCGCTTTTTTAAACAGCTG
>Ga0315289_10003641_pt1 | contig 23242 bp, 18 predicted proteins | sample YL17G11_40_MG_FD_203452 | JGI IMG/M metagenome (GOLD analysis project Ga0315289, IMG submission 203452) | Sediment microbial communities from Yellowstone Lake, YNP, Wyoming, USA - YL17G11_40 | ecosystem: Environmental > Aquatic > Freshwater > Lake > Sediment | place: USA: Wyoming | collected... | reverse complement strand
TCGGCGTGTACGCGGTGATGGCGGAAGTCGTCATGCAACGCACCCACGAGATCGGCATCCGCATGGCTCTCGGAGCGCGTCCGCGCGATGTGCTCAAGCTGGTCGTGGGACGAGGAATTCGCATGACTTTAATAGGCGTGGCCATCGGCCTGGCGGGCGCCTTGGCCCTGACACGCTGGATGTCGAGTTTGTTATTTGGTGTGAGCGCGACCGATCCGGTGACGTTTGCCATCGTCTCGCTGGTTCTGACGGGAGTTGCACTCCTGGCCTGTTACATTCCTGCGCGCCGTGCCTCACGTCTCGATCCCATCGTCGCGGTGCGCCACGAGTAGTTCCGGAGTTGACCCGGACGTGCATTTGGAGAAGCAGATTAGGCGGTCCGAGGTTCCAGGCGCGACTCCGAGAACACACATAAAATTGGCCGGTAATTCCCTCGGGCAGTTAGATTCCGTGTGGAATGCTATCCCGAGGGAATCTACCGGCCGCGAAACGCTCAGGCCACCGGCCTGTATCACTTGGTCGAGGACAACTTCGACGAGCTGGTGCGCGTTTGGTGTGAAGCGTTGCCAGTTGAAAATCAAAAAATAGCGCTTTTGCGTTGCTGTCTCGACAGCAGCAACAATCCGATCGCTCAGTCTGAGACCTTGACCCCTTATGTGATTTTGCCGGGCCCAAGGTCTCCGTCAATCGTGGGCGATCTCTAAGATCGAGAAGTGGCAGGCACCCTTGCTGATCAGGGGCTCGTTGTTGGATCCTTCCAGGAGCAAAACTCTCTTTCCCCCGTTCATTTGGTCCAGACAGAATTTCTCCGTCATGCTGCCGGAAGCGGCGTGGGCTACAAGAAGCTGGTTGGCCAGCATGGCTGCGAAGTAATTTCGTTGTTCCGCGATGGCGCTTGTCGGTCGCCGGTGCTGTGGGCCGAAAGGGGACAGGATCAGTATCCGGCTCTGAGTTATTGCGGCGAGCCAACTGGCCGGGATTCTCATCCGGATGATGCTCCGGGCCGGGCACACCACAATCGGCTGGGTTCCTCGCAGGAGCAGATCGAGGCATTCCTTTTCCATGGGAGAATGAAAGCCGCCGATGACCGGGACTTTGGCTTTTCGCAGAGCCCTGGCTGCATCGTATGTCTGCAAAATCACATCACCTGGACATCGCGCAGAACAGAAGAAACCGAGCATCGGCTTATCCAGAATCCGGAGATCGCCAATGGCCCAGATCCGGGGACAGAATGGCTTTCCGTCTGCCTGCCACAAACCGGCAGGGAAATCGCTGCTGGTTGATTCGATAACGGTTACGTCGTTCGGCATAGGATTGCAGTTTGTCCAGAATCCTATCCAGAATCTGTCTGGATAGGGTCTGGATAACCTCTGGGTTGCACATTTACGGCAGGACGTACCTCCTCCATTTTCCCTTTCCCACCGGCTTCAGCCTTCCCGCTTTGCAGAGCTTCTTCAAAACGTAATAGGCTTGGTATTCCTCGATATTCAACAGCTCACGGCATTGCGCGTTAGTTATGGAACCGTGATCCCTTGCGTACGCGCTGATGACATCTTCGGCAGATCGAGGCCGGCTTGGCTCGGACGGCTCCGGCGGCACTTTAAGACGATAGGATGTCCACCTTCCTAGTCCTTGCGGCTCGGCTAAATCGGATTCGACCAGCCCCCTTAACTCGTGGCCTGCAATCGTAGGATCAACACGATTCAGCCGGCGATAATCGCGATTGCTGATATGCTGGTGCTGGCGAAGGTAAACCAGCGCCAGGCGCTGCCGGTCATTCAGTGGCTTGGCGGCGAATTGGCCGAGCCACGCGATTGCATCCGGATTCATCAGCGTGTGGTTGTGGAATGTAACCTGGAACGATGAGCGCCGATCGTCGAATGCCGGCGGCTCGAGGTTGGCCTCGCGCAGGGCCTGGATCATGGCCTTGATGCCGCTGCCGCGGTTCTCGACGATATGCATGTCCTCCATCATTCGCATCAGCCGGGCGTTGCGGGTTGAATGTTCCTCTTCGATGTTGTCCACGGTGACGTTTCCGAACAATCCTCCTGGGCTCTGGACTTCGAGCCGGTCGGCGAACATGCGCACCTGGATATAGCTGCCCCGCACGTAGGAGCTGTAGTCCCGGTGCGCGACGGCATTGGCGATCGCCTCTCGCAGGGCTTCTTGGGGGTATTCAGGGATATCACGGCGAAGCAACCCTTCGATCAGCGATGACTTCCGCATTGCCGCTACAATATGTTTCTCAGCCCGGTCAATCATTTCAAGGATTGGTCCTTCGAAACGCTGGTTGTCAATAAACCGCCCGCCGGCAGGTGTGCGCTCTTCTTCGGTAATGCCGTAATACTGCACAAACGTGATCATCAATTGGGGGAAGAGCTCCTGAGGGTATTTGCCAAACATCAGCAGGCCCGCGAGCGTCGGTCTCTGATCGTTTCCATGGCGGGCACAGATGTGGAGCGGGGTGAGCACCTCGTCCCGCGGGCCGTCAAGATAGCCGGCGAGATTCCGGCTCGATCGAAGCTGGCCGAGGTAGCGGTCGAGCAAAGTGGAATCAAGATCGTGAAGCGATACACCATCAACGGCTTCTTCATCGTGCTTCGGCTGGCCGCGTGAACTTATATACCCGAAGATCTCGTAATCCGTCATCGGTCGATCTGTGCCGCCGGACCTGAGGTAGGCGCCGCCGTTCCCGCGCAATCCTTTCGGTTTGTAGTAGCAGGGCTTTAGCTCGTTCGGGACTTCCTCCACTTCTATCGCCATTACCGGCCGGCCGTCGATCTCATCAATCGTGAAGTCGACCGTTACCGGCGGCTCCATCTCAGTCCGCGCCCAACTCGAAACGTCTGTCTGGGCCCTTTGCGGGTCGCCGACACCGACGATGCTGAAATCCTGATTCTCATCCAATCCAAGAAGGATAACACCCCCGCCGGATCGGTTCGCAAACGAGGAGAGCGAATCGTACATCTTCGGAGTTCCCATGTAGGCGGACTTTACCTCAATCGCATTGGGCTCCATCCGCCGCTGCTGAACCTCCGCCACCAGCTTTCTGAGTTCCAGAATCTCCATTTCACGCCTTCTTGCATCGGGCTGCTTCGCTGGACATTACAGTCAACGAATCATCCATCGTCCCCTTCGTCTCCCCCCATCCTGTACTTGATGTCGTAATTGATGATGAAATCCAGCTTTTCGGCATCGAAACCGAAAACAGTACTGAGCTCAGAGTCTATTTCGTCGATAACCGCTTTGCAGGAAGCATAATCAAACGTTTCGATTTTCAATCCACTTTTGATCATGAATCTGGAGGAGTCCCTCAGCGCACTGAGATACTTTCTGCCTATGCTGGCAATGCGTGAGCGGCAGTGTGAGGAAAGCGATGACGGACACAAGGGAAACGCTAAAAGATCGCGACGATTCAAATTTCGGCAGTCAGACAGGGCATTCCAAAACCAGAAAAACGTTGATGACGTGAGTGCCGCGATCGCACACATCAAGTGATCATCCGACGCAAAGGAAAGTGTTTTAAGTTCTGAGGGCAGTCGGCGTTTCCCAGTGCCAATTTCGCGAATTTCTGGAACAGCGTCTAAGAACGCTAGGAAGTAGCCGAACTTCCGCGTATAGACCAGTTCGTGACCATCTTTTTCCTCCAACAGCACATCCTCTAACCTCTCCTTTCTCGCGGCCAGCTTGAGAAAGGTATTTACCTCCACATTATTACCAAGCTTCTCCAGTGAACCGGGAAATACGATAAACCGCTCCGGACGCGGCACGTATTCGAGCTTTGTGCTGAGAAGCACTTCACGTTCCTCGCGATGCCAGCGATGGTATCGGGTAGTAAAAATCAATGGCTTATCAACAGATTCTCGGTGTCCAACCATGATAGTCAAACGCTTTTGCGCGCCATCGAACATTTGGGCCGGTCGGTTGGCGAAGCTTGAAACCCAAACGGAATTGAGCTTCCTCAGGGTAAGCTGCTGTAGGGTAGAAAACCCATCTACTCCAAAGACTGAAATGGGCACAATCTGGCCGATACGGCCCTTGAATGCTAGCAGCTCATATGTGCGTTCCAGGACAAATGCATATAGGTCTCCACACGGCAAGGTTTCGAATCCACGCACCTGATATTGCTGCTTTACGTCTTTGTATTCCACGTAAGGCGGATTGCCGATTATCACATCGAAGCCGCTGCGATGCATGATCCCATAAAACTCTGCAAACCAATGAAAGGGCTGATGGCTGTCCCGCCACTTCTCCAACTCCTTGGGCCGATCGGCATTGATGCGATACTCACCCGCAAGATAACGATCGAGCTGGTAGGCCAGCCGGTCCAGCTTCTGGCGGAGTTGCTGCTTCGCAACGGAGAACTCCCGGGCATCCATCCCATATTCGGTCTGCATCTGGTGGAATTTCTGAAAGGCTCGCTCGACGAGCTCGGCCTCTTCAACGATCTGGTCTACCTCCTCCTTAGCAAAAGTGAACTTCTCGGTGCCGAGCGTTTTCTTAACGTCTTCGAGCCTCGCAAAGCCGACCAGGGTATTACCGGCGCGGATGTTGAAGTCGATGTCCGGCAGAGGTTCCAAGTCCTGGGCGCGATCTACCTGGGCCACCAGCTTAAGAAAAAACCGCAGCTTGCAGATTTCAACGGCCTCCTCCATGATGTCAACGCCGTATAGATTGCCGACGATGATCGTTTTTAAAATGAAATACGCCCGATTCGGATGCTGTCCCACCTGGGCCAGCAAGCGCCGGAAATCCTCGAACTTCTTGGGCGAGTGCCGCTCCTCGGAACGATCGAGGTCCTCGACAAAGGCCTGCATTCTCTCCAGGCAGGTTTCGTAGAGCGGCTCCAGGATGTTCAGGGCGGCGAAAAGGAAGGCGCCCGAACCACATGTTGGATCGAGCACGGTCACTTCACGGATTGCCTGCCAGAATGCGCGGAGCAGTTCGGGCCCCTCGGAACCAGCAATCACATCCTCGGCAAACTGTCGGATGTCGAGGTTACAAGTAATCAGGTCGTTAATATCATGGATGTCACCGTTCAAGAGCTTTTCTCGTAGCTCCAGGCAACGCTGGCGTCGTGCCACGTGCTCGCGCCAGGTTTCTGTAGGGAGCGCATAGTCCTCAGCAGCCGGCCGATTCCAGCCGCCGCGCCGGCTGATATCCTCGAGGCCCTCGGAGATTTCCGTAGGAAGCGGGATAGCCTCGCCATACTCGTCGATGACTCCCTTGCGGACAGCTGTGTAAATGTAACGGTCCGGGTCATCGCGAAGAAGTCGCCAGAGGCTCGAATCAGGATCAAAGGCGACGGCGCATTTCTTCCTGGCAGCGTCAAAAAGCCAAGGAACGATGGTGTTTTTGCTGATGTAACCCGTAATGTCTTCCTTGGTGTAATAGGCTCCCATTTGCTTCTGGTTAATATATTTCTCGAAGATATAGCCAAGGACATCAGGGTTGATTTCGCGATCGTTGCGCAGCGGACGAGTGTCGAGCGTCCATTCATACTGATCGAAAAAGGCGAAGAGCTTCTCGAAAGCCTCATCGGGGATATCGAGCTTGGGGTACTTTTGCTCCAGATCGTGCAGTTCGAACAGGCCGCCATTGAGATAGGGGACATCGCCAAGGAGTGCTTTCAGATCCGGGTCCAGGTTGCGTTGCTCGGGCCGCTTGTAAAAGCCCTCATGGAACAGTTTCAGTAGGAAGTATCGATAGAATGTGAGGAACTTTCCCTTCCCCTTGAGGGCCTGGACCTTTTGGAGCCGATCGGTCAGGTAGTGCAGGTTGCCATCAAGGAAGCTCTTCCGCTGGATGAAATAGATAAACATCAGCCGGTTGAGCATTAGCGACGCGTACCATTCCTTGTCCCCTTGCTCAGCAACGCCCTCGATGAACTCCAGGAAGCTTGCGTGCTCCTTTTTGAAACGGTCGTAGAACTGCTTGGTGACGCGGTCGCGATCGAACGCATCCCGCAGTTTGTGGACCGCGCCGGTCAAATCCAGACCTTCTTCTTCGTCCAGGGGAATGACGATGGCGTTCAGCTTCTGGATGAGCGCATCGCCCGATTGATGTTGTGGATCGAAGGCTTGCTCCCGGTAAGCCGCCGGCCGGCCGGGAGCGCGATCGACCCACTGCCAAATCTGCATTGCGTTGTTGCCGTCAACGAAGATGATGAGGTGCTCATAGGCGGACTTGGTGACTTGTTTTTCAATCTTCCGCCGGATGTCGTACTCAGGGATCTTTCCCCCGGCATCCGGCCTGCACTCGAAGATTTGCACGCCCCGTTTCTCGGCGAGGGAGCGCAAAGTGTAGCTTTGGCCGCCAACCGTGACAGTCAGGCTTGCCGCATGACGATCCCAGCCCAATTCCTCGACAAAGAGCTTTTCAAGCTCGAAGTTCCTCAGGTAGTGCCGAACACGCGGCAGGCTGAGCGTCATGCTTCACCTTCCACGCCGGGTTTTGTGAGGCCAAGCGAGCAGATGACTCGCGGCTCCTGCGATTCCTCTTCTTCGTGAATGATGCATAGCCGGCCTTCTTCGCGCAGCTCGACGACGCGGCTGGCCAAATCTTCGTCGCTGATCCCGCTCCGGAGCTGGCGGTTGAGGATGTCGACGGCTACCTGGCGAAGCGGGTAGTTGTAAATGTCCTCTATTGCACGCCGGAGCTGCTGGCTGTCGAACAGGGTGCCCTTGACCTCGTCGGCATAACGCTTGAGCCGCTCGTAGGTACGGAAACGGGCGCCGGACGGCCTGCCAAGCTGGCCACCCACCTGTTTTTCTTCTGCTGCGATCATCTCCACCGCTTTGCGAACGAGCTCGTGATGGTTCTTCCGCCGCTGTATCGCCGGCGTGTCGGGCCGGCACTCCGCTGCTTTTAAAATGGCAAACTGCGATTCGGTGACGGGTTCTCCGTCTGCATTCAGCCATGCAAGGGCATCGCTTCCCTCTGCCGTTCGCACGTAAGCGAGCACGCCCTCAGGCTGCCCTTCCGCAACCTGGTGTGGCTTGGTGGAGTAAACAACATTGGGGAGATCAGAAATGATCTTTGGAAGCGCGGGATCCTGGTCGATGGCGTTTTTCCAGATCTGATAGGCATAGGAACCCAAATCGACGTCGGTATCCGCATCCGCGTCGAGAATGCCGGCCGTTTCGGTAAAGAGGTTGCGCACAACCTCGTCGTTCCGGTCATCTTCGAAAAACGCCTCGTCCGTGCCAACAACCTCCGCGTTCTCGTGCAGGCGCTGGCGGACACGGGCTCTCAGGCGAATGATCCGCTCCACGCCATCAGCTGGAAGAAATGTGTAGCAGACGATCTGCTCTGCCTTCTGCCCGATGCGGTCCACACGGCCAGCCCGCTGGATCAGCCGAATAATCGCCCAGGGGAGGTCGAAATTGACAACGATCGCGGCGTCCTGAAGATTCTGACCCTCGCTGAGCACATCCGTGGCAACAAGAACGTTTAGCTCCTCCTGGGGAGGGACAAGGTCTCGCTTGTCGTTACATTGCGGGCTGAATCTCCATGCGGTTTTTGTTGGATCGTCAGTGTCGCCGGTTACGGGCGCGAGTTTGGCAATGCCGCGCGCCCGGAGCTGTTCAGCCAGGTATTGGACCGTGTCGGCGAACTGGCTGAATACAATGACCTTCTCGCCTGCGTGTTTGCGCGCAACCAAGTCATGCAGTTTGCTCAGCTTGGCATCGGTTTTGGGATTCCATTCGCCAGACCTTTGCAGGACCCCCAAAAGCGTCGCAACGTCGGATTGCAGGTCTTTCTTGAGCTGCGGCACGAATTTCTTCGGAGGCAACCAGCGGAACATCCTCTTGAGAGGACCAGCATAGGCCCGATAAACCTCAGCGGCACGCTTGCGGAAATCCTCTTCCGTGCGCAAGCGGTTCGATGAAGAGCTTTCGGCTGCATTCTGTTCCTCGTTTTCCTCCACAAACAGATCAGTATCGCTGTCCTCGAAGCGGGAATCCAGCAGGCTGGCATCCTGGGTGCCGATCGGAATCGGTTCTTCGTTGTCGATCGCGTGGAGATAGACATGGTTGCGCACGATGTGGCGTTCGACGGATTGGAGAAATGCCTGTCCGCTGCTTTCGAGCCTCTTGAACAGATTGGTCCTGCAGAATCCCATCAGCCGCTTGCCGGCCCGGGAAAGATCGGCAATGATCCTGGCTTCTGCGGCTGTGGGCGGCTCATGAGGATGTTCATCGATGTAGTTGCCCAAGCCGTATCTAGGGAGATTCAGCTTGTTAATTGCGTCGACAACGGCATTCGAATAAAGCTGGGCATATTGATCGCTGGGATCCTTTTCGTTGATCGTGAACTTGACTGTCTTGGGCAGCCGTGTCGGGAAGTAGGAGCGGGTGCCGTCGGGAAACGTCAGATATTTTCGGCCGGTAGAACAATCCGTATCGGCATAATTGTCCTGAATGAAGCTGCGCGTACGACGGACAAGGTAAAGCCGCATGAGTTCACGCCAGTCGTCGGCGTATGAGCTCTTTTCAAAAGCAGCCAGCGAACGCACGGGGCATTGATGGCGGCGGACGAACTCCGTCTCCCCGATCTCGCGAAGCAGGTTCTCAGGTCGGATGCCCACATCGGCGTCTTCGGAAACAAAGAGCCGCAGTTGATTCGACAGGTCGATATAGGTCTTGTTGTACGGGGTGGCAGAAAGGAGGATGACCTTGCTCTCGTTTTCGCGGATGTATTCCTGAATCGCCCGGTACCGCTTGCCTTCTCGATTACGGAGATTCTGGCTCTCATCGATCACGATGAGTCGGTATCGCCGCAACTTCGGCAGCTCGGCAATCGCCCGGCTCATCGACAAGACCTTCCCGCGTAGCCGGTACTGGCTGCGATAGTCCTCCCACATCGAGACCAGGTTCTTGGGGCAGAGGATAAGCGTTTCCAGATCGTGGTCGTCCTCGAAAATACGGGCCACGGCGGTGGCCATCAGGGTTTTTCCGAGCCCAACTACATCGCCGATCAGCACGCCGCCGCGCTTGTTGAGGTGGTGAGCAGCGATCTTGACGGCGGCGATCTGAAATTCGAACAGCTTATTAGCGAAATCGTTCGGGAGCCGGAATTCGGTCAGTCCTGCCCGCGCCTCTTGGGAGAGGTGGTACGCGATCTTCAGGTAGACGTGAAACGGCGGCAGCATCTTTTCGCGCGCCCAACTTTCCTCGATGATTCCCAGCAACTCTTCCGAGATGTCAATGCACCACCGATCATCCCAGCGGTCCTCAAACCATTGCGCCAGTTTCTGGCACGCATCTTGATCCAAGACATCTATGTTCAGCTCTCCTTGCTGGCACAAACCGGCAAATGTCAGGTTGCTGCTGCCGAGATAACCGATTGTTGGATTGATGGGGTCCTGCCGGAACAGCAGATAAAGCTTGGCGTGGAGTGGATGCCGCAGGAAGAGCTTTACAACGACCTTCTTGGACCCGATCTGTTCTGCCAGTCGCCGGAGACCAGCCTCATCTTGGTCGGTCGGCACGCCGATCATGAGCTGTTCCCGGAACTCCTCCGCCAGCTTCCTCTTGAGGCGAATGGCAGTTTGATTGTCCATCGCGCTGCCTGTCTTTAGGATGCTCAGAGCATCTCGCAGGTCTTCCTGTGGCAACCGCTGCATTCCCACCAGCAAGCGGCAACAATAGCCAGGGCCACCGGGCCAGGATTCGAGGAACTCATCGATGGACTTCCACCCTCGCAGGTTGAAGTATCCGACGCAAAAATCGGCGCGGTGAGCGAGCCTGAGTGTTTCACGCAGGGCCGGCAGAAATGAGTGGTCGATGTTGTCAAAAATTCGGGGCATGCGGGTTCTCGATGGCGATGAAGCGGATCAAGGTATTTCGCTTACTCTCGATATTTCGCTTCAGCTCAAGTTCATTCGGGCGCGCCAAGCGCACAGCAATGGCGGTTCGGGCTTTCGTAAACAGCAAGCCGTCATCTCCAAGTCGTCATCTCCCAGGCCGGTTCTGAGTGTATTCGCTTTCCCCGACGCAAATCCAGCGTTTCTTGATCGGCAGACTTACGCACCATGGCAGTCGCAGCGATGTCGGGAAGGTCTCCAGACGTCTTGATTCCGACCCTCAGCAATTCTTCATGAGTTCGCGGCGCTTCCCACAAGAGTGAGCGTCCGCCATCTTTCGGATTAACTCGCGGATTTCGCGATCCTTTACTGGTCGACCTGAACGCGGGCGATTGGAAATCCCGGTCCAATACGTCGCGAATCCTTTGCGCCGCCAGTGGATCACGATTTCCGGCCTCAGGATAAATAAGGAGTTTCGGCAATTGGCCCAGATACCTGAGAGCCAATTCCAAAAGAGCGGATCTGATTCCCAAGCCTGGGTCGGGGATAAGCACAGACGGGAATTGCATGTTGCTGTCGTTCCCCATCTCACCTGACAGTCAACGCTCCGGCCGACAGGGATCGCGTATTGACGGTGTTGAGGCGAACCTTCACGTGCGGGTGGTGGCTCGAGTGACCTCTACCTCCAGCTCTGAACGGGAGGCGGCAAACTTCGATACCTTCGTCTCTGCGAGCGGCCGCCGTACGGATGCTGGATCAATGCCAGCGCGCATGGCCGCAATTACACCGGCAGCCTCCCAGTAATTGCCAACCTGATGAAATTGGCCCGGCGCCCAGGGCAGCGCGGACAGATCATTTTCCATCAAGTTGCGGTTTTCATGCACAGCAATCACAGGGATTCCCTGTTCGAGCGCCGCAAGAGTAGGGAGGCCCAAGCAGCCATCGGGAATTACGAGGCACGCGATATCCGCGGCAGTGAAGACGCCCGGCCGATTCATCGCATGTGCGTCGGTGATAATGCGAGGACTTCGTTGAAGGCCCTTTAGTGTGCATTGCAAGAACGTTGTCGAAACCGCTTCGGCGGCCATCCGAGGGTCGACGATTCCTGGGTCCATATTGGCGATCTCCCGCGATTCGAACATTGGCGAGTGCGCCGTGGGAATGCTGTAAATACTGGAGAGCGCGTGCGTCAGCATGGCCTCGACGCCGCCCCACGGGTTCACCATGCTGCCACCGGCATCAAAGTAACCCTGGTGAAACTCTGGAGGAACATCAATGACCGACGACAAAGCTATCGCATCATATAGACCCACACGATCATCAAGCAGATCGCACAAGGCCTCCATCTCCTCAACCCGTCCCGCGGACCTGCCGGAAGCCGCGAATTGGGCCCGAAGCCTAACGGGCGGATCAAGGCATACGACCTCGGGGCACGAGAGACCGTAAGCGGCGCGTGCGCCGCTTACCGTATTCACGGCCGCATTGGTGAAGAGCTCGTCACGATGGGCGTCAATCACTACCAAAACACGGTTCGAGCGCACGGGCTGAAGCCCAACGGTTCCCATCAGGAGCTGCGTCACAACGCTTCCCTCAACGTAGAGGGAGTTCTGAGGCATCTCGTTGAGATCGGAGGCATTGACCACGTTCGGGTGCAGAACAAGCGTGTCGGACACCTCCGCGAGCATCCGAGCGACCGGTCCAGCGTCGCCAGCATGCCCGCCGATCTCCGCTCCGATTCCCGTGGGTACCAGGAGCACGACGTTGAACTGCTGCGTGTTTTCGATGAGCCGACGGCGGAACTCGAAGACGGACTTGATGGGCGGCCGACCCGATTCCCCCAAGCCCCTAACGACGCCGAACTCACACTGATAACCCGACGCGGTCGTCGCCGTAACCACGAACCTCACCGGCGCCAAACCCTCGGGTACGTGCCGCGCAAATGACTGCCGCAGGTGCGCCAGCAGCCCCTCATGGCCTGCGACAGCCCGAAACTCGAACCGTTCCTCAAGCAACAACATCGCCATATCAGGTCCCATCCCTTATCCGTGCCGCACTTAGCGCCGGGTCACCACGTTGGCCGTCCAGTCCGTCGAACCCAACCACCTCGCCGTAAACTTCGCGGCCTCGTCCGTGTCGAACGCCTTGCACGAAAAGATGTTCACGTAGGCAGCTTTCATCAAGTCGAGCGTGTGGATCACGATGGTACTCGTGAGAATGAACTGCACCGCGCTGGTTCCCTTGGTCTTAGGATCGGTCTGCTGTTCTTCCTCCGGCACGCCCACATCATCCCAAAAGTGAAGGTCGCAGCGCTCCATGTCGATCAGCTCACAGATTTCTTTGAAGAACTGCTCGATCTCCCGGCGCGTAAACCTGCTTACATTGCAAGAATGCAGATCGAGAATGAGCTCGACGCCATACGCTGCCCGGGCGCTATGGTTCCTTGTGCTCCGCCTTTCGTCTGGCCCGATTTCGTTCATAATCATGTGCACATATCCTCTTATTTCGTCACTTCATGTCCCTCGTGCTATCGACCGAACGCCGTTACTGTCACACCGTGTTGAGTACTCGATTTGCAACAAATTCGATCAACGTGCCGTGCTCGCTTGAAAATCGTTGCCTAAGTTCTTTCTTTGCGATTCTCACCATTGGAGCGTCCACTTGATACCTTTCCTTATCGCGGACTAATAAGACTGTCTTCACCGCTTCATTGAAAACTTCCTGAAGACTTTGTAACAAGTCCTCGCGGTCTAGATCGGCGTGATCAATCGTAACAGCGCCCCGGTTCGTCACAGGGTCATGACGCACGCCCGCGCCAGTCAGTTTGTATCCTAAATGGTTGGAAATGGGATTATCGGTTACGGCATCAAGTATCTCGTTCACGCTGTCCCATTTGTCTGCCTTCGCTTGGTTGCATCGCGGGCAAGCGAGGTACAAATTAGCCCAGCCAAAAGTCAAGTCGGGGAAGAGGGCCTTTGGTTTTCGATGCTCGATGTTTTCATTGGCAACATCGCCAATGCGACTTTCGCAATAGCAGCACAAGCCTGAGAACATCATCTTGAGACGTTCTCTAACCTCCTTGTTGTTGTAACGACTCCAGAGCTTCAAAGGAACCTTGCGATTAGTTCGGCTAGCATCAGCGATTGCGCGAAGCAATTCTTCAGTCCACCCGCGCGCTTTACGCCTCAGCACTTCGGGCTCGTCCAAGCGATCAACATTACGCATCACTTTTGTCGTGTTTGTCAAATTCAGACGTTTCAAACAAGCGACGAATGCTCTCCATCCCGATAAGCGCTCGGACGGGGTCCGAGCCGGGCAGTTTTTTCAGGCGTTGCTCAAGTTTGCGCAACTCGGCCAGTTCAGCCTTCTTGGCAGTGCCGCGCATTCGTCGCGGATCCAACTCACGAACCCTGTCCAGCACGTCACTTCGAAAAACCGCAGATCGAGAGCCTTGCTTTAGCCCCATCATTTGATACACGTCTTCTGCCAGCCAGCCGAAAGGGTGTTCAACCGAGTGCTCCCCGTGTGCCAAGCGGTGAACAGGGATTCCCTCACAGCCGGACGCGACCAGAGGAGAGTGAGTGGCTGCAATGAACTGCACGTGAGGGAAGGAGTCCGTTAAGAGATGCATAATGTTTCTTTGCCATCGCGGATGGAGGTGCTGCTCAATCTCATCAATGAGGACAATGCCGCGCACCTCTTGGAACTGCGTGCTTCGCCATTCTCGACGGTAGAGAAACCACCAAGCTATTAGATCTACTACCCACGTGAGGGTTCCGCGAATACCATCTGCCAGGGCAGACAGGCCGACCTTTCCCGACGAACCTTTGACATAAATGCCATTTGTTTCCAAGTAGATGTGATTCGGATTGAGTTGGAGAACCCGCGCGAGAAGGTCCTTAATCTGAGCTAGGATTCCGTTGGCGCGCTTGTAGGCGCGCTCTCGTTTTGCCGCGTCGATGAGTCGTCGAACCACAAGCTCGGGATTTTGCAGGAGCACATCATAGCGGAAGAGAGGATAGACGGCATCGACCGTCAAGTAATAGTCGTAATCTGAAGTCCCCTGGACTCGGATACCCGGCCCATAGCCACTAGCAAAGATGCGATCCCACGGAAATGTGTCTTGCGTCAGAGTGGTCTTGCGTCTGCCATGAATGCGGGACAGTACTTGTTCAACTCGCTCGAAGGCCTTCAGCGACTTGATATGCGTCTCGATGCGGTAGCGCTCACGCCCGTGCCCCACGAGTTCTACGTCGATCGTACCTTGACCGTTGGGAGATCCGGCACGCACATATTCACCATACAGCTCACGAAACAGCGCCGAAGCGCTCGACTGGTCGCAGATCCCCATCGCCAAACTGCGCAGGACTGTTGACTTGCCGTCTCCGTTGTCGCCGACGACGACAATGGACTCTCCAGGTTCATTGAACTGGATCTCGAGCTGCTTGAAGCAGCGTATATCCCTGAGAATCAAGCGCTCAACGTAGAGCGGAGAGTTCATACTCATTTACGTAGCCGTATCTGCTAATCGACGGACGCGGGCGGCGGTCACATCGCCGAACCGACCTTCAGCCCCGTGGCGTTCGCAGGCAGCGCTGCGCACGCAGATTACATCTACCCCAGTATTCCAAAGGCCCGAGAGCTCATCTTCCGCGAGACTCCCTGCCAGCCAAGCCTCTTTGCCAATGGTATGAAGAGCCTTCACGAATTGCTCAAGCTGCCGGAGATCGTAATAGTCGAGCAAGCCCTTGCCTATGTTCTTGTGGAAAGTGTCGATGAGGAGGCCGTCGCAATCGATTTGCTCGACAAGCTTCGGGCCGTCGATCAGCGGGTCGAGGGAGATAGCGAACTCCTCCTCGGGAAATACGGCCGGATAGACCTTCTTTCCGTGGCACCACTCACGAATCGTTCGGACCAGATTCCTCCCGAGGTACTCAGCCGCTCTTGGCTCAAGACCAGCCAGCCCGCATTTGATGTAGTCGGCACCGGCGATCGCGACGCCCAGTGCCGCCTGACATGCTGTACTGCGGCGCGGTTGGTCTTCACCGATATTGGTGGAGATCGGCACGTGTTGGAAACCAGACCTATCGAGCGCACCCCGAACGGCCTTGATGTTCAAAGGATAAGGGGTGCCAAGGGCTGAGGCTGGGTACTCAACATCCGTGATGTGGGCGCCTCCTTGGGCAGCAGCCAGAGCTTCCGTTGGTCCCCGGACGCTCACGAGTAAGCGTTGCGGCATGTTCCGGTTGCTCCAATCCTACGATCTCTTGACGTTTGGCGACAGTGCGTATAATAGCATCTGTTGAAATTACTAACCAGCGCCGGAATAGATTTGACTAGAAAAAGACAAAGTGATCGATGAAGGGATCGCTATGAGACGGGGTAGGCTTGGTTTCGAAGTGACAATTGAAGGTGACCTCGTGGACAATGCGGCCAACGTCGAGTTGCTGCGACGACTGTGGCTTGATCGGTCAACAATTTGGGGAAATGACCTCGGTGAAGGCGACCCGGGAGATTTCGACCATGGAGCGTGGCACATCGCTTGCCACCTTGCGGCCGCAGCCGGTGTTTGTCTGGCCGCCGACGGTCGTTTACTCTGGTTGGAAGTTACCCACAACTCGGCGGACGATACCTATTACGCAACAGTCTCCGCGCAATGCGATGTCGGAATCGAGACTTGGCGGGCCGCCTCGGCAGAAGGGCGGACTCTTCTCCAAGGCGCCACCGTACTTGGTTTTGTGGAAGGCAACTCGGTGGGTCGGACATCGGCCCGCGTGGTTCATGATCCACCAACCCGGTTCAACCTTTGGCGACGCCAGGACTTCGATCAGCCGGTTGATTCGACTATGGACGGCGGTAAGGTGTGGGAACATTGGTGCACAACTCGGGACATCCGTCCGTCATCTGTAATCGGCACTTCGGTGCTGACCGCCTATGTTTCCCTTGTTGCCCGCCTTGGCGACCTATTTCCAGCGGTTGTTGCTCGTGGAAGGAACGACTACGCGCACCCCGTGCAATTGTGCGCTATGGTCCACGGAGGATTCGTCGGGGAGCGTTCGGCGGTCACCGGGCTCTCGCCATCTGCGCTACCTGCGATAGCCGAAGAGCTGTTGCGGCAAGCAACTCCGAAGTCGGCGCTCGGGGCCGTCAGGACTCTCGACTGGAGTGCGCCACCCCGTTATTACATGTCTTCCAGGCGAATCGACCGCTGGTGTCCTTCTGCCGTGATCCGGGATCAACTGGGCAGGTCTCGCGCAGGTTAAGCACCCGGACAGTTTCGCTTCACTCGATGCACTGCCGTGGAGGGTCCCCATCGCGGAAAAGAACGGCGACGGACAAATGGGTCCTTAGATGCTGCACAGTCCTGCGTCCGGTTCAGCCTCAAGCGATGTTGCCTCTCTCAATCCAAACTGGAACGTGCGTTGAGCGCTCATCGCTCCAATCGTCGTAGTTCGTCGGCCAGCCCGATGAAATGATATTGCTCCATCTCATCGATCAGGTCCAAGCAACGTGACTGGATAGCGGGATCTCCGGTCTGGGCGTAGAGCCGAACCCCTCTGTGACTACGATGATGAGACACCCACCTGTGTGTTGCCAAAACTGGGTACGGCAGCAGATCCAAACAATTAGGGAAAACCGGGGACGCCTCCCTATTTCTGTCGAGGGTGTCGGTGAACAGACGCGCTGAGATGCCAGAAATAGGAAGGCGTCCCCGGTTTTCCCAGGTAAATTCCGGGCGACTCAGCCCCTTCCCGGCTGCCCTCCGGGAGAATTCCGGATCCTCTTGCCGCCAAATCATGCTACCCTCACCCAGCACCTCAGAAGCAATTGCTTATTTAACCGGGGGGAAGCCTATCATGACTGCGAAATGGAGAGACGGTTCAAGCGTCCAGGGCGTCCAGGGCGGGCTGTTGATTCCGATGCGGCCGGGGTGTAGATTGGGCCTTTACAGGTTCGCTCAACAGGTTCGTTCAGACCGGCTGGCGCAATTTATATACGTCGGTGGTCTGCCTTTTTTAGAGAGGCTATAGCATGAAGTCTCCGCACCTACTTCGTGCGAGCGGGAACGTGCGCCGGTTGAAGGAAAACCTCGTCAATGTGGTCGATGGCGTCGCAATCAATGCGATAGAAGCGGAGATCTGTACGAACGTTGCGCAGTTGTTTGCGCTCGGCCGAAGTCACTACTCGTTTGCGGTTCGGCAAGATAATCGTTTCTGGCGCCAGAAGGTGTCGCGGCTATACTACGGCGCGTACAACGTCTCACGTGCCGTGCGCCTTTTCGTCAACGGAGAGTACTCGGTTGATGCGGCCGACCATAAGAAAATCGACGCCCTCCCGGATAATTTCCCGAACAAGAACACATATGCAAACCGCCTCACGGTGCTAGGAGAAGACCGCAATCTTTGCGATTACGACCATACTGCAGGCCGACGTGATTTGGTGTTGGAGGTAGAAGAGGCATCCCAACTTGTAGCCGACTTTGTGCGGGATGCCCGAGCATACTTGAAACAACGTGGAGTAAAGACATGAAGGAAGGAAGCGTAATCCTTGGCCCTGAAGTGAAAGCAGTTTTGCAGAAGTTTGAAACGCGCAGCGGCCTCGAGGGCGTGGAATATGAGGTCAAGCATGGGCCGGCTCGGGAGACCCTTGTGTTGCGGTTAGCAAATCCCACAGAGCGGTTCTACAAGATCCTCCAGGACGCCAAAGCAACGGTTTCTGACGATCTCGCCCCAACATTTACCATTCAGAAACGAACCCCTACGAACAGATTGCAAAGTCCGGAGGCCAAGTACTTACTCCGCACTCTAGCTGAATCACTCAACATAAGCCGGTTCAGCTTCAAAGAGGATTTTTTCGCGCGATACACAAAGTCTGTTTCGAACGCCGAGGCACAGATCACCGCTGCTGCAAACCATATCGTGTACGGTCGCCGAGGCGCTGGGAAATCAAGCCTGCTTCTTTATGCTATGCGCCGGAGGGAGGCGGAAAACCGACCTACTGCGTGGATAGACATGCAGGTGTATGAGAAGCGTAGGGACAACCGAGTGATTCTCGATGTCATTTCTGAGATCGTCAGCCAGCTACGGGGTCCGTTCGCGCAGTTGCCAGCGTACTCGTCCACACAAACCGGACTCGATCGACTACGGACTGACGCGAACCTGGATGACGATCGAATCCGGCAGTTTCTTCCCGAAGTGCTGCGACTGTTTGCCGCGGCGGAAAGGACAACGGGCAATACTTTTGTGTTTCTCGACGACTTTCACGTGCTCGATCTTTCCATACAACCCAAGCTGCTTGGATTTGTGTATTCTATCACGCGGGGGAGCAACGTATTTCTGAAGCTTTCGGCTATTGAAACTCTCACTAAGCCCTGGGACGCAGAGCGTCACACGGGCCTGCAGGTACCCCACGACGCACAGACAATAAAGCTGGACTACAATCTCACAATGCCAGACAAGGCCGCAAAGCACGTTGAGGGAATACTTGACGCGCACGCTCTGTATTGCGGTCTACCGTCCGTGCGTTTCCTGTGTACTAGCGGTGACGTTCTTTCACGTCTCGTATGGGTTTCTGCGGGCGTTCCGCGCGACGCGCTGAACATGTTTGCGCAGGCGATGACAAAAGGCGCCACAACCGGTCGCAGCCGGGTTTCAGTGACTAACGTGAACCTAGCCGCATCCGAGATGGTCAGCCAGAAAATGCGGGAGTTGGAGATCGACGTTCCGACCCCTACAGCCGAGAGCGATCTTTCGTCAGTTCTTGAGCGGGTGAGAGAATTCTGTATCAAAGACAAGCGAAAGAACGCTTTTCTAGTGGAAGTTCGCAATGACAGCCTACTTTATCAACGAATTCTCAAACTTGTTGATCTGCGGTTGTTACATGTGATCAGCGAAGGTATAACACCGGGCGAAGCGGGAAGGAAGTATGTTGCTTTGATTCTGGACTATGGCTTTTACACGGGGATACGCGCCGCCCAGAGTGTGGATCTCTTCAACAAACAAACGGAGCGCGTGGCCTATAAGGATTTGAGAAAGCTTCCAGTGTTACAGGAGAAGTGACGCCGGCACACGTGGCGCGGACCTGGTACGGATAGAGTCTTTATCCATGACTTCTTTGCTTTTTTGCAAGAAGAATCAGGATGCAGCGGCGTTTCGATAGAGTTGAGGAAACGCAGCATCCCTCAGGTATAACGACGCCGCCATAACCCGCCTTCCACGACGCGGCATCGGCGGGCTACTTACGTTTCTGAATGTGCGAGAGTTGATGGGCGGCGCGGAGCGTGCTGTCTTGAGTGACCTGGTGGCGCTCTTGAACTCGGCGGTGCACGATGCCACAGTCGATCCTGAAGCCGCGCAGTGGGCCTTAGACATTGGCCCCCGTATATTACAGGCCCTTGAGGAACGTGCTTCTTCCCGCGAAGTGAAGTATCAGGGCATTGTTTCGCTCGCATAGTTTCCGGTTACGCGCTTTGTGCCGTCTAACAAGCGTTTGCAGCGGGCGGCGGGGCCGACATCCGCGGTGGAAAACATGGGTGAACTCCGGTGTGAGACCGCGTACTACGCGCCCAGCCGCTACCTCAAACGCAACTTCGGGCCCGGAAGCCCCACACACCCGAAACTGCCGTTGAGAAGGCCTCCGACCGCGAGTAGTTCTGGAGCTGATCCAGACGGCCCTTTGAGCTGCAGGTTACGGGATTAGTTTCGGCGAACGAGCATTGCGGACTAGATCCTACCTGAAACGATAGCTGTTGATATCCACATGTCACAAGCTCTCCCGCGGTGACGGTTGATTGCCAAACTCCGCACCTGAAGGCGCAGACGTATAGGTCTGTGTCATGAATTCAAGATTGCTCATCCATCAAGATGGTGTTGCCTGCTAGTTCAATTTAACCCGGCGCTAACAACGAATAGCCCGGCAATGGAAAGACGAGTGAGCTTGAAGCTTCTTGGGCCTGATGCCTTTGCGCCGACGAGCACCTGCGGGTGCGGATAGCTCGCGCCTCGCCAGGTGCGGCGATGCGCTGCCTCATTGCAGCTTTCCCAGCAGGTGCCGCGCAATAACCAGGCGCTGTATCTCGCTTGTCCCTTCGCCGATCTCGATAAGCTTGGCGTCGCGGAAATAGCGCTCCACAGGATAGTCCTTGGTGTAGCCGTAGCCGCCGAAAATCTGGACCGCCTTGGTAGTAGCGCGCATCGCGACTTCGCTCGCAAACAGTTTGGCAATAGCCGATTCCTGGCCATGGGCTCTGCCTTCGTCCTTGACTCGTGCGGCATGATAGGTGAGATGCCGCGCCGCTTCGATTTCCGTCGCCATGTCCGCAATCATGTTCGAAACCGACTGGAAGGACCCGATGGGCTGATCAAACTGGCGGCGCTCCCTTGCATGGGGGATCATTTTGTCCAGCGCCCCTTGGACAATGCCCAATGAAGCATTGCCTCGTGTAGCCAAAAAGCCAAGAACACAACAGATCCGTTGTATCTGCGTCCTGGCCTCGTCGACGAGCAGGATCAAGCCGATGTCGAACCATGCGCTACCGATTCGCAGTGCTCTTCAAACGACAACCGTGCCTCGATGCTAATTCTCATTAGCACTTGCCCGCCAATTCCACTGGACCAACTTGATCCAGCATTCGGTGCTTCCTAAAGTCAACACGATCGAGGATCGCAGCCAAATCGCCCCCGGACTCAGACACAACCTCCAGCACCTTCTCCCATAGCAGGATTTTGTGCGGAAGCCTTTCCTCCTTACCAGACTGCTCCGGAGCATTCCGAAATCTGAGCAACTCCCAGTCGCTATTTTTCTCATGTCCAGCTGAAATCAGAAAGAGCAATTCAGGCTTCCAGCCAATGCTGACAAGCCATGAGCATAGCTTTCTGTATGTTCTTAACTGATACTCTCCGATTGCATGGCGTCCGGTGGTTTTCGCTTCGATGATGTAAGCCTTCTTCCCAGCCTTAATAATAATGTCAGGGGCCAGCGAGGTTACTTCCATGGGTGGCTCGGCATCAAAAGTTTCACTACTCACCTTCCCTTCGACAATCACGTCGAAGAACTCGATTGGCTCCGATAGGCGAAAATGGCCGACTTCTCTGAATTCCCAAGTCCTCCCATCACTCAAAAAACAGTATGTCGGGATAGTTTTTCTTTTTTTCGAAAGTAGGTATAACACAAACAGAGATGTCCAGAAGGATTCGCTGGGATGGAAGTTGTCGTGTGGCTTGACGAACAACCAAGTTGCGTTATTAAGTTGCATTGCACTCTCCTCCTGGTACAGATGTTGCTCCGGTCTTTGGAACAACATTGGAATCGATTACTATACGCGCTCCTTGGCCATAAAACCGGGGACGCCAATTTTCCCCCCAAATAGGGTGGCGTCCCCGGTTTTCCTTCTGCAACTGCTAAATCGGGAACTTGGCGTGCCGCAATGACGCAGAAGCTCGTTCGCCCTGCCAACCTAAAACTCAGCTCTTGGTTGGTTTCTCCCCCGGCTCGTCCAGATTCCGTGGCTTTGCGGCTCGCGGACCCATAATCGCTCGCGCGAGCAGCGCATAATCACTCGCACCTGGCGAATTAATGTCCGCGACCAATCGGAGCAGATCCTCTCGCGTAAGCTTTGCCAATAACCGGAATAATATGGGGGCAGCAGCTTCCCGCGATCTCACCTTGCTTTGTGTCGAACCGATCCGGTCAAGGAACCGATGCACTTCGCGGAGATGCGGGAGGAACGTGCGGTTTTGAAAACCTAAGGCCAAATTCCGGAGAGGTTCTGCGAGTTCGGGATGCTCGCGACATTCAGCAGCCACGATGTCTATGATGGACGGTTTGGGCTTCTTTGCTCTCTGCTTCACCTTGGTCCTCTCAAGCTGACGCTCTAATTCTTCCAGGGTCTGCTCACCAAGCTGGGCGAGCGCGTGAAGCACTTTCTGCCTGCCATACCGCAGGATCAGCAACCGAATTTCAAGTTCAAGGAATTGGTCACTCACGCTTTTACCATTCCGATCAAGCTGAATATCTCGTCCGCCAAAAGACGGAAGCCTTGGATCACTTCGCTCCGCGTGTAGCTCGTCTGGGCCAGCGGTGTTCGCTCGCGCGCGGATTTTGCATAAGATGCCGAGTAGCGCACCTGGTTTTCGCAAATGTGCCATCCCTGCTCGGCGGCTATCTTGTTAACGTCTCTGATCGACTGCTGTCCCTCCGGACCTGACGAGTAGCTGGAGGAGTGGTTGAAAACCAAACCCGCTATTTCGATCTCGTGGTCTTCATTCTCGATCTGGAATTCCTGAAGAGACCTCGCGAGCAGGGGCAAGCCAATTGTCGCCATGAACTCTGGCTTGATCGGGACAACGATGTAGCGACTTGCAAAGTATGCCGCGTCGGTCAAGACCGATTCAGTTGGTGCGCAATCTATGATAACGAGATCGTACTGCTTACGAACCTGCGCCAACGCCTTGGCTAACCGCCGTTCCTTCCCGGTTGGATTCTTTAAAGTACGGGAAAGCTCCAAGCGGCTTGGGATCAGGTCAAGAGTGCTATCCTTCCAATATCCAGCTTTTTTGACCACAACCTCGTTGATATCAAGCAGTCGAGGAGAGCCACTGCTGGTGTCGGTCGGCACGTATTCGTCGAAGATCTGGACGACCGTTGGCTTTCTGGTTCCCAAATACTCAACATAACCCTTTGGCCCCATTAGAGCTTGGCTCAAATTAGATTGTGGATCCAAGTCCACGGCCAACGTCCGCACGTCCATCTTATCCGCAGTATGTGCTAGGTGCATCGCGAGCGTCGTTTTGCCAACGCCGCCCTTCATATTAATCATGCTTACAACAGTGGCCATCTTCTCAGCTCCTTTCTTATTGGGATGTCCAATCAGACCACCTCGTTCTATCTGTGAGCACATGGCCCTTGCGAGGGTGTATTCCCGGTCGATTTCTCGCGCTACACTGGCCATTCGTGCTTCCTTGGCTAGCCGCAGCATTTCAGCGGTGCTCGCGTCCAGTGTGCGAGCCATCTCGCAGATTAATTCCGGCGTTGGTATCTCGCCCTGAACCTCAATTTTGGCGAGGTAGGCTACGCTCTTTCCAAGTGCTGAGGCCAGATCCCGAATCGTAAACCCGCGCTCGGCCCTTAGTCGTTTTATCTCTCTGCCGAAGGGCGTTACAATCATGTTCACCATAATAGGTGAACAACAATGAAACTGTCAATAAATATCTCGTCATCCCCTTTATGGCTCGTCGCTTCTGGCCGAACCAGAACCCTCTTGGCCGGCGGTTGATTCTTGGATCGACCATTGGAGCCGACCAGACGCCTCGCACGGTCGTGGGAGTGGTGGGAAACGTCAGGTCGGCCGGCCTGGAATCCGAACCGGGACCGACGATGTATGTCCCATACCATCAGAATCCATGGCCCACAATGAGTGCGGTGATCCGCGCCTCCGGC
>Ga0315289_10003639_pt1 | contig 23258 bp, 24 predicted proteins | sample YL17G11_40_MG_FD_203452 | JGI IMG/M metagenome (GOLD analysis project Ga0315289, IMG submission 203452) | Sediment microbial communities from Yellowstone Lake, YNP, Wyoming, USA - YL17G11_40 | ecosystem: Environmental > Aquatic > Freshwater > Lake > Sediment | place: USA: Wyoming | collected... | reverse complement strand
CAGTAACTCTTAAACCTTTTCACAACATATGCTTCTCGTTGCGGGGGTCGCCGAGCATGGTCAAAGGCGTAGGCTTCAGGAGCCTATCCTGCAGAGGTTCGTGGGTTCAAATCCCACCCCCCGCACCATCTCCGAACCATCGGTTTCGCTCATTTTCCGCCCGTTTTAAGCGCAGGACGGTAGAAAACCGACTTCAAATTGTGGGCAGCTTCTGATTTCACTTGAGCGTTTAAAACTGTCAACTCGGCGCGCTAATGGCTAGTCAGCGCCGCTTGATGTAATCTTCCACTTCTCTGATCCTCATTAAGACATTTTCAGTCATCTTTTCTTTCCGAGCTAGTTGCTCTATCAGATATTTCCTTAATCGCGGATTTTCAGACCAGATTCTAACCCATTCAAATGAGATTCTTCGACAATTTTCCAATACTCTCTTTCCAATGGGCTCTGTCGCTTCAAACCTTGAAAGAGTCAGCAATGGCAAATAGTGAAACAAAACATACCGCGTTAGCACTGCTCCATTCAGTTTGGGTCGGGGTAGTAACCAGTGCTGCTGTCGCAGCAATCCCTTCCGTGGTTTAAACGGACTTGGGACGGCAAACATGCCATCCATCACGTAAGAAACGTAGAAGAACCTCATTGCAAAAACAATCTTCTGCGTCACACCCTTCTGTTCGAAATAGTCCCATTCATTAAATATCAAAGGAACTCTGTCCGCGTTTTTCTTCATGATTAGACCGATCTCTGCAAGCGAGACATCGTAGGTCAGAATCTTTAGCAGACCAAGAATTGTTATGTAATAATAAGGACCTTTTTTCTGGCCTTCAAGCTTGCGCCTGCCGTCGTGTGACCTGATGAAACGTTTCGACTCCAGACTACGCAATGCACGCCACACTTGACTAAGCCAAAACCGGTATTTTGTCGTCTGACAAAGGTCCTTATGTATCCCATAATAGTACCATCCTCTTTTCTTGCCTAAATACAGTAGGATCTCTCTCTTCATATTTTCGATGTCGTTCCAATCAATGTCACTCGTACTCAACGTATCACACACTTCACGGGAATCGATATGCCCAGCTTAACGTGGTTATCTTGGGTATACCTTCAACTGGCCGAAATTCTGTGGATGAACTTTACGAATCCAAAATCATGATTACAGTCAGGTGGATGATATCTTGCCCTCCATTAACTCAGATGGTAGCGCTGGAAATAGGACCACTAAGGTTGAGCACAGGTGCTGTTCGATTCGACTGAACTTGACCCTAAATGGAGAGGTGGCAAGGATTCTGTTCGAGCTAAGAAGACGAGGCATAGTGAGAAGCTATGCAGATTGCGTAAATCAAGCCATACTTCTCCTCCACAAGGAGATCACAAAGCAAGACTTGCGCATTGCACGTTTGAAAGCCCTTCAGAACAATTTTCAAGAGTATGAAGGTGAATGATTTGAACTTCAACAACGTTTTTATAAGCATAAAAACATATAAGCATTTAAACATATAGAATCATCCTGGGGCTGCTGATGATGAACTCAAGGTGGAGAGAGATATTGATCCGAGTTGCCGGCATGGAGCTTGCAAACTGGAACGAATATTGTGCGAAGAATTGCATTAAAAGGGTCGATCTCGTAAGGAACGCCGTGCGCCTCTACATAGCCAATCCGGACATCGTCAATGGCGTCTTAAGGATTGCAGACAATGACGTAGATATTGGACCAATACTGAAGGGTATTGGCAACCTGAGCAAGAAGCTTGAAGCAATTGAAAAGAGACTCGACGCGTTTTCTGCCGAAACAGACTTTGTGCAGCCCTTGGCAAGGAGAAGAATTGCCGAAGGCGTTCTGAAGGCAAAGCAAAGAACTAAAGATGGCGTGACAACCGTTGATAGTTTGACAGAACAATTGAAACAATCTGATCCATCGTTAGTTCCTTTTCTGTTTTCTGCCAACGCTAACGGTAGTATATCTCTTCTCCACGAAGTCCTAGCAGAGCTCCACCAGAAAGGTGAACTGAGTTGGGATTTCAAAGAGATAATCCGCTTCAGAGTGGGCAACGATGAAGAAAGACCATTTCTCTCCACACCAGAAATATGCTGTTGTTGAACTTCATCGCAATCCATGGTTCTTTCATGGCGCGAAGATTCGTCACAAGTCTTTCAAATTCCTGCACCCTAAGTATGACAATCGGCTTGTACTTATCTAAATCTGGAGTAGTATCGACTTCAACGAGTTTTCCATCAAGCATTGACAACCCATCCCAAAGAGTTTTCATCGTCATTACATGACTATATGACTGTATGTTTATATGCTTAATTCTTATAAGCCTTACGCTCACACATTTATGTGGTTATGTGACATGGCCAAACGCCGAACTACAATAATTGTGGACGATCAATTATGGAAGCGTTTTCTCTCCTACGTAGTGGGAAAGCATGCATCGGCCAAAAAAGCTAGTGTTGAAGTTGAAGCGGCCATCAAGGAATATCTCGATCATCATGAGCACAAGTGACGTGCTTACGGACTATCAAAAAGATATCATCTAGAGCGGGCAAAACGTTACAGCTCGTATTTGATATGTTTTTGATATGATTTGAAGCTTTGAGCGTACTTGTTGTGTATGAAAAAATCGGTTGATGGCAAAATGATAATATGTGTGTGCCCGATTCTTATCGAGTTAAGGGGGGAAGCTTTTTGAAGATTAAAGTAGGATGCTCAAGCCCGAAATATGTGAAAGGCAATTATGAGTATCGAAAACTTGAGGAAGTTTTCAACTTGCTTATTAAGATAAAGGGTTTCCCAAGAGGCTATATTGGGCACTGGCTTCTCAATCTAGCTAAGGATGGCTCTATTGATGGTGTTTACACAGCCAGATACGGACTAAAAATGAAGTCGGACTTCCATAATTGCACACTAGCGCAAAAGGTAGCAAAAGAAACTGGGCTTCTGCAATCATTCGATAAGGTGAGCCCCAAACTCGACATAGCCTTCGCTTTTGCACAATCCTTCGACAAAGAGGCGTATAAGTGAAAAAACGTGCTTTAATCAAGGAGCTTCACTATAGACATTCTTAGGTAGTTCTGCAGTCCTTTGACCATAGATATATCATCTTTTGATTTTCGTTCATTACCATGAACAATATCGTTTCTCGCTTTGTAAGCGTTTCTTAAAAAGCCTCTGATATGCTCTCTCTCATTTCGAGTCTTGCCTAGTAACAGAGAGATTGCAATGCTTACAGTTGGACCTGCTGCCTCGCCTGCCTTCATTCCGCCAAGGCACAATGCTTCGAATGCTGTCCAACAGCTTACAAGAGCGGTCTCCCAGTCATCCTCGTAGGATTTTTCAAAGAATTTCAAAGCAATGGCAAGTGATTTATTTCTGCTTTTCGACGCATTAAAACGCTTCAAGCTCCCCATGATGTTGCGAAGTTGCTTCATGTCGCGTCTATTTAGAATGTAATATTCTGGACATGGAGGGATGCCTTTAAAACTCCACTTTGCTCTAACCGAAGAATCAGGTCTAACGATGTAGATGACTTTGGTATATAGTGGTCCAGCTTTTAGCAATCTTGATGCCGTAATTACTTGTTGAAACAACTCGTCGGTTTCATCCAGTAATTTTTCACTGTTGGTTAATCTTTCGAGAGCATAGGATGCTGTTTGCATCTCGAGTTCAGTTAAGATAGCTGGAAGATCATTTTCGAGAAAAATCAATTCATTCTGGCTTATCTTTCTGATTGTTATTTGCGGTGAGACCTTAAGAGGAGAGCGGTCGCATTTAAAATAGAATAGAGGCATTATGTATTCATAGCTTGAACGCCCCTTTCTTGGCATTTCGCTCACGCATGCATTTGCCGTCATAATCCCATAAGTGTCTTTTCCTTCTCGAATACAAGATAATACGAAGGGTAGAACATGAAACCAGAAAGTTTCACTTGATGGTTTTGTGATTAGAGGAAAGAAAATAATATGAAGAGTGGCGTAAACCAAAGTTTAATCACTATGCAAGACAAAAGATAATGACAGAGGCAAGTGTTTGAAGACTTCGAAAGAGTTAAGGAAAGGTGTAAACTGGCTCAAGAATCAGATTACCTTGAAGAGAAAATGGTATCTCTATGCATTTTTCCTCATTCTATTCATAATAGGCTCCTATTATTATAGAGATGCGTATTTGTTTCAAATAGGCATCACTTTGTTCTCTATCGCAATCGTCTATCTGGTCATGGAAACAAGCAATATAGAATTGAGAGAAACTACAGAGAAACAAATCAAAACTCTTGTTGACAACTTTCAGGTGGTATGCTCAGAACTGAAAAATGTCGCAAGCAGAATCGATGATCTTTCAAAAGTCATGACAGAAGTTAAGAACACAATCTTAGAAAGCACATTGGCATCAAAAACGGCAATCGCAAAAGCCGAAGAAGAAAAGAGAAAAAGGAAAGAATCCATAAAACCAAAACTTTCGTTCAAAATTGAGGTAAGAGGCTTCGCAGGAATATTTGGCTTCTTAGACATGAGGCATTACTATCTTACTTTATGGAATTCTGGAAGTGATGCATTAGATACTATTGTTCAATTAGGTGACAAGGTTTCTCTACAATCGTATAATATTGGAATGTATAGGCAAGTGGACATTGACTTCGGGCATGTAAATGATTTCAGAGGAATAGCTTCGTTGAGTGCTTTGGTTCAAACGAGAGATGTGGATAGGAATCTCTATCGTGGCAATGTTCAAGTAGCACTACCCCAACCTCAATGGATTTCAATTCAACTAATTGAAGCATAGAGAATATCAATCAAAAACAGATTCAGACAGCAAAAGGTAAGAAAGATAGGCTAATAATGAAGAATCAGCGGCATCATGAACTGGACAAGGAATCATGCGCGCCTAGGGAAGTTTGTTGATCAGGTAGTCCCAAAGCCATCCTTCTTCCACTAATCTTAGCGTTCCTTGCTTTCCCAGAGTGTCGATTATTCGCTGATCGGCTCTTTGAGGCCATTGCTTGTACCATTTATATTTGACATTTATTTGATGAGCATACGAGATCGGTCCTGCTTTCACATACTGGTACTTGGATTCTGCTGTTACTTCGGCAACCCCAAGAACTCTTGATTCTGAATAGACTATGAGTGCATCGCCTTTTTTGATCTTGTTTCTGAATGCCCAGAGCTGGTCTGTTGCGTATTTTACATTGGTTGTTGTGTCCCATTCTTTGTTCCATATTTCTTCAGCCTTCAGAGCTACCATTTCTCTGAGTGCTTCATATGATTTGAAATTGTCCAAGCTTCCGGTTTCATTCCATCCGATTGCTATTATCCCTTCTTCATCTTCGTCGATTGCTTGAGCCCATTCATCCCAGCAACGTGCGTCTTTGCCTGGGGATATCTTCCAAATATTATTGGGTCTCATTCCTGTTAGCTCATGTTTTCTTTTGGGAGGAGATGGTAGCTCATCTTCTCTTGCAGTAGGGGTTGTTTCGTTCTTTTGGATGATTCGGTGTTTGTATGCTTCAACATCTTTTCGTCTAAGGATAGGAGCCGAGTCGAAGTAGTATGCGAAGAATTTTTCCGCGTCCTCCAGAACTTGGGGGTCGGGGTCTTCAACGAGTATATTTGCTTCTGCATTTGTGCTTTGGGCCGCTTCTGTTAGATTTGCTGAACCTACAACTATGAACGTGGGGTTTCCGTAGAATATAAGCAGCTTTGGATGGAACCCGCAGTGGTTCCACTTCTTAACGAGGACATTCCTTTGGCTCGAGAGCGATAAGAGAGACTCTGCAGACTCTTTATCTGTTATTCCATGTCTGGTTGAGAGGCCAAAAACCATCCTTAGAGAACCTCCCTTATTGAATAGGTATTCAGCGTTTTTCATCAAGGTTCGCAATCCACTAATCTTTACATACGCCATAGCGATGTCTATCTTGGCTGAAGCTTTGACTAGTCGCGGTAGCCTATCGGCTAGTGATGGGCCATCCAGAAATTGCACTTTCATGATAATCCCTGCACCTCAACCTAGTAAGTAGTAGATTGAACTTGAATATAACAGTCATTTTGACAAGACCTATTAGTTTAGATGGAATCATCTTATGAGGGGGAGGCCCACCGAAGAAAATGGCGGATGGCAAGTGTAACAAGTTGTCGCAGAGCGCTATACGAGAATTTCAGGAGAGAGTTATTGACTGGTACCGTCGATGCGGTCGAAAGTTTTACTGGAGAACTCACGCTCTTGATTGTTGGCAGTGGTTAGTTTTGGAATTGCTGCTCAAAAGGACGAAGGCAGAAACTGTTGAGAAGAGATTCCCACAGTTCATTGCGAAATATTCCAACCCAAAAGTCGTCGTTGAGGCAAGCAATTCAGAACTGGAAAGCGATTTGAAATATCTAGGACTGTACCGGCAACGACGTGCAGCGCTAAAGTTGATAGCGGATAAAATCCTAAGCGGATATGGTGGCAAGGTTCCGTCTGATCTGGCGTTGCTATCCTCGATTCCTCATGTGGGGCTTTATATTTCTAATGCTGTTTTGTGTTTTTGTTATGGTAAGAGAAGACCTGTTGTTGACAGCAATGTAGCGCGTGTTTTGACGCGGCTCTGTGGGTTGGACATGCCTGAAGATACCAGAGAACAATGGATCTGGGGTTTAGCAGAAAATATGTTGCCCAAAAAAGAATGGAAAGAGTACAACTTCGGCCTTCTGGACCTCGGGGCAACATCATGTAGGAATAGACCCAAATGCACGAATTGCTGCCTTTCTGATATTTGTAAGTATCGCCTAGTCTCATGAGGAGATTTCGAAATGCCAGAGTCTTTCATTGATCACTTGCTAGAAGTGAAACGATTTTTTTCAGATTCTCGGCTTGATCAACAAAGTCCTTTCTTATTTTCTTGCATTTTTCCATATCAAACTTTACGTTTTCATAAGACCTTTTTTCTTTATTCCTAACTCTAAGTGTGTTCTTTTCGCCAGAGACGATTTTCGCATGTGCTAACTGGTTTCTGATTTCGATGACGTCTGGTTTGAACCTGTTGAACAGTTTCTTGATGTCTTCTAGCTCTTTCAGCCGCTCTTCCAAGGCAGCCTTTTCGCCTTTATTGGCAGTTTCCTTCTTTTTATTTACAAGTTCGATCCTGCCATTGAGAAAGTCTTTGATGATCGTATATTTCGCGTCGTCATTGAAAAACTCACTTCGAATGATGGAATCTTGAAAAAACGTTAGTTCTTCATTTGTCAATTTCAGGATTTTTGAGATAAGGTCCTCTATTTGTTCAACGAGGTCTATCGTGTCAGCGATACACATTCCACGTGTAATGGGGATACGCAAATTTCTTTTCAGGTTCTTGTCTATGATTTGTTTCGTTGTTTGGAACAGACTATCGCCATTACAGTCTGAAAAATACGTGCCCTCTAGCTCGTATTCCTTGTCTCTAAAACCTTCGACCCTAGAGTAAAAAATTACGTCGGTATACACATCATTGTCCCGGATTTTCTCAATAATAACGTCCCCAGGCACGCGTCCATCTTTACCCTCGGTGAGGTTCAAATCAACTAGGATGAGGTCAAATTCGTCATCTTTGAGGAGTTGCTCCAGATTGTCAGCGTTTTCCTCGACTTTTTCATCCAGATCGAATTCAAAGTCTTTGAGATATTTCCGGATTCTTTCAAGGTAAGGTTTAACAAACCTGTCGTCATCTTCGAACCACAAAATGGTATACTGGGATTCCATTTATTTTCTCATCTCCAAGATGAACTCGGCTCCTTTCTCCACTTTTTCGTTTGCTCGGATTTGCCAGCCATTCTCAGCCACTATTTTCTTTATATTGTATAACCCAATTCCAGAACCTCCTGTAGTACTGAATCCGAGCTCGAAAATCTTTTTGAGATAATCCTTGTGAATTCCTTTTCCATCATCTTTGACTCTTATTTCAATGCCATTTTCGTCTAGTTTATTTATCATGATATCGACATTTCTAGCTTCAGCTTTTGAGGCGTTGTCTATCAGATTGTCGATAATCATGACAAGGTCCAAGGGTCGAAACTTGTTGATGAAAGCAAGGCTTTTCTCTGTCACCACTTTAATTGACATCTTTTGTGCTGAACTATACCGTGGGCTGTAAACATTCTCAACATATTGTTTAACGAATTGAACGACATCCTTTGTGATTTTCGCAACTTTCACATCATAACTTGCTTTAGTCACATACATAACTATTGATTGTATGAGGCTCAGCTGCAGAAGTATGTCATCGATTATTGGCAGTAAAGTCTCTTTTGAGATTTTTTTCATTTTTTCCGCATCTTCTTTCAACCCCATTAAATGCCCGACCATCGTGCCTGTGGAAATTTTGATGTGATGCTGCAACCTAATGATGTCTTCTTTCTCCTCATCAGTAATTTGTCTCAAAAAAATATTCTGGCTCTCAGTTAGTTCTAGTTCTCTTTCAAGTTCCTTTCGTTGTGCCTGAAGTTTTTTAAATGCAGTTCCCAATGAGGCTGTTTGGTCATCTAGATAGTCCTTATCATCCTTAGATGGCATAAATTGCCTTAGTGCCTTCAGATTCCTGATGATTTCGGGAGCTTTTTCAATCTGCTTTTCTTCATAAATCTGGAGGAGATTCTTGCTGAATGAGATTTTTGTTTCACTATCTGGATTGTGTCCAACTATGCGCGAAATCACTCTAAGGGTATCAGTCCTTACCGCTTCTGGGTCTTTAGGCAATTCATCAGATTCCCAGGCGAGACCTTCAACTACATATCTTTCAAGCCTCCTAATGGCTTTTTCAAAAAACAAGTTCTTGAGTTGAGCTAACTCGGGCGTCTTTACTACACCACCGTCCCTGCTAGAGACTTCTATGAACTGAGGCTGATACCCATTTACCTCAATCCTGCCCAGAACTTCTCTTGTTCCAAAAAACCTCCTCATTCCCTGAGTTTTTCGTCTGTTAAGTCCAAGCCAATCATCGCCGAAATTTCCATAAGGGTTTATCTTGATTCCGTTTTTGTAGAAGAAAACTGAGCCATATTGTACAGGTTTTAAACCCATCCTTTTATTGAAAGTGATTTTGGCGGATGGGTTAAGGTAGAAAAGTTTAATGACAATATCACGTAGTAGCGGATATTCATTTTTCTCCTCTAAAGTGAAAATAAACTTGCCTTTGTCAAGTAGTTCTGTGTGGATTCTTTGGCCCTCGCTATCTACAGCACAAGTAATATTTGTGGTCTTCAGGTTGAGCTTTTCAAGAACCACATTAGTTATAGGGCCATTTACGATTTCGTGTTCGCCTTTGCTGCGGTATTTGCGGTCATCATCCAAATATTCTTTGGCTTCCATTTCAATCTTGAATTCTTGCTGTCCAATTTGCATCGGGTTTATCAGACGTTGAAGATGCCTCTTCAAATCACGTAGCTTGGGGCGATCCCAAGAACTCCTAAGAGAAGATATCTCGAGAATGGTTCCATGAGTGAAGCCTGCAATGGACACGTCGATATTCAAGCTGCGATGTTCTTCATAATCAACCTCAATCGTCTGAAATTCGCTAAGGGGTTGTTTTTCAAACTCTTCCCAATCCACGCTGAGCACGTGGATATTTCGTTCATTAATTCTCCTTGTATAGATCTTCAGCTCTTTCCCAAGCTTATCGCATGAAAAGCGACCAATTCCCTTGGCTCCTGCGAAAATTCTCCGTTTTCCTATGTGATCTCTATAATCCTTCCCCTTTAATTCTTCCTCACTTTTTCGTTTCTCTGAATAACCTACAAATAACCATTTCTTCTCGATGTCATCGTGAGACATCCCTTCCCCATCATCTTGGACAAATATCCTGCCCTTTTTTCCATCCTCGCTGTCTTTAATGTTTTGAAAGATTATCTTGACTTTCTTTGCATTGGCATCATAGGAGTTTTTTACAAGTTCAAATATCGCAATGTAGTCGTCTGTGATTAACTCTTTCCCGATTAACGTTTTTAGTTCCGTGCTGATCCTGAATTTAAGCTTCTCAGTCATTGAAGCATCGCCTTCAGTACCCTTCCCACCAGTTCGGTGAAAAGCGGTGGAACGGCGTTTCCTACCTGTGTGTATCTTGGTACCTCTGTCCTTCTGCGTTCGCCACCCGTCGTGTATTTTCCAGTAAACTCGAACCAGTCATTAAAAGACTGAATTCTAGCATACTCCCTTACCGTAAGAATCCTTGGCTCTGAGTAGTGAATATAATCATCAGGCAAGGTCGTCAATGTTGGGCACCAGAAATCTTGGTCAAGAGGGATGATACTCTTTTTCCTCAAGTTAAACCTCTTCTTGACATCGTCCCCTATATCCTTGCCCCTCGGGCAATTCTTCAGCAAATATTCAAACCGCTCAGCTGTTTCCTTCTTATGGTTGGCAAACCTATGACTATCCGGATATCCTTCATTCCAGCCTTTCCTCATAAACTTCTGGTAAGCACTTTCAGGTTTTCCATAAACACCCGTCTTGAAAGTCCTGAACTCTGGAGACTGAACTTCTCCATGCTTCCTTTCTAGATCTGAAATAGCGTCCAAAAGAGTGGTTTTCGTTTCCAATCCCTTATTACCGAGAAACTCCTCCCTTCTCCTTTCTAACTCTTCAAAGGGCAGTTCCGGGTCTTCTTCAAGCATTCCAACAAGAATGTATCTTCTTCTTTTTTGAGGTATACCAAAATCTGAAAAATCAATTATATCATCCTTCACCTTGTATCCTAGATTCCGCAACTTCCTCGCCACACCATCCGAATAAGCCTCGCTCCTGAAGCCTTGACTCTTGAACCCTATAGTAAAACCTCTCACATTCTCAAAAAACAAAGACCGCGGTCTAACAAGACTAATGAACTCGACATATGAATCTACTAGCCTATTTCTCTCGTCATCCTCATTTCTTCGCCCAGCTAGAGAAAAGCCCTGACAGGGAGGACCACCAGCGACAAGATCGACAGTGCCTTTCAACCTTTCAAGTTCACGCCTGTAATCTCTCAAGACATCAATAATATCATGCTCGGTCACAGGGAGCCACGGCGACCAGTCAAAATGGTCCTTTTCATCAATCAAGTTATACTTTAAAGTGCTGAAGGCCATCTTGTCTTTTTCGATAGCAAAAACACCTCTCCAGCCTGCATTATACAAACCAAGCGAAATGCCTCCACATCCTGCAAAAAGGTCAATGTGTCTCAAAGGGCTTTCCATGAAGAGATTAAGAGTGGTTCCACGCAGATAAAGTTTTTAAATTGATCGATAACGCACGCTAAGAGGGGAGAGCGATTTCAGGGAAATTGCCGAAAGCTCCAACATATTTACGGGGCTAGTCGGCTATTTAACATTCTTGCTGAGGAGCGCGAGCTGTGGAAAGCCTCATACAATCTCCACAATATCAGATTCGCTCGTTTTGAGCGTAAAACAGCAGAAAATCAACTTCAAGTTGTAGGAGTTTTTGATTTCTCTTGAACGTTTAAAACTGTCGTCCTCAGGAAGCCTTATGTGTTTCATGTATGCTCTCGATCGCGGATGCTTGTGTGTAGTGTATTCTAAGAAAACTGTTCTCATCAAAAACATATCAAACGAGCTGAATAGGTATTAATAATGATTTCATCGAATACGTAGTTATACGAAAGGCGACCAACATGCCAGAGTTTGAACATGATTTAACAAAAACTGAGGTAAAATGGGGGCTGATATCCGCAGCTGGAATTAGAGAGTATTTTCCGCAGCCAAGCGAAGAAATTGTCGTTTATGATGATGAAGGAAGAAAATACGTCACAAAAATGCATTCCTCCGCTGCCCGCATTGACGGCTTAACGGAGTGGTATAGGAATCATCCTACAGCGAAAATTGGAGATATTGTCCTGATTGCGATTAATCCAGACAAAAGCGCTAGGTTATCTCTAAAGAAAGAAACGCAAATCTATGCCGAAGAGAAACGTGAGGAAGAACTATCCGCGACCGAGATCGTTCCAAGCATGGAGCGATTACTCGAAGATTTTTTGGAGAAAAACCTTGAGCACATTGAAAGAGGTTTAAAATTGCATCAAGACGAAAAAGGGATCCCAGGAAGGCAATACCCCACAGACGTCGGTACAATCGATTTATTATGTATTGATAAAGACAAAAAGTTCGTTGTTATAGAAATCAAAACAGAGAAAGGCAGTGACAAGACTGTTGGTCAGATAACAAGGTATATGGGTTGGGTAAAGCAGAATCTTGCAAATAATAGGGAAGTTCGAGGCATTATTATTGTTCATGAAGTTGATGAAAGACTGGAATATTCTGCGTCTGTGTTGAGCAGTGTGGGGATTAAATACTATAAAATTGATTTGAAGTTTGTCCCAAAGGAAGAATTGCAGTAATGGAATCGTTATGCTTCCCTATAGTTCATAGTAGAATTCCAATTCGCATGCTAGGAGCCTCACCAAACTAGCGTCGTGGCGCATAGGCGCTAGTGGAACTGGGAATGAAGTCTAATCACAGCCTCTAGGTCTTCAAGTTCTTTGTTCCCGAGGACCACTTCCGAAAAGTGGTTCTTGATAACTTGGCAAAGTTCATCAGGTTTGAGGGCAGTCACTGTCGGATTATCTACACGGAGAACAGCATCTCTGTTTGTAAAGACGATTACACAATTTACATAAAGGTTCATGCCAAGTCTGTCCCGAATTAGGCTCCTAAGCAAGATCGCGTATCTCTTAACCTGTTTGCTTGGGCAGCCAATTCTGCCCGCGCGCGGAACAAGCATATACGCTCTTTGTGTAGGGAACGGATTGTCAAGTCAGTTCCAAATTGATCAGATGATTTTGTCAAAGCGAAATTCTATATATCCCCATCTTTAAGATTATCCTACATGATGGGTTGCTATGATCATCACAGTTCATGATACGTTTTCCCCAAGACTAAGAGCAATATGGTTCCCTAGTACTTTCAAGGCATTATTGAACATCAATCCTCCTCAAAAGGTCAATGTCCTTCCATCAAAGAATGAAAAGGAGTTGATAATAGCTGGGACATCTTTGGAGCCGTTTGTGGCACTGTACAGTCTTGTTCTAAGGAACGAATCAGGTGTCCTGGATGCAGTCTATAGAATTTTCGCGGAGAATGGTTTTAGGGTTCTGAAGAGCGATTGTGCGACCTCAGGAAGAATCGCCTTCTTGGAAATGGCAGTAACTTGCTCGGCTCCACGCGAGAGAATTCGCTGGGACAGATTGGACGACGACTTACAACGAGACCTAAGCATACTTACTGAAAGACATGAGCTACTGGCAGAGTTCCTGCCAGCTTCTCATGACTGGGGAAAAGTCCCACATGTTACAGTAGAAGCGACTGTTCCTTCGGAAAGCACGCGCGAAAATGCATGTGCCAAAATCATCCTTCCTGAGGATACACTCGCACACATAGGGGTTGATTGGAATGGGGATTCAAGTATCATTATGTCTGCTTACGGTCGTGGATCTTTTGGATCAATACGATTTTTCGATCCGTCTGAGAAACTGGTCATGTTAGATGTGAGTATAGAAAACCTCCCTGGATCTTTTGGGAGTATCACGCATGCTCTTAGGGACCTTATGAACATAATAGCATGCAGCACAACTACAATTCAACCAAGTGAAGAGACACTGTGGAGATTCTATGGAATTCTGAGAGAAGGCAGCATTTGTGACCTGAGGAACACGCTCGCAAAGACTATTGGAACTGCAAAACTAGAAAGAACAAATATGGTTCCTCTGGGTTGGCAGGAATGAGACAATGCAAGGAAACAGGAAGGACTCTGCCCTAAAAGGCATTCTACAGACTTTCTTCGCTTTTCAAGGTGATGAGTACAAACACATTGACTATTACGTCTGGCCACATGAGCAAGGAGCAAGTGGGTGGAATCTCTGGCTCTACGTAGAGGAACTGCAGTTGAAAGGTCTTGCAGAGATAAAAGCAACGTTTTTTGCCAAATATGTAGCGACCAAATCAACGTTTGAAAAGCAAGTTTTCGAGATCATCGCTCCTCATCTTACCTCGGAAAAAGAACGTGATTACTTAGCAATTCTGGATGAACACTTGACGACACTATGTAAGTATATTCGCTCCGTTGCGGAGGGCTAGGTGTCCCGTTTGACTTGGCAGAAAGAGTTTTGCGGGTTTCTAAGAAAAAGAATTGAAGAAAAAGGATATAGTTGCAGAACTGAGTTTTACACCGAAACTGGAGGTCGTGTTGATCTGCTCGTTTTCTATCCATTACCTGAACCCTTTCATTATTCCCAAGTGGCCGCGATCGAAATCGAAGAATCGCATCGAAAATGGGTTCAAGTTACGACAAACTTGGACAAGATACTTACTTCGCGGCATGTTAACCCCCAGATCATTATTCACGTTTTCAGGAAAGAACTTCCAGCCGACAAAGAAGCCACTCTTGATATGCTCGCTGGCAAGAATCCTTTGATAGTGGTTGATGGGATAGGTGATTTCCAATTATGTACGGAACGTGTATTCCTAGAACTGAATCGAATGTTCAAATACAATGAGGAGATTTCGTCGATACTCAGAGCCAAAGCAGAGAAAAAGGTTCTTCCCAAACAGATGGAAGTGATGCTTGCTATTTTGACGGATCCTGTGAAGAAAGTGCTTGTTAAGCAGTTCTTCCAAGGAGGTTGCAAGACATTCAGACAACTTGTCAAAGAAACCGGATTGAAAGAGATTGACGTGGGCGCAGCCCTGTGTGATCTCCTTGATCTGGGAGTTGTAGACAGAGAAGAATCTTTTTCTACGAGTGAAGGCACAATTGCAAGATTTTCACCTCAAAGAAACCTCGCTTCTTCATTGAGAAAGCGTATAGAAGATTACGACAAGGAAGATCAGACTCCCCAGGACGAAATGAGAACTCTCTAGGATCTAAGAATGGTTTTTGTTTCCTCTTAGTTGTTAGGGTCTGGTATGGGTTTGATAAACGAATCTTGATGATGTCGGTTCTTTGATCTGGATGGACATGGAAACGCAATCACGACTACTAATATACTAGTGGGTGTCAAACATCGGTTTTGCGACTTTTCATTTGGATTTAACTTGGAAATCTAGATTTGGTCAGCGACCTTAAATCCTGAAAGGCGTTATAATGATTTGAGTACCATTGGGCAGAGCCTACATCTTAGTCGTGAATGGACATGCCTAGATCACCAAAGTACGTAATGTCAATTCGCGATCCAATTCACGGTTTGATCCAGATCACCGAATTGGAACGACAGATCATGAGGACTTCTCTAGTGGCTCGGATGAGATGGATCAAGCAAATGGGACTTGCTTGCCTTGTCTTTCCTGGCGCGAATCACACACGTTTCGAACATTCCTTAGGTACCATGCATGTTGCGGACGTTTTGTCAAGGCATCTGTTGCGAGGCCAACGAGAGAAACTTGGATCACACACAGTTCAAGAAATCAGACTTGCAGCCTTGCTCCATGACATTGGACATACGCCTTTTTCTCATGTTGTCGAGGAATTCTTCAGGAGATTTCCGCAATATGCACCAACGATAGATCAATATGACCATGAGCAGTACACCACTGAAATCATCGGAACCAATCAGGAAATTGAAGATATTTGCGACAAGGAAACAGTTGATTTGCCATTTGTCAGCAGGTTGGCCGTGGGCAAAAGCAAGACTTTTCTGGATGTTCTTATATCAGGCTGTCTAGATGCGGACAAAATCGACTATGTAGTAAGAGACAGTTACTACTGCGGTCTGCCTTATGGAAATGTGGACATACTATCACTCGCAGAAGGAATAAGGCTATCAGCAGACGAAGAGGGGAATTCAAACGTAGTCTTCGACGAAAACAGCAGAAATGCAGCAGAGGGCTTGTTGACATCTCGTTTCTATCTTATGACAACGGTACATTCGCATAACAGCAACTGCGCAGCCAATCTTCTTCTTTTCAGAGCAATAGCCGAGGCATATGATAAGGTTCTTGAAGCAACGACTGACACGACTGATTCTGATGTAATAAAAGATGTGTTGTCGCGCGCCATGCACTTGAAATGGGTAGATCATGATCTAATTGCTTTCCTAAGAAATCCCGTGGAGACTTTGAGATTGACTGCAGTAGGTGTGTCCAAAGATGAGCGCAGGAAATATCATTTTAGGAACTTCGAGCCTATAATAGAAGCGACTGAACTATCGTGGACAAAGCCTTACTCTTCAATCTTGTTGGACCAAGTCCTCAGTAGCAGAGTGCCCCCAATTCGCTCAAGCTATCCACTTGCGTATTTCTCACCGGGAGCAAGGTACGATCTCTATCTCATATTCCGTTTTGCCCAGTACACTGAATACTTCGTAGAGTTGGAGAAATCCATAAAGCAACTGCTAGGGATTTCTAAAAGAAAAGGAGTATACACAGACATTACCTTCCCTCGTTACCCTGACATGAGTACGATCATATCCACAGGAAAGGGCAAGATGTATCTTTATGATGCTTCACTTCTCTTGAGAAGCCTTGTGCTGCAGTCAGCAACGAAGTTGTCACTATCGATATATTCTTTTAAAAGGTTTGGAACAAGAGTAGTTCGTACTCGTCTCGAAAACGTGATTCATGGAATCTGTCATAAGATCAGACGAGATTCGATAAAAAGAAAGAAATGGATTGGTACGGACCTCCTCCTATTAATCTACTATTATATACATGAGTTAGCCAGAAAGCCAGAAGAACTGGAACCTAGACTATTCTTTAAAGGTGACACGCGTTTTCAGGCTTTCGCCGGTCAGGTTCTACGAGACGCGCTACCCAAGAAGACCTTTCCATACCAAGTGTTAGAGGAGATAATTCAGCATTATGGCAACATCAACAAACATGACACGTTTGAAGAGTTTAGACAAAGATACCCGGAGTTGTATAGTGTTGCCTTGGTTCAGGACCTGGATCTTCTTGCAGAATTAGGTCTCCTCTATACACGTTCAGGAACAGTGCAGATTTGGGAAACACGTGAATATCAGAGAAGATATGAACGGCGTATCTCAAGACTTGGACGAGAACACGTGGCTAGCTATATTGGGAAAACCTACCCTTTTTCAGCTCATATTAAAGACAACATTAGTCGAATCATGAAGGAAGGCGGTCCTCTGCTTGATCTAGGTTCCTGACTTGCCTTGATGTGCACCCGCTTTTGCGGAAAATGGAAGCCGATCCTCTCGAACGACTCCGCAGATCCTTCTTTTTTCTGTGGCTTTTGCTTCTATTCACGTCATTCGTTGGGAGGCTGTTCTTCACATGCACTCATTTGGAACGTTCCAGATCATCAAGGATTCTTCGGATTTCAAGAGTCTGCTTCTCTTTAACAATCTTTAACATCAGTAACCAGTCAAGCTGTTCTCGCAACTCACTGTATAGGTTCTCAGCCCATTTCTGGAAAAAACCGATCCTACTATCGGCTAGTTTGCTCTCCTTTGGAGTTGCAGAGAAACCCATCGAACATACCGCCGTGACAAACTGCTCCTGCCTCCTTCTGTTCAGACCACAAAGCCACTCAGGTAATGTCATATTATTGATCCATGCACGTGGGAAAATGTCGATTTGAATTCTGAAGTAATCACCATCCATCAAAATCGAAGTTTTTGGCAAGCTGGAATTACGTTCGATTCCCAGTTTGGTTCCTTCAGGAACAAAAAAGTTGCCAGAGTCAGGGGTTGAGACTCTTGAAAACATGTTGCTTTGAGCTTGGTCTATGTTCTGATAGTCTACCACGATTGATCTTACGTCAGGGGTTTCAACTAGATTGCATTCACTTGTCGTCATCCATGGAAACCGCCACGTATTCTTATCGATAATCCAACCTTTGTAATGGTTTTGGGATATGGTAACGAAAACAAGCCGTTCAACTAAATGAACGAGCATTTCTTTGGGATCGGAAACAGCGATTCTGTCATCCTTTGAAGTCTGTGACAAAATGTACTTTGCAGTATAGTAGTAATGCCAGAAATCATTCGGCCAGTTCCAGTGTATGTCTACTGGGTTCTTTTGGCAGAAGAAAACGATAGGAATTTGCTTCTTGAACTTCCTAGGAACTGGTTTCTCTACAAGCTGAACAATCGTTCTGTACTTCTTCTCACATTCTTCATACCACCAATCTCTCATTTCTTTGATTGTCTTTCTTTTCGTTGGATTATCTCCGAAATCATCATGGCATTTTGCGCACAAGGGAGCCGCATTGTCGAAGTCATTAGAACCGCCATTTTTCTGTGGAATTATGTGATGCACCTCTACTCCTATTTCATGACATCTGCAGCACTTGAAATGCGCTTTCCTTCTAACTAGCTCTTTGACGCTTTCGGGAAAGTCAACCATTACGCCACCAACCTCACTCCGCACACTTCCCTTTGTTGTGAATTGTCAGAGAGAGTCTATAATACTTATTGAGGAATTGCGTCGCTCGGTGCTACACATAAGACTTATATTAAGCAAGTACTGACATGTGTACCGTTATCTCTGGGAGGTCATGGAAATAAGCCAAAGTGTTCCTTCTCTAACCAAAGAAGAAGCGGAGGTCATCGCGATTGTTTTCCAAAATCCTACGAGGCGCCAAGTGATAAAACTACTCCTAGAGAAAGAAGAGCCCTTGTATCACAATGAAATCCACTCTGTTTTGGGCGGATCCAAGTCAACAATCCACACGCAATTATCAGAACTAAGGCTGAAGGACATTTTGATACGTGAGCAGGGATTCAAGACGTCATCATCCAAAATCCTCGTAGATTTGTATATAATAAATCCCAAATACTTGCCACTATTGAAAAAGTGTCAGGGCCTACTTTGATTTTTAAGTAGAGCGCATTTCAAGCGTAGATGCCTTAGTCTTTGATCCGATCGCGATTTTTAGAGAATATCACATTATTCTGAACTGCAGACGTGTCAGATAGCTGTGTCTTTCCCAATCTCATGCATGCGCAGGAAAAGCTTCTGCACAACTAGAACAGAGGAAAGGTTCTTATGATCCGATCCTGCAATTGCATCGCGATTTCTTTAATCTTCTCTTTATACTCATAGAAATCCTCTTCACTTTCACCTTCCTGTATTTCAACGTCCACAGTGATGTTTATTTCCACCAAAGGCGATTCCAGCCCTACCTTTCTAATGATTGTGCAATATATGCCAATGTAACCTATTTCGAGAAGAGGCCACATGTCGTCTTTTCTGATGTCTACGTAAGCAGTAAACTTGTACTCCTTCCTGTCGCCGCTTGTGAATACAGATTCTTCATGTTCATCAAGTGTAAAGTTTTGAAAATGATCGGCAAGGAAGATCATCATAATCTCCCTCTTCGCTTTTCTCCATTGATCTATCTCATTCAAACTCATCACTCTTCCATAAGCACAACTTTTAAAGATTCTCTTTCTAGCCTAGGGCAACATTTAATACAGCTTTCGAAATCTTTGATCGAAGTTGATGCCTTACCATACACTCTCGTGAAGTATTTCCCATCAATTGATCCGGACAAATCTAGGCTGGAGAGATTAAAGTGCGTCTTGGCACTCTGCAGAAACTCATTTAGACTTCCTACTTCTTCATTGAGGAATGCCTCTGTATAAGCAATTGAGTCTAGGAGGCAAAAACGAACAACTAGCAATGGTATCTTTACGTAGACCGAAGACAATGTGCAATATTTCTTGTCTGCCTGCAAGCCCAGACTTTCTGAGAGCCTTTCATCAAGCCTCAGAACGGCAGCATCACTCTCAAATTCAACATCGAGCTTTCCATACGAGTTTTGAAAGGTTGTTTCTGGGATCAGTTCGCTGATTAGTTCGGCTCTTGAGTAGGAAACAACAGGTCCATCATACTTTACCGTAAGCTTCTCGATTCTTTTTTCCAACTCGTTTGCCTGAGTCCGAAGGGGTACTTGATCTCCAGGCTTGAGTTTCAAGGTGAATTCAGCGATTGCCTTGTCCAGCAATGTAAATCCGCCGATTCTCTCTACGCTAAAACCCAAATCTGCAATTTGCTCAGTAATTGTGGAAAGCATGCCTTGCTTGTTTTTTATCATTAATCGCCAATACGCAAGTCCTTGCGATAGTTCGAGGGTTGACAAGAAGAGCTGCTTTGGTACGTCACTCTTTGCCCAACCAATATACGCGTGAAGCTCAGATGTTCCTTGAAGGCCTAACATGTGTAAGATTAGCTTGTTTATTCTAATCGTTCTGTTCTCTTTGTTTATGCGGGTTTCTGCGCGTTCTGAATGTATCATTAGTTAAGGCTCTCCGCAAAATTTATAAGAAAGGAGTACAGTATAATGTACCGGTACGGACCGGAGTACCGTATGTGTGTGGGGGTGATATCTGAGGTAGATGGGCGAACCTAGCGTTTCCAATAGCATATCGTGATCCTCTCTTTTATTTCTTTGATCACGTATATAGTGTTTGTGACAAGCTCAAATTTGAAAGATTTATGAATCAATTCCAGAACTATACTTAGATTTTGCAGACTAACTTGCTACCCCGTGTTTTGGATCTCTCTATTTGTCTCGCTATTACTCTGCTCCGTTGTGTTACCCTTTTTCTTCTCAACGCTACAAGTACTGTTGTGCAGGCCACAGGCTCTGGTAAAGGAGCAAAGCGCAAAATTCGAGCTTGTTGCTTCCATAATCAACAGGCTCAAAACTTTGCCAAATTCCTCGTCAAAGATGCGAATAGCTTCCTGACGCAATGGCTCGATCCGCTGTCGCTGACAGTGCGCAAGGTTCAATAGTATGTTGTAGCTGGAAAAAGCTTCGACTTGACAGTTTTAAACGACAGTATAAACCTAACCCCCCGCACTTTTCAACGAATAGGTTTACGGGTGTCTATCAGTTTTCCGAATTGCATTGTTACTGCTCGGTGAAAACGTGCCTATCTGTAGACTCTTCTGAAAATTCGGGCAATCGTTAGGGCCAGCCATAACTGTCTCTCTTTTGTCTTTTCATTTTTCATATGTGCGCTCTCTTTTGTTCCTTCAGCATAGGTCATTTTCCACAGTCCATCGAATGATTGGTTTTCGACAAGCCAGTTCAGAGCTTTTCTAATGTCTGGGTCGTCTTTTGAATAGCCCATTAATGAAAGTAAGTCGAGTGAGGTCACCAGATTAGGCCACCAAAAGAGGAACCTCACCCAGTGGCTTGCTGCCTTATATGAAGAGTATGCGTCTGGCTTGAAAAAACGTGACTTGAGCAGGTCTGCGGCTTTTCTAGCTTCCTTACACGTGCGATATTTTGGGTGCGCAGCAAACGCTCGGAGAACCATATCTGTCCAGTTATGAGAGAAGGGCTTTGATCTATCAGGTTCAACAGGCTCTGCGTATTCACTTGTTAATCTATATGCTGTTGCTCTATCAAATTTGTGGGTTAAGATGGGAATTGTCCATCCACCATCATCCTGCCTCATCGAAACCAGCCATCTGAACCCTTTCTCTACACGTGGATCATTCTCGTATCCCGCTCTGATGAGAAGAGCCAATATCGCTCCAGTGTAGTAAGTGGCGTATTGGTTTGCGAGCATACCTCTGATGTCGCCTTGCTCGGTTCGGCATGAGAAGAGAAACTCGGCTGCCTCTCTTGCAGCACAATGTTTCTTAGTGAACTCGTATTGCTCGACTAGTACTCTGAATATCTTCCACGTTTGGAGCAGTGGGTAATGATACTTCGGATAGCTCACTGTCTTTTTGCCCGTGTACTTCCACGAGCCATCGGGCTGCTGCTTTCGAAGAATTCTCTGAACTTCGGGCAACTGCCATATATGATTTATCGGCACCACCTCTTGTTCAAGAAGATCACGTTTCGCAAAGTAAGCAATAGCTTCGTTACCAGAAGAAAGCAAAGTTGGCGTAGGATCGATTTTCAGTTGTGCCAACCATTTCTTCAACAGATCATCTCCCTCTTTCATATGATGGAACCGTGTCACAGATTCCTGAGAATCTCGTCAACTCCTGGTTCTACTCCCTGTAAGAGGAGAAATCCTCTTGGACCTTCTCTTGCGGTTATTTCGCCTGCAATATTTGTTTGCATGAGCTTCTTCACTTCGTCTATGTTGCGTGTGTGTCCGAGCACCCAAATGAGCTTCGTGTAAGCTGTAGACGGAAGCATGTTAGCGCCTTCTATGACACCTCTTGCAAGCATATCTCTGCCCGTCTCGTACACGCGTAGTTGAATATACCCGAACAAAGGCTCCACCACAAGCACAACGGGGATTTCCTCTTCTTGACACCGTTCAAGGGCCGGAAACATGTCCGTGCCCACATGGCCCAAGCCAGTGCCAATTATGACTATGCCATGATAACCCATGTCAACCATGCTTTCAAGGATATCTGGGTTCATGCCCGGATAAGAGTAAAGCATGCCAACGTGCGGGTCAATCTTCGTGTCAAGGCGAAAATCCTCTCTGGGGCTACGTGGGTGAATGTCATCCTTGAACCATGTTACGCCTAAATCATCAATCTTACCCAGCGGAACGTCATCCAGCGTTCTGAACGTGTCACGCCTAGAAGAGTGCATCTTTCGACAACGTACGGCCCGATGGATTAGATTGTAGCTGTCGCTTGTTCCACCATGCATGCATACAACCACTTCGGCGAATTTCTCGTGTCCCGCAAGTGTGGCCGCATACAATATGTTTCTAGGCCCGTCCGACGAGGGTCTATCGCTGCTACGTTGGCTGCCGACCAAGACCACAGGAACGGGCAGATTGCGCAGAAAATAGGCGAGCGCCGCGCCCGTGGTGCACATGGTATCCGTGCCGTGGCCTATAATGACGCCGTCTACTCCACTTTCTATTTCTTTGGCTATGGCTTCAGCCGTTCTTACCCAGTATTCTGGCTTGAAATTCTCGCTCAAAATCTGATACAGCGTCTTTGGAGTCAAATTTACTGTGGACGTGAGTTCGGGCACGGCTGAGAATAGTTCCTCAGGTGTGAAGGCAGGCAGCACAGCACCCGTCCTGTAGTCCAGTCGTGAGGCAACGGTCCCGCCTGTGCCTAGCAACGTGACGTTTGGAAGTTCCTTCTTGAATCTAACGTCTATGCTGGGAAGTTGGTAGTGGCCTTTCTTGTAGCCTGTCTCCTTTATTTGCGTGTTTTCGTCTACCAGAACTCCGAGGTTGTAGCCTGTGTCCACCTTCAAAGTCACGTAAACGTCAGCCGTATGCTGACTTCTAGGCAGAAGCACGCCTTCGTACACGGCATTGCCCTTTGTTACGCGCACTTTGCTCCATGTGCGTACGCCGTCTCGGATGAGCCTTTCTCGGAGTGTCCCTCGGTAGCCTTCAGGGTCGCCTTCTTTAACGCTC
>Ga0315289_10003638_pt1 | contig 23261 bp, 10 predicted proteins | sample YL17G11_40_MG_FD_203452 | JGI IMG/M metagenome (GOLD analysis project Ga0315289, IMG submission 203452) | Sediment microbial communities from Yellowstone Lake, YNP, Wyoming, USA - YL17G11_40 | ecosystem: Environmental > Aquatic > Freshwater > Lake > Sediment | place: USA: Wyoming | collected... | reverse complement strand
CCGTCTGTCTCACCCCAGCCTGGCTATCGCGACTGGGCGGAGGTCGGCGCGCCGCTCAACGGCTTCATCCTCTACCGGGCCGAGTTCGATCCCTACGATACAAAGTTTGTCAAGCAAGATGCTAAGGGCAATCCGATCCTCGACGACCCGGATTTCTTCAACCTCAATAGCGGTGATGACCCATCCGGCGTTCCGTATTGGAAGAACTGGAAGGCCATAGCCAGACCCGTCGGCCCGCAGACGGACATTGACCTGGTCACGCTGCGGATGGACACAACTACGAATCCGAACACGATTGCTGCCGTGACCCCGAGCGTCAGGTTCCAGCTCACTCAATTGACCAACGACTCCTTCTCCCCGGCCTACATCACGGATGAGGGCGCCGAGGCGCCGGTGAGCATCCCGCCCATTTTCCGCGCCACCTATGGCGCTTGGGGAAGCTCCCGCGGGCCCTTCACTCCCGATATGTACAACGTCACCGTCATCCGGTACAACGACCCGTCGGGGAATGACATCACCTGGTTCAGGACGGAGTGGGATGGGAACGGAGACCTGGTTGTCCGCGAGTGGGCTGCCGCCGGCGCGGGGCTGGTGGTGTTCAATATCAGCGCGTATGAGGAGAACGGGTCATTCACCCCAACGGCCCAGCCGGACCTGGCGTTTCTTGTGGACCCGGTGCGGGGCGAGGTCAGGTTCGACTTTCCCGCCTCGGATGTGATTGACGCAGAGACCATCGCCGCGATGAACGAAAACGTCAGGCTGAACTGGCAAAGCAAAGTGGCGGCGCCAAGCCGTGCGCACCGGATTCCGATGTTCATGAATCTTGTGCGCGGCGCGCCGTATCAGCCCCGGATAGTGCCGGGGAGCGAGGTCGTCCGCGGGCCGGACATGACGCCCGGCCTCGCGCCAGGCCAGATCCGCATGGTGCGCTACGAAAGGGTGCCGTTCAACCTCGGCGATCCCGGCCGGAACCAGTATAAGATTGACTATGGCGCGACCGATGCAACTGGCGGCAGGGTCGGCTGGATTATCTTCAGCCCGGCGCCTGACGAACCCATGCCCGAAACTGTCACCGCGCCTGGCTCCGGTAGCCTCGATCCTGCGAGCATCGAAATCCGTTACAGGTTCCAGTTGAACCACGACGGCGATACGGTCATCGGCAATTATGCGACGAAGACCCTTATGATGGTCACGCTCGGAATCCGTTTCTACGACCGCAACTCCGGCAAGGTCCACCCTGTCGAGCTCACCAACAAGGTCCGAGTGCGCAATCTGATGAGATAGACAACAGGTTATAGGTTACAGGTTGGCGGTTGGAGGTCAGAGATTGCATGCGCGGCGGGGGGCGTAACCAGCCTGCATTTTGATGTCATTCTGAGCGCCAGCGAAGAATCTGGCAGACGAGAGCCAGATTCCTCACGTCGTTCGGAATGACATTAGGGCGGCGGGACAGCTGCGGTCGGCTCAAGCTCCCCGATGGTCGGGGTCGGGGTGAGGGGAGAAGCTCTCGCGGGATTAACGATTATGAGTATAGCGGCCTTGCGAAGCAAAAAGCGGCTTACGGATAAGCGGGGACAGTCCCTGGTGCTTGCGATCACGGTAATGTTCCTGCTCGTATTCATCGGGGTGGTTTTCGTGCTGCTCGTGGCGCGGAACCAGGGGCGCGCCGGGCGCGCGAGGGACGTTCTTGCCGCCCAGTATCTTGCGGAGGCCGGCGTCAACTACTCCGATGCTATGCTGCGGAGGAGCGAGGAAGGGGCAGATTGGCGGCCTGTGCCGGATAACCTCGGCTTCATCTGGACACCGGGCGTCCCCCCAGCCACCGGGACGCTGACACCGAATGCCAACCTCGCGGACGTCGCCAAAAACCATCCCGATTTCCAATGGCTCCGCCCCTACGCTCCAACAGAGCAAACGGTGAACGCAGTCCCGAACGCCATGGGGCCGACGGGGGGCTTCACGAGCTTTACGATGGGCGAGGGCAGGTACCTCCTGCGCGTGAGCTATAACCCTGACCCCAACGACAAGCTCTCCAAATACATCAAGATCGAATCCGTCGGCCGCTCCGGCGTCGTAGAAGAGACCGACCCGACGACCTGGGTTGGCGGGACCCGCCTGCGGCGCGAGCTGACCGCTTACAAGCCGATTGGCGTGACCGACTATTGGATGTTCATCACGAACCGCGAGAAGCGCACGGCCGACATCCCGCTCGGCGCTGCCGGCTTTAACGTCATATACGGCAACGAAAACGCATCTGGAGAGGGAATCCGCGGCGCCCCGATGAGGGTCAATGGCAACCTGATGTGGTATGGCAAGACGATTGATCTGGTTCTTCGTGGAAGGACCTACGCCGCTGGCAGCAGCCACGTGCCGATTGATGTCGTGGAGGTGTCTGGGAAGATCAGGCACCAGTTGCTCTCCGAGGAGTTACCAAGCGCCCAGGCCGACGAGACCATCCCGGTGACGCTGCACGAGATCATTGACAACGGCTCGCCGGTCACCGGCCTTGTGTACCCGACCGACGATCCCAACAATCCCTTCACCACGCAAAGCGGCTACTACCGCGACGGTTCTGACGATCCCGACGTAACCCGCCACGCCAGGGGAGTCAAGCGACTCGAGCCTCCGTTGATTGACTCCAACGACACGCCAAACAAGGTCTCGCGCTACATCACGCTTACCCGCGACTCCGGCGTTTGGATACAGAGGATCTCCGACGGCACGTGGGTCAATACCGGGCGCTATGGCTGGGGGCGCGGAGTCTACATAGACAACCGCAATGATCTCCAGCCCGAGAGCGAGACGCTTTTCGGCGGCTATACTCCCCGCGCGGACTGGATGAAGCCCAACACTGATATGAAAGCCTACTGGCAGGGACCCTACTACGTCCCACCCGGCGTCGTCATCATACTCAACCCCTACGACACAGACGGCGACAAAGAGCCGGACATTACCATTACCAGGACTGACATAATGGCTCGTCGCGGCGATCCGTTCTACGGCCGCAAGGCCGTCTGGTACGACGCCGTCGGCAATCCGATGTACGACAAAGGCTCGGTCATTACCATTCCCTACCCGCAGGGAGAGCAGCAGATCTCGTTCCAGAACGGCGGGCAGCCGCAGACTGTAACCATCACCCGCAACGGCGTGATCTATGCCGAGGGCAACATCCGTATTCGCGGGATGCTCGCGCCGGGCAAGCAGCTTACGGTCGTATCGGGAGGCATAATCTACATTGATGGGAACCTGCAGAAGTACCGGGAGCCGGGGAAGGTGGACCCGGATCCGACCTGCGCGATTGCGCTCCTTGCCAAAGACTACGTCTGCGTGAACACGACGCAGTTCGTGTCGCTCCTGAGTTCGGGAGGCTGGCCGTCAATCGGGTCGGACTCTGGGACGGGCGAGCCGCCGTACCATCTGATCATCACTCCGGAGCCGGCGGCGACGTTCCTTTCGTCGTTCTCGTTCGGCAAGCCGACGGGCACCTGGAATCTTGGCGATGCGACCATGCTGTTCGTCAGGCACGCGGGGCAGTATGGGCCGTCGTATGTCAACCTGTGGCTCAACTCCACGCTGCTCGACATAGGAATCTCCAACCCGCTTGCGCCTCCGGTGTACGTCTATGGCTGCGGCGACCCGCGGTATTCCGTCCCTGGCACGGGCATCTCCAGCCTGTTCGAGCACAAGATATGGGATATGGACTCGGCATTCGTCAATGGAGCGCTGATCTCGGACGTCGGCACACCGAACGTCTTCGAGCTGGCGCTGGACCAGTCCTCGTACACGCGGAACAACTACCTGCTCTCCGAGTTCACGGTCCAGCCGCTCGACATCCGCATCGAGGCTATCATCTACGCCCAGAACAGGTCGTTCTTCATTATCCCTGGCAACTGGTTCAACATGAATGCGACGGACGTGGCGGGCAACCCCAACAGGCCGCGCGGCGTGGACCCCCGGTGGCCCTTCTTTGGCCAGCCGCTGGATACGAAGATAACGATTGACGGGGCTATCACACAGAACCTTCCGGCGTCCGTAGCTGACGCGAACGAATGGTATTCCAAGTGGTACAACATTCCGGCTAACTACGGATCGAGCAGCGCTGAGACGGCGCATCCGGGCCAGGGGCTGACTTTCCTTTACGATGACAAGGTGGGCTGGCCGGTGAACGGCGGGGCTGCCATCCGCGTGGACGAGTACAGTCGCCCGCTTCCGATCACTCCGCGCCTGCCCGTCTGCCAGTCGCTGTACTACTACGGCGAGCCGACGTAGTCCGAAGGTCCGGGGCTGGCCGTCAGGTCGTCGGACTTCCGCAACGAACCTCGAAACTGGGATGTGGGATGATGAGAAGTAGAAGCGTGGTTATAGCAGCAGTGGCGGCCCTGGTCGCCATTGGGGTGACGCAGGCGGCGTTCGGGGCGGGCCAGACCTACGTTGAGAGGGGGCGTGCGATCAAGGCTGGCGTGCTTGTCCTCACCGGTGCGGGCGGCACCATCTCGCCGGTGGCGCCCTACATCTTCTTCATAATGGGCCAGCGGGAGGACGTGAAGCCTAATGGCTGGACGTTCGTCAACCCCATTCCGCTTCCGGACCTCGGTCAGGGATTCTTGAGCCCCAACGCCAAGCGCTACTGGATGGTTCCTCTCGAACAGACGACGCTCGAAAACCTCTCCAAGTTCGACCTGCTCTACATGAGCGCGCGGCAGGACGTCCTGCTCGCGATGGCGGAGCGCGACAAGCTGCGCAGGTTCGTTGACGGTGGCGGATGTCTGTGGGTGGACGACGCAGGCGGAATGGGCTTCTGGGAGGATCCGGCCTATGCGTTCTTCCTGCCAGGGGTCGGTTTCAGCGGCCCCGTCACGCCGAGCGGCCCGCCAAGCATTCTGGCCAGGCTTCATCCGCTGGTCACGAACCCGTTCTGGCTCGATCCAGCGGAAGTCGCGTCTCTTGATGTGCCGGCAGGCGGCGGCATGTACACGATCAACCCCGGTTATACCGGGACCTTTGGCGGCGTACTGCCGAGCCCGACGATTCTTGCGCCGGTCGTCGTGATTCCCACCGGAACGTCGTTTGCGCCGACGGTCGCCGCCATCGAGTATGGCAGCGGGCGCGTCGTGTTCACTTCGGGGTTCGTTGGCGGCAAGATAGAGTGTCCGGTCACGGGCTGCTGGCCGCCGGCAGCAGACCCACCCGATTTCCTCACTGCGGGCAACTCGAACTTGCTGGCGGCTGCTCCGGCCAACCTCAGGTTCGCCTACAACGTGGTCGGTTGGGCTGCCTCCTATACGACCCACAGGAAGAACCTCCGTCGCACCGGGGCGTCACTTGAGAGCGTTGGTGCTCCGCTTGTGAACAAGTGGAGGCTCTTAGGCGCGCCGCCTCCGGCCAGCGGCGGGAGCAGGAGCATCGAATCTAGCCCCGCCATCTGGAAGAACGTCATCTTCTACTCGGACGATAAGACGCTCTACGCGCTGGACGCTGTGCCCGAAGAGGACCTGGACGGCGACGGAAATCTGAACGACGGCGACCAGGCCACCACCACCGGTTCAAACGCCGATGTTATCTGGAAGGCGTCCGTGAACCAGGACATATCAAGCCCGACCGTCGCGACTATGCTTGACCCACGGAGCGGGACGCTGGTGCCGCGCGACTTTGTGCTGGTGATGGGCGCGGACGGGAGGGTGCACGTCTTTGATGCCTTCCCGCAGGCTGCGGACGGACGGCTCTCCGGGACGCCGGTGGAGCGGACGGAGCTCTGGGGCGTGCAGCCATCAAATGGGAATAGCTCGCTGCTGCCCCCGGTTGTACAGAATGGATGGATCTATGCCTCCGGCCTGGATGGCAAGATCTACGCCTACAGCCCCGTTCTGGCCGCAGCCGGGAGTCACGGCGTTGGGGCCCCGGGCGCTACCTGGACCATCCCGCTGGTTTTCTCGCCAAGCGGGACAGCTGCAGCAAAGATCAAGTACGGGCCGACATTTGGCTTCATCAAGAACCAGGCCAATGGGGCAGTTGTGCAAATGCTGTGCGTGGTTGCCGAGAGGAACGATGGTACCATAGTCACGAACGACTCCGTCTACACTCTGCCCGTCTTCGTGTCGAGCGACCGGCTCACGCCAGTCAACGTGAATGATCTTATAAATCCGGCTGGCGCGACGATCTCATTCCGCACGTCGTACCCCCAGGTTCCGGTCTCGAGTTACCCTGCTCCCATAGCCTGGGCGATCAACCCGAATGGCCAGCCGGTTGTGGCGACGTACGATTCTAATCCACTGCCGGGCATCGTGAACATCCACCTGGGTGCGGGATTGGGCCCCAACACCCGTGTTTACTTGACTTATGCCCCCGACTACAGCGTCGTTGGCCCCACGGGAATCTACGTTCCGCCCAGCTACCAGATTCCGCCGCAGATAGGCGACATCGTGAACGGGATCATCAAACTTGAGCCAGGCGCAACTCCCGCGCTCGGCCCCAACGACGCCTTCTATATGGGAGTCAAGTGGCCGGATGCCACCTCGGGATCCGGCAACGCGGCGGTCTATTCCATGTGGTTTGACGGGGCGGCGTCCAAGCTCAAGTGGCCGTACTTCCTGCATGGTGGCGGGTCTATTCCCGATCCGACCGTCGCCCCCGGCGGCGGGACTATAGCAAACCCCGTTACGATACGCGGCGCGGTCAACGCGCGTGAGCCGGTCAACCAAACGCTGGTTCCGGTCCGGGGACTGCAAGTCAATACCACGCCCGCCGTAACAACCGATAAGGTGTTCGTGACCGCAACGACAGTGGACCCGGGCACCCGCGGCCTCTCCCACAGCTACTTGCTTTGCTTCAAGGCAGATCCGGACTTCGTGATCAGAGTGAGGCGGCCGATGAGGGACCTGACCAATGGCAGGCAGCTTTCCGTCAGGATATGGCAGCCATGTCTGCTGTTCGACCCCCTGGCCTCCACCATGCCGCCTGTCAATGCTGCCAAGTCCGTGCCGCGCAATATGATTGACTACGACACCGGCACCATCACCATCACCGACTTTACCTGGATCAGGATGACCGGCTCGCCGGACGGCAGCAGAAGCATCGACACCATCACCCTCACGCCCTCGCTTCCGGTTTGGGTCTTCCTGGACAATACCGTCGTTCCCCCGGACGAGGTGGACCTTTCGAGCTGGGACAACCTTGTCTGGTCGCTTGCTCTGCCCTACCACGACCAGAATGGCAACGGCCAGTATGAGGCAGGCGAGGAATGCTCCGGAGTATCCTCTTCGCCCGTTGTCCTGGGAGATTACGTCTACTTCACCTGCAACGATGGCTACATGTACGCGGTGTCTGTGGACGCCAGCCCGCCGGACAAGACCGACAGGATTCTCGATCCGATGGCTGCCGACGTGGATTCCTGGATGCCTATGAGGCACAGGATCGAACCCGACACTAGCATGAACGTCGGCAGCAGTGCCAGGGTGACGATTGGAGCGGCGGGTGGCACGCTTGCCGTGCCCTGCGCAGCAGGACTCTATGCCTTCAGCGACACGCTGTACCTCGTCACGGACAACCATCGGGTGCTGGAGATCGGCGGCGACGGCAAGGTTGCATGGGCGTGCGACTCAGTTTCCGGCAGCAATCCGATGCCACTCAATAAGCCGCTCGTCGCGCAGAAGTTCAGCGCCTCGGATTACCTGGTTGTGGATTCCGGCAACGACCAGGTTATCAGGATGGATCGCGGCGGACAGGTGACGTGGTCGCTCAAGGACTTTGATGACCCGAAGAACCTGCTGCGGTCCGGCGAGCCGAGGACCCTCAAGAACCCGTCGGACGCGCGCGTTTGGGGCGAGTTCGAGAAGAGCGGCACGGATTGGTTCTACGTCAGCCACTGCCTCATCGCCGACACCGGCAACTTCAGGGTGCTCGACGTCACCGACACTTACGAAGCGACCGACGATGGCCAGATCAAAACCAAGCTCGCCGACAGGAACCTGGATGGCAGGCCGGACTACCACGAGCTCAACTGGGTATCGAGCACTACCTATAAAGACAAGCGATTCGCCTTCAACTCGGTGCAGCTTATCCGCGGGAGCGGGAACCTTGGCGGGACACAGGTCGAAGTGAACCAGATCTGGGCCTCCGTCGGCAACTACGGCCTCGGAACAGCAGCCACACCGGACCTGCCCGAGAGCACAGGCGGCGGACAACTCGGCGGCGCCATTCTCAGCATGAAGTATCGAGAGCAGTCAGGGCCGTTCCAGTGGAATTACCTCACGGATGCGGAAGTCACCGGCCAGCTCACCTCGCTCAACGACGGCGGTACGCGCGTCGCCCTCTCCGGCCCGACCTATTTTGCGGTGCTGGACTCGACGCTGCCCAGGCTTCTGATCTGCGATTCGTCGGCGGTCTACGTGACCGAAGGTCCGACCGGCAACATCACCTGGAAGTTGACCGGTGATGACTACGCGGCCCTGAGCCGTACGGTCACCAACTCGACCAACAATCAGCCTCTGGGGAACCAACACATCCCAATCCCGTTCTCACCTCAGAGAGCGCAGATGCTGCCCAACGGGCGGCTGCTGATCGTGAACAGCTACGCCGGCCAGGTCCGGGACGACCTCCGGAACAAGTTCGTCGGTGAGGTCTTCGAGGTGGATGACAAGAAGACGCAGATCTACTGGTATGCTCCGGAGATGTGGTTCGATCCTGACACTGGAGTATTGGTCCAGAAAATGCCGAACGCGCCGAACCTCGACCAGCCGACCTGCGCACAGAAGCTCTTCTGAGGGTGTCGGGTGTTGGGTGCCGGGTGTCGGTGTTTCAAGATAGGTGTTTCGGTGTTTCGGGATTTCAATCCCGAAACGAGCGGCGACATCAGCGCCGAACCGGGATTTCCGAATCCCGCCCTGAGCGCCTCGATCCTCCCGCGCGCCGCTTACATCCACATCCCATTCTGCCGGGCCAAGTGCTGCTACTGCGACTTCAACTCCTACCCCGGACTCGAGCACCTGTTTGAGGACTACGTCGAGTCGCTGATTCTCGAGATCGGCGTGGCAGAGCCGACCGGCGCGCCGCTGGAATCGGTGTATTTTGGCGGCGGTACGCCCACGATCCTCCCGGCCAGCGCGCTGGCTCGCATTCTGGACGCCGTGAGGGACCGGTTCGGCCTCGCGGGCGGCGCGGAGATCACCGTAGAGGCAAACCCAGGGACGGTTGACGCGCCAGGCCTCGCCCTGCTGCGCGCGGCTGGCTTCAACCGGCTGAGCATCGGAGTGCAATCGTTCGACGACAGGGTTCTCTCCCGCCTCGGCCGCGTTCACACATCGGGCCAGGCGCGCGATGGCTTCCGCCTGGGCAGGGACGCCGGGTTCGAGAACATCGGCATAGACCTGATGTACGGGCTTCCGGGGCAGTCGGTCTCCGAATGGGAGCGAACCCTCGAATCGGCCCTCGGCCTTGCTCCCGAGCACGTCTCGCTCTACGAGCTTTCAATCGAAGAGGGCACGGTGTTCGGCAACCTGCGCAGGGCATCTCTGCTCGATCTGCCTGACGAGGATGCCCAGATCGAAATGTACCTGACGGCGATCAATGCGCTCGCCGCCGCGGGCTACGAACACTACGAGATGTCGAACCTCGCCCTTCCGGGCCGCCGATCCCGCCACAACCAGACCTACTGGCGGAACGAGCCGTATTTCGGCTTCGGCGCGGGCGCATCCGGCTGCGTCGCCGGCGTGCGCTATACCAACCTGAGGAGACCGGAAGACTACATCGAGAGCACCCGGGCGACCGGCTCGGCAGTGGAGTCCTCCGAAGCATTGACCGGTCGGCAGGCTATGGGCGAGACCATTATGCTGGGGCTGAGAATGATCGAGGGCGTGGACCTGGGAGCGTTTCGGGAGCGCTTCGGCGTCGAGCTTGCTGAGGTGTATGGTCGGGAGCTTGGGGAACCTGCTGCGCGCGGACTGGTCGAGCTTACCGAGACGCGCTTGCGCCTGTCGGAGGCCGGGCTGCTCATCGCTAACGAGGTGGCGGCAGAGTTCCTGTAGCTCCGTCCGCCTCTTCCCACGGAGGTGAGTCGGTACCTGCTTCCGAAGATTACTCCTAAGCCTGCGTGCTTCGGGACACGTTTTGGGAGTGTTCAAATAGTGTGACACCGGGAGGGTGAGGCTCCCGCCGAACCGTTCTCCCTTCGTAGGAACAAGGCTCGGCAGGAGCCTCGCCCTCCCAACTCCAGTCGCTCACGGCTTCTTGAACAGTCCCGTTTTTCGTTTGTATGCTTCGGCTCGTTCTTCGGAGCCGAAGCAAGCCAGGGAGGTGAGCTGCCGCGCGAGACAAAGAACGTTACTGGAAGCTTAGGGCAGCGGCGCTGGCCGCGACCGGCTTTGGGATGGGGATGCTGACCGGGTTCACCGGCGTCGGCCCAGGGCTGGTGACCGCCCCCGCGCTCCTGTACGTCTTCGGGCTTGCGGCCGCCAGGGCGCAAAGCAGCTCGCTAGTGTTGATGCTCGCCGCCGCAGCACTCGGCGTGCCGGCCTACGCGCTTGCCGGCCACGTTGACTGGCTCCTCGCCGGGCCTGCTGCGGCCGGCGCGATCGTCGGCGCACTGGCTGGGGCGAAGCTCACCGGAGGGAGAGATCTGCCTATCGTTCGCCGCATTGTCGCCATCGCGCTGATCGCAGGCGGTACACAGATAATCATCGCTGCCCAGCACGCAGGGGCAGGGGTGACTCTTCTGCGTTTCAGCGCTGCGGTGAGCTTGTCCGTCGGACTCGCCGCCGGCCTGATCGGGGGAGCAGCGGGCGTAGCCAGCGGCGCTTTGCTCGTTCCGGCGCTCACCATCTTCTGCGGCGCTCCCCAAAAGCTGGCCCAGGCCGCGGCGCTTGCTGCCGTGATCTTCGCATCCGTTCCTGGCGTCCTGATTCACTTCTCCCGCGGGACCGTTGATCGTCGGGCAGCGGGTTGGCTCGCCGCGGGAGCCGGGCTCGGAGGATGCATTGGCGCAGCCATGGCTGTCCGGACCGCTCCAGCCCTCTTGGCCGGCCTCTTCGGCATATTCCTTGTCGTGATATCGGCTGCGATCTTTTCGAGGGGATGAGCGGGGCCGCCCCAGCAACGCGCCCTGCTACTGCGGGAGAATCTGGATCGTTGACCAGTCGCCTACCAGGACGATAGGCCGCAGGCCGCCGCCAACCTCGACGATTGACGAAACGCCAACCGCCATCACCGTGTCGCCGAGCTTCATTTGCCGATACACCACAACGATCGGGTCGGCGATGATCTTGATGCCCGGCACGCTGATCCCAGATTCTACTCCGGAGCCGTCATCCAGATAGGCGCACGTGTTGCCCGCAGGATCGGTTATCCAGCCGCTGCCTTCGGTTCCACTCGTCACCTTGCCGATGACCGTGACCAGCAAGCCGACATTGGAGAGTCCCTGGCCGCCGGCGACGCCCGGCTGGATGCCGAACGCGCCTCCGCCTAACGACCTGTGGATGATGGCAAGAGGTGGAGGAACGTCAAGCGGCGAGCCGGGCAGTTTCACGAGAATCGCGTCGGTCAGGGTAGCCTCGCCTGCCACGACGGCCAGCGTGCCAATCGCCACTACTCGGTCTCCCGGCGAAGGAGGGTCGCTCCAAAGGATCGGATCTCTGGAGACGATCCTGATCCCTGCAAACCGGTCCTGCTCCTCGACATAGAGCCGCGCAGCCAGCCCGAAGGTCTGGGGAATCCGGGCGTAGGTCACTATAGGCCAGGGCGACTGCGTCCCGACCACCGCACCAGCCTGCTGGTGCTTGATCTCCGCCGCTGTGCCCAGAATTGGGTCCACGTGCTCCAGAGTCACGCTGTCCAGGGCGTTCAGGTGCGTGGAGTCCGCATATCTCTCTTCGACGACGCAGAAAACCGTGATCACGTCCGCTGACGCGCGGGCTGCGACCGATACGCCGTCCCACTGGCCGTCAACGGCGCTCGTCTTGTCCTGCGACCAGACGAGATTGGGGGAGAGCACATCGGTCCCGCCCGCAGGGTCTATGGCGATGGCACAGGCGGTGTTGCTGGCCGGATGGGTGCCATCAATTGGATCCTGGCTCGTCAAGAAGCGCATGGATGCCTGGTAAATGTCGCCCTGGGCAACCTGCACGCGCTGGCAGGCGCCCCCGTTCTTGTTCGAGGTGTCCGCGAACGCGCCGACGAAATACGATCCGCCGCTCGGCTCACAGGCAATGGAGTGCCAGCCCGGTCCGCCGGCCGGGTAAGGCCCGACCAGCCCGTCAATCGGTCCGCCGGGCGGCTGGCCCAGAGGGTCATGGAACCTGGGGAGCTGATTGATGTCGTATTGGAACAGCGTCCACGGGGCAAGAGTCGGCCTGCCGCGTGAATCTGTGCCCTCGAACCCGGGATTCTCGATCTCCTGGTTCATCGGTGTGGTGAACTCGGCCGGCTGAGAGAGCACGAGGCCAACAGGCGACGCGGAGCCGACCTGGAACACGTAGGTCGTGGCCGGAAGCAGAGCTTGGAGGGTTGCGGTGTGGGTCGCGCTCGCCGTCCAGTCGAGGTAGTAGTCGGCAAACTGGTAGTCCGCCAGCGTGCCCGCGCCGAACTGGACAAAGCTCGTGGAGCTTACGTCAGTCGTCCACTCGACGGTGGCCGATGTCGGGGTTAGATTTGTGACGGTCGGGCCGGAGGTTATCGTGACCGGCGCGGAAAGCGTGAGGACGGCGTCGTCGAAGCAGGTTACGTTCAATCCGCCGTCGGGCGATTGCACGTGCCGGAGTAAGATCGTCGCGTAGGTCGAGCCGCCTCGCGGAGCCATTACGCCGATGCAGGTCCAGGGGCCGGAGTTGCTCGTGAAGACCGGCGCTGACCACCGGACGCTCGCCGCATCCGGGTTGATCGGCCCGGAGGGGTCTTGCGTGGTGTCTATGCCGACCCGGCAGCAGGCTGAGTCGTGTTCTTCCGCGCCAGAGGCGCCGCGCTCGTAGGTGTAGACCCAGACCGTGGCGTAGATGTAGTCGCTCGGCGGAAGGTCCTCGACGGATTGATAAATCGTGCCATTCCGGGCACCGCCATCGGAGTCCGCGCCGAGGAAGTAGTCGCCCGAGTGGGGCATGAGCGCTCCGACCCAGGGGCCGGGATGGACCGCGCCAGGATCGCTTCCGGACGGGACCGTCCATCCGGCGAGGTTACCCAGCTCGAAGTCGCCGTTTGTGAGCAGAGAGCCGACGCTCGAATGGACGTAGGTGAAGAACTCGGCCACGGCAGACTGCGCATCGGGGGATCCGGGCCGTGTGGATAGGACATAGTATTCATAGGCCGAGTTCGGCGCGAGTTCGGTGAGCGCAAGCGCGTGAGCCGTGGTCGGAGTGGCGCTGTAGCGGTCAGACCATTCCGTGCCGCCTTTAAGCCTGAAGAAGAGCCTGGAATCGCCGTCCATCGTGGTCGTCCAACTGACGGTCGCCAGGGCGCCGTCTGTGGAGGTCCTGACGAACGGCCCGGCGCTTATCCTGAAGATGTCCTGAGTCGTGAACGTCTGTATGCCGGAGCGGGCGACGTCCGGGTCGCCGCCGACCTGAGACTCTACGTAGAACCTGTAGCGCGTCCCCATCTGAAGACCGACGATCGGCACGCTGTGGTTGGTGACCGGCGACCCGTCATAGGCCGCGTTGGGACATGTCCAGGCTGTGCCCCAGTGGACGGTGCTGTCCGCCGGCGCGTCGGTGGTCCAGGTGATCGTCACGGAGGTCAAGTCCGGCGCGGCTGCAGGGAGAGAGGTGATCCGCGGGCTGATCAGGTCTCCGGGGTCAGCCGGGTCGTCCGGTTCGCCGGGCCCGGCCTTTATGGCCTGCTTCCAGCGGAAGTAGTCCACATAGACCTCGCCCGTGCCGAGCGTCGAGCCGGCGCCGAATGCCAGCCGCGACGACGCGCCCGGAGCCGCCGCCAGGTTCGCAAAGTAGGAGTCGTTGACGTAAAGCCGGCCGCCGGCAGCGCCGTCCAGCACCATCCTCAGCTTGTAGTACTCCGTTGGGTCCGCCGCGCCGAGGAAATCGCCGGTTTTCGCGTTCCAGAGACCCTTCCGGCCGTCTCCGGCGTCGTAGTACCCGACTCGGATCTCCGCCGAAGCGCCCGGCGTATCCTGGCGCATCATAACGGCGATGTTGTTCATATCGCTCGATGCGGCGAGCCGCTGGCGTGTCTCGACAGTGCCTGCTTCGACGAAGGAATCGAGGTCCACCCGGTAGCGAGAGCGATTGATGGAGGTGTCAACTACGTGAAGGGCATGGTTGCCGGAGCCCAGGTCAACGATTTCGCGGGTATCGACCGGGGGGTTGTCGGTCACCTCGGCTGCGGCGTTGATCGGATAGTCCGGCGATGCGTCGCCCTCGTACGAGTGGTCCCATGCGGCGGCGCAAGAAAGCGCAGCCGCCAGCGCGAGCGCAAGGGCCGTGGTGAGGGTGCGTATCACGATCGTGTCTGCCTCCGTGGCAGCAGTACCTCTGTTAGTACTGAGCCTTTTTCCGGCCGGAATGTTCCCTGGAGTTATTATCGGTTCATCCGCTGCCGGACTCCTGCCCGTCGGCCGCGGCGTCTCGACGCACCGTCCTCGTAGTGGCCGGGCGCATCCTGGGCCTATCGAAGGGCCGGCTATCAGCCCCGAAGGGGCTGGACTGTACCGTCGTCATCCCGACAAGTCACTACTGAATATTGACCCCTGCCACGATGTCGCCTTGGCTGTCCTCTTGGACGGAGTGAGGTCCTTTGGGCACTGCCCGCCAGCCCGGCGGCGGTGGCTGCGGAAGCCACGAGGGCCGGACTTTCGGGCGCGGATGGGCGGGCGCGCCGCCGTCATCCTTGCCATCCGGGCCGACGCTGTAGAGGACATACCTGGCCCCGCCTTGCTTGTAGCGGAGAGGCCATTTCAGCGCGAAAGGGTCATCCGGAATCCTCTTGAGATACGACGGTACGAGGTCCGTCAGGCTGCCGGGGTACCCGCCGTGATCCAGGCGGTAGGCGCGCAGCGCGAGCGTCGCCGTCAGCAGGCCGCTCCATCCCTCCTCACGCGCTGAGCCGAACCGGCAACGCCCCAAAACCGGGCAGAAGATCTCACACATCGGATCCCGCGGTATCGGGGGGTCGGGGGCCTTGGCTGCATAGGGCAATCGGGCGTTCGCGATGCACTCGTCCATGTACCAAACGTAGTTGCGCACCCGTTGGCGCCACATGAGCCACCAAACCAGCGAACGCGTTGGGGAACTGCGGCGGCCGCGCCTGGCGTTATCTCTGGCCTGCGCCTGTGCGCCAGCGAACATGCTCGTCAGGCCGGCCTGCACCTGCCACTTCTCCTCGGTGAGTGCGTCCGCGAGCGAGGGCTGCTGTCGCTGGAGAGCTTCCATCTGCTTGGCGCAGCGCCGTGCGGTCCCTGAGTCCAGGCGGTCGGTGATTTTCACGAATTCTCGCCGTCCGATCGCCCGAATCGCCGCGCCTATCAGCATTGGCATCACCCCGCCGCCGCGCGCCATTGTCACGCCAAGCTGGATGATGTCCAGGCAGCTCCGGGCGGCGCCTGCATAGTCCCCTCGTGCCGCCCTGACCTGGCTGTCCATTGCCAGGAGCGTAGCGAGCCGCTGGAGATGTGCGTACTCCGGATGCTCGGGCGCGAGTTCGCGATCCGCCGGATGGCGGCACTCATAGCGGAAGCCCTCGCGCAGCTTCGCCAGCGCCGCACCGTTCTTTCTCAGCAGGGCGGCCTTCGCAGCCATCACCTGCCGCCTGTTCAGGCGTGGAACCTGCACACCGGGGGGCCGTGCATGCCGCTCGGCGAGGAGAACAACCTGAATCTGCCTACCGTCCTGAAGCATCCTGCCGGCGGCGACGTAGTAGTCGTAAGCATTCGGCTGCGGCATCTTGGGAGTCGATATCTCCGGCAGAGGGGCCAGGCTTGCCCCAATGAGCCAGATCGCTGCGACGATCGCAGCCACAACGATCGTCCCGCCGATGATAAGCGGCCACCTCAAATCGCCATTCTTGCCCGCCATCTGCACAACGCCTCCCTTCCCCAGTCCTGCCAGCGCCAACCTGTACCAGTATCGTAAGCCTGCTAACGGAGTGTGTCAAGCGGAGGTCGGGCACGATGGTCAGCCTGCCTGGGCTTCGACCACGATTAGAAAGCTCATCCGTTTGGGTATCCTCCAAACCGGCGGGCAACTGAAGGATTTCCCGGCCCTACTCTCGAATACAGCCCTTTGGATGCCTGGGCGCCAGGCGTCCCCAATTCGTGGTTAGACAGGAGATTGCAATGAGTGAAAAGGTGATTAACGCGCTGAACGACGGCAGAAAAAGAGAGCTTACGGCGATCTTGCAGTACATGGTGCAGCACTACGAGCTGGAAGATGCCGGCTATGGCAAGCTCGGGGATCGGCTGAAGGAAATCGCAATTACCGAGATGAAGCATGCCGAGCAGCTTGCCGAGAGGATTCTCTTCCTCGGTGGAACCCCCATTACCAAACCGCAGGCCGATGTGCAGAAGCGGCTCTCCATCCCGGACCAGCTTAAGGTGGACATCCACCTGGAAGAGGGCGCCATCAACATGTACAACGACGCCGCCAACCTCTGCGCGCAGGAGGGCGACCACGTATCGAAGGCCATCTTCGAGAAGCTGCTTGAGGACGAGAACGAGCATCTGGACGAGTTCCAGACTACGCTCGAGCACGTGGAGAAGCTTGGAGACGTCTATCTGACTACGCTGCTGGATTAGTCGCCCGGGCACGCGCGCGGCATGTCATTCCGAGCGGCAGCGAGGAACCTGGCCCGGCCAGACCCTTCGCTGCGCTCAGGGTGACATCGTTCCCGAGGCTGAACCCTTTCCCCGGCGGGGCGTCCGCGCCGCTGTGAGCGCCGTATGCACCACTTGCGGAACGGGTAACTGCTCAGGCTTGCGGAGCAAGAATCACCCTAACCCTCTCCCGTTGAGGGAGAGGGAACTCCTTCTCCCCTGGCGGGAGAAGGTTGGGATGAGGGGGACAATTCTCTCCGCTGCTGAACTCCTTCACGGATGGGCCGCCTCGCGCAATCCTCTGCGAAATGTGGTATACTGCGGTTGGAAAGCCCGACAGGCGGCGCGCGCTCCCTGTGTCCCGGCAACCGGTGTCACACGGTATCGTCTCATAATTCTGGCGGTCCATCGTGGAACGCCGGAACAATACAGGCTCCAGCCGACCCAGGCTTGGGGCGGCGGAGGCCAGAACCAGGGGGGATTGTAGAGATGAAACGCGCACCGATACTTACTTGCCTTCTGGGACTGCTCCTGGGACTACTTGCGGTTACAGTCGCCTGGAGCGCCGACGATTCGCAAACCTCCGGCCGTCACGGCAAGCAGACCAAGAAAGAGCTGAACGGCACTCCGACGGAGCCCTCCTCGCAATCCGGGGATCGGGACACGAAGGCCAAAGACCCATGGGAAGGGAAGAAGCGCGTGCAGGGCTGGTCCACTACGGTCGTCTTGCCGCCGCCTGCGGTCTATTACGGCTACAACGGGTACTACGGCTACCCGCCCGCCCCCGTCTACTATGAAGGGTACTATCGTAACCAGCCCTGGGGCTACGAAGGCCCGCCGGTCATCGTCATCGGAGAGAGGTACGACTCGGCTCTTGTTTGGGACCGCACCCGGCAGGGCTTCAGATGGGATCCCGTCATCCCGCCGCGGCCCAACTCCGGTGTGTCGGGCCTGATCGTCAACCCCAACTTCGTGAAGCCGCAGTCTGAGAGTCCCAGCCCGCCCGATTCAAAGCCAGCCGAGACGACACAGAGCAAGCCCGAGAAGGCAACTGCGGATGGGAGCAGCGCCGAGCAGGCCCCGTCGCCCGCCAAGACGCCCAACCAGGGAAACTGGCAGAAGCGCGGGCTGGTTTCGAGCGTGGACCGAAACGAAAAGCAGCTCACGATCATCACGCCGGAAGGGCAGTATGCCGTGGACGCTCGAGAGGCGACCGTCGTCGAGAACGGGTACCGGGTCACGCTTGCCAGGATCAGCGAGGGCGACGCTCTGAAGGTTCGGGCCGAGCTCACGGGGCTGAACAAGGTTAGAGCGGACCGAATCGAGATCACGGGCACCAAGGGCAAGCAGGCCGCTGCAGATGCGCTGAAGCCGATAACGGCCAGAGGGAAGATCGCGAACATTGACTATCCTTCCTTCACTCTGAAGGTGGAGACGGATTCTGGCGAGCTGAGGGTGCTTGCCGGCGAGGACACCCGGATCAGCTCACCTGCGGGCGACCGCAAGGCGTTTATGGACCTGAAGCTGGGCCAAACGGTGAAGATCGTCGCGATCGGCAGCCTTACAAGCGGCTACGCTGCGAGCGAGGTCGTCATCATAGAGGATTCCGCCAAGGCGAAGCCCGCAACCGACGAGTGACGGCGGGTTGAGGGTCGAGAGTTCAGGGTTGAGGGTGACGGATCGCGCTCCCAAGACCGTGAGCCACCGTCAGGTTCGGCAGATTCTCGCCCTCCCGTTCGAGACCGCCAGGGAGGGCGAAGCACCTGCTGAGCCGGTTACCTTCCAGCCGTTACACTTTCCACTGAGGTAGCGCAATGCTTCCAAGAGAACGCGTTTTCAGCACCCTCAGGCACGAGGAGCCTGACATCATCCCCTGGGGAGAACACTCGATAGACTTCAACATCTACGAGGCCATGCTGGGCCGCGAGACCCTCGTTCAGGCAAAGTTCCGCCAGACGAAAGCGATGTGGGATGGCAGGCGCGACGAGATCGTTGCTTCCCACAAGCGGGACATCATTGACCTTGCAGATGCCCTCGGTTTCGATATCATCACCGCGCTAATGATGCCGTCGGTGGACTACCGGGAAGCGCCCATGGAGAAGATAGATGACGAAGCCTATCGGGATGCGGACGGCAACATCTACCACATATCCTCCACTACGTTCGATTTGATGCCCTACAAGATGAACCCGGATGCCTACGTGCCGCCGACTCTGGCGACCGTGCGTGACGAGATCGAGAAGATAGACCGGGAAGGCGTGCCGAAACCGCATGAATCGTGCTGGGAAGTGGTGAGGCACGTCGTGAAGCAGACAAAGTCAACTCACTTCATACTGACCTTCTGGTCGGACTTCGGATGGCCGTCGTTCGGCCAGACCGACGAGGACTTCTACCTCAACCTTCTGCTGCATCCGGAGATGCACGAGGCAATCGCTGAGCTGAACGGTAAGAAGGCGATTGGCGGCCTTCCCTACGTCGCCCGGCAGGGCGTGGACGGGATCATCACGCCGGGGGATATGGGTTCGAGCACAGGCCCGCTGGCCAGTCCCCGGATCTACAAGGACTATGTGCTCCCCTGGCACAAGCTGTACGTCCAGGAGGCCCACAAGCTCGGGCTTATCGTCATCAAGCACTGCTGCGGCCACGTTTGGGATTTCGTTGATGACTTCGCCCAGATCGGCTACGACGGCTACGAAGGTATACAGGCGAGCGCCGGTATGGACATGAAGCTCCTCAAATCCAGAGTCGGCGACAACTTGACGCTCTGGGGCGGTGTGACAAACGAGAAACTGATACTCGGCAGTCCGGACGACGTCAGAGCGGATGCACATTACGCCATAAAGTGGGGAGCGCCGGGCGGCGGGTTCATCTATGGCGCCAGCCATTCCCTTGCCGTCGGCACCAAGCCCGAAAACCTCCTTGCTATGAAGGAAGCAAGGGAGAAGTGGGGCACTTACCCGATCGCGATGTGAGGCCCGACTTCCAGCCTGCGATACCGATGTCATTCTGAGCGAAGCGAAGAATCCGGCCGGCGGTAGCCTGAATGCCGAAGCCGGAGCCAGATGCTTCACTGCGTTCAGCATGACATAGCATTCCCCGCAAGAACATGTCATTCTGAGCGAAGCGAAGAATCTATCCTGCTCCGATGAGCGTCGCGGCGCGCAGAAGCATAGAAGCCAGATGCTTCACTGCGTTCAGCATGACATAGTGTTCCGCCTTCCACGTTGATGTCATTCTGAGCGAAGCGAAGAATCTGGCCCGCTCTCTGGACAGGCACTTGACATTTCGGGTGACAGCGGATATCTTGGTGGTACGACTATGGCAGGTGGGCGGGAGGCTGCGATAGACTGCGGGTGGACCCCATGATTATCCTGTCGGAGGAGTGAACGAAATGGGCGATTTGTCTGGGTTCCGAAGGTCGGTGTCCGGTGTCGCCGCCCTCTGCGTCATCGTCGTCGCCGTACTGCTGCTGGCGGCAGGTCCGGCGTTCGCGTCCGGCTCCGTCGCCGCATGGGGAGGCAACACCTACGGCCAGTGCAACGTACCAAGCCCTAACACGGGGTTCGTGGCGGTCGCGGCGGGCGCCTGTCACAGCCTGGGCCTCAAGTCCGACGGCTCCATCGCCGCATGGGGATACAACGGCCATGGCCAGTGCAGCGTGCCGAGCCCTAACACGGGATTCGTGGCGGTCGCGGCGGGCTGCTATCACAGCCTGGGCCTGAGGGCGGACGGCTCCATCGCCGCATGGAGCTGGAACTACGACTATTATTTCAACTATGCCGGCCAGTGCGACGTGCCAAGCCCTAACACGGGGTTCGCGGCGGTCGCGGCGGGCGGATCTCACAGCCTGGGACTGAGGGCGGACGGCTCCATCGCCGCATGGGGATACAACTACTACGGCCAGTGCGACGTGCCAAGCCCTAACACGGGGTTCGTGGCGGTCGGGGCGGGCATGTATCACAGCCTGGGGCTGAGGGCGGACGGCTCCATCGCCGCATGGGGCTGGAATGGCTACGGGCAGTGCAATGTGCCAAGCCCCAACACGGGGTTCGTGGCGGTCGCGGCGGGCTACTCGCACAGCCTGGGCATCAGGCGCACGCCCTGGCTGGTGCTTTACTACATGTGCAATGGCGGAGATCTTGAGGGGGGTATTGAGGCCAAGTTCAGGGCGATCAGCGATCAGGCTGCGAACCCGAACCTGGTGGCCTACCTGCTTTGGGACCACGTGAGCGGCGAGGACCGCGTGTTTCAAATGAAGAACGACCCCGATTGGCTGAGCGGTTACACGCGCAAGGTTGATTATTGGACCGCAACGGACATTGGCCTACCGAGCGCCGAGATGGACACGGGCGACGTGAACACCCTGAACGCGTTCGTAGACTTCGTCCTGGGCCGCGAGGCGCCCGACCACTATGCACTCATTGTCTTTAACCACGGCGGCGGCGTGCACCCCACCGTCGCTGGCCCTGGCGAGAGGCCCGTCATCACAGGAATCGCCTTCGACGATACCAGCTACCTTTCGATCCAAGAACTCGGGCAGGGATGCGCCCACGTGAGGTCAGCCATCGGCCGGCCTTTCGAAGTGCTCCATCTCGACGCCTGCCTGATGCAAATGATAGAGATAGACCACGAGGTCCGTAACGCCTGCGACTACGTCGTCGCGACGGAGAACGAGGGGTGGACTTACACCGGCGGGACGAGCTGGGAGTGGGGGTACCTGGACGACATTACCAACAGCACGTCGGCCGAGGCGCTGGCAAACGCGATAGCAGCGGATTACTTCGACGAGTTTCGCTCCTCCGGGGCCACCATCTCTAACCTGAGCTGCTCACAGGCTGGCGGTGTCAGCTCACCCGTAGACACTCTTGCCGGCGCACTGGTGCGCAACATCTGGACAATCCGTGCCGAGATTCAGTCTGCTCGCAACGATGCCCAGAAGTTCGCCTACTACGATGTGCATAACACCATGACGCAGTCGAACATATTCCTGGACCTCAGGGACCTGTGCGAGGAAATCGTGGGCCACTGCTCCAATCAGGAAGTCAGGCAGGCAGCGTCTGGCGTGATCGCTGCGGTGGGCAACGCCGGCGGGAACTTCGTCCGATTTGAAGGCCACCAAAGCGCCCCCGGGGCCACCCCAAACAGCGGGTACTACTTCGAGGCGGGTACATACGGGGTCTCGATCTTCTTTCCGGAGTCGCCGCTGGACGTATACTATAACTACGTCAACGCGAGCAGCACACCCGCCAACTTGGCGTTCTGTGCGGACACCCAATGGGACGAGTTCCTTCAGGCCTATCTCGGCTGGCCAAGTGTGCCGGCCGTCAAACTCCAGCCGGATGGCGCGCTGTTCAGGGCGAAGGGCGCCATCGTGACCGCCGTCTTTGGTGACGCGTTCTACATTGAGGCGGACAACCGCGAGTGCGGGATCAGGGTCGAGACGGCCGGCCACGCGCTGGAGCCGGACATGAGGGCGGATATAGCCGGGGTGGTGAAGACCAACCTGGACGGTGAGCGCTTCATTGAGGCGGCTACGGCCGCGCAGTCCAGCCCCCCGAACGGGATCGGCCACGTCGACCCACTCGGCCTGGCCAACCGGACGGTTGGCGGAGGCGACTTCGCCTACGACGCCGGCCCGCCGAAATGCGGCCAGCAGGGCGTCACCGACGGCGCGGGTCTTAACAACATCGCCCTGCTCATCCGGAGCGCCGGCCGGGTCACCCAGATCGGCCCGGACTACCTCTACATCAACGACGGCTCGAACGTGAAGGACGGGACGATGACGGGTGAGGCGGAGAACGTCGGCGTCCGGGTGATCTGCGCCCCGACGGGCTACTCGGCGGGCGACTTCCTGATCGTCACCGGCATAAGCTCCTGCTTCGGGGCCGCGCCTAGTCAGGTCGCAAGGCGGATTCTGACCCGCCGGGCGGAGGATGTCTCCAAACTCGCCCCCTAAGCAGGTGTTGGGCCGGATCTGCAATCCGGGCCCCACTGGCAATGTCGGGATCTGAAATCCCGTGTCTTGACGCCCGGCACAAGGGGATCAGGAGATCCCCCGATTGCCCTTCCGGGCCAGATTCCAAATCTGGCCCGAACGGATTAAGCATTTGCTCCTCGAATCTGACGCCGGCTAGCGTCTTGACGGCAAATGCTTAACCCAATCCCAGGGCTCGGACGAAGCATTCGCGGCCGGAATTCGGCAACCGGGAAGCTATCCGATGGGCGAATGCTTCGACCCTACACCTCATACTGCAATCTTGGCGCTCACCATCCACCGCGCTCCCACTTGACCCAGTGACAGGCTGGTATTAACATAGGCTGGAGCTAGAGCATGCGCAGACTCGTGCCGATAATACTATTAGTCGCGGCCCTTGCTGTGGGTATCCGAATCGGCTGGAGGCCGCCGCACGTCGAGCCGCTGGTCGGGCCTGTCCTGCGTGTTGACATTATTGACGTTGGGCAGGGCGACAGCATTCTCATCCGCACGCCGGATGGTGCAGACGCCCTGATTGATGCGGGA
>Ga0315289_10003637_pt1 | contig 23261 bp, 13 predicted proteins | sample YL17G11_40_MG_FD_203452 | JGI IMG/M metagenome (GOLD analysis project Ga0315289, IMG submission 203452) | Sediment microbial communities from Yellowstone Lake, YNP, Wyoming, USA - YL17G11_40 | ecosystem: Environmental > Aquatic > Freshwater > Lake > Sediment | place: USA: Wyoming | collected... | reverse complement strand
AGCGGCCAGGAGAATCACAGCCAGCAACTGTCCCTTCACGGCAGGGATTATACCGCAGGGGTGGCCGTCCTGAACACTTGAGCGGACACGCCAGGGTGCACTTTGTTGTCCCGGTTCCAGAAAGCGCCCGTTTCTTCCTGCGAAGGGCACCCGCAAGGTAAAAGCAAGGTCTTCGCAGGCAAGCCGAAAGCGTTGCATCACGCAACGAACTGCCCCCCGCTCTAGCATGTCAGTGGGAGTTCACCGGACTGACTGGTCCGGTTCGATGAATGCCAGGAGGCCCAAGGTGTTTGGAATAGGCCGTAAAGAGAAGAAGCCCAACCAGCACTGGAACCGCGGCGGCCGTGTTTGGCGCGCCGGCCAGCCTCTCCTGGCGCCGTCAGCTCAGGTGAGCGAGGAGAATCGTGAACGCAGCTCCCGGGCAGCGAACACGATGACTGGTCTACATGTAGTTTCCTTGCTGCTCACAGGCGCTGTGGCTGTGCTGGCGACTCTGTACTTCGTGGGGCCCAGGCCCGCGGAGATCAGGCACAGTGGACCCGATGAGCCTCAGACAGCTATCCAGGCCACACCGACGCCCACTCCTAAGGTTCAACTGTCCTATGAGGGACCCTTTGAGGCGGGCCAGACTGTCCGGATCGTAAATACGGAGTCCTGCCTCAACGTGCGCACCTATCCGGGCGTTAGCGCTCCCGTCTGGAGCTGCTTGCCCGATGGTTCGGAGTTGAGGCTCGTCCTGGGGCCTGTCTACTCGGACACCATGTGGTGGTGGGCAGCATCTCAGCAAGGCTGGGCAGCAGAGCCGTACCTGGCACCAGCCGAGGAAGCGGGCCAGTGACCGGCGGAATGTCGGGACAGGGGGCTGTGCGCGTGTCTGCAGAAGGCGGGCGGCAAGCAGCGATGATGACCGAGGCCAAGGACGGTGACCAGCAAAGGCTGAGCCGCTTGTTCGAGAGCTACTACCCCAAGGTCTATCGGTACATGCACGTGCGGGTGGCGCATAGGGAGCTGGCGGAGGACCTGACGTCGGACGTCATGCTGCGGGTCGTGCGATCTCTGCGATCCTACCACGACCGAGGCGCGCCCATCGAGGCCTGGGTATACCGCATCGCCGCCAATCGCCTACGGGATCACTTCCGCGAGGATCGTGGCTGCCAGACAGTCAGGCTGAACGAGGCGTTCGTTCGAGCTGGGCGCGACGGCCTCGCCGAACGGGTGGCGACATGGCACGACCTCCGCATGGCCCTCTCCGAACTCACAACGCCAGAGCAACTGGCGCTCGCCCTGCGATATGGGCAGGGGCTGAGCATCGAAGAAACGGCCCAGGTCATGGGAAGGAGCCGCCAGTCGATAAAGGGCCTCTGTCACAGAGCGCGGGTCAGATTGAGGGGTCTCCTCGCCAGCGAAGGCCCGCCGTTGCCCGCCGGGGTGGCTGGCCGGCCGCAATTGGGAGGCCAAGAGACAATCGCCCAGCCTGAACCAACGGCCACTCACAGCCGCGAGGGTGGACGGTGAAGACCCTCATATTCGCTGTCGTTGTCGGGGTGGCGGCCTTCGTGGGGTTGCGTCTGCTGGCCCCGACCCCTTCGTGGCAGAGAATGGGGGATGGAGTGGTACAGACCCTCAACCATGCCAGCAGATTCGTCATCGGCAAGGGCGACACCAAAGTCGGCCCCATCGTGCCCGCAGTTCCTACAGTGCCTGCATATGAGGGGCCATTTCAGTCAGGCCAGGAGGTCGAAGTGACGAACACCGGCGGCTGCCTGACGGTGCGCATCTACCCAGGCTTCGACGCGCCTACGTGGACCTGCCTGCCTGAGGGCACCCGCCTCAAGATCGTCCTGGGGCCCTTGTACTCCGACGGAATTTGGTGGTGGGCAGCCGAGAGACAGGGCTGGGTAGCCCAGACGCACCTGTCTCCGGCCGTTGCAGGCGAGGAGGAGCCACTGATCGCCCAGGGAGTCGCAGCACGATACCGCTCACAAGACGACCGAAAGCCATTCGCAAGGGAACCATAGGGTGCACGTCAAGTGTGGCACATGCGAGAACACGTAGTCTTCACTCGAAGTGTTCAGAACAAGGAACGAGGAGCTGTGACAGCCGATAGACCAGTGACCGGCCAAAGCCTGGCGAGGCTGCTCTGCTTCTTCAGGAGCCACTGGCGCCTAACCGTCGCCTTCATGGCGGTGGCATACGGGCCCCTGATGGCGCTCCTCCTCCTGCTCATGTTCTGGCCCGCGCCTACGGTGGCCCATCCTTTTGCCCTTGAAGATAGCACTAGGATCTACGACCGCCACGGCCGCCTGCTGTACGAGGTGGTGCTGACCCGCGAGGGCACCCACACCTACGTGCCTCTCGACCAAATCCCCGAGAGCCTGCGAGAGGCAACCATCGCGGTGGAAGACGCCAGCTTCTACCGCAATCCGGGCTTCGATGTCGTCGCCATCGGCCGGGCTCTCGTCCAGAATCTGCGGGCGGGCGAGATCGTCGCGGGGGGAAGCACCATCACCCAGCAACTCGCCCGCAACCTGTACTTCTCCCAGGAGGAGCGAGCCTCCCGCAGCCCCTGGCGAAAGATGCGAGAGGCCATTCTGGCCTTTCGTCTCACTCGCCACGTTGGCAAGGACAAGATACTGGAGCTTTACCTGAACCAGGTCTACTACGGCAACCTGGCCTATGGAGTGGAAGCCGCTGCCCGAACCTACTTCGACAAGTCGGCGCGCGACCTCGACCTGGCGGAAGCAAGCCTGCTGGCCGGCCTCCCTCAATCGCCCGCCACCTACGACCCTCTGGCGAACCTCCCCGCGGCCAAGCAACGCCAGCGCACGGTCCTCTCCCTCATGGAGCGAAGGGGCTACATCAGCAACGCCGAGGCGCAAGCGGCGTTCGAGGAGCCCCTTCATTTCGCCGAGGCGATCTTCCCCATGGAGGCGCCCCACTTTGTGGTCTACGTGCGGGACCTGCTTGACCAGCGACTCGGCGCCGAGGCTCTGGAGCAAGGCGGGCTTCGAGTATACACGTCTCTGGACCTGGATGTTCAGCACATAGCCGAGGGAATCGTTCGGCGCCACATAGCTAGCCTAGCCGATCATGACGTGTCCAACGCCGCTCTTGTGGCTCTGGACCCAACGACAGGTCAGATCCTGGCCATGGTGGGCAGCGCCAACTACTTCGATGAGAACATCGACGGAGCGGTCAACATGGTCGTGGCCCCGCGTCAGCCCGGCTCCTCCATCAAGCCCATCACCTACGCCGCCGCTCTCAGCAGTGGGTATACGGCGGCTACCCCTATCGCCGACGTCAGGACCAGCTTTTTCACCCGCAAGGGCGAGCTGTATATGCCCGACAACTACGACGCCACCTTCCACGGTCTTGTCTCCCTCCGCTATGCCCTCGGTTCCTCCTTGAACGTTCCCGCTGTGCGGGTCATGGACGAGATAGGCGTTGACACTGTGCTTCGCCTGGCCCACGACCTCGGCATCAGCACCCTGGACGATATCGGCCGCTACGACCTGAGCCTCACGCTCGGCGGCGGCGAGGTGCATCTCCTCGATCTCACCGCAGCCTACGCTGCCTTTGCCTCGAGCGGCGTGCGACGAGAGCCGGCGGCCATCCTGCGGGTAGAGGACTCCTCGGGCCACGCTCTCTACCAGTGGGAGCAGCCACCGGCGGAGCAGGTGCTCAGCCCGCAGGTGGCCTACCTTATCACCGACATACTCTCCGACAATAGCGCGCGCATGCTTACCTTCGGCGAGTACAGCCCCCTCAGGCTCTCGCGCCCGGCCGCCGCCAAGACGGGCACGACCTCCGATTTTCGGGACAACTGGACGGTTGGCTACAGCCCCGATCTGGTCGCGGGCGTCTGGGTGGGCAACGCCGACAATCGTCCTATGCATCAGGTGTCGGGCATCACCGGCGCGGGGCCTATCTGGCACGACTTCATGGAGGAAGTGCTAAAGGACGCTCCACGCCAGGCGTTCCCTCGACCGGAGGGCCTGGTGGAGACCGAGGTCTGCGAACCGACGGGCCTCCTGCCCGGCCCCTATTGCCTGCAGCCGCGACGGGAGCTGTTCATCGCCGGCAGCCAGCCGACAACCACCGAAACCTACTATCGAGCCCTTGACGTCTGCGCTGCCACAGGCCAGCCAGCTTCGCCATCCTGTCCGCCCTGGGAGGTCGTGGAGAAGGTCTTCGTCTTTCCGCCGCCAGAGGTCATCCCTTGGGCGCGCGAGGCGGGGTTGCCTCTGGCGCCTTCTGCTTTGGCATTGGCCGACGGAGCGGTCTCTTCATTTGGGGAAGGAATACGCGCGGGAAACGACCTGCAGGTGAGGATCGTGAGCCCACAGCCCGGCCTCATGGCGCAGATCAGCGGTGAGATCCCCAGGGAGCACCAGGCACTGCAGATAGAGGCCGTCGCGTGGGGCCCGTCGCCAATCCAAGTCGTGGAGCTGTACGACAACGGTGCTCTGCTCGCATCGCTACGGGACGCTCCCTACCGCATTCTCTGGCCGCTGGCGGAGGGAACGCATCGGTTTGCGGCGGTTGCCTACGGCGGTGAGGGCAATAGAGCGGTCAGTGAGCTCGTCGAACTGAGGATACTGCCATAGGAGGCGATGGCTATGAAGAAACTGCTGGCTTCGCGTGGACGTACTTTCTGGCTGTCGCTCGCCCTGGCGACGGTCATAGCCCTGGCAGCGACGGCGCTCGCCTACGGCGCCTTGCGCTGGGTAGCTGAAAGCGCTGAGGCCCGCGTGGTGGCAATGGGCCCCCGCGGGGAAGAGGTCTCGCGGATGGCACCCGTCACCATCGAGATCAAGGGCCAGGTGGATCGAGGGTTCTTGCAGGAGAACCTCAGCATATTGCCTTCGATTGCTGGCTCAGCTGCCTGGAAGGACGATGCGCTCGTGTTTCAACCCACCTGGCCTGGCTACGCTCGTGGCACGACCTATACCGTCAGCCTGCCGACGCCAGCCGCCGGACGCGAGGAGCCTGAAAAGCAGGTCTCCTTCAGCTTCACCGTCGAGGGCAAGCTGAGCGTGGACATGGTCGTCCCTGAAGCCGACAGTCAGGATATCCCCCTGGACAGCGCCGTCTTAGTCCAGTTCAACCGGCCGGTTGCGCCCCTCACGGTGCTAGAGGAGGAATCGCCGACGGGCGACATCCTGGAAATCGAACCGGCCGTTGAGGGGAGCGGGAAGTGGCTCACGTCCACGATCTACGTGTTCCGGCCGGCGTCCGCGTGGCAGCCCGCGACCCGCTACCGTGCTACCGTGCCTGCGGGCGTCAGCGACACCCTGGGCGGCTCCCTGGAGGAGGACTACGTCTGGGCCTTCACCACGGTCTCCCCGGCCGTCGCGGAGGTGTTCCCGGAGCTGAACACCATATACGTCGGGCCGTCCGAGCAGGTCAGGGTTACGTTCAACCAGCCGATGGACAAGCCTTCCGCAGAGGCCCACTTCTCCCTGATAGCGGCGCAAGCCGGGGAGACGGTGGCAGGCAGCTTCTCCTGGCAGGATGATTCCACCCTAGTCTTCCAGGCCGAGCAACCTCTGCAGCCCACCACCCGCTACGAGGCAAGGGTTACCGCCGGAGCTGCGGCCGCCAACAACCCGGAGGCAATCGTCAAGGAGGACTTCTCTTGGAGCTTTACCACCGCAGGGCTGCCGAGCGTCGTAAGTACCAGTCCGGCCAACGGTGCGACACGAGCCGATCCTTGGGGCGTGAGCATCACCTTCGCCACGCCCATGGATGAGGAGTCGGTCGAGAGCAATATCTCCATCGAGCCCCAGCAGGACGAGGATCGACTGTGGGTGAGCTGCGATCCTTCTTGCGTCCGGGTCAGCATAGGCTTCGTGATGGACTACTCGACTGCCTATACGATAACCATTGGCGGGGCGGCCAAAGACCGCTACGGGCGCACCCTTGGGGAGGACTTCGCCCTCAGCTTTGTCACCGCGCCGCACCCAGCGGGTGTTTCGATCCGCAAAGCGGGGAATGTGGGCACCTTCGATGCCTACGGCAGCCCCCAGCTCGTGGTCCGCTCCTGGAACGTGGCTGACCTGGAGTTCGCCATACACAGCCTGGACAGGCAAACGCTGATGCGCCTGGCGGTCGGGCCGACGCAGGATCTCAACTCGTTTGTCCCTCCATCGGAGTCGCTGGTCAAGGCTTGGTCGATGGAGTTCACCAGCCCTTTGCAGGACGAGACCATGTTTACGACGGTCGACCTCCTGATGGAAGACGGCAGCCCTCTTCTGCCGGGCTACTATTGGCTGCGGCTGCGGGTGCCCGGCTCCGACGCGCACGATAGCATGCTCCTCATCGTGACGAAGACGCACCTGCTGGTGAAGCGCTCGAGCCAGGAGTTGCTGGTGTGGGCGGTGGATATGGCTTCCGGGCAGCCCTTGCCTGATCTAGCCGTCACGGTCTATCGCAGTGACGGTAAGCGCCTGACGGGGGGCGTCACATCCAATAGCGGAGTCTTTGTCGGCTCGCCGCCTGAACTGCTGAACGAGCGGGGAACGCTCTTTGTGGCCGCTGACCGCCCGGATGACGCCAGCCTGGCATCCACTGACTGGAGCCAGGGCATCAGCCAGTGGGATTTCGGCCTGCCGTGGGGCCGCTACTACGGCCCCTTAGTGGCCCACATCTACACGGATCGGCCCATCTACCGGCCAGACCAGACCGTCTACTATAAGGGCATCCTGCGCAGCGATGATGACGCCAGCTACAGCCTCCCTCCTGCCAGCACCAGGGGCACCATCGTTGTCCGCGACAGCATGGGCCGCGAGGTAACCAGCGAGCCGCTGGCCCTGACGGACCTTGGCACTTTCCACGGAGAGGTTACCCTCAGCAGTGAGGCGCCGACCGGGTCCTACTCGATCGCGCTGGTGAGGCCCCAATACGGCCGGGACGATTACGCCATAGAGTCAGCATCGTTCTTGGTGGCCGAATACCGCAAGCCGGAGTTCGAGGTTAAAGTTAGCACCGACAAGGAGGCCTATGAGAACGGCGAGGAGATCGTCGTCGACGTGGACGCCAGCTACTTCTTCGGTGCTCCCCTCAAGGAAGCGCCGGTCAGGTGGCTGCTCACCTCGCAAGACTACATCTTCCGCGACCCCGACAACCCCTGGTTCGTGTTCGCCGACTATGACCTGGTGTACAGGTGGGACCTGTACAGCTCCCCCAGCCAGGAACCTCGCGCCGACGGCGAGGCAAAGACAGACGGCGACGGCCACCTGACCCTTCGCCTCCCGGCTGATGTGAGCACCGACTCCGTGAGCCAGACGTTCACCGTCGAAGCAACGGTAACCGACGAGAACAACCAGGAGGTGAGCAGCAGGATGGAGGTCATCGTCCACAAGGGCGCTTTCTACATCGGCTTGAAGCCCCACAGCTACGTGTCTCAGGCCGGCGAGCCAGCCAGCGTGGACATACTCACCCTGGACAGCGAAAGAGACGTGGCCCCCAACGTGCCCATGATCATCGGCGTTTATGAGCGAGAATGGGTAAGCGTCAAGGAGAAAGACGCGGAAGGCGAGTACTACTGGCGCTGCGAACCCGAAGACACCCTCGTGGAGACCCTGGAGGCCAGCACCGACGAGAACGGCGAGGGCTCCCTCACATTCGTGCCGGCGAAGAGCGGCAACTATCGCTTGGTGGCCGAGGCCGTTGACGCATCAGGCAACAGCGTTCGCAGCGCTACCTACGTCTGGGTGAGCGGCCCCGAGTACATTCCCTGGCGGACGGACACCGGCGACCGCATAGAGCTGGTCTCAGACAAGAAGAAGTATGCTCCGGGGGAGACGGCCCAGATCCTGGTCGCCGCCCCCTTTGAGCAGAGCCAGGGGCTGATCACTATTGAGCGGGGGCACATCATCGACCACCGGGTCGCCGAGTTCCCCAGCAACAGCACCATCATCGAGGTTCCCATCACCAGCGCCCACATCCCCAACATCTACGTCTCGGTCGCCCTCTTCAAGCCGCCCACGCCCTCCAATCCGGTGGCCTCGTTCAAGATGGGCTACGTGGAGCTTGAGGTCTCCACCGACGAGAAGGCGATCCAGGTATCCATAGAGCCGAACAAGGAGCGCTTCAAGCCTCGTGACGAGGTGACGTACACCGTAAGGACGACCGACGTTCAGGGTCGGCCGCTGTCTGCAGAGGTATCCCTGGCGCTGGTGGACGCGGCCCTCCTATCGCTGGCAGACGACAGCAGTCCCAAGCCTCTGGATGCCTTCTACGAGCGCCGGGGCCTGGGCGTGCAGACGGCTGCCACCCATGCTCAGTCGATCGATCGGCTCAACCAGCTAGGCGGCGGCTCACAGCGTGAGCCTGGTGGCAAGAGCGGCGGAGGCGGTATGGAGGGGGAGGTAAGGCGCATCTTCCGCGATACCGCCTACTGGAACCCGACTGTCCGCACCGATGATGAAGGGCAGGCCACGGTCAGCATCGAACTGCCGGACAACCTGACGACCTGGCGTCTGACAGCCAAGGCGGTGAATGGGGCGACCCAGGTAGGCGAAGCCACCAACGACATTGTGGTCGCCAAGGACCTGCTCATCCGGCCAGTCACGCCTCGCTTCTTTGTGACCGGCGACACGGCCCGCCTGGAGGCGGTCGTTCACAACTACACCGAGCAAGAAGTCGAGGTGGTGGCTAGCCTGAGTGCTACCGGCCTAGCTATTGAGGGCTCAGCAGTCCAGAGCGTGTCCATTCCGGCCGCTGAATCCCGCAAGGTAACCTGGCAAACAAGCGTGGCCCTAGGCGACGAGGCCACACTCACCTTCAGCGCCCAGGCGGCCAACGGCCTCTCCGATGCCGTCGAACTCAAGCTGCCGGTATACGCCTATGGCACGCCGGAGGTTGTAGGCAATGCCGGCCAGGTGACCGACTCCGTGCGGGAGGTCGTCCGGCTTCCAGACTACATCGACCCCGAGCGGGGGGAGCTGACGCTGGAGCTTTCGCCCTCCCTGGCCGCCAGCATGCGCTACAGTCTGTACTATGTTGAAGAATATGAGTATGAATGCACGGAGCAGACCATCAGTCGGTTCCTGCCTCGCCTCGTCCTCTATCGGGCAATCAACAAGCTGGGCCTGCCGGACACGTTTGGCCTCGAGGGGGACCTACCCGGGCTGGTGACCCGCTCCATCCAGCGGTTGTATCGCGGCCAGAACGGGGATGGCGGCTGGGGGTGGTGGTTCGGCGACACCGGCAACCCGGAGATCACCGCCTACGCCCTCTTCGGCCTGGCCGAGGCGCGAGACGCAGGATTCGCGGTGGACGACAGCGTGTTTGAGAGGGCAGCGCGGTTCCTGCAAAACTACCTGAATCAGCCAACCGACGTCCTCCACCCTCAGAACGCGGACACGCGAGCCTTCATCCTTTTCGCCCTGGCCGAAGCCGGGCAGGGCGATCTGGGGACGATCAATGCCCTCGGCGAGAGGCCCGAGACGCTCGGCAACTATGGCAAGGCGTTTGTGGCCATGGCCCTTCTGAAGCTCACCGACGACCCATCCAACCTCAGGATCCAGGCTCTCATCTCTGACCTGACCAACGCGGCCATTCTGAGCAACACCGGGACCCACTGGCAGGAGGAGGAGGAGGAAGACTACACCACGATGAACACAGCCACCCGCTCCACGGCCATCGTGTTGGATGCGCTGGTGCGGGTCAGGCCCGACCATCCCTTGGTGGATAGCACCGTGCGCTGGCTGATGGTGGCCCGCCGCGACGGTCACTGGGAGACAACGCAAGAGACAGCCATGAGCCTGCTCGCCCTGACGGACTTCCTGGAAGCCAGCGGCGAATTGAAAGCCGACTACTCCTACCAGGTACGGATCAATGGAGAAACGCTGTCCGAGAAGAAGATAGGGGCGTCCAGCCTGGGCGAATCGGAGAAGCTGGTGGTGTCCGTGCGCGACCTCCTGATCGGTGAGGACAACAAGGTGGATATAGGCCGCGCTCCTGCTGACAGCAAGGGGCGCCTCTACTACACCATGCACCTTCGCTATTTCCCGCCTGCGGAAGAGGTCGAGGCTGCCAACCACGGGGTTGGCATATCGCGGGAATATCTGCCAGCGGAGGGGGCTGAGGGCAAAATTGAGAGCGCGGCCCTGGGTGACGTGGTGAAGGTACGGCTCACCGTGGTAGCGCCCACCGACCTCCACTACGTGGTCGTGGAGGACAATCTGCCCGCTGGGCTGGAGCCTATCGATACGAGCTTGCAGACGACTAGCTCCGAGATTCGCCAAATGATGCTGGACGAGCAACGGAAGTCGGCGCGCGAGGGCCAAGGCCGCGGCTGGGGTTGGTGGTCGTACCATTGGTCCTTTTTCAACCACGTGGATATGCGCGACAACCGGGTAGTCCTCTTCGCCACTTATCTGCCCAGGGGCGTGCACGAGTATGTGTACTTTCTGAGGGCGACCACGGCGGGCGAGTATCGGGTGATGCCCGCCCAGGCCTCCGAAATGTACTTCCCAGAGGTCTGGGGACGTACTGACGGAGCGCTGTTCAGCGTGAGGCCAAAAGTAGAAGAGACTTCCGCCCCAAAGGAGTAGGCGTGCCACGCCATTATCAGAGGGGACTCTCGGCCAGTTGTGGGCGAGTGAGCCTTCTCGGACGAGATCGTTGACCAGGAAGCGCCGCCGGCGGGCGTACGATGGCGCCGGCCAGCGCCAAAGCGACAAGTAGAAGCTTTCGCTATTGCCTGCCTGATCAGCGGGTCCTGGACAGACGACTGAAGGCCCATGACAAGAAGCCGCCGAAGGCTCCGAAGAGGGCACCGACCACCCCTGAGGCTGCAAGCGCGAACTTCAGCCAATCATCCCAGTAGAAGTCCTCACCGCCGTATGAGTCGAGCTGGCGATTGCCCAAGCCAGCGGCAAAGGGAAAGAAATTCCCTAGGACGGCGGCCATGAATGCTAAGGACATGAGGAAGGCCCCCAAGAGTACGCTGGCCCAGAGCCGCCTCGCCCCACCCAAGGCCAAGGCGACCGCTATCGCCACCCAGAGCGCCGGCGGAGCGTACAGCAGCAGCAGGCCAAGCCAAGAAGACTCGGGGCCCCCATGCAGTTCCGCCAGCACACCCGCCGTGAAGCTCCCGCCGAGCCCAACCAGCAGCCAGGGCAGGAAGAGCAACAACCTTGGTGCTGCGCTGCGAACGTTCATTCGACTAGCCCTCTTCCCAGGCCTGCCACCAGCCAAAAACGGCTCGCTGGGCCCGCTCCCAGAAATCCCGTCGCACAAGGAACAGGAACCCCACTCCGATGAGGAGAATCCCAACGATGGCCAAGATGGCCCAGGGGGGCACGCCACCCTCACCCTCGCGTTCGAAGGCGAAGAGGGCCGCCGAAATCGCGGCAAAGGCCAGAGCGGGCACCACCATCAGGCGCCGGCGCAGGAGGAGGCCAGCCAGCAGGTAGGCAATGGTCTCGCCCAGGAGGACGAAGCGGTAGGTCGTGCCGTCATTGAACGTCTGGAGGAAGGTGGTACCGAGCAGGAGGCCAGCGGCGGCTATCTCGGCCAGGCTGGGCAAAAAGCGGAAGTCCTCGGGCAGACTGGCGCGGTGGGGGCCGAGGAATCGCGCCGTTGCCAGAAGGTAAAGGCCTATCGGCACGACGTAGGCCTGCGGGTTCTCCGGCCGGAAGTGGCCGATGCCCAGGAGAAGGGCGGTGAGAAGGGTGACGCTGCCGGCGTATCCAACAGCCACTGCCCGTGTGCGCCAGGCCTCGGCAGCCAGAAGGAGACCGAAGACGGCGACGGCGCCCATGGACCACAGGTACAGCGGCGGCTCTGAGATGACGAAGGTCTGCCCGATATCGGCGGCTTCACTTGCCCTGAAGGCCAGAAGCCCGTAGCCGATGTTGGGGGCGAAGAGAGCAACGGCGAGGCCGCCTAAGCGGAGGGCTCGGGCCCCGGAAGGGGCCAACTGCTCCAGGCCGAAGCCGGAAGCGTACAAGACCAGGGCCATGCCCACAAAGGGCAGGGGCCAGACCTCGTCCGGCGGCTCGAAGTGGGCGAGGGCAAAGATGACGGCGAACAGGGCGTAGGCCAGGGGAAGATAGACGGCGTCCGCCTCACGCTCGGCGATGACGACGGCGGCGGAAGCGGCCGCGAAGGCCGCCAAGAGAACAGCGGTCAGACCGGCATCCTCGTAGGCGGCGGCCAGGACGAAGACGGAGTAGCCGATGGCGATAGCGTACAGTGCCGGGGACCACGCGCGGCGCCAGAACCGGGCGGCGACGCCAGCGGCGGCGAAGGCGAAGGCCAGGGGAAGGTAGCGTATGGCCAGCTCCGTGCCGCCCAGGTCTACCTCCATAGCCAGGAGGAGACGGTAGTAGCCGAGGCCGACAGCGGCGGCGAAGGGGAGAAGAAGCAGCGGGCCAGCCCAGCGGTCGATGGCTGCTTCCTCGGGTGCCTCTTCAGGGCCGGCGAGGATGCGCCAGGCATGGCGGAGCCAGGGGGCCCTGTCGACGAAGACGGCAGCGGTCGCGTACAGAGCGCCGGCGCCCCAGGTGGCGCCGACGCCGAACCACGGTTCGCGGTCATGGACGTCCAGGAATGGGAGCCAGGCCAGAGAGGCGGCGCCGATAGCGAATGGCCACAGGAGGTCGGGGTCGAGGAGGCGGTGGCGCACGGGCATGAGGGCGCCAGCGGCATAGAGGGCGCCGATCCCTGCCAGGGCAACGCTGTAGAACTCGGCGTCCTTGCCCAAGGCGAACACGATCGTCAGCAGCATGCCGCCCAGCGTGGTTAGGGCGGCACCGTAATAGGCCATAGCGTTCGGCTGGACTTTCTCGCGCAGGGTGAGGAGGACGAAGAAGGCGCTGGCAACCGCCAGGGCAACGGGGAGGGCCGAGCGTTCGAGGTCAGTCTCGGCGACGTTGACCGTGATGAAGGCGGCGGCCACGGCGGCGCTCGTTGCCAGAACATGAGCGGCGATGAAGCTGGGTAGGGCGAACTGCTCGCGCAGGCGGGCGGGGGCCCACCAGGCGACGGGCAGCAGGGCCAGCGCCAGGCCGCCGAAGACGGGCGGTATCCACTGGGCCGGCATCGGCAAGACCACCAGGCCGGCGGCCAGAGCGCCGGTCAATGTGCACAGGGACAGTGAGGCATAGAGACGGCCCTCGTCCAGGGCGTTAGCAGTTGCCATGACCGCAAACAAACATGTGGCGGCCGCCAGTGTCACCGACAGTGACGCTGTGTCGACGTCCGGCTCGAAGCCGACGATGATGAAGCTCGCGCTCACGGAGGCCGCGGCCAGGAAGTGGGCAAAGGCAAGGCTTGGCAGGCGAAAGGTGTCCCGGATGCGTTCGGGGCCGTACCAAGCCAGGGGCAGGAAAACCAGAGCAAGGCCGATGAACACCGGCGGCGCCCATTCAGGGGGCAGGTCGGTGACGGCGACGGCGGCGGCCACCGCGCTGACCACGGCGGCGTGGGACATGAGGCCGTAGAGCAGACCCAGGCCGAGGACGGCCAGCAGGATATAGAAAACGGCGGAATAGACGGAGGCCCACAGCCAGACGACATCGCCGGGGATACCTTCATCTCTGAGGATGAAGTTGTAGGCCCCGGCGAAGTTCACCGGCACCAGCAGGGCGCCGACGGCCAGGAAAGTGTAGCCAGCGATGCGCACTCGGGGAAAGCGGTAGCAGAGCCAGCCGACGCCCAGGAAGGCGGCCGTGATGGAAGCCAGCAGGGCGACCTGAGCGGGCCCGCTGAGGGTTTCGCGGGAGGTGGTGGCAAAGACGAGGGCAGCCATGACCACCAGGAAAGCCCCCAGGTACAGAAGCAGGCTGGGGGCCTGCTCCACCAGCCAGGAGGGGACGGGCGAAGGCGCCGGGCCGGCGGGGATGGCCGGCGCGGCGGCGGGGGCGGGGGCAGGCGGCGGAGCGGGCCGCAGGTAGTCCAGCAGGCGGCGGTAGTAGCGCTGGTGCAGTCGCTCGTAGGTGGGTGCCGCCAGCTCCCCCTCGCGACGGAGATTGGCGAACTCGTTGAGGACCACGGCGGTAAGGCGGGCGTTGGCCGCCGTCTCGATGGCTGCGCCGCACCTTTCGCAGGCGGTGCTGTCTTCAGGATTGGCGGCGCCGCAGCGTCCACAGTGGTAGGGCATGGCACACCCCCTAGTCACAGCCCCAGCAATATGAGAGAACGAAGAAACCGAACAGGGTGAGCGGCGGCGCCGCGGCGGCGCCCAGCAGGAAGGCCGCTAGCCAGTTGGGGGAGCGATGGGTGGCCATGCCAGCGGCTGCTATCAGCAGGCCCACCAGGGCCAGGCCCAGAAGCAGGCCGCTCAGGAAGACGCGGTCGGCGAAATCCTGGGCCCGCATCTCCTCATTGAGCAGATAGGCAAGGAAGACAGCCCCGCAGATCAGGCCCACCCCCAGGACGAGGCCCGCTATGGCGGCGACAATTCCTTTGGCTGCGGCCACCACTTGCTCCGACATCGCTGGTCTTTCTACCCGCATCACTCCCGTTCCCTCCTTCTCTTTGCACCTGCCTCCAGCCTAGGGCCACGGCGGAGGCCCGCCAAGGTGCGAACGTCTCAAATTGCGGTGGTGCGGGCGTACCCAAGTTGGCGTGGGGCATATGTACCATTGGACGCGTTTGACAGCGGGCTCATGCACTGCTAAATTGCTATCGCTCTTTCCGATGACCATATCAGTTGCAGGAGACCAGGGCGAGGCTGAGATGGCCCGACGTAGGGGGCTGTTCGACCCGGTGCGCCGGTGGTGGCAGCGGGAGCGACCTACCGGCGTGGTGCTGTTCTTGTTTGGCGTGCGCTGGGCTGCCTGGGGCGTCGCGGCCTTCATCGTCGCCCTGGGCATCCTGCCCGAGGTCAACGTGCGACGGGAGCCCGTGCTCCTGCTCGTCACCCTGGCTGAGAACGGCGCGGTCACGCTCTACCTTCCCCTCATGCGGCCCCACGTGCGCTCGCTGTTCAGCCGCTGGGTAGGCGAGGTGAACGACATACTGGTGATGAGCCTGGTCGACGTGGCCATTGCCCTCGGCGTTGTGCACCTCAGTGGTGGCTGGGACAGCCCCTACTACCTGTATGCGGTGTCGTCCTTGCTAGTAACCTCGTCCATCCTGGGACTGAGGGCCAACTTGCTGCTGGCGATAGGCTTCGTGGGGACCTACATCGTGATCCTGGCGACGGCTGGCGAGGGAGCCGACGGCCCGTGGCTGAGGGGCGAGCTCAACAACTTTATCGTCTTCCTGGCGACCCCATTCTTGGTGGCGATAGTGGTGCAGTTCTTCGGCTGGATGGCCCGCCAACTGGCAGCGGAGCGAGAAACGGCGCGACAGGCGCTGGCGGAGAACATCCGCCTTCAAGAGGAGCGAGAGGGGCTGATCGCCCACGAGGAGCGCAGCCGCATTGCGAGGGAGATACACGACGGCATCGCCCAGTCTATCTACATGATCTCTTTGAATCTGGAGACGGCCGCAGACATGGCGACCGACGAGCGAGGCCTGAGCGATCGGTTGGGCAAGCTGGTGGTGCTGGCCAAGCAGACGCTGCTGGAGGTGCGCCACTACATCTTCGACCTGAAGCCGCTGCTGCGGGGAGAGGCCAGCGTGTCGGCGGCGCTAAGGAGTCAGATACGGGAATTCACCGCCGTGTCGGGCCTGGCGGTGCGCTTGGAGGTGGCGGGCGACGAGCGGCCGTTGTCTGCGGCCGCTGGCACGGCCTTGTACCGCATCGCTCAGGAGGCTCTGGCCAACGTCTACCGCCACGCCCAGGCCTCGGAGATCGACATGCGGCTGACCTTCGACGACCGGTCAGTGTGCCTGGAAGTGTGCGACAATGGAGTGGGCTTCTCGACTAGGGAGAGGCTCGGCCGGGGCCTGCGGAACATGCAGCAGCGAGCGCAGGAGCTGGGCGGCGAGGTGGCCATCGAGAGCGCTCCCGCCAAGGGGACGACGGTGCGGGCGAAGTTGCCAGCGGGTGAAGCATGAGCGCGCTGCGAGTGCTTGTGGTGGACGACCACGAGGTCGTGCGGGCCGGCCTACGGGCGGTCCTGGAGAGCGAGGAAGGCATCCAGGTCGTTGGCGAGGCGGGGACGGCGAGGGAGGCAGTGGAGAGCGCTCTTGTCCTGAAGCCAGACGTTGTCCTGCTGGACGTGCGGCTAGGCGAGGAGGGCGATGTCGGAGGGATTGAGGCCTGCCGCGAGATACGGAGCAGCCTGCCGCAGACTCGGGTGCTGATGTTCTCGTCCTACGGCGAGCGAGAGACAGTGGTGTCATCCCTTCTCGCAGGGGCCTCCGGCTATCTGATGAAGAACGTGGGACGCTCGCAGCTCATCTCAGGATTGCAGGCGGTAGGCCGGGGCGAATCGCTTCTCGATCCATCGGTGACGAAGCCCGTGCTGGACCGCCTCGTCGAGCTGTCGAGATCGGAGCGCCGGCCTGATGACGTGCTGTCCGAGCGCGAAAAAGAGGTGCTCCTCCTTGTAGCCAAGGGGCGCACCAATCGCGAGATCGCCGAGGCCCTGGTCATCAGCGAGCACACCGCCCGCAACCACGTGAGCCATATCCTGGACAAGCTGGGGCTGTCGCGGCGGTCGGAGGCCGCAGCATACGCAGCGAAGCTGGGGCTCCTGGACTGATACTGCTCGCGGACGGGCGCAAGCGCTGACAGCCATGCTCCAGCCGACCCGTCTGGGCAGCGAGGAACCTATGGCGGCCGCGCGAGGTTCCCCCTGACGACGCAGGTCGGTAAGGTCCCTTAGAGGGCCGGGTGGGATTCGAACCCACGACTGCCGGTTGCCAGTCAGAAAGCCTTCAGGGCAGTCGGGCGGGCACCCAACAGGCTCAGGGCTGACCCAAACGGCTCAGGCGTCAACCGTCTGGATACGGGTGACACCTTGGCACCCCACACCCCCACCAAAGCCCGCTGTAACGGTAGCGATTGTGTGTTAGTATCTGCTGGCGACAAAGGGCCCAACGTCTTGGAGACAGAGGGCCAAGACGGGCCGAAATCGCCGTTTTGGGCGCAGAATAGATTCAGCGGAATGGGCACCCGCCAAAGGCGCCGTGGTCTTACGGTGAAAGATGATGACGCTGCTGATACGAGCGCACCAAGGCGACTGGGGCGGCGCCCAGCTGAGCGAAGTGGAAGCCGTTGCGCGTTCGGCTGCAGCCAGCTTCGGCGCTTTCCACGAGAACGAATCGGTCGCAATCGCACTGGAGCCCACAGCGAGCGAAGACGATCCGCCCATGACGCACCCAGCCACCAGCCCGTCGGGCGAGTTCGTGATTCGGCTAAATGTGCGAGGATACTTCTGGGCAAGGCTCGCATATCAGTTCGCCCATGAGTTCTGCCACGTACTGGCAGATCCGAGAACCTGAAAGAACGATCGCTTCGCCTGGATCGAGGAAGCACTCTGCGAGACTGCCTCTCTCTTCGCTCTTCGCAGCATGGCGAAGCGCTGGCCTACCGAGCCGCCGTACCCAAACTGGCGCGACTACTGCTCTTCGCTCGCAGAGTACGAAGCCGAGCGGACTTCCGATACGGCACGTCGCTTGCCGCCAGGACTGCCTCTCTCAAGCTGGTTGGTTGACCACCTTACCTTCTTGGAAGCGGATCCGTACCGAAGGGACGATAACACCATCATCGCTACGCAGCTCCTACCCGTCTTCGAGAGGGATCGCGCAGCATGGCGAGCTGTCCGGTTCCTGCACACTTGGCCGCGGTCGTCTGTAGCGCCATTTGCCGACTTTATGAACGGTTGGGCCATGGCTTGTCCAGCAGAGTGTCACCATGTAGTTGAATCGATCGCTGTGCTTTTTGGGGTCGGGAATGACCGGTAGCGGAGCGCGGGCCGGAGGCGATCGCGATTAGATCAGGCCGGGACTAGCGACCTCTTCGAGCACGCCGGGATCATCGTTCTCGACCGAGTTGGCCCGCGGGGAGACCGGCGTGGCCACCAGCAAACAGGGAGAAGCTAAGCGCTCGATGGCCGCTCGCCCCTGGCGACCGCAATATCCTCCGGCTCCTCCCAGAACGATTCCAGCACCTCCAGACGCGAAGGCGGCGCCAGCCCGGCGATGCGGATGCTGACGAACACTAACGTGTAGGCCACCGCCAGCAGCATGAGCGGCGACACCAGCAGGACGCTCTCCACTCCGAATTGGGTGGCGGCTGCCCCCATCATCAGCAGCGGAATGATCGCCGAACCGTTCTTCAGCCAACTCTGTATCGCGAATGTCCTCCCCTGGTATGAAAGCGGCACGCGACGGTTTATGTACGTCTGGACCGAGGTGGCGGTCAGAGAGACCCCAAATGCCAGCGGAACCGCTATGAACGCCGCCGTCCTCAACCGCTCTGCCAGGTCTACTCCCAAGACGCCCACTAAGCGCAGAGGATTGACAGGGTCAAGAATCACGGCAACGTTCCCGACGACGCCCAGCAGGAACAGAGCGGAAGCGGTGAGGAGGAACCCGAGGAGCGCCGCCAAGCGCTCGCCGCGTAGCTTCATCAGGGAAGGCGCCACCACCAGGGCGAGGACAAGCCCAATCGACGACGGCGCGAAGACGTATGCCGCATCAGCCGCGTCCACATGCAGGACCGACTGCACATAGCGCGGCGCCAGGGTTTGCAGCACTACGTTCGCCGTCCCCGACACGACAGCGACCACGATCATCGTGGCGACAGCGGGGTGGGCGATCAGCCACCCCATGGCGGATCGAACTTTTGCATGAGGCAGCGAATAGCGAATCTTCGTGCGTTTCGGCCCGATGGGTAGATCGAAGACACGGCTCGCCGCCAGCAGCAGGAGGACGCCCGCCAGATAGAGGACAGGCTCAACGCCCACGGCCCGCACCAGAACCGGCGCCAGCAGCGCCGCGCCGAACGCAGTGCCCGCTCCGGACGATAGGTTGATCAGCGATGCCGCACTTGCCAGTTCCTCATTTGATGCCACATGCGGCAGCACCGACGACTCCGTCGGTCCCGACACCTGTCCCAGGCTATTGACAGCGAGCAGCAGGAACAGAACGTCGAAAAGCTCCGTCCCCAGCACGATAGGCACAACGAAGCAAAGTAAGGCCTGCAGGCTATAGACTCCGGCCAGCGCCACCCGCTTCGGCAGAGCGTCGGCAGCGACCCCACCGTACAGCCCCAGAACAGCCGGCGGTGCCAACCCAGCCACTCCCACCAGGGCCACCTCAAAGGATGAGGCACCACTCCGGGTCACACTCACCAGCGCCCCGAAAGCTAGCGACTGCTGTCCGGCGTCGGACAAGAAGCGTGAGGCCAGCAGGTGCTGGAACCGCAGATTCCTGGCGATGGACGGCTCCGGCAGGAACAGCCAGAAAAGCCGGAACGCGCGGGCCTCCGCGCCATCCAGGAATCGATCTGCGCGGAGCCGGGCATCGTTCAACATTTGCCGCGCATCGTGCAACGGACGACCGCGCGAAGGGTCCTGGGAGGCCTTATCGCTCATGCGGCGAGTATACTACGCGCTCTCGCTTCAAGGCGATGAGAAAGCGAGCGGGCCGGACTGTCAATCACGACGCGCTGGTTGCAGGAGCGCTCTGCGGGCTTCAGTGGTCTCCCGCAGTCTCCCGCTGTACGCGCCATTGACGCATGGAGAAGCAGTCGCTGCCATCCTTGTCGGGTGTATAATAAGCAGTGCACCTACGGTTCTCGTCACCGGTTCGCCGAATCGCCGGAGAGTGCGCAACCACACCTGTTGGCGGAAATGAGTGCAGCACAAGAGATACTGAACTGGTCCAGCAACCGGCCTCTCTGGCAGCGCGATGCCCTCCGGCGAATAGTCGTCAAGGGAGACCTGGACGAGTCAGACCTGCATGAACTCGCTCTCATCGCAAAGGAACAAGTTGGCCTGATCGACCCGTCCGCGCCAGCGCCGAAAGCAGTTCCTCTTGCGGCAAATCACCTGCCCGCCTGTACGACAGCAGAGGCTGTTTCTCTCGAAGCGATAACAGACATCGAGAATGTCAACGCACTTGCGCATGGCCAGAAGCTCTCGTTCGAGAGGCAAGGGCTAACGGTCATTTACGGCGACAACGCGACGGGCAAGTCCGGGTACGTTCGGATCCTCAAGAAGGTGTGCCGTGCCAGGGCGGCAGAAATGTCAATCCTGCCGAATGTCTTTGAGGCTCAAACGACTGATCCGGCCCGCGCGAGTGTGGAGTTCGTCGTTGCAGCTGCGCCGGTCAAACTCTCTTGGCAGGAGGGCAGCGCCTCTCCTGACGACCTGAGCGTCGTCAGTGTGTTCGACTCTCCAAGCGCAGCCGTCTACTGGAACAAGGAGAATGACGTCGCGTATCTCCCTTTCGGTCTTGACTTGCTGCATAAGCTGGCTGAAGGCTGTGATGGGATTGCGGCCAAGCTGGAGCGAGAACAGGCGGCGGACGCCTCAAAGCTAGACCCTCCACCGCAAGACCTCACTGAAACCCCCTCCGGACAATGGCTTAGCTCGATATCCCAGAATACCCAGGCTTCCGAGATAGATGACCATGCGAGTCTCTCGGTTGAAGATGCGAAAGAGAGAAAGCGGCTGCGCCAAGTTCTGGCTGAACAGAGGCCAGAGCAGCGCGCGGACGAACTTGAGGCGAAGGGGGACCGCTATGGTAACTTGAGGGACCGCCTACTGGTGCTCGCCAACGTCGTCACCAGCACACGTGTTGAGGAGTTCGAGGAGGTCCACCGCCAGTTGCGCGGGGCGGAGACGGCATGTGCGCTGGCGACTGCACAGCGCTTTGGCAACCTCCCAGTCCCCATCGGCAGTGAGGCATGGGAACGCCTATGGGAAGCAGCGGAGGAATTCAAGCGAGAAATACACGCCAGCCATGCAGGGCCGTCCATAGAGAGTCCCGAAAGGTGTCCTCTTTGCCAGCAAGTCCTCGATGAGGATGCTCGAGCTAGATTCGAGGCGTTTACCGACTACTTCCTCACCAAGTCCCGGTCGGACGAGGCGACCAAGCGCGAGGCCTTTGAGCAGGCCCTCACCCCATTCGCCGAGCTTCCCCTCGGCGAAGACCTGAACACGGAGGTACTCAATGAGCTACGCATCGATGATCCCAATGTCGCAAGCGCCGTCTGTACCTACCTAGAACGCTGTCGGGCGATTCAGACTTTCGTCGATGCTGCTAAGTCAAGCGCTGAGCTCCCGGCAAGACCTCCGCTGGCGACCTTCGATCCGGTGCCATTATGCGATATCATCGAACAGATCGATGCTCAAGTGCAGGAGCTCCGGGCAGCGTCAGATCCTGAGAAGAGCAAGCCACTCCACGAGAAGGCGGCGGAGCTCGAGGCAAAGGCGTGGCTCGCCGACCGCCCAGAGCAACTCATCGCAGAAGTAGAGCGCCAGAAGCGGCAAACTCGTCTCCAACGCGCTGTCGCGACCACGGTCACCACGGGCATCACCCACAAGGCCACCGAGCTAACGCAACGTTACGTAACGGACGAACTCCGCGCAGCCTTCTCCGCCGAGTTGTCCAGTATCACAGGCGATGCCCCAAAGGTGAGACTAGTTGGCCGACCGGGTGAGAAGGGCGTTTCGTACTACAGGCTTGAACTCTACGGCGCAACTGTCGACGACGCGGAGATCGATCGTGCCTTGAGTGAGGGTGAACTCCGAGCGATCAGTTTAGCGGCCTTTCTCTCCGAGCTGTCGACAGAAGAGACCAAGTCCGGGGTCGTCCTCGATGATCCCATCTCCTCCCTAGATGTACATAACCGTGAGCGAGTAGCCGAACGAATCGTCAAGCTAGCGTCAGAGCGGCAAGTCATCGTCTTCACTCACGACCTGTTCTTCCTGGTGACGCTTCGGGAAGAGGCCCGCCGACGTGGCATTAGCTGGTCAACGTCTATGGTGGAGAAGTCGCAAAGAGGCGCCGGCGTCGTCGCAGGGGACACCCCGTGGGAAGCCAAAAAGTTCAGCGCTTTAGTTGGCGCGCTAAGAAACCAATGCCAGCAGGCCCATGCAGCCGAGCGCAACGGCAATCTGGTCACCTTTGGCGCTCTCCGGAGCCAGATCTGTACCGATCTGCGCAAGACTATTGAACGCGCTGTCGAGGAGGTGCTGTTGCGCGAAATCGTGATGCGCTATAGGCGACAGGTGCACGTTTCGAATCTCAGAGAGCTTGACGCTATTGAAAAGGACGATCTCGAACTTCTTGACCGACTGATGACCCGGTACTCGAGCTACGAGCACAGCCAGACTCCGGCGAGCAGGGTGCCGCCGCCGAGCATCGACCAAGTCGAACGCGACGTTGAGGATCTCGACGTATGGGCTACGGCCTTCCGCAAGAAGGTTGATGCTTTGTAGCCATCGCTGGCCTGGAGGGCCAGGTGGGATTCGAACCCACGACTCCCGGATTGTCAAGCAGAGAGTCGTAGCCATGGCAGTCAGGTGGGCACCCAACAGGCTCAAGGCTGGCCCAGACGGCTCAGGCATCAACCCTCCGGATACGGATGACATGCTGGCACCCCACAGTCGCGGGTTCGAGTCCCGTTTCCCGCTCCAAGTATTGCGTCCAGATGCTGAATTGACACTCTTGCCGTTCGTAGCAGCCACCGTCCTTACTTGGATCGCTGGCAACTCTCCACCGCGGCCGAGCAGGCTACCCGGGCGGCAGGTTGCTCGTGGGCGGAGGCTCCGCGATGGCGGAGCTGCTCTCGTCGGCCCGACCGATCTCGACCTCGGCCGTGTGCGGCTCGCGGTCGTCGACGAGCCGGATCGACCCCCCGTCCTGCTCAACGCCGTCGACCACGATGCGCACTCCGTCACCCGCGCCCGCTCGTCGAACGGTGATCGCGTAGGTCGTCTCCCGGTAGCGGTAGCTGAGGGTGAACGACTGCCAGTCGGGCGGCAGGCAGGGCGTGAAGGAGAGCCGGTCCACCTCCAAGCGAAGGCCGAGCAGCGACTCGACGATCAGCCGGTACATCCAGCCGGCGGCACCCGTGTACCAAGTCCAGCCGCCTGCGCCTGTATGCGGCGGCAGCGCACAGACATCGGCCGCGACTACGTACGGCTCGACGCGATAGGTCGCCGCCTTCTCCGCGCTCGACGCGTGGTTGAGTGGGCTGATCAGCGAGAGCAGCTCCCAGGCGCGGCGACCGTCGCCCAGCGCCGCGAACGCCATGACCGCCCAGATAGCGGCGTGCGTGTACTGGCCGCCGTTCTCCCTCACGCCCGGCGGATACCCCTTAATGTAGCCGGGGTTCAGGTCGGACCTGTCAAACGGCGGGTCGAGGAGCTGGATGAGGGCCTGTTCGCGGCGCA
>Ga0315289_10003636_pt1 | contig 23264 bp, 22 predicted proteins | sample YL17G11_40_MG_FD_203452 | JGI IMG/M metagenome (GOLD analysis project Ga0315289, IMG submission 203452) | Sediment microbial communities from Yellowstone Lake, YNP, Wyoming, USA - YL17G11_40 | ecosystem: Environmental > Aquatic > Freshwater > Lake > Sediment | place: USA: Wyoming | collected... | reverse complement strand
GTTACATCCGCATCGTCCAGTTCGGCGAAAAGACCGGTGCCGACCTCGAGACAGCCATCCAAAAGCTCAAATCCCAAGGCATGCAAACCCTCGTTTTGGACCTGCGCTGGAATCCGGGCGGGCTGCTGGATCAAGCCGTGGACGTCTGCGAAAAGTTTTTGCCGCGCGGCAAGCTGGTGGTGAGCACGGAAGGACGGTCGCCCGACCAAAGTTCCGTCCGCAAGGCCCGGGGACACGGGGACGAGGTGGTGAACAAGGACGGCACGCCGATACCGATGGTGGTGCTGGTCAACCTCGGCAGCGCCAGCGCCTCCGAGATCGTCGCCGGCTGTCTGCAAGACCTGAAACGCGCGATTGTGCTGGGCGAAACAACCTTCGGCAAAGGCTCCGTGCAAAGCATCCTGCCGCTCCCGGACGGCGCAGCGCTGAAGCTCACGACCGCCAAATACTACACGCCCAGCCACAAGGTCATTCACAAACAGGGCATCACGCCCGACATCGTCGTGCCAATAACGGAAGCGGAAGAGGAGGCCATCTTGCTGCAACGCGTGCCGGGCGCCATCGAGTCCCTCAGCGAAAAAGACCGCGAGCGCGTCAAGAACACCCGCGACGTGCAACTCGACCGGGCCATTGATTTGCTCAAAGGCATCACGCTTTACACGCAACGCGAGCCGGGATTGGAAAGGCCGGTCGCGAAGCCTGAAAAGATGGTGGCGAAATGAGTTCATGGCCCGCCGTTGGAGTTCAAGCTTTAGCTTGTTGAGCGAAGCAAGCGACGTGGTGGAGGGCAAGCTAAAGCTTGGACTCCAACCGGGCAGCGGCCAGTTCACCATGCTGTTATGACGCTGATGGCATTTGAAACCTCCTGCGATGAAACCAGCGCCGCTGTGGTGCGCGACGGGCAGGTGCTTTCCACCATCGTCTCGTCCCAAATCCAACTGCACGCCGAATACGGCGGCGTCGTGCCCGAACTGGCCGCGCGCGAGCATCTCCGCAATCTGATTCCCGTGGCGCAGACCGCGCTGCGGGAAGCAGGCGTGACTCCCGCGCAACTCGACGCCGTCGCCGCCACGCAAGGGCCGGGCTTGCCCAGCGCGTTGCTGGTGGGACTGAAGGCGGCCCAAGCCGTCGCCTTCGTTCTGCGCAAGCCGTTCCTCGGCCTTCACCATCACGAGGCGCATCTCTATTCGCCGTGGATCGTTGGCGATCCGCCGCGCGCCGATTTCGGGTCGTTCCAGCCCAACGTAGCGCTCATCGTGAGCGGCGGGCATACGATGCTCGTGCATGTGGAAGCGGAACTGAAGCATCGCTTGCTCGGCTCGACCGTGGACGACGCCGCCGGCGAGTGTTTCGACAAGGTCGGCAAGCTGATCGGCCTCGCTTACCCCGGCGGGCCGGAAATTGACCGGCTCGCAACTCAAGGTAATCCTACCGCGTTTGACTTTCCCCGGCCCATGTTGAACGAGGCGCACGACGACTTCAGCTTTTCCGGCCTGAAAACCTCCGTGAAATATTTCCTGCGCGACCACCCCGAAATCCTGAATGACGGGCAGCAGCTACGCGACCTGTGCGCCAGCGTCCAGGCGGCGATTGTGGACGTGCTGGTGACGAAGACCATTCGCGCAACGAAGCGGCTGCGCGTGAAATGCGTCACGGCCTCCGGCGGCGTGACCTGCAATCGCGCGTTGCGCCACGCCCTGGCCGATGCCTGCCACCGCGAAGGCTTCACGCTGCGGCTGGCGGAAAAAAAACTTTGCACCGACAACGCGGCGATGATCGGCATTCTGGCGGAGCGCAAACTGCTTCACGGCCGGCCCGCCACGGATTTGGACGCCGAGATTGCCCCCTCGTTGGCGCTGTAGCGGCGGCCGACTCCGAACTATTTCGCCAGACTCCGAGCCAACAGAACCTCGTTTGGCCGATGGCGTCGGCGCGGTGTCCATCCGGCGGTTGGCGGGCGTGGTTGCGACCCGATGGCTGGCAAGCGTCGGGAAAAGTTCTGTCACCGGCGGGCGGAAGGCGCGCTAAAAAACGTCCGTTCGCGCTAGGCCAGCTTCCACCCCTTGCGATGTTCGCGCCGGACGTATTGGGCGGCTTCAGGGGCGTTTTGGGCCTTCATCTTCGGGCCGTTCCATTCGAGTTTCCTGCCGACGCGCAAGGCCACGCAGCCCAGCAGAATGATCTCGGTCAAATAGGCGGCGATGCCGAAGCGCGAGTAACACATCTCCGGCTTGCCCTCTCTGATCGCCGCGAGCCATTCGAGATGGTGGCGATGGTCGGCGTCGCCTTCGTGCGGATTGCGCGGAATGGTCTGCGGGATGGCGGTCACCGCTTCGTGGGTCTTGGCGGGCTTGAATTCCGTGTCGTCTTTCAGCTTGAGGAAGAATTGTGCGCCGTAGTCGTCGGGCGAAAAGATCCTGCCCTGGTCGCCGATCAACAAGCAGCCGCTGCCCGGCACGTCGCCGCGCATGGCCTCGATGTCGGCGGTGGTGTCCTTGGGCGGCTTGTTGCTGCCATCGTGCCGGTACGGGTTGTCAGGCAGAGGTTTGCCGCCATCATACCACCAAAACGTGACCGGGGCCAGGCCCTCGCGCGCCGGGAACTCATAGCGGATCGTGGAGGCCAGCGGGTAGGTTTCCTTGTTCATGCCGGAAGACTCGGCCTCGACTTCGGTCGGGTAACCCAGTTTGAGCGCGCGGAACGGCAGGTTAGCGGTGTGGCAGGCCATGTCGCCAAGCGCGCCGGTGCCGAAGTCCTGCCAACCCCGCCAGTTGAAGGGATGATAGACACCTTTCTTGAACGGGCGCATGGGGGCGGGACCGAGCCACACGTCCCAATCCATTCCCGCCGGCACGGGGTCCTCGCCCACCGGCCGGTCAAGCCCTTGCGGCCAGATCGGGCGATTACTCCAGAGGTAAACTTGCCGCACTGGTCCGATGACGCCGGCCTGGATGCACTCGACCGCGCGGCGCAAGCCATCTTCGGCGCTGCCTTGGTTGCCCATTTGCGTGACGACCTTTTTCTTCGCGGCCAAGTCACGCAGGTAACGCGCCTCGTAGATCGTCTGGGTCAGCGGCTTCTGGCAATAGACGTGTTTGCCCAGCTTGATCGCCCTTGACGCTGCCACTGCGTGAACGTGGTCCGGCGTGGCGACGATGACCGCGTCAATGGACTTGTGCATCTGGTCGAACATCTGGCGGAAATCGTGGTAAAATTTCGCATCGGGACGCTTCTTGCGCTGCTCCGCGCAGTAATCGGCGTCGGCGTCGCACAGGGCGACGATGTTCTCGCTGGCGCAATGGTCGGTGTCGCTGGCCCCTTTGCCGGCGGCGCCGATGACGGCGATGTTAATTTTGTTGTTGAGATTCCGTCCGTGAACGATGCAGGGCGCGGCGAAGGTCAACGCGCCGGCTGCCAACGCGGTTTGTTTGATGAAGTCGCGGCGATTCAGGCCGGATGCCGCTCCGTTGAACATATTTACGTTTAACATAAGAGCCAATTTCAAAACTGTAGGAGACGACGTGAGGAGTCTCTTGCTTGCCCGAGAATTGAGCCTCGTTACCTCGGCTCCTACAGGGTTTTGAAATCACCTCATAATGATCTGACTACTTTTCTTGTTGATGTTGCTCTCGCGCTTTCTTGCTTTCCTCGATGACCTTTTGCTGGAACGTGGCGGGCATTTCCTCGTAATGGCTGAACTCCTCGCCGTGGACGCCGCGCCCGCCGGTTAGCGAGCGCAGCGTCGTCGAGTAGCGATACAACTCGGCCGCCGGCACCTGGGCCTTGATGATTTGCATGCCGCCGACGCTGTCCATGCCGAGAATCTTGCCGCGCCGGCTGGAGAGGTCGCCCATCACGGTGCCCATATATTCGTCGGGCACCTTGATTTCGAGGTTGTAGATCGGCTCCAGCAGGCAGGGCCGGCCGCTCACGAACGCCTCTTTGAACGCATAGTAACCCGCAATCTGAAACGCGATGTCCTTCGAGTCCACCGGGTGCATCTTGCCGTCGTAAAAATCAATCATCACGTCGGTGACGCGGTAGCCGGCCACAATGCCTTCGTTCGCGGCCCGGTTGACGCCCTTTTCCACGGACGGCACGAAGACGCGGTCAACATTCTGTCCAACGAGCGACTCGGTGAATTCCAGACCGGTGTCGCGCGGCTTGGGCTCAATGCGCATCCAGACTTCGGCGAACTGCCCGGCGCCGCCGGTCTGTTTCTTGTGGCGATACTTGGACTCGCCCCGGGCCTTGATCGTCTCGCGGAAACGAATCTTCGGCGGGAGCAGGTCCAAGTCCACTTTGTAGCGTTTCTTTAGTTCGTCGGTGATGACCGCCAGGTGCATTTCGCCCTGCGCGGAGATGATGGTCTGCCGCAACTCGGCATCCACGGCGTAAAGAAACGTCGGGTCCACCTGGTGCAGCGCCGCCAAGCCTTGCGAGAGCCGGTCTTCCTCGCCTTTGACCTTCAGTTCGATGGCCGCGTGGATGTTCGGCTTGGGATAATGGACCTTGGGCAGCGTGAGGTTGAGCTTCGGGCTGCAAAGCGTGTTGCCCGTGCGCGTGTTCTTGAGCTTCACTGTCGCGCCGATGTCGCCGGCGACAAGGTGGTCCGTCGTCACGCGGTTCTGGCCATTCAAGATGTAAATCTGGCCGATCTTCTCGCTCGTGCGGCGGTCGGTGTTGTACAGCTCCGTGCCGAGGCTGAGCTTGCCCGAGTAAAGGCGAAAGAATGACAACTCGCCGAACTTGGCCTCGCTCATCGTCTTGAAGATGAACAGCACGGGTTCGGGGCTGGCGAGATTCAGTTCGACTTCGTTGCCGTTGGCGTCTTGGACTTTGGTTTTCGGGCGGTCGGCGGGGGACGAGCCGTATTTGGCGATGAAATCCATCAGCCGCGCCACGCCGACGTTCTTTTCGGCGGAAACCGCGAAGAGCGGGATGAAGGACTGCTGCTGAATGGCCCGGTGCAGGCCGGCGCGCAATTCCTCCTCGGTCAGCGTGCCTTTGTCGAAGAATTTCTCCATCAAGGCATCGTCCGCTTCGGCGATGTACTCGATGAGTTGCTGGTGAAGCGCCTTGGCTTGCTCTGCCGCCGCGCCGTCGGCTGGCGCTTCGGTGAACTTGCCGCTCTTGTCGCCGGCGTAGGTGACGACCTCGCTGCGCGGCACGTCGAGCACTTGGTTGAAGGCCGGACCGGGATTCACCGGCAGGCTCAACGGGAAGACCCGTTCGCTGAAGCTTTGGCGCACTTGGGCCAGCGTCTTGTCGAAATCAATCGCGTCCTTGTCCAATCCATTTACGACAAAGACTTTCGGGATGCCGAACTGCGTGGCGCAGTCCCACACATGGTGCGTGCCCACGCCCACACCTTCCTTCGCGTCAACGGCGATTAACGCGAAGTCCGCCACGCGCAACGCGCCCAGGGCCTCGCTGATGAAATCCATGTAACCGGGGCAGTCAATGACGTTGAACTTCTTGCCGCCCCACTCCAGATGCAGCAGCGACGCCTGGATCGAAATCTTCCGCCCGCGCTCGTTGTCGTGATAGTCCGAAACCGTGGTGCCGTTGGCGACGCTGCCGAGCCGGTTGATGCCGCCGCCGCAAACGAGCATCGCCTCGCTGAGCATGGTTTTGCCCGACGAGGCGTGGCCGACAACTGCAAGATTCCGAATCTCCGCTGGCTGATAGGTTTTCATTGGCTGAATGTCATTCGCTATGAGTCAAAAGCTGAGCCGGGGCGCAGGTGGCCTCTGCGTTGCGCGGTCGTATCTTCGATGAACACTGGCTCATGGTTTTCACGCGGCTGTCCGGCGCTGCTTTTCGAGCTTCACCCAAACTTGGGCGGGCACGGGACAAACCGCACGCCAGCTTGTCATATTCGCGGGCGTCGTGTCGAGTCCTTTGCCACTCCTCTCGCCGCGTTGACCATTTTGGAGAAATCTCGTAACATCCTGCCACGGCAATTCAACAATCTTGAGCCAAACGAAGAAACCAGCATAGTTAGTGGCAATGCGCGAAATCAGATCAGAAATCAAGCATGGCGATTGCCTGGAAGTTCTGCAGGATTATCCTGACGACACGTTTGATCTAATCGTGACTTCGCCGCCTTACGCTGACCGGCGAAAGCAGACTTATGGCGGCGTGCCCCCCGAGAGGTACGTTGAATGGTTTTTCCCGCGCAGCGCCCAGTTTTTGCGGGTTCTGAGGCCCACGGGCACTTTTATCCTCAACATCAAGGAGAAAGCGGAAAACGGGGAGCGCCATACATTCGTCATCGAATTGATCTTGGCGCTTCGGAAACTGGGTTGGCTTTGGGCGAAACAATGTGCCTAAACTCCAGAGCCATGACATCAACCCGCCGCAGAAGTTCACAATCGTTTTCAGAACGATTGGTCCACTTAATTTCTGAACCGAATTTCTTGCGGTTCGAACACATTCTAAGAGAGCCGAACATCTTCAAAATTGTCGGTAGGTCACATTACGAGAGATGGCATTCGTGCTATTGGGGCTGGCTTCTCGACCCAAACGGCACGCACTTGCTCACTGACTACAGCCTCATAAGGCTGCTGCTCTTGTTGTCCGATGAGCGCACCCTCAAACCGAACAGTGCTGCGAAGTGCGGACTCCTCGAAGCGTTGGCGACTGTGGAGTTCACGGACGTTCAAGTTACACCTAACGAGTTTATTTCGAACGAGCGGAGCGTTGATGGAGTCGGGCGATTTGACATCTTTCTGACAGCCACCTACACGAACAAGCTGGACGGCTCAGGAAGACTCAACGCGATTTTGGAGTTCAAAATCGACACGAAGCCAAATGCCAAGCAGTCACAGAAATATGCCGACTGGCTTTTCTCCACGCACCCGAAAGACGAAAACTTGCTCGTTTATGTCAATCCGATTCTCGGCAAAACTTCGGCAGACACAGTTGGCGACAAGAGGTGGTACTGCGTCGACTACCAGTTGCTGAACGACAAGCTACTAGCCCCGTTGCTGGAACACCCGGCGCTAAACGACAAAGCGAGACCTTTTATCATCCAATACGTGAAGAACCTCAAAATTCGGCAGAAAGGAGTGAAAATGGCTATCACTGATGAAGAGAAGAAAATGGCGGTGGCGCTCTACGAGAAATACAGCGACGTCTTTGACTCAATTTTTGACGCTCTGAAGGCCGCGAATGCAGTCGAATACAGCACCTCTGACACAGTCCCTGGCCGAGGACGCGCGAAGGGCCGAATCGCGGTGAAGGTCGACGAAAAGGTTTTCGATGGGGCAAACGTGGGCGAGCTTTTTGAGAAGGTGCTGAAATACGTCGTCGATAAAGGTCACATCCGAAAGTTACCGCTGCCTTGGGGAACGACAAACCAGCGGTATGTCATCACGAATGAAACCAACCCAACACATCCCAGCGGGCGTTCGTTCTTTTACCCCCTGAAATACAAAGGATACTGGATAGAGAGCCACTATTCCCGGGAGAGAGCTTTGCAGGTGCTCGAGGAACTTTGTGAGAAACTGGAAGTCTCCTTTGAACCCATTGAAACATGAACGAAGAAAACTATGCGGAACCCAGAAGACATCGTGTATTCCATTAACGTGGAAGATTTGCAGAACGTTGCCGAGCAAGAGTTGGGGCGCGCGTTAACCGACAACGAGATTCAATCGGTTGCGCGCAAGGTGGGAGACTTCATCGATTGGTATGGAGTTGTCGTTGCCACGCTCGCTCATTGTCTCCGCAGCCCATCTGGTCGCGCTGAGGCTGTTCCTCTTTGAAACTGTTGGTTATCTTTTGCGGGCGCGTTTACGGCGGACGCGAGTCCGCTGCCGAGGGCATCGACTTGGAATTTGAGAAGGATGACATTCTTTTCATCGTCTCAATCAAGTCCGGGCCGAATTGGGGTAACAGCAGCCAGATCAACAAAATGAAGGACAACTTTCGCAAAGCGAAACGGGTGCTCGGAACGCACTCGTCCAGCAGAAACATTGTCGCAGTGAACGGCTGCTGCTATGGCCGTGAGACGACAGAAGATAAGGTGGAGTATTTGAAGCTTTGCGGAGAGAAATTCTGGACCTTCATTTCCGGGATTGAAACACTCTACACCGACATCATAAAACCGCTCGGCCACAAAGCCAAAGAACGGAATGAGGAGTTCGCGGTTGAATATGGAAAAGTAGCCAACCGTTTCACACGGGAGTTCATTGGCGAGTTTTGCCACGAGGATGGAACTATTCTCTGGGACAAGGTTGTGAAATTCAATTCCTCGGCGCAGAAAATCGTTTGGTCTGACTAAGCAACTCCCGGCTTGTGCCGACGCCGGTTTGAGAAACGCTCGCTCTCACCCTGGCATCGGCTGGATTTGCAACTTGCCCATGAGCCGCATCCGCAGAGGCTATGAAGCCCGGTTCCGCGCGCTGCTCCGGCAGTTGCAGGCGCAGCGACTGGAACCGGGCGTGCAATGGCTGCTGGCCCGCGCCGAGCAAGTGAGCCGCCGCGAAGCCGTCCCCGACGCCGACGCGCTGACTCAGGTCCATGACGGCCTGTTCCGAAAAGTCAGGCGGCATGGGGCGCGGCTGGCCGCCGCAGCGATCTGGTTTTGACGACTCTATGGGATGTTTCTGATTCGAAATTGGAAATCGAAAACCCTGTTGGTGGGCCCAGAGGGATTTGAACCCCCGACCAAGCGATTATGAGTCGCCTGCTCTAACCCCTGAGCTATGGGCCCGCCAAGCGTCGGGCATTTTGTGTCGGGCGGGACGGGCGGCAAGCCAATTCGCCGGTTCTTTTCGGCAAAAATGGCTTCAAACCGACCGGGTCAGGCCGCTGTTTTGACCAGTCTTGCAAAGTTCCGGCGTTCCGGTACTTCTGTAGGCCAACACATGCGGCGACTCAGTTGCCTGATCTTACTGGTGGCCACGGCCATGCCGGGCGGAGCTTTGGCGCGGCTGGAATCCGCCCAAGTAACGCTCGATTACATCGTCAAGAAAGCGGAACAACGCGCCCGCAAACCTTTCCGTTCGCCAAGGGCCGATCTCCCCGAAGTCCTGCGTCAGGACAATCTGGATTACGACAAGTATCGTGAGATCGAGTTCCGCCACGAGAAGGCCCTTTGGTTGGCTGACGATTTGCCGTTCCGCGTCGAGTTTTTCCACCCGGGCTACCTTTACCAGGAACCGGTGCACATTTACGAATTCACACTGACCCACGTGCAGCCCATCCGCTTCGTCCAGGATTTTTTCAACTACCGGAAACTTCGCATCCAGAAACAGATCCCCGCCGACACCGGTTACGCCGGTTTTCGCCTGCTGTATCCGCTCAACGCCGAAGACAAATGGGACGAACTGGGCGCCTTTCTCGGCGCCGGTTATTTCCGGCTCCTCGGCAAGGGCCAGCGCTATGGCCCGTCGGCGCGCGGCCTGGCGTTGGACTGCGGCGAACCGGATCGCCCGGAGGAATTCCCCATTTTCACCGATTGGTGGCTGGGCAAACCGCACCGCGACGATGACGAGTTGCGGCTCCACGCCATCTTGGACAGCGTGAGCTGCGTGGGGGCCTATGAATTCCGCATCCGGCCCGGTGAAACCACCATTGCCGACGTCGAGGCGGTGCTCTTCTTCCGCGAGGACGACAAGGTGCGCGCGGTGAATTCCCAGCGAAAGCCGCTCAAGACCATCGGCGTGGCGCCGCTGACCAGCATGTTTTGGTTCGGCGAAAACTCCGAGCGGAAGTTCGACGACTATCGCCCCGAGGTGCATGACAGCGACGGCCTGCTTATCCGCATGGACAACGGCGAATACCTTTGGCGCCCGCTCAACAACGCCTCGGTGATGCGCCACCAGCGGTTCGCGGCCAAAAACATCCGGGGCTTCGGCCTGCTCCAGCGCGACCGCGATTTCGCTAGCTACGAGGACCTTTTCAACCATTACCACGTTGTGCCCAGTGTCTGGGTCGAGCCGCGCGGCCATTGGGGCGAGGGCGACGTGCACCTCGTCGAGTTGAGCACGCAATACGAGGGTCTTGACAACATCGTGGCTTTTTGGGACCCGAAGGAGAAGCCGCAGCCGATGCAGCCGCTCCGGTTCGCCTACACGCTTTACTGGACGCGCGAGACGGACATGAAAGTCTCTGAAAACAAGGTGGTCGGCACGCGCGTTGGCGCGGACCTGCGCGACCCCCGCCGCCGGCAAATCGTAATTGATTTTGGCGGGCCGAAACTTTCTGTCATCCCCAAGGACATCCCGCCCCAAGCCGTTGCGAACTGCAGCGACAACGCGGCGATCGTCGAAAGCCAGGTCTTCCACAATCCCATCAACGACACCTGGCGCGTGATTCTCAAACTGGGACCCAAACCCGGCAACACCGACCCCGTGGACCTTCGCTGCACGTTGATGAAAGGAGAGGAGGTTCTCAGCGAAACATGGACATATCTCTGGAGTCCGCCCTGAGCACTCCGGGCGCGGGAACAGATCAACCCGGCCGGCTGGCGGGCCGGCCGTTGGAAGAGTGGAACGCCGCCTACGCCAAAGTGGAAAGTTATTTCCACGCCTTGCGTGTGCGGAACAAGGTCCTGCTGGGCCAGCTCGTGATCCACGTGCTGAAGCGCGCCATGCAGCGCGCGCCCAGTGAACCGCAACGCCTGGCCACGGAACTGGCGGCGGAGGAGATGGACCGCGTCGTCACCGACTGGTTCGCGCAAGTGTTGCAGGGGCCGCCGGCGGGTGCCGACCAATTGCTTTCCACTCGGGGACGGCTGGCCCTGCTGCTGGCCGACATGCCGGGCCAATGGCAGGACCAATTCCTGCGGCCCGGGCCTTGGCCGGAGGAGTTCATCACCGCCATGCGCGAAAATTACTTGCGCGCCGGCCCGGACTTTCAGCTTTCCCAGATGACGCCGCGCCCGTTGGACCTCGGCCCCATCGCGACCCTCACCAACTTCAGCCGCCTGCCGTATGCAAAAATGGCGGCCATCTGGGCCGCCTTCGCGCTTGTCCTGGTCGTGATTTTTATTCTCACGCACTGACAGCCGGTATGCGGTGCTTTCGGATGCGCCGTCGTGCGATTCGTTGATCGCTAGGGCGCAAATCAGTTTTTGGAGGGGTCGGGTTCTTTGGCGTGAGGGAAGAGCAGGTGCCAACGGTCGTGGCGGCGGAAGCTTTCCAGACACATTAACGCTTCGTCTCCGGTCTGGCTCCAAAATTGTCCGGTGCGCTTGAACCGGCATTGATACTGTCGGCAGGTTGATTCTATCGCTCCGCTGCCCAACGGCTCGCCTCGCTCGCCCGCCGCCCGACAGGCCATTCGCTCTCGGTGCGTTTGCAGATAGTTGACTTCCTTCTCCACTTGCTCCCGCGCCGCGCCGTCCAACCGCTCCTGCAACTGCTCCAATGCGGTGATGACTTCGCAGCTTTGGGCTTCTTTGAGTTTGACCGGCAGCGGCTCGACCCACGCCCGCGCAAGAATGCGGTGGTCACGCCAACGAATTCTCAAGTCCCTGGCGGTCAATTTGAACCCGTGGAAAATCAGCGTGCGCTGCGCCGATGCGCTCCCTATCTTCCCCGCCGCAAAGTATGGCTACAATCAAACCGTTCGCGGCGTTGCGACCCCGACCCGACCTGGCCGGACGCATTTGCGAACTGCCTTACGATGTCATGTCGTCGGACGAAGCCCGCGCGCTGGCCGCCGGCAACCCGCTCAGTTTCCTGCGCGTCAGCAAGCCCGAGATTGATCTGCCGCCTGCGACCGACGTTTTCGCGCCGACGGTTTACGCCAAGGGCGCGGAGAGTTTTTCGCGGCTGATCGCCGACGGCGCCCTCAAACAAGATTCGCAGCCCTGTTTCTATCTCTATCGCCAGGTGATGGGCCGCCACCGCCAAGTCGGCCTGGTGGCGGTGGCCAGTTGCGAGGATTACCGCCAGGGCGTCATCAAAAAGCACGAGCTGACCCAGCCCAACGCGGAAGACGACCGCGTCCGGCACATCGAGGCACTGAACGCACAAACCGGGCCGGCTTTTCTCATCTGCCGCGCGGTGACTGCTCTCGACGAACTCGTGGCGGAAAAGACCAATGAACAGCCGGATGTGGACTTCACCGCCAGCGACGGCGTCCACCACACCTCGTGGGTCATTGGCGACGCGCGGACGATTCAGTTCATCCAATCTGAGTTCGACCGTGTCCCGAGCCTTTACATCGCTGACGGTCATCACCGCAGCGCCGCCGCTGTGCGCGTTTGCCAGAAATGCAAAGGCGCGGGCCACAGCGCCTTTTTCCTGAGCGTGATCTTTCCGCACAACCAAGTGCAAATCCTGCCCTACAACCGGGCCGTGAAGGATTTGAACGGCCTGACGGCGGAACAATTGCTGCAAAAGCTCGGCGGCATCTTCACCATCAAACGGGAGGCTTCGCCAACGCCCGGATGCAAACACGAGCTGGGTCTGTTCCTCGCCGGGAAATGGCACACCCTGAATTTCCGCCCCCACCTTGTAGCGACAAATGATCCTGTTGAGAAACTCGACGTGACGTTACTCCAGAAACATGTGCTCGGTCCGATTTTCGGCATCAACGATCCGCGCACGTGCAAACGCCTCGAGTTCGTCGGCGGCATCCGGGGGACTGCTGAACTGGAAAGGCGAGTCAACGGTGGCGAATACGCCTGCGCCTTCTCGCTGTTCCCGACCGGCATCGAAGACCTGATGGCCGTGGCTGACGCCGGGGAAATCATGCCGCCCAAGAGCACCTGGTTCGAGCCTAAGCTCCGCGACGGGATGTTCTGCCACATGATCTGAATAACTTCGCTCTGGACACGGGCGCGTTTGCCAACTAAACCCGGAACATGACCGTCAGGCAGTCGCAAAAGGGCCTCACCGTGATTGAGGTGCTGGTTGTGATTTTGACCATCGTAGTCTTTGCTGGGCTCGTGCTGCCAATGTTATCCCGCAGCCGGAAAGCCCTGGGGCCGCAATGCTCGAATAATCAAAGGCAAATCGCCCTAGCAGCGATTATGTATGCGGAAGATTCCAGACCCGCATTCCCCAATCTTGATTCCTCGCCTGGCAACGATGGGCCGGTCGCGTTGAGCCTGCTCACAAATTACGTTGGCAGAGGAACCAACCTTTTCCTCTGCCCCTTCGTTGCCAAACAACGGGAAAAAGATCGCCCTTGGTATCAAAAGAAGTTTGTGCCTGAACTCAACCGTGCGTTCTTTCAGTCTAACGGCAACGACTACGCGTATTATGATGGCTTGGTGTCTGGATCGCCCACAAACGCAATCTTGGCCGACCGCTTTGCGTGGACCAACAGGTATGCGACTAACATCGGTTTTCTGAATCATCCTGGCGGACGCGTTAACGTCGCTTTCGCCGACGGGCATGGTGAAAACTTCCGACCCGACATGCTCGTAGGCACAAATCTCGCGCCAGTATGGTCGGCCATCCAAGATCCGCTTCGCCGACATTGAAGGAATACTTGGCGTAGAGTCGGTGACACCTTTTCCAGTTCTACTCAGAGCCGGCACATGCTTTAATGCGCCGGACATGAACCGCTCCGCGCTAACCCGTTTTGCGTGGCTCTCCATCGCCGCCGCGTTGCTGACCATCGCGCTCAAGACGGCTGCGTATCTCATCACAGGTTCGGTGGGTTTGCTGTCGGACGCGGTCGAGTCCGTCGTCAATCTCGTCGGCGGCATCATGGCCCTGGCGATGTTGACGGTGGCGGCGCGGCCAGCCGACGAAGATCACGCCTACGGCCACGGCAAGGCGGAGTATTTCTCCAGCGGCGTCGAAGGCGGATTGATTCTTGTCGCCGCGGTGAGCATCGCCATCGCGGCGGTGCTGCGCCTGATTGCGCCGAGGCCGCTCCAAGAAATCGGCGTCGGTCTGGCGGTGTCGGTCGTGGCTTCGCTCATCAACTTAGGCGTGGGGTTGTTGTTGTTGCGCGCCGGGCGGAAGCACAATTCCATCACGCTCGAGGCCAATGCCAAACACCTGTTGACGGATGTGTGGACTTCCGTGGGCGTGCTGGTCGGCGTGGGAATCGTCGCTCTGACCGACTGGGAACGGCTTGATCCGATTGTGGCACTGCTCGTGGCCGCGAACATTGTCCGGACGGGCGTCGGCATCGTGCGGCGCTCGATCCTGGGACTCATGGACACGGCGCTGCCCACCGAGGATGTTGAGGCCGTTCGCAAAGTCCTGCAAAACTACGGGACAGACGGCGTTCAATTCCACGCACTCTGGACGCGTCAGGCCGGCGCGCGAAAATTCGTGTCGGTGCACGTGCTGGTTCCCGGCGACTGGACGGTGCACCGCGGCCACCAATTCGTGGAAAGAATCGAAAAGGATATTCTCCAGACCTTCCCAGACACCGTCGTCTTCACCCATCTGGAATCGCTGGACGACCCGGCCTCGTGGGAGGACGAAACTTTGGAACGCGGCAAAGCCGCTGGAGCAAGTTCGGACGGCTAAATTCTTCAACCGTCATTTTCCTCTTGGCGCGCTTAGCGTCTTGACGGTTTAATCAGCGGACATGAGACTTGTCCGGGCATTCACCTTGATTGAATTGCTCGTGGTCATCGCCGTCATCGCCATTCTGGCGGCGCTGCTGCTCCCCGCGCTGTCCAAGGCCAAAGAAAAGGCCAAGGCAACCCAATGCCTCAACAACATGAGGCAGATCGGGCTGGCAACAAAATTGTATCTGGATGACAATCACGGAGTCATGATCCCGTTGTGGGTGGAACAAGGCGCTCCCGGCTGGAGCAGTTGGAACTACGATGCCGCAACCTTCATCATCCAGTACCCGGACTTCCTCTGGTGGCCGGACAAACTTCGCCTGGATGGCTACGCCCCGGCGCCAAAACTTTTTGATTGTCCGGCTCTGACCCAACCCGCCACTGGCGGCGGCGGCGGGTCCGTCAGCACCAACCACAGTCTCGGCCTCGGCATGAATTATCCCGAATATGGATGGATATCGCCGAGACAGGGATTCCCGCACCCCGTCTATACCACCAGCAAGGAAAATCAAGTGTCCATGCCCAGCCAGTCCATCCTGCTCGCGGATGCGGGCGGGATTTCAAATCCTGACGAAACCAACCCGGACCGTTGGCAGGAAGTCATGGCGACCGGCTGCGCCTATTTTCGGGTGCCGAGTGATTCCTATTACTATTCTTTGCGGGGTGACTCCCGCTCTGTGCCAAGGCATGGCGGAGGGGTGAACGCCGCTTTTTTTGACGGCCATGTTCTGCGACTGCGCAACAGCACCATTCGTTACGATCTGCCAAGAACCGACGGGGCCGTCCTATGGGCGCGAAATCATAACGGCAACAATCCTTGATGTGATGGAGAAATTCGCGTGCCTCGCTGGCTGCGCTTGAATTCATTTTCCTTTTGCGCGCCCGGCGTCTTGGCGGTTTAATGCCCAAACATGAAAATTGTTTTGGCATATTCAGGCGGGCTTGACACCTCAGTCATTCTGTCGTGGCTCAAGGAAAAGTATGACGCGGAAATCATCGCCTTCTGTGCGAACATCGGCCAAGAGGAGGAATTGACCGGCCTGCGCACCAAGGCCCTCCGCACCGGCGCGTCCAAGCTTTACATCGTGGATCTCGAAGAGGAGTTCGCGCGCGATTTCATCTTCCCGATGATTCAGGCGGGCGCGGTCTATGAGAACCAGTATTTCCTCGGAACGAGCATCGCGCGCCCGCTCATCGCCAAGGGCATGGTCGAGATTGCCAAGAAAGAAAAGGCCGACGCCATCGCGCACGGCGCGACGGGTAAGGGCAACGACCAGGTGCGGTTCGAACTCACCGCCGCCGCGCTCGCGCCGGATTTGCAGGTCATCGCCCCGTGGCGGGACGGCGCATTCCGCGACGAGTTTCCGGGCCGGGCCGAGATGATCGCCTATTGCGCGAAGAAAAAAATCCCCGTGCAAGCCAGCGCGAAGAAACCATTCTCGTCCGACCGCAACCTCCTCCACATCTCCTACGAGGCAGGAATCCTCGAAGACCCGTGGATGGATGCGAGCGCGCCGAAATATCGCGGCTCGTTCAACACGCTCTCCGTCTTCCCCGAAGACGCGCCGGACAAGCCGGAGTTCGTCACGCTCGATTTCGTGAAGGGCAACTGCGTGGCTGTGAACGGCAAAAAACTTTCGCCGCTTGGCGTGATGAAGGCGCTCAACAAACTCGGCGGCAAACACGGCGTCGGGCGCGTGGACCTCGTCGAGAACCGTTACGTGGGTATGAAATCGCGCGGCGTGTATGAGACCCCCGGCGGCGCGATCCTGCATTTCGCGCATCGCCAGATGGAAACGCTCACGATGGACCGCGAAGTCATGCACCTGCGCGACTCGCTCATCCCGCGCTACGCGGAGCTGGTGTATTACGGCTACTGGTTTGCGCCGGAGCGGCTGGCGTTGCAAGCGCTCGTGACCGAGAGCCAGAAGAACGTGACCGGCACGGTGCGCGTGAAGCTTTACAAGGGCAACATCATGGTCGCGGGCCGCAAATCCCCGGTGAGCCTCTACAACCCGCACATCGCCACGATGGAAGCCGACCTGACGAAAGCTTACAACCAGGACGACGCCACGGGCTTCATCCGGCTCAACGCGCTGCGCCTGAAAGTCGCGGCGCAGGTGCAGAGGAAAAAGTGAATTAAACGCAAAGGCGCAAAGGCGCGAAGAAAGGTAGCGCGGGCGCCTCGCCTGCCGCATCGGGCGACCCGCCCGATGCAAAAAAACTTCAAATTCGCTCTTGCTGACGCGAGGCGACGGGCGTTCAATGGTCACGTTCGGCAAGAAATCTATGTAACCAAAAAACAATTCACAGATTTGCGGCTTCGGCTGCTGTCCAACACACGAAACGGACAATTTCGCAAAGCTCCTCGCAATAAGCGATGAGCGCAGCAAGGACAGCTTTCCGAGGCACGCCCAGAGATGGGCGTGCCCGAAAGCGTTCCTTGCTGGGCATGTCCGTGCCTGTGTTGGGGCGTGAGTAGGTCACGCCCCTGTGGTCTCAGCAACCAGCAGTGAATCCAGAAACGGCGGGCGAAAGCCCGGGAAAAACCAAAGCAAACCCAAACCAAAAAAAGAAAGCTGAAGACCATGAAAAGAATAATGCAGATTGTCGGCAGACTGGCAGCGGGCTGCATTCTCGCGCTCTGTCTGATTTCAAACGTTTACGCGCAAGCCGTGCCGCCAGACCCAGGCGGCACAAACGACCCGCCCACGCCGGAAGAACTCGCGGCGCAATACGCGGCTCTCGTGGCTGCTCAACAAGCGGATTACACAAACAACTACGCGCCGTGGATTATTCCGATGATTATCGGAGACGGCAGCCCGCCGGTTACGAGCGAAGCATTTCAAACGCAGGCGGCCGCAGACCTTCTGACTCTCTCAACCAACATTGGGGAGATGGAGGCGGAGCAACACGCAGCCGTTTCCAACTTGCTGCTTGAGACAACGCCAATGCCGCAAACATGGACGGATACCAACGGCAACGTTTATTTCTTCGATCACGAATTCGAAAATGGCAGTGCGGGAATCAAAGTGACGCACAATCTCGAATCTGCCCAAACGGTCAGCGCTCAAAAGCTGTGGCCGGGCGGGAGTTCGGGATTCAGTCTCACCGGAACAAATGTTTTGTTGGCGCAATGGGACGGCGGAGATGTCCGCACAAACCATCAGGAATTTACCAACGGCTTTCGAGCGGATTTGTTTCACGGTCAAACCGGCTACGGCAGTCAAGATCACCCAACGCACGTCGGCGGCACGATGAGCGCGTACGGCGTGAATGGGGCTGCGATTGGATTTTCACATCGCGCACGACTTCTGGAATCGCCATTCACCAACGACCTTTCAGAGATGCCACAAGTGGCGTCCACCCGTTCTGTTCGGGAATCGAATCACAGTTACGGCTACGCGGCGGGGTGGGCTGGTCTCATCAGTGTTGGCGGAACGCCCTATTATCTTTGGGTTGGCGACCCGGCAATTTCCAGCACTGAATCTTGGATATTTGGCTTCTACGACAGCACAGCCAGCATCAACGACTCCATCATCTACACGGCTCAAACCTATGTACCAGTTTTCTCTGCTGGGAATTGGAACGGCTACCCCGCGCCGCCGTCACAGCCAGTCCTTCACGTGGAATACATCAACGGCTCGTACTATTTCAGCACGGGTGTTCGGCAATCGAATGACGCCAAGGGTGGCTTCGACACTCTGACGACATACGCCATTTCCAAGAACGAGTTGGCCGTTGGCGCGGTTAACGTAAACACCAACGGATATGTCGGAACGAACACGGCGACAATCGCCTATTTTTCGGCGAGAGGGCCGACAGACGACGGACGCATCAAACCGGACGTTGTGGCAGCGGGCGTGGACATTTTTTCGAGCATTGGCAGTTCGTCTTCCGCTTACACAAACATGTCGGGCACGAGCATGTCCGCGCCAGCCGTGACCGGAACGCTGGGTTTGCTCACTTCGTTCTATAACAAGCTCTATCCGACAAACGGGCCGTTTCTCGTTGGAAGCGCACCACTCGCCTCCACGTTGAAAGGCATCGTCATTCACACGGCTGACCAACTCGGAACAAATGTTGGGCCGAGTTACACCTACGGCTGGGGACTTTTGAACGCCCTCTCCGCCGCGAATTTGATCACAAATAATTACGCCAGCGGCTCGCTTCCGTTCATCAAGGAAGTGCGCCTCATGAGCGGCGATTACATTGAGTTTCCTGTCGTTTTGACGAACACAAAACCGTTTAAGGCGACAATCGTGTGGACTGATCCGCCCGGAACGCCCACAACTCCGGCGCTCAACCCGACAAATCGGATGCTAGTCAACGACCTTGACATTCGCGTCGTAACGCCGAGCGGCACGACGAATTTCCCTTACGTTTTGAGTCGGACTGCACCAGCAAATGCAGCAACTACTGGCGACAACAACTTGGACAACGTGGAGCAAATCTCCATCCCGAGTCCAGCGACCGGAACGTATTTGATTCGAGTGACGCACAAGGGAAATCTGCTGAATCAGCTTGGGCAAACCTCATTTCAGAACGCTTCCATTTTGCTCTCCGGCAACGTCGCGCAACCACCCCTTGTTCCGTTTATCAATTCCATCAGCGCGCTCACTACTACAAACCTCGTTGCGCTCCGATGGAACTCGGAAGTCGGGCGAGTTTACCGCGTGCAGAGCCGTGACAACGTGGCGTCAGGCTCGTGGTTGGACGCCACCGGTGAAATGAGCGCCACCAAGACCAATACCGCTGTGGCATTGTATGTGGGCGGCGTGACGAATCAGTTCTATCGTATCGTTCAGGTTCGATGAAAGCCCTTGCGGTTTATTTGAATTGCTGGCGCTGGCTTTTGCCAGCGCTGGCAATTCAGCTTGCTCCTTCTGCAATGGGGCAGGGAACGATTGTTTACGTTCACGCGCCGTTGAGCAATCCGAACGGCGACCCAAACCATCTGCCGTGGGACTCACTAGGAACGCAAGTTGGCCCTCCCTTTTCCATCGTCATCAACGGACAAGCTGTCTTGACGTTCTCAACGCCGATGGTGGCTGGTCAGCCGTCTGCGTTGGTCGTTCAAGCATCCTCCTTGAGCGGCGTCGTGGCGCTACAGCCATTTCTGCCGGATTTTTCAGACGTTTGGGCAGTTCCACTATCTGCCGGAACTGAAATCGGTCAAAACGCGGCCGGTTACGGTTGGTTTGGTGGCGGCTTGCTCACCGCCGCCATTGGTAGCGGTACTATTGGGCAACCGCCTTTGACCGCCGGTTACTTCACCGGCTTGGAATCCGCGTATCTTGGCTTCCGATTTCAGCAGGACAGCGAGACATATTATGGATGGGCGCGGGTTGGCTGCCCGATTCCCGAACTAAACGTGGGATGGGTTTATGACTGGGCTTACGAAACCAGGCCGGACACGGCGATTTTTGCGGGCGCAGTGCCAGAGCCGTCAACGTGGGCGTTGTTGGCGGTGGGAAGTTTGGCGCTCTGGTTATCTCGGCGGCGGTAACTTTTCAGACCCTCGCCCGCTCTCGTTTCCGATTCGGCTGCACGCTGGACTCCCGAACCGGTTTTTAATGGAACTTCATGGCACGTTCGATTGGAAGTTTTGCCGGAGCGGAAAGTGGTTTTTCCCCAAATTAAACCGTGTTCCCCGAAGACGCGCCGGACAAACCGGAGTTCGTCACGCTCGATTTCGTGAAGGGCAACTGCGTGGCCGTGAACGGCAAGAAACTTTCGCCGCTCGGCGTGATGAAGGCGCTCAACAAACTTGGCGGCAAACACGGGGTCGGCCGCGTGGACATGGTGGAGAATCGTTACGTGGGCATGAAATCGCGCGGCGTCTATGAGACGCCCGGCGGCGCGCTCCTGCATTTTGCGCATCGGCAGATGGAGACGCTCACGATGGACCGCGAGGTCATGCACCTGCGCGACTCGCTCATCCCGCGCTACGCGGAACTGGTGTATTACGGCTACTGGTTCGCGCCGGAGCGGCTGGCATTGCAGGCGCTCGTGACCGAGAGCCAGAAGAACGTGACCGGCACCGTACGCGTGAAACTTTACAAGGGCAACATCATGGTCGCGGGCCGCAAATCCCCGGTGAGCCTCTACAACCCGCACATCGCCACAATGGAAGCCGACCCGACCAAAGCCTACAACCAGGACGACGCCACCGGTTTCATCCGCCTCAACGCCCTGCGCCTGAAAGTCGCGGCGAAGGTGCATGGGAAGAAATGACAATTCGGCAAACTTGAAGTCACAAAGTGTGGCTTCAAGTCGAACGGACATGCGGTAGCAAATGCGACCGCATCAAGGAAACGAGCGGGCAACTTGAGGTTCCAAATTGGAACCTCAAGTTGAGTTGGAAACCGGTCGCAATTTGCGACCGGTTCAGGAAAGCAACGAGTATGACCAAACAGGCTTTAGCAGTCGTGACCAATATCACTCCGTTGATCCGAACGATACGTGGACAGAAAGTCATTCTCGACTCTGACCTCGCACGCATTTACGGCGTGCCGACCAAACGACTGAACGAACAAGTCAAACGCAATGCCAAGCGGTTTCCGTCTGACTTTCTGTTTCAACTTACTGCCGAGGAAGCTGATTCTTTAAGGTCGCAAATTGCGACCTTAAAGAAATCGCGCGGCCAACACCGAAAATTCCTTCCCTACGCCTTCACCGAAAACGGCGCGATCATGGCGGCCAACGTTCTCAACAGCCCGGAAGCGGTGCGGATGAGCGTATTCGTGGTGCGCGCGTTTGTGAAGATGCGCGAGTTGCTCGGCGGCACGAAGGAACTCGCGCGCCAACTGGCCGCCTTGGAAAAGAAATTGACCGCGCGGCTCGACGGGCATGAAGTCGCCATTGTGGAAGTGCTCCGGCGTGTGATGGACATTCTCGATCCGCCGCCGCTGCCCGAACCACCGAGGCGCGAAATCGGTTTTCACGCCGGGATGGAGGCAAAACAAAAAGCCAAATCCAGACGAAAGAAAAAGGCGTGAACTGCGCCCCTGCCCGGCTATAATGGCCACGATGGAAACTGCCCCGATCCCGCACGGCGGGACCTACGACCAGGACGACGCCACGGGCTTCATCCGGCTCAACGCTCTGCGCCTGAAAGTCGCGGCGAAGGTCCATGGGAAAAGGAAATGAATTATGAAATGTCCACATTGCATCACCGATTTCCACGACGCCGAACAATTAATATTTGTCGGGGAAGATTCGCAGGGGAAATGGGTTATTGGGGTGTGCCGTTGTTCGGCTTGCCAAAAACTCATCATGCGATTGGCTTGTGGAAGAATATTTAACAACGCAACACAAACACTCCATGATGCGTCGGTTTCGTATTTGATACGTCCAAAAATTGCGGGGCGTCCTCCAGTCCCTCCCGAAGTGCCAAAAGGCTACGCTGAAGATTACAAAGAAGCCTGTTTAGTTCTCGCAGACAGTCCAAAAGCAAGTTCGGCATTGAGTCGGCGCTGTCTCCAGCACGTTTTAAGAGGCGAAGCAAAAGTAAAGCATCAAGAACTTTACAAAGAAATCCAAGAGGTCATGGATGCCGGCAAACTTCCATCACACATCGCCGAAGGCTTGGACGCAGTCAGAAACATCGGCAACTTTGCTGCGCACCCGATGAAAAGCCAATCAACGGGAGATATAGTTCCAGTTGAACCGGGCGAAGCAGAATGGAATCTGGATGTGCTCGAATCGCTTTTTGATTTCTATTTTGTTGCTCCCGCCAAAACACAAGCGCGAAAGGATGCGTTAAACAAGAAACTCAAAGATGCTGGCAAGCCTCCGGTAAAATGAGCCGCGTCGCCGAGCAACTTTACTTCGCGCCCTCTGTTAGGTTTGCAGATCTCGACTGGGCTGAACGGCTGCCAACACAATTGCAGCAACGCATCGCAGGATTTTATTTGAACCCTGCCATCAAGCTTGCCAAAACCCGTCATGTTTTTGCTTCAGGCATACTTGCTGTATGCGCGATGGATGCGCTGGCTTTATTCATGACTGGATCAACAAGCAATGCGCGCATTACCGCATTCTGTAGAAAATACATTCCCGAACTAGCTGCTGGCCATGGCGTCGAAATGTTTTGCGACCATTTTCGCAACGGTTTAGTGCATGAAGCTCGTGTGAAGGACGGGAGCGAGTTCTCGTTAGACATCAACCACATTGCAGAGGTTCGCCACAATTATCTCGTTGTTAATCCTCTGTTACTTTCGATGCGGGTGGGCGACGTTCTAAAAGATTACGTTGTTGCCCTGTATCACGACCCAGCGGCGAAAATCGCTTTGGCAAAGAAGCTCAAGAGAACTTTCCGCTACGAGTTAGAACATTGATGCAGAATCTTTGTCGCCGAGAATCCCAACAGGATTCCATCCTTCAGCCCAGGGTTGGCGCGGAGCGACTACCCTGGGTCATCGTCCAAAAAATCATCAGCCACAACGGGGTTGCATCACCGTTCCGCCGCGATTTGATTCAACCCATTCCGGGTTGATTTCAATTTGCGATTCACCACCCAGCGTAGCCCGAATTTATCGGTCAACGCCGGGCTGAATGACGCAATCCCTTCGGGATATTTTCCCGCCACTGCCCGCCGCCCCGGCGCGTGAGGAGCGGAATCTTTATCGCCACGCCCTTCCCTTAACCCCTCCCGCCTCGTCGCGGCGGAATCTCGTTCTGTCGCCATCCAGAAAGCGCCAGAGGACTGGCGCACTACACGACGCTTCGCGTGGTTCGCAAGCCGCAGACAAACGCTTTGCGT